>Ga0307517_10000537_pt1 | contig 64964 bp, 53 predicted proteins | sample 23_EM_MG_FD_194515 | JGI IMG/M metagenome (GOLD analysis project Ga0307517, IMG submission 194515) | Populus trichocarpa ectomycorrhiza microbial communities from riparian zone in the Pacific Northwest, United States - 23_EM | ecosystem: Host-associated > Plants > Roots > Unclassified | place...
TCCTAGCTGCTCACATCGTTCCACCAAAAACGACTCCTCAGTTGGTGTAAGCTTTTGTCGTTTCTCACCGTCTTCCTTTTTGGTTTTTCGTCCCTGCATTCGATTTCGCAAGGTGGATGGCCGTATGCCTACCATTTCAGCTGCACTCCGTGAGCTTCGAGCTTCTTGTCTTTCCAGCAGGTCAATTGCAAGCTGTTCACGTATCTCATTTGTCGGTACAGGTCCTGGGGTGCTCGCGCTTTCGTAAGACTCAGAATGGCTTCTGCCACAATCGCTATCGATCTCCATTTTTGTTGCTTTTGTCGGGCTTGAAATTCTCTAATACCTACAATCCCAGATCCAGTCTATGTATATTAACTATTTCTTTTCCGTTATTTACACCTTACGTCATTCTATTTCCTGAAAACCGCATCCTGAGCCACAATACCTGATCAACGGTTAATCCTTATGTCAGCATAAATGTTGCTGTTCGCTAAGCCCTCCTGTTCGTTGACCCCTCCCCCATGTTATGTCTGTGTGCTTTGTGCCTTCTGCTGCTACAAGGGAATGTAGCTGGGAGTTTGAATTCTTCTCGCCGTTACCGGCAATATCTGGATTACAGAATATCGTTGGTTTCTTGTTTGCTATAGGATTTGACCTTTGCGAGTCGAGTACCGTGCGGTACTGTAGTGTACAGCGTACGGATGCCTTCCCCTCACTGCCTTAAGGATGACGTGGGGGGGATTGTCGGGATATCGCGCCTTCCAGCCCTTGTTTGCCCCATTGCCCTTGCGGGATAATACATGATGTGTTTTTCCTACTCACGGCGTGTGCTCATCGTCCTACTTTTAACGCTGCCAGGCGCTCAAGGACTCACTAACAGGGCTGTCAGGCCGTCGATTCTAGGATGTGGGAGTCGGGGTGAAAGCGTTTAGTCTACCAGTAGGCATCAAGCATCCCTTGGAGTTCGATGCGACGGGTCTTTCTGTGTGCCCTATTAGGGTTCTAGTTTACCGAATGCCTCCTGGATTCTGTTCCTATCGATTGGGAATGCACAGACAAATATCATCCGCGCATGCCCGCCATCGATTTTTAGCCCTCAGTCACCGCCACAATTCACGGTCGATCGGCTTGCTGCGCCCTACTATCAAAGCCTCGAGACTTCCCTCTGTCAGCTCGCCTCACGCTGCTTTCTATCCCCGGCTCCTCCGCTGATCGCGCTTCCCTGCTAACTTAATCCTTGCATACACTTTACCTGCGCATCAACTATTGACTAAGATCAGCCCAGCCTTATGCGCAAGAACGGCAGTATACAGCCCTATCAACTGAAATAGCAGTCAGATGGAATCGCCCCATAGTCTTAGTTTCGGATTTATTGCTGACTCGCGTCACCCGTAGGATCTCTCCCACGGTTATCTTGTTTTGGGCTGTTTATTGATGGATATCCTAATGGAAATGAGCCGGGGTTTCTGCAGATTAGGAAAGCGCTGGGCGAAAGTGCATTTTGCTGAGTTTGTAATGATAAATAATTTAACCTTGGGTCTATTTAAGCATGGAATTTTTCCGTGTTACTATTTGAGTTCGGGCAAAATGTTCGTATATGATTTCTTGGTCCTCTCAAATATGGTTTCTTTCTCCTCTCAAATTCTTCTTCTACGTCTTTGTATTCTTCTCAAGCAAGGTACAAATCCGGACTTCGTTTTACTTTCTTTATTATTTCTTTTGTTCTTATATGTGTTTTCTTTCAATGCCTTTGTTCTTTGTTACGGAGACTTGGTGGAAGTGGAACCAAGTCATCTCACTATATAGCTTGTCTATATCGTTCCTGTCATTCAAACAAGCAGTTCGCGGTAATCTATTATCTTGACTCTTTTGCTATAATCACTTCTTCATTTGAGTTCCGTTCGAATATTACAACACAAAATGCCAACTATCTGACGAGTGCTAATTTATGACTGCATAACTAACTCTCGTATCAGACCACTTTGCCCCACGGAAAAAGACCCAGAAGAGGGGACCATGCTCCTACCAGCCCATCCTCCAAACCTTCATCTCGGTATGCTTTTTCTCCATCCGTAATTTTCACCCCTTTCAAATACAATGTCCATGAACACTCCCTTAACCCATATACTGTATAATTCTCAGACACCTCCGCCATATTTGTCATGACCGCTATTGCATGTAGCGTATTACCGCCTTGGTGCTGCTATAATCCTACTTATGTACAGTATTACAGTCTTGGGAGGTGCGATCCGATCATATGATAAAGCAATCAGATACTGGAATGCCAAGTTAGTACTGGCTTGCGGGGAGGACCTTGTGTCCTTCACTAGGCAGTATCTATACCTCTCTTTTCTAGGGAAAAAAAGGTAGTTTACAAGCCAATGTATAGAGAGGTTAATTGATTCTTGACATGTTAACCACTGCGCCAGCTAGGTATTCCATCAAATATCAACTTGAGAACAAATACTTATCCAACTAAAAGCTGGATTTAGGAATCTTAACGGGAAGGGCGGTGTATCTCTTCCTAATGTGTAGGTAGACATCACTGGGTGTCTTTAATGGGAAAATATCTATAATTTTAAACAGAAATGATGCTCTCTGTGCTCGTTACTGCCATATTTTGGGATATGGAACCACACAGCCTGGGTGATACAATAATGGTAAGCCATATTACAGGGCTAGGTCGTTACCTCCACCATTTCTCAGTTACATGATGTCCTTTCGGCCCCGCTTCGTTTCCGGCAGCTGCTGCTTAGGGTCATGGGAGAGATGAGCCTCTCGGGATGTTGTCTCCTTTTTTGAGCATCACTGATATAAAGCTCTGGGTGTAGTTCCGGAACGCTCCTGCGCTTTCTTACGGGCCATAGTATATGAAGCACTACTTCGGGGAGGGGGGCGGTGCCTTGAATATCTGGAAGAATGCAATTTTCGTCCCTGGACTAAGTGAAAAGTCACCCAGATTATCTTACCGGGTGGCCCTCCCTTCATGTGAGGGTGTCAAAGGGCGCTTGGGGAAGGGTCTAGCGTTTTTTTGTCTTCCCATTTCTCTGCTTAATTTTAGGTGGTAGTGCTATACTTATACACCTAGTATCACTCGTTCCAAGGCTGCGACACATGACGTCCGCGCATATCAACCACTCAAATATGTTCACCACTTGCTAGATAACTACAGTGAGCATCTGAGCTGCTTCTTTCGTTGCCTTGAGAGCTGTAGTACTACCACTGCTGAATATTCTTGGACACTGGGTATGTGATCAGGGCACGGGGGTTTTTGCGGATCTGGTGGGGGTCGGCCCTATTATCGATTTTGTCACGTGAGCTCTAGTACCATTGTCTGCTAACTGCACTACAGATGGAAGAGGAGGGAGAACTGGCTTTTTTTTACCCTCTTGAATTCCTGGTGAGCTCTTTCTGTCTTGGATATTTCGAGTGCTCTTCTGTTACCACTTGTGAAACCCAGTCGCAGATATTTTTACCATCAGGACGAGATCTTTCTCTGCTCTGTGTTGGGTGAGATGGTGTAGTTGGCGAGTAGTCTGTGTGTAGCAGGAAATCCCGAGAGAAACCGTGAAAGTGTATCAAGCTGTTAAATTCTAACTTTAGTCCACCACATTGATATTGGAAGTTCTCTGGCTGCGCATGCCCGCCGTCGCCCTGCTCCTGATACCCTGTATTGGGAGCATTTGTTTGGCTTTCGAGATCGTTGCCAAGTGACTGTAAGTTTCTTTCTCTTTTTTGTTCTACCCACCATTAGCTACTTTTGAAGGGGGACTGAAATAAAAAAGAGAACATGCATAACATCCATATTTTCATCACTCACAAACAGCGGATAGTTCCACTAATCCTCCTTGAGCTGCCCGAGCCTACGAAGCCTAAGGATCCCGTGGGTACGGGCCTTCTTAGACTGTGTGAGCCTTATCGAACTTTCGAGGCCACTCAAGTGTTCTTATTCCAGAATTAGGCACTGCGGGCTGTGGTATATATTTAAGAAATCTATCTATAAACGTCAAATAAGGTATCATAGGTGTGATGGCTCTCGTGGAGTTACCGACTCCACCGAAACCACTGCCGCCAACTTTATAGGACTACCGGAGGGTTAGCCCCCCAAAATGCATAGAGGAAATGAAAGAAAAGAATAGTGGCCAAACGATACCCTCTTGAACCACGAGGGAATCCAAGTAGAAAAGGCTAGGTTTATTCAATGTGGTGGATACCTACGGTGCAAATACTATCAACTAGCCTTCACACACTAACAGCCTCTCACTCGATGTCACACACTAGTAGGGGAAAAATACCTCCGGACCGATACTATCGCATGAATCAGGGCCCTAAGATTTTCCTAAGCTTAATTTTAAACAAAATACTTATACTAAGTATTTGTTTTATCATACGTCAAATTCTGAAGTATGATGATATAGTAGGGAATTCAATATTTCCAAATTCTTACACCCTATTACCTATAAGCTTCCTAAATGGGCTAACTTGGCATATCATACTTAAGGGAGAACTAGTCCTGGTCACGCAAGGAGCCTAGCTTTTAAAGATGTTTGGTTGTGATCCAGAACTGGCTGGAAAGGATTGGATTACAATCTAGGAACTATTACTCACAGGAGGGATGGACGATGAAAGCATGAGTTAATATCATGTTAAAACAACTGGGGATGGCAGCCGGAGACCGCCACCCACGTACTCCCTAGTCAGTAGTAGAAGAGGGCTGCAGCCACGTTTATCATGACATCGTTCAGAACATTCTGTCCAACTTTCAAGTCGGGCATCACGGGCAGTTGTGCCTTGTGCCTATTCCGCCCGTCATTTCAGATCACTCGGGGAGGTCTCAAGGAATGGCCGGTCCTCTTTGGTAAGGGACTTGTCCAACCATGGATTCAAAAATATAACTCCTGTATTAGAGCACTATGGGCTCAGCTGCCAGGCACTCCAGCTAGGCTCAGACATGCTAATGTTTCGATGTCCTCACAGTTTTGTGTTGTTTTCGGAATCTGTATTTGCTATCTAGTTAGCGATTAATTAGCTCACTTAGTTGTTCCTTTCTTATTCATGGCTACACAACAGAGCCCCTTCTACATCGCTTCAATTCATGAGTTGGGGGTCCCTCCAATTTCTCTTTGCGGATCTGGCCCTATATTCTTGGTCACTAGGTCCATCAAACTTTTTATCTCGAGATGCTTGAGGCCCCAAAGCTGTTATTCCTCCTGGGTTCCCCTTGCCTTTACAATAGCCGAACTTTTCTAGGATTTAGTGAGCATTACTTAGCGAACTTTGGGTTGCACTGATGATCGAATAGATACTGTCAAATGGAGCCATAACTGAGCTATTTCCGGAGAGTGGGCTTCCCTTCAGCGGCACACTCAGGATGGCGCTGGCTATCGTAGTGAGTAGTGCAAGGGAACTAAGTGAGTGAAAGTAAATCGGAAAGTTCCCTGTGAGTATTTTCTGGCCTCAGTATAGTTATTGCCATTTCATTCCGAGCCAAACGCCTGGCCTAGAGGTGCGAGAATAGCCCTTGCAGCCTCAGCTCAATGCCATATTATTACCCGATACCGCGCTGTCCGTCGGAACATAGGAAAATTCTACTCCCACAACCTCGAGAGATGTGATGCAGATTCATTTTTACCAATCTCTCGTAGGCGAAAGGGAACTTGTTTTTAGAATCTCCAATGTTGCCCCCACATAATCCCTTGAAGAGCACTTGATGCAGTCCCATAAAGTTCTTTTGTTGAGAGGCTTTCCCTGCTGCTTTAAGATATCCTCCAATACCACTGCCAGCTATTAGCCAACCCTCAAGCTGAAATCCTACCCTCTGTCAGTGCCAACTGACTTAACGCGCTCGTGATTGCATATCAAATATTGTGATAGGAAAAGTGCTTTCGAGTAACCTAAAATGGTGGGCTTTAACCTGCAAAAGCTCAAGTGTTTCTGCTGATAGAGGGGACTCCATGGGCACCTTAATTTTAGTAAAGACGGTTGATTCCTGTCCGAGGGAGACTATGTAGTAGGACCCGCTGAGAGTCTCAAAATGCTGTGTCGCTCTGCAGGGAGCATGCGCACTAAAAAACAGCTCCTGCTCTTCTAGACTCCTCTTTTCCAGGATCATGAAAGGCACTCCCGATTGCCCGCAAGAGCTGGATCATGAGTGTTTTGACTCGGAAACCCCTTGGGGAGCGCCGGGAAATCGTAACCCGTCTATCCGAATCCTAGATAAACGTAGTCCCCACAAATTGATAAGGAAAAAACGTTGCTCTTAGGATAGAAATCCCGCCCGAAGACCTTCCGAGCTAGGCCTCAAAAACCAACAAAAGTTCAGGTCATCGATAGTTCTATCATAAAGGCTTGAGCTGTGTTCATGACATGAGATGTAGGTTCTTTTGGCTTTCCCCTGCTCCTCCGGAATTTTCAGGTAGCTATAATGCATTTTCATTATGAGACGATGGGTGGGTGCGGGGGCTGTCGGTGGTGAGGGGGTGGGGGTGGGGGCGAGGAAAGTTGGATAAACATGCATGTCGGTGAGGAGGTCGATTGGAAAATGATGGCGTACGGTGCAAAAATCTATTAAAAATTGGATAGCGTCGAATGTGAGCTCGCTCAGTGGGTTTGATATAACCTATCTACTATTAGATCGTGATGCCTCGCAATGAGTGGCTTCTACCCCCCCCCGGAACCTCCCCCATGGCATAAAGTTACTCTAGAGCGAAAGATTCTACAACCGCGACTCTCCAGGGACACTACCGGCCCTATTAATAATCCCCTAGCTAGCTAAAGAAACCGATGAACTATCATACCGGAAATAGATCAAACTGTGAGAAAAATAATCCGAATCCAGGTGAGGTGTTTCCGGTAAAGCTGATGGGCTGTGGATATGGTGTTACACTCTGGAGGCATGGATGCCCTTTGCATCTGTGCCTGAGAACATAGGAAAAAAAAAGAAAAAATTCACAATGTTCAACGTCTGTTCTGAATATAGACTGATGCCACGGTGTGGTATAGCCCTGGTAGAGCTCTAAATTAAGTGTGGAGAAAGGCTTTGTGCATTAATAAAGACTGGGTCGGGGCCTTTCGTCCGATGGCCTTTTTGCCCTCAAAGCGCCTTTTTCACCCTTCGTTTTGAGAACACCAATCGCTATGGGTATCTTCTAAAATCTCACCCTGCATCATCGGGTCGTCAGAAGACATTGGGAAAATTTTAGTCAGCTCTTGGGAGGTATGGAGTTGTGGAGAAAATGGGAGTTAATTGGGAGATATGCTGTCACCGTGGCTCCTGGGGCGGAGTTGGGGTTGGATAATTTGTATGGGACCTGCAGTCTTGGGTATCCAACTTCAGCTCCCTCGTGCTGGCACCTTTTTTATATGATGCCCATACAAAGGCTTGAGTCACCTTCACATCATCTGATACAGTTTTAAATAATGAGCTCGATTTTACCTTTTCCTATCGGGGCCTCTACTGGGCTAGCAGCAAGTGACTTCTTAATCAATTGTAAAAGATCCCAATTACTTCAATAAGCAGGCGTCGGGGGGGGCACCTCCAAAGACGCCCGCCTCTCCCCCAATTTGGTGTGGAAACATGTGTCGGGCGAAACGTTTTGGTTGGGTACTTTACACCCTGTGTAATCCTTACGGTCGATGCGAGGGAACAGGTAGGAGGCCTGGTATTTAGATAGGGGTAAGCTTGCTCCGATCACGAGCCAAGATTGATCACTATTCGTGCTGATCAAAAACATGTCGATAATGAGTGCAATTTATCCATGGAAACTAGGCCGTGAGGGTTGCGTGTTGAAATCGCATGGGAAAGGAAGGAATTGACGGGGGCGAGTGAGATATCGTGCTTGGATTCCGAATTCAAACTTAATCTACTTTTGGGGCAATTCCAGGGTTAGAGCCGGGAAACACACATACACAGTGCCAGTTGCAAGGGGAAAGAAAGGGTGCTTAACCGTTTCAAAAATCTCCCCACGAGCGGTGTTTGCCGGACGGGTTTATAGGAACTCGAGGAATACGAATATCTCCCCCGGCCCCAATATTTAGACTACCTCCCACCTACCCCCTACATTCCTCGTGGAAGGGCAAATAATGGGCTGATGGAGCGTTAGCAAGAGAAGGCCCTACGCCAAACAGTGCGCCGAAATGCTGTTCGCCTGAAGAAAAACAGTTCGCTCTGTTAGTTTTAGCAAAGAGAAAGAAAGCTGTCCATGAAGTTGAAACGGCATCTGTTGACCAGATCTATCATGAAACCCAATCTTTAGTCAATTCTAGCAAAGGTGTGGTAGCTTTTGCATTAGAAAAGCGACCAGTTGCCTGTTTTATTCTCCTGCCTGCTCCTGTCATCGGCCACGCCGCTCCGTGCCATCAATTCGCAATCTACCCTTGTCTAGCACGATGCCTCAGGGGTCGGTCATATGATAACCCCCCCACCGGGAATTTAACTATTACCGTATTTCACATTTCATGAATCTAAACATAACCTCGGACATAGCACATTATCTGCATGCCCAGCTTTCTGTGAACCCACAGAGAGCCATATTATTGGCAACATAAAACCATTATTATTAAAGTTACTGACCAAAAGGCCCTATTCTTGTCTACATAGTGCGAGCTCACCTAGGCTCCGCTTTAATTGGTATAAATTTTCAGATGAAGACGCGGGGTAAAGCCGTACGAGCCCCAGTATAATGTGACGTTGCAAAGGAATGGTTGGTGTATTAGGAAAACAGGAAGAAGGAAAGAAAGGAGCATACAATATTTATATCCACCCACCATTGCGCTCAATTTCTAGATATTGCTCTGAAATATTGACTGCAGAGTACTCTGAGGTATACCCACTTTCTGCGGCCGGGAGTGGGTTGTCGTCGCTATTGTAGTAAACGTCGAATGGATTGAAATGGTTGCCGTAGAAAGAGTGGACTCCTGGGTCTGTAGTTTCTGGTGGATTTGGGTCTGAGCCATTAACGTGATCTGTTGGACTGGGTACTCTTCCCCGAGGGATAACATGAGAATCCGCAAAAGCGCCATCGGGCCTTTTATCTTCCCAGTAACTTTTAGCCTCAAGGCTAAAGGGATCCGAAGACTTTAGTTTTCTGTCTTTGTACTTTAGTTCATCTAGGAAAGACTGCTCTCTCTCCCGCTTGTCCTTCCTGGCCTGCTGCTCACGAGTGGTGAAGCTTGCCCTCTTAGCACTTCTGATAACTCTCCCGACTGTTTCCGAGCGTTCTCTAATCCTGCGGTGTGCATCTTTGCCATGGACCCTTATCCAGGCATCCAACCAGGGGACCAGTCTACCGCCTCTATGCTTTCTCGAATAGATTGCAATCCTCATGGCCTCGAGGCATACAATGTCACCCGCGATAGCCGCAAGAAGGCAGCCATCACAATCGGTGTCCTGGTACATGTCGTCCCGGGGCGGGCTCGCCATGTAAAGCTTTTCATAATCTTCCAAGGGAATCCAGTACGCCGTTATAATTCTCAAGTTCGCAACGAGTTCTTGCGCATCTTTATCCTTCACAGGCACCAGAGCGTTGAGGTGCGCGCCCCACGCCTCATAGCGGATTTTGTAAAAGAGTGCTTCGAGGAGATCTCCGTCAAGTGCTTCGTGCACTTTGCACGCCCACCTATTGGCCATTCGTCCGCTCGTGCTTGGCGATTGGAGGAGTCGCGGGGGCAGTGCTTTTATCAAGTCTCTTTCCCGACGCTGGAAGTCCTCGGATGACGTTTTTAGATTAGAGGACTTGGCTGCTAGTGTTTCTGGTGCTCTAAAGACGGCGGCGGCGAAGAGCTGTTTCTCCGACTTGGTTGCCTCTGTTAGTACTTGTGGGAGGGGTAGTGGTGACGGTGGTGATAGGGCTTGCGGCTGAGGTAGGACTTTACTACTTGTGTCCCAGGGGGAGAAGAGAGCCTTTGAGTATTGCCGTTTACTCGTCATGGTGGGCAGGCTAGCGGGCAGGCGCACGGGGGGTGGGCGTCGTGTTTTTGCTTTGTTAGGCTTCTGTATTTAGATTTGGATTTCTCCAATGGATATGCGTGGAGTGGCGGTCTACCCGTGGGATGAAGAGGTAAGGAATGGCAAGGAAAGTTACGAGTTCTCTAGGAATTATATTGGCCGGTGCGGAATCAATTTGTTAACATCCAGAGTGTTCTAGTTTCATGTGCGACCATGACGGTTTGAAATAAAAGGGAAACGTCCAAGTAGTGAATCATGAAAATAGACTTTTCAAAGAAACATGCTGTATCGCCCTAGTCAGGTTGTTTCCAAGCTTCTGCGCGGCATCAAGGCGATAGGTTACTAGTGATGATTTAGCACCAGGAACTTCCTCGTTCAATGGAAGTAGGCGTGGAAAACCTCATTCTGTCGTGCCACTGGTGATTTGCACGGTCGGGCTAAGCCTTTGTACCAGGTCCGTGTTAGGCTAGGCTGTGCAACGCTCACCACCAAAACACTTCCTAATACAGTTAGGATGTGATGTTGGGGATATTTATAGAAAGTCCAATCGACAGCGACTTGAAATTTTTGCTTTTTAGTCACTCCTCACTCGTACAGTTACTGTACCGGTGATACAGTGCAGCAGTAAGCCACACCAGTTCTTACAGTCTTTTCTTTTCTTAACCCTCTTTTCTTTTTCGTTCGTTTGTCGTAGTGGTACATGACACCTATCAACCGTTCGTTCGCTCGTTTGTCGCCCCCGTTCTTAAGAAAATTCCTAGGATGCGGGTCCGGGGGGGGGTATGATGGTGCAAAAAGTGTAGAAATAAAAAAATAAAAATAAAAAAAACAGGAAATTGAATAGGTGGAATAAAGGGAATATAAGTAAAAAATACAAAAACATCAACAACTCCAGTTCAAAATTGGCTCAGGTTCATTTCCTTCACGACACTAATTCCATATATGCAATCCCAAGAATTAACCGAACCTTACCAATCCGAACGAATGCCCTAAGTGCGAAAAGACTGAAGTTTAAAGAGAACAACCGAAAAAATGCCGCCGATCCGTCATCCCTTCGTGAGAAAGAAGTATTTATAAATATGATAGATGAAGAAAATGAAATGAGCGAAATATCATAGAATGTATCGTGTCTGGGAATTTTCAGACCATCTCGGCCGCAGCGATTCGCTCCTCCTCTGTCAGTTCGCTGACTACTGATGCTGAATCATCAAAGTTCTCTGTGAACCTTCCTGACGCGGTAGGCTGGGAATATAACACCCTGTTACTCTGCTGACTTAGTCTTAACGCCGCTTGGAGCGAGAGGCTGTCGTCGTCTTGCGGTCCCAATATGGGAGAGTCATGAGGGAAGATTATTATTTCTTGCGATACCGGTCTCTGCTGCGGTGTTATGATTGGCTCGAGGCGGTTGAGAGCCGTGGTACTAGCGGCACTTATAGGCCGGGGAGAATGTATTACATGGTGCACTGGTTCCGGAGATTGGAGTATTGGCTGTTCTGGCTGTCGTGGAGAATCGTGGATACTGTAATGCTCATTCTAGAGAATGTCAGCGATGTTACAGGGATTGAAATTTCAAGATATCTAGAACGAGTCTTCACATACCCATGTTGCATTATCAGTTGATCCAAAAACTGCTGCCTCGTAACTTGGAGGTGCCTTCTCCTCTTCGTCCTCGTCATCTATAGGACTCCTTCTACGCCCCCCTATCCCTCTTCTACGCTGGTCCTTCTTCCGCCTAATACAGGCCAGCGCAACCAATGCTGCAACGAAAACCACTCCTAGCGCGATTAAAATTCCAGCCAACGCCGCAGTGCTAACTCTACTCGTTGCGTTATTAGAAGTGCTCGGCTCAGTGGTAGTAGCCGCTGGGACTCTAGTAGGGGTAATCATCGTAGCTGGTGTGGCGGTCGTTATCCGAATCGGAGTCTCTTCGTTCGGTTTATTTCTTCCATTTGATGCTGGCGATGTCTCCTCAATATGCAAAGAATCCCCTATATCTGCCGGTTGTATTTCCGGATCTTCCACTCGTGTAGGCGTCGGGGGTAAAGCAGCCGTGGGACTCAGCACTGTATCCGGGAGAAGCGTGTTCCCGAATGGCTGCATATTATCTCAATTATGGTATTCTGCCTTCTCTCCTCAATAAAGAAGAAAAGCGACCATGGGGAACTGACAGCTGTGAGAAGAGGAGAACAGGAGATGAAAGCAAGAGTGTGTAGGGGGGGGGGGGGGGGGTGGCAACATAAGTAGTGAGCGACTAGGCCGCACCCAGTATCGGTACCATACGTTCTCAAGGCAGAGAAATATCTCAGCCCCTCTGCTGACCGGGCTCCACTCGCCTACCGTATTTGGGAGGAAATCTCTGCGAATCAGCACCGCCGAGGGTTTTTCTGGTTGTGTGCGGAGGGACTGCATGCAGTGTAACGTTGTCACTCCGGAATTTGAACCTGGCCCAATTCTCTTTCAAATAAGGAATTCTTGGGCTGGAGGTGTCAGCAAAAATGCTTGTGAGACGTTCGAGTATGATAATACTTGTACGAGTACTAGCACTAGTGCTCGTACTGTAAGTTAACAGTTAGTGCCGGTTGTTTGTTTTGGCCATGCAGGCGGGAGCTGCGGCGGAAATTCCTGTGAAATCACAGTGCCTGCCTCATCATCAGAAGGCTGCGAGAATAAAGATCGTGATCATCCCTGAAATTAGTTTTTGGAGTCCAGAGCGAAACTTGGTGCGTTATGAAAGGCTAACTTTAGCGGAATATCGGCAAGACCCGTGCGAGCACGAAAACCCCACGGGGCTTAGTTTGTTAATATTGGTACTTATAGCAACGATCGCCGCCAACCTCATACTACCTGTAACTTTCCCTTTCGGATGACTGTGGGCTATCATAAATAGGCTCAAGTTACGGTAGGCTTTATGATAAGTCCCTGTCTATGGGTGTTACACCACCGGCACAAGCTCTCTGAAGTGCAAGTTCATTTCCAACAATACTCCAATGGAACTGCTCAGTACTTTTGATGATTTCCATCTCTGAATCATGAGCGAGTATATAATTCACTGTTGCGGCATCAATGTGATTTATGCACCAAGCAGCACTACTTGGCTGGCGAAGTCACATCCGGTTGAGCCGGCGCTTCAATGGAACTTATTGTATTAATACAAGTACTAGTAGTTCCTGTTCGGAGAACCAAGGACAACTTTCTGATCAAAAACTAGCGAGTACTATAACGATTTGCCCTCTAATACCCTGCCATAGCATATGTTAGCAGTAGGCTGGCTTAAGTTAGAGAGCGGTGCTAATGCTTACACGCAACTGTTCGCTAACAGCATACTGTGCACTCCGACGGCCCAGCATGATATGGAGGAGGTGCGCGCTGACAGTAAGAACCATTCCAAGCTGCGAACACATTACAAGTCCCCGGCATGAAGAACCAGAACACAGGGGTCAACATTTTGTATGGCGAATTGTCTGTGAGCATCTGTGACCCCATACAAAATTCAGCTCCCAGGATCCCCCTTGTGTTCGACTTCTACTTGCCAGATACTTGTACCGGAGGGTTAAAAAAAACTTCTGTTATCTGATCGTCCAGTCTGTCTCGGATGCGCACTCTGTTGTAATAATAATAGCCCAAAGCAACTCTCCACCTCAACCGACTCCGAAAAAAACACAAATGCTAACCTAGGATCCCGGGGCCTGCCGAGCAAAGCACTGTCTTTTGTCTGGATCCATCGAAAACCTAACAGCAGCCATAGCACTGATATGTGCTTGTATCTAGGAATAAATGTCTGAAGATACGACTGTTGTACGCTCAGCTAGGGGAAAGAAAAACACCTCTCATTTTCAGATACTCCGTGCCAGATACGAGCACAATACTATCTCAGGATTAGGGTATCGCAGATGATAACCCAACTAATTTGATAAAAAACTTTCCACCTCAGGAAACTTTCCGTTCTTATCCCCCGGTTGGCGAAACACACCGGGTCATCACTTCACCGGCCCGACAGCGATTACTCTCCTGCCACTCTCACACAGGCAGTTCACCGTAGGGGCTCGAGTAAACGGACCCTGTCTAGGACACTGAAGTTTCCTTTTCTAGTAAGGTAGTTTCTTCCTCTTCTATTTATCTACGAGAGCAGATCCTTTAGTTTGTTCTTTTGCCCTTTCTCCAGAGGGGGGAAGTCTAGGCTGCCTAGCAGGTACTGTAGTCCTTTTAAGTTACCCCACTTCTCATAGTACCTTAATACCCACTAAGAGCCTCGGGTTCCGCAGTAATCTCATAATTAAAGCCCTTACTGCGCAGAGCCCGGCTCCACCCGTCTTGGGGGCGTGAAGCGCGATTGCCAACTCCGATGCCCGCAAAACCTGGTCTCTACGATGTCGTTAATCCTTGCCCCCGAGAGCCCGCACTGCCCAAACGTGACCCTGATAGGCGCCGCAGGCGAAGCACCAGAAGCTATTCGGAACACTTGCTGGGAACGGTTTATTGGGGGCCTTGATGATTGATCGGAGGATATCACGGTCTAAGCCACTTGGGGAAAAATTCGTACCCGAGTAGACATTGCCTCGGGAGCTCGAAGGTTTAAGCTTATTATTGTTGCCGGCCGGCGCAGGGGGCGGTACTTGTAGCGCTTCTGTGCCTTCGTAGAATGCAATCCTGGCATTATACATCTAGAGGCGTCCGGTTGGGAAATTTAAGCTCTTAGAGTCGGTATTTATAGTGACCAGTTTCTTATCATATCCAATTAAGAAAGATTTGATAAAGTAATGCTACTGTATTATAGTAATCGGGCTAGTTTCCGACACAGGCGGCTAACGAGCTCTACTCAGGCATACTGGTATATCAATTAGGAAAGTTGGGGTTCCAGTACCAAACATTGATTTAGGGGTCCTAGGATATCATCTGCAGTCACGGGCATCTGGAATCAACCCTCACCCTTACCAAATCCAACAAAAGCAGGCGCCTAACCACAGAGTTTTCGGAGGGGGAACTCTTCACAAGACTACTTAGGAACGCTCCCCTTTAATTCTATGAACTGCTTTTTTTGATAAAGTGAGTATTGGTTGAGAACGGTGGGAGGAGCATTCCGAAAACAGAGGACACAAAAAATTTTACGCCAGGGGGCTATTTTGGCACTATACGTATAACTGAGCGGGGAAAAAAGTGAACAAGAGAGTCGGCTTTTAGTGTCCGGCAATATCAACAACGCTGCGATATAGCTACTGTTTACTGTTCTGAGTAACTTGTCTCGCGCAGGATAGTGCTGGCCGAAATTTACTGCAGTTAATCCGCTGTCCCATGCTGTGATATCATGGGCTTACGCGAGGAAAGAATTCGTATACCCTGCGCCTACAGATAACCCACATAGATTCGGGCAGCTCGCCGCGATTCTCATAACCTCTCCTAACGCTATCTCTAATTCACCCACACACCCTCTTGGGAGTAAACGGGCACCCGATCATTAATATTTGTGGGACCATATATACTGTATTGTCAAGTGTTCACTAATCGCGTGTGGGTGGAAAGGAAAGAACATGACTATCGCTCCACAAACAATCGGCTAGAAATATCAAAAAAAAAATTAAAAAAAATTACAAAGTATTACTATAGTTTTACTCTATGGTAATACCGCCTAGTGACACCTGTTGTTCCTCTGCCCCCCAGAATCTGATAGGCGAAGGCTCCAAGTTTAGCTGTTCACAGGTTTTGTTTATATCTAGGAAGTTTATACTAGTACTCGAATATTTCTATAGGCCAGGCGGTTTTTTCGCAATCTACTTAAGTCTCACTTTAGTGTTCCAAATTGATGGCCCCTCCCTTTCGGCATAGTCGATATTACTGGTAACTGAGGGAGGCGGTTGAGTGATCATTCATGATCCTGTTGACTTCCAAATGAGTTGCATCCTTGATCAGAAGGCCACGTTTATGTCAACACAAAACTCGAACCTGTCGGAGCCCAAAAAAGGAGGAAATGATTGACCCTGGAATGCGCGTCAGTGGGAACTCGCTGGGAAAAAATATTGGCAAATCGAGGCCATCTCTCCGGGGGGTGGTGGAGCCTTGTTTGTAGTCCCCCCCATTAAGTAGCCATTTCCTCAGTTTAAATACCAACAGAGCCCGGGACCTTTCCCGTAAAGGGAAAGTCTAACAATTTATCCCCCTAATCGTCAAATACCTAGAGAGCAGGGCGCTTTCTATTAGTCCCTGCTTAACTGCTGGGTGACAGGCTAGTTCGAACACTTGCAGAGGTTCTGCTCCATGCCGGACATCGATGTGGCAGGCATCGGCTAGCAAGCCCGTTCCCACAGTTACTGGAGATCCCAGTTTGGTTTAACTCCACATGATGCTCGGAAGAAAGCATTACAACATAGACGTTATTTGCACCACCTTCCTGTCATAGTTATACATTTGGCAAAACAAAAAGCCCTAACGGCCCTCTAGCTGGGTGATCTTTGGCCTCCGGAACCTGTCCAGTGCATAGTTAACCTTCCCTTTTTTGACTGCTGGTATTTCTTCCGCGGTTGCTTCTTTGAAAATGAAGCCGCCTTTGCGGCTAGCGTTTATAATTTCTCTTGAAGATATAACACCCCCCAAGCTCATAGTCAGGCCTTTAATAGACGATCATGTACCGGGCTTCCTATTACCGGAAAAACTGGAATAACTGAGAATCTTGCTACTACATTAGAGTTTTTTCTCTTCTAGCAAGATCGATTGTATTTTATTTTTTATTTGTCCCAACTAAGTACCGAAGAAGGATCTTTTGGCTTTGTTTTCTCCCCTGATTTAAAGGGGGAAGTTCTGGATCTACCTGTGCGATTCTCAATTATTACTGTTTCCACTGTATCTTATTCTGGTCCGCGGCCATTGGTGATCAATTCAATATCTAATACTATTGCCCTTAACGTCAGGGGAAAAAAAAGCAGAAATAAAAAACCCAGCCTCAAGAAAGAAAAGTATTACTTTTATTTTTTTATTTTCCAATCAATATCAAGTGAAACCACCATTTGAGGCATTGCCGAAATGTCACCGCCCAATTAGCCTCCGCAATTCGCAGGCCAAGAACATGGGGGGTGTTTGGCACGGTGACGTTTGAGTGGGTTGGTGTGTTTGGCTGCCCTCCCTTTCCAAATAGTGGTGTCCGAAGTTTGGGAACTGCAGTTTGGGAACAATGTTTTGTAGCTTAACATTGAGTCTCTAAATCCCATTTGTAATACAAGTTTTACTCACTGTCATCATATTAAATTCACTTGTTAGAAATTAGCCTCTTGCACTGGTTACTAATTTTCTCTTTTTTCACTCAAACTTTCACAGCTGATTGTGTTTAGAACCACATACCACTCAATTGCCACCGTGCCAAACACCCCTTAATCCCTCGCTGACAACTCTCCAGCTGTGCTTTGAACGATCCATCACCTAGGGTAAGAGAATTCAGAAACTCTACTATACGGAGAGCTGGGGATCGAGGACCTAGCCTTCCTCAAAAAGGCAATAGGCCCAACTAACCCTCCCTCGGAGAGAGAGCGGGTTCGGGATATACACCCTCCCTACGCACCTATACTAGTGATGTCATAGAGGCGAGCCGAGTAGCCCTTAGGGTACATGGTAAGAGTGTACACCGGAGAGAAGTAAAATTTTTTGCGGGAAGCTAAGTTAAAAGAGGGAGAGAAATAAAAGACAAAAAAGGAAAATTTTTTGCTTGCTTCTTTCAACAGATAACTTTAGTGGAAGCTACAGGTTCTTAATTCCGTAATAGTCTTTCTGGTATTATATCGAAATTACAGAACCAAACCATGTGAAATAGCCTGTATTAAATTGTCCTAACACACTATATCCCCACTTTTATCCCTTTGTTGATACATTTTTCAGCTTAGCAGGATACAAGTAGTAGCTGGTAAGATATATAAGATATATTTAATGTCAAAATAGTCAGAGTAGTCCTTAGTCTCCTTCCAGACTTTATCCGGGAAGCTTCTTATGGAAAAACAGCACCACATACAAGACTTCGCTCGTCATCGAGAGAAGTGCTTTCTCTGTTCAGGTATAGTTTCTCTCTAATTGCAGCGCTTGGGGCTCTTCCCGTACAGTCTCACACAATTAGTAGAAAGGGATACATGAAATCAGCAAGCATCGTCAGGCAAAGGCCACGGACACCAGAAGGTCCTTAATCTCTCATCACATAAAATCACTCGTGTAATGGCACAATCCCTTGCTGTTCTTGTTGGGCGGATGTGCCTGGCTTTTTTGCATGGGTGTGAGGGAATCGTTCAGGAGATGTGCAGATGGTCAGGATACAGGGATTGTTTATACCGATATGTCCTTCCTTTGTTATCACGGGAGTGTGCGGTGGAATAAGGGCATGTAGGGAAACACAGAGAAGGTGTGGTGATCCATGGAAGAATCAGGACGTGGTATTTGTGTTTCACTTATGCACCTGTCTTTACCGTTAATTTAGTTTCGGGAGTAAGCGAGGATAGGAAGTGCAAGCGGTGAGAGTCACATTTCATATCCTCCCTACAAAGTGTCCAAGTTCCACGTGAATTCTCTTAGTCTCTCCCCCACTTCCGTTCGACCCCTATAGCCCCCACATTGAGTCACCTGGCTAGCTTTGCAAACAAATTGTATCGTGCGTAGGGCTTTTCCCACTTATTCCGCCCTACTCCCTGGGCAATCGCTGAGAGGATGGTATGATATCTTCTAGGAGAGAGCACAACCCGTCAATGAAGCTAGAATATAAAATAATCAAGGAAATCACAAAACAATGGGGCTACTGTAGCAAAAGCTCCCTGGTGAATGTGAGTGCATGCTCAGAAGCTTGAGAACCCCCCATTGTTTTAGAAATTTAGCATCACATTAAATCATGCTTATATAACAAGATAATAACTTCAGAAAAATCCCCAAGGAGTGGGTCCGCAACATCCCCTGCTCTAGCTTTCAGGGCAATGCCTGCAACAACCAACGGGCACCTTCTAGTAGAGTAAGCTTATGTGTAAGAGCTCATGGTGCCCAAGATTAGATTCAGGGGAAAACCCGAATCCAGGAAGTCGTTGGTATCTTGCTGGTTTATCTTTTGACTCTTTCAGACTGTCGGCTGGATAGCCCTGACATGTCCTGCCGTGAGCATGACCCTTAGTCTAAGATATTCCCCCCAATAAAATTCAAGCCGAAGGAGGTCAAAAGTAAGCCCTAGGGTATCTTTCCGGAGGTATAGACATCTAAAAGCAGCACCAGCCTTTTCTCTTCAATGGATTCTTATTGGAAGCTACTAGTAGTAATCTTTTGCAACAGGAAAAAATCTGGCGCGGAATCCTCTTAAACAGCGAGGTGAAAAATGGGCCGACATAGTACGGTACTGTAAAATCTCCTGAGATCTGCTCTTAGATTATCAGCTGGAATAGGCTCGACAGCCCAGGATAGGTTTAGTTTGGCATGTTAACAGAATTAGGGATGCCAGCTAATAAGATCCAACATCTCTTAGGGGCCGGTCCTGTACTATTTCAGGAAAACCATAATCCTTTTCAGGAGCTTTCGCCCCTAAATCGGGAGATTTCATGGCTGGCGGAGATGGAGGGTTTCGTGAAATTCTAAGACCCAATCCAAGTGCGCTTAGTTGCTGTTTGGAAGACCTGTCAAGAACGGAATTTCAATAATGAAAACAAGGGACTAAAAGGGTGTTTTGGGTGTCACCGCGGGGGCTCAAGGGTTTTACCAATAGCACGATCCGTGTTGAGAGATGCAAACTTCCCAGCATATCAGCAGATTTGACTGACGCTCACCACCTTCACCCCGGCCATAGCCAAGCTCCTTATTCACCAGAGAAGAAAAGAAATCCCGGGCTGAATTTTCAGAACTCGAGTGATCTATAATGACGTTTCATTGCTTTCTTGGGAAAAACGGTCCCTTGTTAAAATTGTATTCACATAATGCAATCCCTGAATCATTGCGTACTAGGAATTTTTACCAACCTCTGGCAGATAAAACTATCCTTCAGTCCAAATGGAAGGCTATTCCCATATATGCACATATTTCTTCTCCCGCTCTTTAATGAAAGGCCAGTAACCAGGTTGGTTTCAAAGTTAGTAATCCTACAAGGAGATCTACTTCCGGATTCCAATTGGGACCACAGCATCACCAAATTTGATCAGTACTGCGGTATATTAATTGTATCAGCATCCTGAGAGAGACCAATGCCCTCTGGATACTCTGCCATAATGCCAACCAAGTATTGCGATCTATCCACCTTCTGTAGGCTTTCGATAAAAGCGCAAGACTAGCCCTTATATGTCGATATAAGGTGATTTCCCATGTGCGGGTGCGGATCCCCATTGAATTTAACCATCGGAGTCCGGTGATGGGCAATTTTGATTTCTTCACGTGATCGGAGCTGTTATCGGGAAGCGGTTCTCATACTACTATTAGTGCCTTCAGATGCTATATTAAAAGTAGCATTTTGAGAGTTTCAAAATTTCTATGAGCCGCCAGGAGCTACGCGCTGCATCTAGAATCGTTGTTTAAACGCTCGGACATCGTGCCGTACCGGGACGGAATGATGCTAACAAAATATTCCTGACCAGGCGAGCAGCTTCTTGCCTCAAGTATTTTCGGAAAATCTCAGGTCTCTCCCCCCACCAGATGCCGAAAAATCGTATTCTAAGTAATAAGAATATTCCGCCACCCAATTTGGACCAAAGACCAGAGGTGGCGCCTAACCCTCATAGCTCATCACTCGTCAAAGGAATAGATTTAGCGGTTTATCCGACAACAACGCACCAATCCTGTGCTCCTGAAAGATTGATTGAGCCAAATTTGAGCCCTCGATAGGGATTGCCGCTATACCCAAATGGAAAGTAAATGCTGTGTTATTCTCTACTTGAAAAAGTATTGTAGTCTAGCATCAGCGCTTGACGCCACCGAAGAGTCTAAATAATCATCACCCCGTTGGTGGCAATCTGGTCAATACCAGTGCCGCCAGACTCGAGGGGTTAGCTTCCATAAACACAGGGAATTCTAAGACAGGGCACTAATCGCAGAAAAGGAAGTCTTAACTGTACACCCTCAATTTCTAAGAGACCTTATTAGACTAGTCTTATTATGAGGTTACTAAGTTACAAATAGAGTTTGTAGTGTGCGTGCTGGGAGCGGGCGCGGTGCAAGAAGAGGAAGTTCCGTAGCTGCGGCTTATACTATACCTATCTATACAAGTGCTCGAGCGCAGTAGGCTAGTTACCCGGCAAGCATTTCTGCGGGAGAACCTCCAGGAACTTGTGGCACCCTCACAAACTACTGATACCGGTACTCTGTGCAAGCTGTTGGGTGCCGGCCAAAATTAACCTCCGCTGCTCCCTAAGGTGGGCATAGATTTGGCACCTGCGGTAATAGGTAGCCAGAGGAATAGCAACCCTCTTTTCCACAGAGAATACATCAACCGGATCGCACTGTGGATATTTTCGCCGGTAGCGCGATCACTGATGTAGAACCTACTGTGGATGCTGGTATAATATCTTGAAAGGGTTCAACAGTACCGCTAAAGTTAAACAAGCTGATAGGTGAGAAATATCTATACCGCGCCCACAGTCACAGTGCAATACTATCAACCCTCCCAGGGTGCGCCAAGATACAGGCATTCACGGCACGATAGAAGCAGCCGGAAGTTCTTCGCGAAAGGGGTAAACCGTTAAGATCTTCACTCTTTTATAATAGTCACCATAACCGCGCCCTTTGATGCTTGCAAGTCGCCAAGAGATCCTCAGGGATTTACCCATATCTCTGCTATTAACTTGCGGCGACGCTAGTACGCGGTTGTACGGGTACGGTTAGCCTATTTCCCCACTAGCGGTTGCAACAATACTCGAGTATTGATAATGCAAGGGACAGGCTATGGTGGCGTGAAACGCCGTCCCTGGTTTTCGTTTCACTAGGCGAGCAAAGCTTAAACCTCCATCCAGAGATGCAGGGCATTGGGGCTAGTGATCTCGCTTGTGCAATTAATAGGCAAGAAGTACCCGAACCTAGAGGCTAGGAAAACATATACTCGAGTACCTAATTATATATGAGTATCTAAGAGCCCATGCTATAGTGCTCGAACGTCTAGGACTTACCTGTTACTTGTGAGATGGTCCGATAGGGGAGGTGGGCCTCGAATATACAAAGATCGAATTCTTTTTATCCGGATGAGTTTACTTTTGCCCAACCCCGAAGTTTAGGACCGGATCAAGCAGTTTGTAGGGGGGAATTATCTGTAAGATCATGCTCTTCTATTTTTGTGTAATATAACGTACAGTAAGTAGGACATTCTCTCAATAGGAGGAACTTGTATAATACTGCGCTCAAGCACTGGTACCGGTGTAGCTCTTTGGCCTGGTGGCATAAAGGGTGACAAAAGAACGGACGGGGAATAGATTTTCGAACACGATCATCTCAGCTGGCTTGGTTGAAATAACCTGCGCGGCTCAAATCTATTGCACAGACCATTACCACAATCGCTGGGGGGTGATGGTACTCGTAGTGGGCAAGAAGTATCCCATAGGAGCCTGAGTTTGTACTAAAGTACTGTACTAGCACAAGTATAGTGCAACACTTGCCATGTGACAACTAAAAGCTACTGTTGCAACATAAATATCAATATCAACCTAGGTATTTACGGATTTTTTTGCCATATGTCTTGTGAATCCCTGTTTTCGGACACTTTTTACTGGGGGCGAGTACGAGGTTAGAATTGGTTGAACTGCCGGTGTCCTGACAAGAATGATGAAAGTGCAAGTACAGGTACCGTATTCACAGATGCTTAGCTCCTTCCAGATTTGCTCACGCCAATTGAGTAGGAAAATCAGCCCCTCGCAGGCCTAGGTCGAGCGCAGTCCCGCACAGTCCTGTATTTTAGCTTGCCAATATCCATATCACAGGAATGCAATTACCCGCAAGAATTGAAACACATTTACCCCATTACGTGGTCCACCCCAACCAGAAATCCCACACACTGAATGACCGACTCTGGATACGGGGGGAGACCTTTATAATACAACCCTCCCTCGCCCTCTCCTCCTCTCTTATATCTCCATCGAGCTCGATCTTCACATTCACTTGTCTTTCTCTCACCCTTTCTCGCGAGCCCTTCCTTTCTTGCTTTGAGGCTTGAAGCCCATATTAGTCTTTTCTTCTACTTCTTGAGACAAGTTCCAAGAATTCTTCATCCATAACCACAATAATACCCTCTGTCACTACCTGCTGAGCGTTTCGTTCTTTTCCCAGAAGAAATATCGACGAAAATGAAGTCGTCGTTTATCTTGTCTGCTCTCGGCGCCGCCGGCGCGGTAGCTCATGGATTGGTCTCTCAGATGTTGATTGATGGTACCCTGCACAACAATTTCAACCCAAACCTCGATCCCTACCAGAACCCAAAGCCTCAGAGAATTGGGTGGACTGTTCCTAACGACAGCCCGGCTGAGGTATGTTTTAATTTTACGCGTGGATGGAGGTGGAGATACTGACATTTAATAATAGAGTATCACTGCTGCCGCAATTGCTTGCGGCACTGGATCTACTGCTGGATCTTTGAGCGCCCCGGCTACCGCCGGATCCTCCATTAAGTTCTTCTGGACTAAATGGCCCGAGTCTCACCGCGGCCCTACCATGACCTATCTCGCCAAGTGCCCCGGCACCGACTGTACAACCGCAGAACCCACCACTCTCAATTGGTTTAAGATCAATCACGCAGGTCTTAACCCTGATGGAACTTGGGTCTCAGACACTATCATCGCTGATAACAACACCTGGACTGTTACTATCCCCAGCGATATTGCCCCCGGCCCTTACCTGGTCCGCCATGAATTGGTCGCTCTTCACTCAGCCAGTAACGCCAACGGTGCCCAGTTCTACCCAATGTGTGCCAACCTTAAAATCACGGGCACTGGAAGCGCCGCGCCAACAGACACGGTCAAGTTCCCGGGTGCTTACTCTCCTACTGACCCCGGAATCCTCGTCAACATCTACTACCCGGTCCTCACTAACTACACCATTCCTGGCCCTGCTCCATATGTCTCAGGAGGCGCTTCAGGCCCAGTCCCCTCTTCCACCACCCCCTCCTCTGCCCCGGCCGCAAGTTCCATTAGCGCCGGACCCCGGACCCCAATCCTTTCGCCTTCTGCTACCCTTCCATGTAGCAACGACACCAGAACCCACAGTGAATTCCCCAAGACAACCCAGAGTGTTGGCTCTCCTCCCAGAGAGTTCACTCCTGCTGGCGAGGCCCCTAATACACCTACCAGAGTGGCCGCCGTCCCCACTGATGTTCCCCCTGTTGTCAGCACCGTCATTCAGACAGTTGGAATCACTCAGGTCATTACCATGACTGTCCCCGCTGTCGAGACAGTCACTGTTACTCAATCTCGCCCTGGTGGCCAAGCTCCCGAGTGTACACCGATCGGCAGATACAGACGTAGTATCTACGGGTAGGAAGTGTAGACGCAGACTGATGCATGTCTCAGTTATTAGCAAGACGGGGCCTGGAGTTTCTTGTATAGCTTTTTTTTTCCCTTTTTTTTTCTTTTGTATAATATATTGCAGATGGCAACCAGTTGGGTTACCCCCCTAAAAGTGGTATGGCTAATGGGGGCGTATATTGCGACATCTTGTCATTCTATCCCCACCACTATGGTCCTACTACTGTTCTTTTTTTGGTCTCAGGTATAACCTCGCTCGTGTAATCCCACCCGTCATTCCCCACAACGATTTGCATGGACTCGGGAGGATAATATGGGTGGGAACCATCCCTCATCGCGTCCTAAACGAGGACCCATTTCAAAAAAGGATTTGACCACTTGGTAGTGTACTTCAGTTGTATATAGTTAACCATATCAACTTGCTCCTAAGAGCTAGCTTTGCTCGCTGGAACCGGGCGCTCAAGCTATTTGACTCGCACAAACTACTTGACATCTTTTAGTTCCCCTTAGAGTGAATTACACGCTGTACCCAAGTTACAGTGGTTCTTGCAAACTCCCCTAAGACCTGAGACCATCAATTATAGCATAAGGGGCATCTTGAATGTGGGGATTGATCCTATGAAAGTCTACTGAGCTATTGAAGAGGTCCAACCTAACCCCTGGTTCCTGACTCGCCCTTCCACCACGTGTTGATCCGGACGACCTAGGTAGATAGGTATAGAGTTGCTCGTTTACGATAGTAGAAACTTGAATAACTGAACCGTGTGCTATATAACCAAAGATTCCTTTCCCTGGTATGCTAGAGGCACGGAACAAACAGAGCTCTTTCTTCCTTTTGGACAAGAAAGAACAAAAGCTGACCGACCCTACTGAAAGGGGCGCCCAGCCTCATACCACCCTGTTCAATTATCCAAGTCTCCACGGTGCCTGACCAGGAAGAGCGTCTGCATCAGCGCCATATAGCGTACCCCGCAGCTGTCCAGCCGACCAGCCAAAGAACCCATCCCCACACCACAGGGCCCTCCTTCAATATCACTTCCAGTCACCTCTTGGGTTGGGCGTATCCACCAACCATTGGTAATCCTATTGTTGTCCACAAAAGCAGTACCGTGGCTAGACATAATGAATATCCATATTTAGTAGAACCTGCGCTACTGGTCTAACTTGACATATCCAGTTTTCACTCTTCTACTATCCCCGTCAAGCCGACACAGTCGAGCACTAAAGAGCGCTTGGTAAACCGCTTTTGCTGGATGATGGTAGCGGGTGGCTAATGCCCTGATATCTACCCTGGGGCAAACAGAGATATAGAGCACTAAAAGGGATACAGAGTAGGTTCTGATAAAAACTCGTTCAAAATATAAGAGCTAACTTACAGTGCTTGCCAGTGATATTGTTATATGACTTTTTGTTTTTGGAAAACTTCCTGTCTAAGGAAGATTACACTTAAAATTCAAAAAGGAAGGTGAATATCGACCAGTTCCGATGATCTAAAAGCTAAAGAACTGATCCGTACTAATTTGAAGCAGGGACCACCTCAAGTTCGAATCCCGCCAAGTCGATGTAGTCGGGCATTAAAAAATGTCCGGCGAACCACCTTTTTGCCGGATGAAGGTCGAGGAAGGTTAATGCCCTGATATCCCCAGGGAAGATAGAGATATAACGGCGGCTTGTTTGACCCACGGGTAACATGTTGAAGTACTTATTGAGGCATGTCCTTTCGTTAAAAATCCGACATCAATCCTTTCTAGAGCCCAATTTAGTACATCAGGTCCATTCCTTCACTTTCCTGCTCTCCTTGAATCCCTGTTCCCTAGTCTCTCCAGTGATAACCCTCAAGTGTGTAGGAATCTCCCAGGACTTTAACACACCAATCTGCCCCCCCCCCCCCCCCTGTTAGAAACGGTGAGATGCTGATCTACATGCTCATGCCATTGTTTCATTTTTCGCATGGTTTTCGGGAATACGCTTTGGATCGATACATCTGCCGGAGGGAAAGCGGAAGAGCCGGAAGTGAGCGCGAAAGAGTAGGATGCATGCAAAGTCAAATGCAATGAGGGATGGATGCCCGGAGGCTATGAACTATGGGAGTCTTTGTCTTTCTTTCATTTTGTTAGGAAGGGAGTGCGCAAGGGGGAAAGGGATACATAGGCCGACTAGAATGGATGTTTGTGGTGATCCACGGAAGTACAGGAGGATGACTTCGTTGTGATTTATTACTCCTGTCTTTACCGTTAGTTGGTTGAGTTATGATAGATAGCGAAGTGGAGAGATCCTTGAACCTCCCCACTCCCCCAGCGTCGTGCTTTGGCGATCCTATCCTTGTTGTGAACTCCCGGCGTTCTGTTTAGCTGTGGCCGTCGATTCGTTAATCGGTTTAGCCCCCCGGAGCTCTCCTATTATGCAAGTAGATATTCTAGTACCAACGGCTACAAGTGAGCGTTCATGTTCATATCGTATCACTCGTTGAGTTTCTTACTCCTAGCCCCCCCCCCACTCTGGACATTGCCTACAAAACACTCCGTATTGCTTGACCAAACTTATATCTTTTTCGTAAATGCAGAGTTCTACTAGATACGCATAGTCCGTACACCTATAAGCTTTCACCAAGAGAATACACCACACAGTATCCCAGGGTTATTTTTGTGACTTAATTTTGACAGCATCATAGCTCGAAACACAAACCGGAAATAACGCTACCAAGATTTCATTAACCTACCTACTTTCCTAGCTACTGCTTCGCCACTATTCCTAAAACTATTCCCGTAAAGTTGATTGAAATCCCATGGGGCAGAGCCTGTAGAGCTCTTGCGAAAGGGTGAACCAGGTTATACTTTCTTTTCCTTCTAATGCATGTTACTCCTCCTCCGGCGTTGGAGTTGAACTCTTGACCTTCCCCACAAATGCCAATAATGGCCAGTTTAACCGTTCGGCTATCCTAAATGTCCGGGGGTTTCACGTGGTCCAGCTGGGGGGGGGGGGGGCTTCCGAGAGCACCGGAGGGGACTGGACTGCCTCTTGCAGTCAGTCCAGGGCAGCAAAATCCCAGGACTGCGGCCCTATAGAGTGAGACAGCGCTTTTCGGGGGTAGGAGTAAGACCGCAAGCGAAGCCAAGAAATATCCTAGAGAGATACGGGACAGGGGGAGTAGGTGGGGTACTGCATGTGTGATGTTTCATGATTTCAGCTGTGCCTATCTATTCCGAAATCCTGTCAAAGCGGGATGAATAAACTAGGTAGGGGTCCCAGATTTCGAATTCGTGGATTTGGCTTCTGCTCCGGAACAAACCTCCGGGGTTTATCTGCTGCTTCAATTGGTGTCAAGCCTAGGCGCGTTCCATAACCCAAAGGAGCATTCGCTAGGAACCACACCTCTAAATTTGTAAGACGGTGATGCGCCCATCGAGAGGGACATAATATGGGGATCTTAGGTTATGTGGGTTCACTCGTAATTTCTGACGTTTGTGAACACAACTGTTATTGCATATGGGCAAAAAAATCGACCAGAGCCTCAAGATTTTGGTGTCATGCAATAGCAGTCGTGTTCACAAACGTCAGAAAATTACGAGTACAGCCTGGATCCGCATTCCGAGTCGTGGATAAAGTGGTGCGCTACCGTGAGAGGCAGATTTTAGTTGCATAATATAGAGAACAGGGGGGGTGAGAGCATGAGGTTAATTTCCAAAGTTCACCGCATCATATAGGGTTCCCGGGCCTATAGTCTGCCCGGGCCTTCGGTTGTGAGCATAGGGCGTCCCATCACACAAGAAATGACTGATGGACCCGTTAGGAACATTGCTAGTAAATAATATCAAGCCTTTTTTATGAAAGTCTTAAGACTTTTGTCTGCGAACCCTGTGAAAATCTCCAGAAGCCAGAGTGCTGTTGGATTACTCATAACTCATAGCGCTACAACGTATGCGGCTACGGGTAGTTGTTTTCTCATTCTATGTCATTGTGCATATGGTGATGGTACTGGATTTGTTTTCTTCATCCAGGTTTTCCCACTCATCTACTTGAGTAGTATTGGGTGGTTAGTTTAGTTTGCTGTTTCGTCCCATCCCATCCGACATGGGACATTGACGTTAGGTTCAAGGATCGGTTTTCACCATGCCTACCACTTGTCCAGGAGGAGTATGGGGTGTTCAAGGTGAAGGTAGATTATTACCTTCCCTTCCCGAGCATCCGCTGAGTTTCTGTCATTAGCGGAATGCTTTCTATGCATTCCGTCCGCTGCAATGCAAAAGCATCGCATTCTATCACACACGAGATCTCTCTCGGTTTCCTAGTTCCTCCATTCTTGCGTTTAGCTACAGGCTCTCTCGCTGCCCAGCTACTTTAGTCTTCTTCAATCTAATCGCTTAGTGATCTATCGAGCTCAACTCCAACATGCAATGCAATCGAGATTATAGATCCACTAGGGGTATTTTAATTTCTCTTTCAGACCTCTATCCTACGGCTCCAGACTACCGCCCCCCGTCAAAGTTCTATTGTATTATATTGAACAAGAGATACCGTAAAATCTCAAATAATTGAACAATGTGCTATGTCGTTGGAGTTGCCTCCCCTGGCAAGGTCTGGTGTTTTTTTTGTTTTTTTATCCCCCACAGAGGGGCTGAGCAGCTCCCTTTTTGCTGCGATCTCCCCCCTTTTCCGAGGTAGGGAATTCTTGACTACATGGCACCTTGTTCAATTATTCGAGATTCTACGGTAATTGACTCAGGACGTCTGAGTTTCCTATTTGGGTGGGGACGGGAGAAATGCCAACAAAACAAAACACCGCCTTACTTAATAGGGATGCTTAGACGACCTAAGACATTCTCTCTTATTCAAGATAATACGGCACAGTATACTCAGGTAGTAAAAGGCATAGCGCGAGGCCTATGCCAACCATTGCCCCAAAACACAGGCGGGATTAATCCAAAAACCTACTGGTATGTCAGCATACAACAACTCCTGTGATTCCACCTAAATCCTGTTTCCCAGGACAGCCTTAAAGTGAGCCTTCCGCTAGCCCGTTTCCCCACCACCCCCACGCCTCAGCACCTGCCATCACTCGGCCTTTCTGATCAGCAAAAACTTCCCCCAGCCTCACCAAAAGCAACAGCCCGCGCCTGCGTCGTGCGAAAGTGAAACACTTCTCTGTGCCTCGCACTCCCAACGGTTCTGTCTCTTACTCACCTGATATACCATATACTGTAAAGATTGGAATAACTAAGGGTGGCCAGAGCGTCCAGAATTTCCCCCTTTAGATCAAGAGGGGAAACACAAAGAAGAAAAAAACTCTCTAGCCCCTAACTAAGACAAGTAAAATGAAAAATGAAACAGACCTTGCTATTGGAGGCGACCCCGGGGTCCCCAGCGAGATTCTCAATTACTCTAGTATTTACAGCGCAAAAAACAAGAGAGAGCCAATATCCAACACTACCACCCCACAGCAGGGCGTATAGACCATTCTCATCAGTTTATAAGCCCCAAGAGTGCCGTACCCCACGCAACTGGGACACGGGTGCCCGCAGCGCAGCCTCATGGATCCCCTAATCTGAAAAAGTAAGCAATAACCCTAGCCCTTGTACTTGTAGCTCTCTCTTTCTTTTTTTTGCGCCCTCCCTTAATTGCAGATACCGGCACTCGAAGATATCGTACTAGTAGACCGGTGATACCTCGGCGCCAACACCGAAACTAACCCCCCACGGAACAGCCTACCGCGCGTCGTGGTGCTGGGCAGTTATACCCGTAGCAAGCCCCAGTTCAACTGCGATGATATCACCCAGATCACCCCCCTTTAGTGCAAAACTTTTCCCAACCGTGCGCCTCCTTTGTCCCCGAACCCCCAATCCCCAACCTGGATCCTTATACCCCCCCTTTATAATACCGGACCAGAACAGACCAGATGGCAGTGGTGACACAAACGTCCCAAGGCTGTAACGCAACAAAAGTTAGCGCGACGCCCAAAACCCGAGGAGACGGTAGTTGGGAAGGGGGTCGGATCCAGATGCGATACGGGGCAATAACCCCAGAATTCGCCTGAACTCCTCGCGCTGTTGAGAGCAGAAGAGTTAGGGTGGACCGAGGGAGGGTCTGTGTTGCTTGTTGGCCATGATGCGTTACGGGGTTATGAGGCTGGGGAAAAAGAAATGAGACATAGTTTGACGGACGACACCGCGGGGTTGGGGATTTGATCATCAGAATTAGGTAAAGATGCCGAGTGCAGAACACGGTACCGAATTGTACTCGAGTACAATAAGCAATAGGAGAGTAATGACGGTTCATATCACGGCAAGCGGCGTTAGGATATGCACACAGAAATGCAAACGGAAATGTCCCGGCACGCACCATTGGTTAGTTGCGGGCGAGTGATAATATGTGATACAACCCCCGAGTGGACAGCGCTCATGGCTACGGTTTGAGGGTTCAACCGTCACTTGTGTCATGTAAGCAGGAAAGTGTCCGGAAAGCTCCTTCTTACACTTCCAGATGGCTGTGAATCCCCGCCCACGAACCTACACCGAACCGTTGGCCTGATTGAGACTTTAGAAACAGGAGTAAGTGAACAAGCAATGACATCGCCGGGGCGCAGCTAGATTAAGTAATTTGTTAAAAGGGAACCCTGCTGAAAGAATTACTCCCAAGCAAGTAAGGCAGAGAAGTCGGTTACTAAGAAACGGCGTCCTAGGTAGATACCGCAAAAACTACAGAAACTGGCTAAGTCTGGACCAGGGTGTCTTAATTCTCGTCTAGAAAGACATTAGCATAGCTTGGATTATAGCATAAAGAATAGGTTACCATTAGCGAGTGCCCACCAGTATAAACTAGCCAACATTATCACTTTCAATATCTAGCTCTGATAATAATACCTGCATCACCCGCTCCCAACCTTCTAGAGCCGATGCACGCAACACCCTGTCACCGGAAACATCCACAATGTTAATGCTAATCCCGCGGTCCTCTATGCACAGGTCTAGCCATACATAAGGTTGATTTTGATCCCAGGCTCACTCCCAAGAAGACCTATTATCGCCCGGTAATTTCATCGACCCGCAGCAAACCGCCCCTTACGTACTACATCGTGCACATTGATATTCATTCTCGGCTGCTTGATTACTAATTGTACAATCTTTGCGCAATTGTATAATACTCAGCAGCAGTCTGGGGTAGCCTTCTGTCCTTGCCGCTTGGGAATTCGAGGTCCATGCTGCATTTTCCAACAGAGTGGCTGTTTCGGCTCCTTTGGGGGCCACCACGGGTCGGGTAGGAATTGGATATATCAGAGTGCAGAGCCGGAGGCACATCCAAACTACGAGGGGGCTTGAGCGTGCGCCGCCGCCGAAGCGCCCGAGTTGTGAGCATTTCCTCTCCATGACCTCCTTCGAGAGGAGATTACGGTTCGGGTGGCAAGTCTGTACAAGGGTGATAGGTATGCGCTTCGTCATCGAGGCCTCGGAGGAGAAGCTCGTTCGGGGGATGAAGGGGCGGCTTGTTTGGAATGGCTAGTGGAGTGGTTGGGACTCCGTAGATCGGAATTCGGACATCCTCAAGTTCAAAGAGGGTGTCTGCATTGTGGCAACGTTGACCGTCGCTCCGTGAAATTGCAGTGTGCTTAGCTGCACTAGTGCGAGTGCGAGTCTGGCACGGTGGCCTAGAGTCATCCACCCTCCGCCAAAGTAGTGGCCCGGTCATGGAACATCACTCGGTGAAGCGGAGAAGGTTCTCTATTCTGCGTCGGGTAGGCCCGGCACAAGGGCTGCGAAAACAACTCACCGGCTCCTGGAGGCAACGCACAATCATGAGGAGCTTCAACTCTCCGGGGTTCCCAATCGTCAAGGAAGGCTATCTCGATCTAAGCGAAAGAGCGATGATGCACCACCGTGAGATCTTAGTGAAAGGCAAAGTTAATCGTTAGTCAAGTAGGCAAGTCGGGGTGCTGGCATGTACTAACCCCCCAGTGCCCCACCATACACTAGGAGCCCAGCCGACACAGAGACTTTTTCCCATTCCCCAGATCACACATAACAAGCAGTGTGATACCCATTGTTACACGGCTATCCGAGCTGTCCTATTTTCAGACACCCCACGCTAGCTATATATATTGTCAAAAAATCCGTGCATATACAGTAATATCCAAGCGGCAATACAAAACATTCTCCCCCCCTATTTTCGGGTGGTTCCCGCCGAGAACAAAGTACATACTCTCGAATAAACAGCCCACGAAAGCCAACGTCTTGCTAACCGAGACGTTTGCCTCACTGACGGCTTGGCCCAGTTCCCGTCCCCCCCCCCGTACCGTGGAGCTATGTGCCTTCCCTCTCATCCCCGAAACTAACTTACCCACTCAAGGCCGAATTCCAAATGCCGTTCGACGAAAAGGCAAACCCCACCACACCCCACCATACTCCTCCCCCTCTCCCCGCTCGGTCCCGCATCCCCGACCGTTGTCTAAATCACAAAATGCCCACCACACCAAAGGAGAGAGAAAAAAGGGGAAAAAAGAAGCCCCGTTCCAGCCCGCCCCGCCATCCTAAGCAATCCCGGCGACTAGGCAAACCACCCTTTTTTAACAACAAACCTCCGGTCGAAACCTTGCCTCGCGCTAAAACTCTCCCCCACACTTCACTCCCCTCCCCCCCCCCACACACTCACTCGGGGCAGAATGGACCATGAGTCAAGAAGGAAAAGGAAAAGGAAAAGAAAAAAAGAAAGAAAGAAGCTCGGGATTAACAGACGCTTACGGCCAAATAATTTCTTTTTCCAACCCCGTAACCAACGGCTCGGAACGGTACTAGGCGGATAGATGATACAAGGGTCAGGCATAAAAAAGAGTGGAACCCTGGATGGCAGGGGTTATTGTGTTGATTTGACCGACATTATTGGAATGCTGCGACCAGCTTGTCTGCTGGAAGCGCAAACCCTTCATTGCCCAACAAAGGGCCCGAAAAAAAGTTATTTCCCCCAACAGATGCATTGAACCGGGGGGCGTTAAAAAGTGACCAAGGCAAGAGGAAAACAGACATCCTATCAGAGAGTCATGTACCCCGGATGTACCAGTGCTGTACCACTGCTACTGAAATTTCAGTTACTTATGCCTATCATGCCTGTACCATTATTTTGTCCCCAATCCTTGTACTGTAGTTCTACAGGTACAATACTGCACTTGTTCCTGTCGCAAGCAACTAACTTGAAAAAAGGTTACTGTAGCACAAGAGCATTGGACATCGAGGTTCACGAGCACAGATGGTATCCGGACACCCCGGGGCCAAGAATCTAAGCCTTGGTCTGCCTTGAGATCAAGGTATTCGGACACACACACACCCAAATCTCCCAACGAGTTCGAAGGGGTACTTTGTAAAGGATTACGATACAAGAGCAGAATTTTCGGATTTCAATTCCCAAGTACCGCATCACACCCGAGCAAACACAAACAATTTGAAAGGCCTGGCGCCACCCTACCCAGCCCTTCGAAGTCCAATTACGCAAAGCCTCTAAATCTACTTGTGAGATCCTTGAGCATAAGCGCACTAATGTGCACAAACGATTGACAACACCTACTCGTAGTGCTCGTACACTTATTCAATCCCTGCGTTCGGGGAATTGTCGCCCACAACAACAAGTCAGTCTCTACCGGAACGCCTACCCCTACCGGTAGTGAGATTAAAAAACCCGAACACCAGGACTCGGGCAAATTTATTCCCGCGATTAATTACAAGGCATCATTTACTCGTGCACTCCATGGGGCAAGCCGACCCAACAAGGAGTTCTTGCTTTTCCTACAGTGCTATGATAGAACGTCTAGAAAGCATACCACCTGTGTCTGGCCAAGAGATCGGCCATAAGATGAGCAACGAACTGGGATCTTCACCCGCGATGAAACAAACTGGGCGGGCAACGAACAGTGACATTCAGTAGGCAAAAAAGCAAACCATCAATGTTAGGGCTATAAATTCCTTACTGGTATCATATAACAATCAATCCCTGTCCGTCACCAACCCAGTTCCGCAGCGGGCACTGTAACAGTACTGCACGGTGGAGGCTATTGACTGACAGTCAGGAAATGGCCTACCGTAGGTTATCACATGTTCTGGCAGGGGGCCATAACTTACAGTACAGGCGATAAGCGTGATTGGTCGGAAGTTAACTAAAAAAACGGCACCCCCCCCCCCCGGTAACAAAATCTAACCACCTCTAAAAAACCTGCAACCAAATTTGTAACCCCAGATCTCTGACAAAAAACCCTTCCCTTTCATGCCATCTGTATCTCGCACTTGATTTGGGGGGGGGGGGGTATCCGGGTTATTAATCTCACAAAGAATGATGGGGAGAATGTACGAATCGCTGGGATAGAAACACGTAATACAAGCACAACTTGTGCCGTATCAAGACGAAAAAGGGGAGGGGGGGGTGAGTGAAGGTGGAGGAGGAGGAGGAGGAAGAAAATTTTCACAACGGTTTATCTGGGTCAAGGTCAGGTGCTGGAATCGTACCAGTACTGGTACTTGGATTGGATCGGCATGGCGGATTAGCTGTTGAGTGGGTTGCTGTAGGCAGTCCTATAAGTGCAGTATTATTAAAGATAAGACCTGAATTAAGGTCCGCCCCCCCCCGGAGCAGCAGGAGATTTCACCTCACGGGACAACCGGTAATAATAATACTGCCCTGTGGATTGGCGCCTGGGGCACGTGTTTCTATCTTATAAACCAAAAGCTAAATAATACCGGTACTTGCCATGGCTTTGTTCGATGCTGTATGATACGATAGATGTTCTAACGGTCGGAAGACTACGGGGTTTGATCCAAGTTGACCATAAGCGATCCTGTGGGGTGGAGGAGAAAATTTTTTCTCCTCTCCCTGTTGCCTAGAGTTTATGATACGGTCGATCTCCTGGTCATTTGACTTCTAACTCAAATATACAGTCACCCGGAGTCCGGGGTCCGGCCATGGGAGCCTGAATCACAGGGGTAGATTTGAGCCCAAGAAAGTACTGTCTTGTGCAGTACATAGAGTTGGTCAGGATGAACTTACTAAATTGAAAAAATTCTATCGTACATTACAATAGTTGCCGGTATCTTTCCAAAGAAATATGTATTCTTGTTATTATAATTAAAAATTAAGTGCACCGAGTGCCTATACATTTCCGACGCGTACATGAGCCAGCATCTTTCCAAAGAAATATGTATTCTCCGCTATTATAATTAAAAATTACCTGCATGGAGTGCCTATACATCTCCAGTGCATACATGAGCCAGACTAGACCTAATATGTAGCTATCCCTAAGACATAACAATAATCGTCTTGAACATCAAACCCTGAATTAGGCCAATAAGTGCCAAATAATGAGACAAATGGGTCGGGGACGACGAGGTGCATACGTTCCATCTCTTTGTAAAACATAGAGCCAAAACCCGAGGTATCCGTCGCATGATGGGATACAGAAAAGAAATCCTCGGCGAACGAATAGCATGAACAAAAGAGAGAGAAAAAAGAGAAGAAAAAAAAGAAAGGGAAAGCATAGGAAAACATAACTCGTCATTTACATTGACACTTGCCGGGTAGCGAACCCCAGCTGTAGAGGGGTTGCTTCGAATTCCAGTTCTATCAGCGGGGCGACCATGCCATTGATAGTATGAGCTATCTCACTAACGACCTGACTAACCTCCTCCTCAGAAGGGTCATGAGTGATTTCGCCGGAGTAAACCTGTGTGCTGGCCTCCGCTTCAGCAGGGCCATCAGGTGGCACTTCATACATCTCCAAGTCCTGATGGGTAGATGTGGGTTCCAAGTCCTCTGGAGCCGCAGGATGCCTTGGGTCTATGTTGGAACCCTGCCGGGGACAGTCAACAGCGGTTGCTACAACTGTAGACACCTGGGCCGCCGAACGGCTTGATGTCCGGCGGAATGAAGCTATCTTGCATGCAATGGCCTTTAGTGCCCTCCTGCAGCGTCGTCTCAACCTTCGGGCTACGTAGCGAGGGTTTAAATGGGGTCTGTGTAGCTCGGACGGGGTAGCTTCTCGATGCGGTGTGCCACCACCACTAGCAGGATTCGAACCACCGAGATCATTAAATTTCGCTTGGTTGTTGGTGGCCTGAGAAGTGCCGGCGAGTGAAAACTCCGAAGTCTCTGGCCCTCTCCCAAACGGTATTCCAGATTCCTGTAAAGATCTACTGGAAGCGGTTCCAAACCTGGGCCCAGCAGAATCCGGCTCTTCTTCCACAGGTGTGGGAATATCATTTTCATTAAACCCCAGAGTAGAGCTTGAAAGCACCGGTATAGTCAATGGGTGTGGCTGCTGAGGATTATTGGTGCTGGAGTTGGGGCCTTCGTCAGCATTATCCGGCCGCATTTGAAATTGTTCGACACTCCCCCTGTTTACTTGGAGGGGGTTGGGATATTTGCTGTTTATATTCCTCCAGCTCCTGTGTCTTCTGAGGATATCGCGGGCCCATTGGACATCGGCATTTTCGTGTTTTCCGGGCTTGCTCCAAATTTGTGTTGCATGCCGAACTTGTTCGTCGGATGGTTCGACTTCGAAATCAGAACCCATGCTATCACGCCTTTTGATACTAGAAGCGATGGCTTCAGATTCGTCCTCGTTTTCCTGTAGAATTAGCTTTGGAGCGTGACTAGGACTATGTCTGACTCACTAGACGGATACTTTGTCTCCTACTGACAGCAGCTCTGTGAAGCCCCCGCCGAGGTTCCGCACGTCGTTTTCCGGATACATTTCGATCGATAGGAGCAGGAAGCTCACGTCTTTGATCGAACTCGGAATCCAACGACGAGCGGTTCATGTGTGGATTCTGCCAGTCCCGGCTACTGTTAGACTCAGTGCTAAGTCTTGGACTCGGGTCAGGGTCCATTGTGTAGTCTCCTGACCCCCGGTATATAGTGCTCCGTCTTGATATAGTACTAGAGGTGGGAGTTGTTGACCGAGGCATGGGAGGAATTGGTGGGACTGGAGAATGCGAACGGTGAGGGGGCCCAATAGAATGCCTTGAAGAGCTCCAAGAGTGTCGGCCGAATGGTTTATCGACCATACTGTCAAAGCCCATGGTGTCGTGGTGACGGAAGCCGGATGAGGGCCGTCTCGGTAAACTGACGGAGCTTTGACGACTTCGTGGGTTTCCATCCATGGAGCCATCCTCACCAAAGTATTCGCTCGAGCTCCGATCACTGGATGCGTCACGCAGAGTCGGTAGGCGTTCAGGGAAGGACACGCTTGCCTTCCTCGCCGGGGCTTTTTGTTTGCCTTTCAGGCTGGAAGGTGTAGGGTTTCGAGGGGGGTGTGAGGGTTCTGGATCATCCCTTAATTCGTTATGGGAATTCGAATTTCTGTTAGCCGCATGGCTGGTCTCAGCAATATATATTTGCTGCGACGAGTCAGTACCGTTTACAACCTAAGGGTTTTAACGAAACAGGATGTCATACACTACCAATAGAAACAGGGTCGCCATATATGACCCTTTTGGCTGAATCCAATTCAAATGGAGTCGCTGGAGTATGGTTCGGCGGCCAGCTTTGTGGGGGTGGATATGCTCGAGCTTGCGGGCTTCTCGTGGTGAAGCCAACTACCTGGCTACAGTGATTGCATTTAAACTGCACGGCCTTGTCTGGCTCGAGCAGTACTCCGATAACTTTTATGGGGACGTATCGCTCGCAACTCCGACAGGGTATGATAATTTCTCTCGAGATGTAGGATTCGAAGCTCCCATGGATCTCCCGCTTTGATTTCCGCAGAAACTGTAGCACGCTCTCCATCCCGGGCTGTGATAATGAATAACGATGGCAGCGGATAACCAAGACAATTCACGAAGGCAGATTTAGTAGATGGTGTATGCTCTCCTCGTGCCAATTCTGGTAGCTGGTTTAGAACGAGAGAGGGAAAAGTATGATAGGTGCGGTAGGTAGTAGTAGAGTGGTAAGTGGAAACTTCCAAAGAAACCTCAAACCTCAAACCAAGCCCCCAGGGCGAAGTCTTTATATGTAGGGGGGTACTCGAGTAAGTCTACTGAAAAAAGTATGAAAAAAACAAATTTGCACTCAGTATCTCGGGAGAGCTGGCGCTTCCGCTAGTTGACTGATATACTCGAGGATCTGTTTCAGCCCCCGCAACAACCTACCTGTGGAACAGACAATGGTTACTGTGGAGGCTCAGCCCAACGCAACGCCTTGGGTCGCCGCCCGAGTAAAAGCGTGGCGCGGTCATTTGATAGCGGTAATACATGGTTATCGATTTCTCGTTGATTACCGGTACTGTTGAATACAGTACGGCACCTTATTGTATGAGCGCTGCAGTCCGCAAGAGATACACTATGATAATTCATGGCGAACACATCCACCACATGAGCATGTAACTCATTCTCGAGCGCTGAATCGTCCATGTTCTCAGGGGTTAAGATATTATTGTGTTACGTGGTAATAAAGTGGAGGCAAGAGAGATCGGGGGTGGTGGTTTGTTCTTGTTTTCTCGAACTGCGGACGCCTCGAGACACAATAGCGGTACTCGAGCACGACAGTAGTAAAGAGGGTCCTCTAAGCCATGCCAGCCCTCAGCCCCGGTAGCGAGATGCAAACAATCCTTGCTTTTACTCAATTGATTGATTTTCAGGACTACATCATTGGATTTCATTGCAGGAAATTTATGGTAGGAAAAATTACGGTAACTTTTCGCTAATACCTTTAATTGACAGCCCGTCCAACCCCTACCGTGGTTCAAAATTCTCCTTCGCTAACCCACTGCTTTCTAGAGACCCTCGCTACCGGTAGTGATTTTTGTATGCTTGCGCACATTCTTTACCCGAGCGGTTCCCCACATTGAAAGAGGGTACAAGTAATTCATCCGTTTCTAGAAACGTAGGGAAAATGTCTCGAATTTTTTGTGCTTGTATCTAGCATAAAGTATTCAAGGATGAGACAGGGTTTATTTCGCTGGTTGGGTAGCTTGGTAACAAGGGCTGCACTCCCAAATACAGTGCCGTACACTGCTTGTTGCCAGATACCAGTATGCTTTTGAAAAAAAAAAAAGGAAGCGAAAGGGGGCCCCATTTCTAGAAATATCGTATCCACCAGTCCTCTTAGATCGGGGGGGGTCTCCCCCGTTGTCTGGTGGTGGTCGGGGCCCTTTCTCATTGAGAAATTTTCTTCCAAATACTTGCGCCGATACAGTATCTTATCATAGGAGTGTTTGACCAACTACGTGCCCTCATTCATTTTCCGTTGGTAATGGACGTGACAAGAGAAAAGCGAAAGGATTGGACTCTTGAAATCTTGAAACTTAGGCAAAAGAGGTTAGTATGATATCTCCCTGGGGACTCTTGACATGTCGCCACGACGACCGCCCATCAATTTTGGGGGGGCTTTACCGGTGCATTTGATGCTTCGGCTATCAAGGTTTCGCAAGATTAATCCCGCAAACATGAGTGTGTCCCCAAGCCCCAGAAGGATCGCTTGATTCCGCCGTAGGGATTCATTTCATGATAGATGCCCTACGGCATAATACCGGGAGAAGTTGCATTGGCACTTCTCGCTCTTTCAATGGGAATGTGGTACCGGTACCGCACAGCCTCCCCGGTGTCCCTTCTCTATGTGTACCTTTGGCTGGCGTCCGAAGTTCCAAATTGGCGGGACGTTTGGTCTTCTGGTAGGGCCTGCTTTCCGGTTCTTGCCCCGTGCTGCCCATACCGTACCGGATGAAATCTGTGGTACCGTGGTGCCTCTCGCTTTCTTTCCTATCCTCTTCCTGCCGCGGGATACTGAGGTTGCTGTTGTGCTCAGTAGATCCCCCAGAGCCTGAGAATTGTAGTGGGGGGTGCCGATTAATCTTGTGCGGGACATCGCCTGAAACGCTCCTCCGCAAAGGGCTACTATTTAGGTATTTACCGGCATCTATAGCCAGCTAGATCGGAGTCATATGAACTGCCCAATACGTGGACCGGCCTGGCTGATGGGTTACTATATCAATTGTTATTACTCTATGTACAGTGATTAACGCTAGCTAGGTATGAATTCTTGCTTAGACCTTATCATGATAATTTATTTCGGCACGTTTGAAGCGGGGAAGCTATTACTGGGCTCCCACTATCCTATCGTGGTCCGGGCCCCCGTGGTCCACATCCCTCCATGCAATGCTCGCCCTACTTTTTGTTACAGAGCTTTGCAGATCCAAGGATAGCTTTGATATCTTTAGTAATGGCAACTATGGGCTGATATGGTGATGCGGTGCGGTGGATAGCGGACGGGAAAGCAATTGGAGAAAGGTTGGGAAGGGCATTGGTAGCCTGTAGCCCCTGCATCGGAGACGCTTGTTTGAAACGGAATGTTCGGATAGTCTGCTCAACGGGGGAAGTTGATGCCTAGGGTTGTGCGGCGGGGAGGCCTCTGACAGGCCCAAGAGAGTTTCTGTTGGGTTTGGCGTTTATGAGTGGGGCAAGAATTGCTATCGGGGATCGAATCCTACGTAAGGCAGGATATTGAGGGTCAGCGTTCAAGTAATCATCTCCTACCCGACTGCTGTCGAAGGTACCTGGCTGCCGAGTCCAATAACTAGTTAAATCCTTCTTAGCAGAAACAACACCGTTAATTCCGGCCTTGTGATACTTTACAATGAGTGAAGAGTACAGAAGGATACCGTAGTGTATTTAGCTATCCTAATGCTCAGGTCCCGCGGCCGAGATATAGTGAGTCGCGATGGAAATTCAAGATCCCTCTCGACATGTGGCTCCTGCATCAAACTAGAAAGCGCTTTGAGAGGGGGGGCAGGAGCGGGAAAAAAGCAAGGTTCATCTATTGATCTGAATTTTCCAGCCTTGCTTTCCAACTACGGACGTCCGGCTCTAGTTTCCACTGCTGTACAAGACCTTCGTAGGATTCCTCTCGTTCCAACGGCTGACAGAAAAGAAGTAGGGTGCCCGGTGATGCGCCGGTGCTCCGGTGATAAGAAATGAAGTTCTGGGCTCTCTAGTCCCTGCGGGAATAAGTGATTTTGTCTCTCTGATTCTATGGCAATCGTGTCGCAAACATAGCTGGTGATATGTTTTTGCTACGCCCCGACTCTCAGGTATGATATGATGATGATGATACCTAGGTTTGAAATATCGAGTACGACCTACGGCACATAGGCGTTTCATGCGATAGTTTCACTGAACCACTCGCACACATGTCTTTAATTCCTTAGGTAACTTGTTAGTTGTAGTTTGGCGACACGAGAAGAAAGTTTCTAAGACTCCTGACCTTGAAGAAAAAGAAAAGAGAGTAAATAGCCTTCATCGAAGGACATATCGTACGGATACTGGCGTCACGGTATGGGCTGTTGGGCTGTGTGCAAGACTTGCGCCCCGGCGCCCCGGCGCCTCCAGCTATGCTGACAAGTGAAGAAAAGTGAAAGTTGTACTGCGCGTCCGTGAAAATTTTAGCAGGAGGGTTTTGCCTTTGCTCGATAAAGCAATGTGACCTGAGAGAATATATTGATAGATGCGACAAATCCAGCCACCGGTGTTGCAGAAGTCGTGGATGAAATTTTCGCACAGATAATAGAGGTCAACCAGTAAAACCATCCCTGTCTTTGCGCGAAAACATCTCTCCTATCATAGCACTAGCACAGTCGTGATCTTCCTTGATGGAGTGCTGTAAAAATTTGGTACGGTAGATCGCCCATCGGTGGTCAGGCCCCTAACCCTCGTGATCCGAGAGGAAACACCCCGAGAAGGAACGGTGTATTCTAGACAGGGTATATATTATTTAAATTGAGCCCCTGGATCTCATTAACCGGTGTTCGCAATTTTGTTAACTTGCTGGGCTAAGCCTGTTGCGGCTCAGCACAGCAATTTCTGATTGTGGATTTAGCGAGTTTTTACGGTGGTGGAGGGTATTGGGCTTAGAGAGGAAAAAATAAGCACTGGAGAGCAGCGACCTTGCTCATAGCAGGCAAGAAGTATCCAAAAGCGGGCTGGGAATTTTTATAGGCGCTCATATACAAGCAGCCGGGATATGTTTTCGACAGTTAATTTATATTAACCTGTGAAATAATCCCTGTCTTGTGCGAAAACATATTCCGGGTACTTATACGCACGGATTTTTTGCCATGGTCCCAGTTGTTGGATACTTCCCTGCTACGGGCGCTGTTTGCCGCCCAGACAAGAAAGATAAACTTAGCCGAGATTCCCTACCGTATCGACTGGCGACACGACTAGCCCTTTTTCTTTATGCACGGCTACCACTTCCCCTAATCCTCCATCGTGGACTTCATCTCCGCCCCTCCCCCCGATTGCTCTTGTTTGATTATATCCATCATGGACCGATTGAAATCGGTTTCCAAGTCTGGTTGGCATCCCGGTTCGTCCGATTCTAAACCTCCATCACCATCATCATCATCATCATCAACTAGCGGAGACTCACGATGGAGGCGGGACTTTAAGGGGCTTGATCAAGTTGTATGATTCCCCCCATGAATTCGTCGGACTTGGTGTGTTGTCGCCTGCTGATGGCCTTCAAAGGCCGGCTGGATGGGAAAGCCGGGTAGCTCGGGGGGCGCGGAAAATTCGATAAACCCCCGTCCAATCTCTGCTCTCAAAGACCCTGCTAGCTTTGGGCCTCCGCCGAAACGTGATCCAAACGCACCGCTTCCATCTTCCAAGGTTGAAGGTGATGAATCTCAAGAACCCAAACGACCCCTCCCTCCTCCGGTGCCGTTTCGTGTGAACACGACTGGGGTAGGCAAAGAGCCGTTGCCACTGCCCCCGAAACGAAGTGATCAGCCATCCAGTGACGATGGCAGGAAACCGCCGGATACCCCCCCTCGCCTACCCCCACGAAGGGAATCGCTGCCTCCTCCATCGAAAGGAGTTGATGAGACTGGTGGATTAAATTTGTCAGCTGTTGGGCGTCTTGGAAAGGCTGGAATATCTGTTCCGGGGTTTAACATGGCACCAAAATCTTCTCCCCCGCCAATAGGACGGAGGCCCCAGATAGCTTCCAACTCCCATGATGGGGGGGGGACATCGTTTGCTGAGAAGAAGGCTGCCATTAAGACTGCGAATTCTTTTTACAGAAACCCAATGTCGGTTAATGCCTCGGATGCAAAGGCTGCCCTGAGGACTGGACGAAATTTTCAACAGCGACATGGAGATCAAGTGGCAGCTGGGTATAAAAAAGCGGAGGAGATGGGTTTACATGAGAAACCGAAATCGCAGGGAGGGGGACACGTGCAGGGTTACGCAGATTTGCTGTCCATGCGGGGTTCACCGAATGCCGCCAGCCCCAGAGACGTATCACCCAGAATCGTGACACCACCTCCAATACGGGCTAGACCTTCTCCACCGCTCCCCACAAGACCTTCTGACCCCAGCCTTCAAGAGACAAAAAGTGTCATATCACCAACTACAAAAAAGAAACCTCCACCACTGCCACCTAAGAGGAAGCCTGCCGCATTAATTCCACGTGGATCCACGAGCCCTGGCCCACCTCCAATTCCAGTTGGCAGCAGACCTTCACTACCATCTGCGATGCTTGTCCTTCCCAACAACGGATTGCCTTCTCAATTCTTTCCTGAGGTACCTCCAGATCTTGATCTTGAGCTTTCTACAGCTTGGTTTTCGAAGTCACCCTTGAAGTTTCCTAAGTCAATCGAAGCGATTGAGGATAAAATGCTTATGTGGGCCTCACGGTGGACACGAGCATCCTCGGGAAGAACCCAACATACTCTATTAATAGCTTCTCGGTGGACAATGAACCTGTCCACCACAAAGATCAAGCTCACCTGGGACGCTTCGGCCCCCGCAGCGACTGTCAAAGCTCTTCAAAGACACATCCCCCCACCCAGTTCACCGCCGCCACTCGGTGTGGAATGGGGTGATAGGATTGTGGAATGGGTTACTGATAGGCTCGGTCAGCAGGTGGGCAACGGTGAATGCTGGGCGCTAGCAGACGTATGCTTCCGAGCCCTCCGGGAGGAGGATGAGCAAAGAGGGGGGGACAAAATAATGGTACCCCAGGGAATCAGTTTCGGGCTCTGCATCTATTCATACTACCCCAACATATCGCCTTCGCCTCAGAGGCTCCCAAACACACCCCTAAAGCGGGGGGATATCTTGCAGTTCCGAGCTGCCCATTGGGTCAAAAGGGATGAATATGGGGCGTTAATCTTTGAACAATGGACGGGGGACCCGGAGAACCCCAATGGCAGCCGCGACCACACCGCTATCGTAGATAATGTCGGGGAAGGCCCCGAGGGTATCGTGGTGCAAACCTTGGAGCAGAACGTGGGCGGCGTGAAGGCAGTTGTTCGAGGAGAAATTGTACTCGGGGACACCATGATTGATGGCGGTGTGCGGGTATTCCGAGCGGTATCGGATGGGTGGGTAGAGTTCAATACTGAGTGGTAGATATGTATAGTTCTCGAGTAGATAAGGGAGAGCAGAGAAATGGAAGGAGGACAAAAGAAAAGATGGTGTCGCCCGGCGGTCTGTCGCACCTTTTTTGTGCTTTGCTAAGTGTCCTGTGCGGCAGTTTATAACATCAATGTAACAGATTGTTGGCTTGTCCGCCCATTCACCTTCACCACGGGAGGAGGGTGACGGATTCCATGCCCTGGTTATTGCACCCCTTGCCTTGCATACTAGCAAACACCCGGTTGCGGTGTAGCGGTGAAGCCCAGCATAGTGTGTTACGGGCGTGCATATCATGATTGCACCGTGTTTTGATTATTTTTCCCATCCCTCTCCCTCGATTATCATTCAACCTGAAGGAGCACACATGGGTATGATGAGCTATCACTTCACTACGGGAGACACGATATCACTTGCGTACGTATGTCATACCCCTATAGCGCGGATATGATAGTATTGCGCTGTGCATTGCTAGCTAGCTTGAGACATTGCGATATGCCACTCCCCTTGTCTTCCCCCGGCTCAAGCTCGACTTCTCGTTTATGGTCCTACTGAGAAATCTCTACAAATATAATAAGTTATAGTTCTGGGAAGGGCGGCTTTACTCGTGCTGTTTGCTTGCTTACTTTGGCACAACAGATGAGACCATTCAGCGCTTCGCTTCGTCTACGGCTGCGTATCGTGGGCGGGGGGGAAGTGCTCGCTAATCGCCGAGCACGGTACTTTACAGTCTTGCGTCGAACAACTTAAGAAAGCTGTGAAGTCCAACCTTGTACCGTACTCGAGTACATACCGGCACCCCCCCCCTGCCACAGTCAGCCTATCACCACTGCCCACCATTTGACTACTACCGGCATCCGTGCTACAAGGCCGCCGCAGTACCAGTAGCATCCAATAGGGTAGAGCCCGATACCGTACCGGTACTACATTCTAGTAACTAATCCGTTGCCAAACCGATTTGTGCGATGTGCGCACAAACCCACCCGCCTGCCGAGTCTGCGACACACGACTCGGACCACAAGCCCCCGGGAATGCACAGCAGGGGAAGGGAAAGAAAGTGCCCATGACGACGTGGCTTACTAGAATGATCTCCCGAATCGAGAGAATCTAAAAGGCTAGGATGCGCGTAGACTGTGATTGGCCAAAGGCTCGGGTGAAGGAGAAAATTAGGTTGCCGTTAAGACTCCCTTACGATGGTATGTACGACACGATATTCCCGGGATGTTGTTGATGTGAGTGACAGTGCATGATTAGGGCGGTGGTAGGGGAGGGGAGGGGAGGGGAGAAGGTGTAGAAAGTACTCGTAGAGTTATCGTCAATCAGTTATGATAGATATCTGCAGTGACGGGTTCGTGTGGCTGGATGCTTGGCTGTCGCTAATTGGGTGAGTTATCGTAGTGGAACACGTTCCTGTTTTTCTTTTTTTTTCTTTGCTGCGGTCATGGTTCATGTTCGTGGCAGGTTGTCATAATGGTGCTACGCAACGCGTTATGATGTGGTTATCCACTGGTGCTGTTTTATTTTTCTTTTCCGACATCGGTATTTTATTCTGGTGGTCTGGTGGCTCGATTAAAACTTGGGACAGGTACCCGCTGGAGAGAGTTAGTGAGCAAGTTAATTTAGGTTAACCAGCAAAGCAATCCCTTGTCTCGTGGGAAAATATCCCCCCCCCCCCCTGGCACTCAAGTATCAACACTTTTGTGCGTGCTGTTTGGGGGCAAACCATGATATTGTTATATTTGTAAAAAAGCAAAAAACTCCATTGACTTTTAAAAAGAAAGCGGATAATTATATACAGTTCCTTACCCTCCACGAAGATTGCGGGGATAGGCTTGTTTCCCCCCACCAATGCTTGTATAACACATAAAAAGCCTACTCTTATCCGCAGTAGTTTCATCTAGACCCAGAAATCCGTTTGAAAATTGTTTTTTCTTCTTCATTGACTTCATTTCCTTTCAGCTCGTGCAAGCGTATCAGTGATTTTTTAAGCGTTTCACCGGGCCGGCTTCTCCGCAAGAGTAGCGGCCGTCGCAGCTCTTTTGGTCTTTCCGCGTTTGGTGTAGGATTCGACGAAGAAACTGACGAATAGATAACTGTTTGGTTGTGAGTTTTTGATTCAATCGTTTGATTGAGGTGTGTGAAGCATGGGGGGGATAGGCTTACGTTAAGGGTGTGAGGTAAATGACGTTTGCAACGACAGCCCAGACTTCCCCGGGATTCGACAGACAGTGCACCATTCCGGGTGCCCTGACATCCACCGGCATTCCATGGTTGGAAATGGAAGCGGGGGCCGAGGAGGATGGAGCAGCCTCAGTTAGGGAGCCGGAGAGGTAAGTGGTAGGAGTGAAGTAGACAAAAAGGTGCAGAGCGGCGAGTGAGCCACCAACAACAAATTGGGTGATCTGGAGGGAAGTGAGGCTGCGCTTGAGGGCGTTCGGGACGGGGATGCGGACGGTGGACAGGGTGTAGTAGAAGTACATGAGTGTATGGATCAGTGAGTTGAAGATGCAGAAGACCCAGATAGGTGGCGACATGAATCTACAGTATAGATTTATCAATTAGCCTTAGGAGGATCCAAAAATAGTGGCCGTAAGGGGAAAGTATTAACAAACCTTATTCCAGCCCACATGCAGATCATTGCGCCAGCATGGTGATAAGTCTGCAGAAGACTACTCTTCTTTCCCTTCGCGATGATGATGGCGGTATCCAAGACCTCGTAAAACTTGCTCAAGTAGAAGAGCCACCCGTAAAATGCCAATCCTTCTTCCCAGAGCCCGACACCCCCTTCCATTTCTCTGATTTCCACACCTGCGAATCTTGTCTCGGGCCTGATCTTGCATAATGATTCAACCACTCCCGGAACCCCCCTAGAGGTTACAATTGATCGGTGGATAGCACCGACCATCCCAATGAATGTCCATAGAGAGTAAACAGCCAGGAAGAGATTATGAAGCAGCACGAATGCCTTAAAGATCCGTGTCGTAGCAATGTAGTACGGTTTTCCGTTGCATCGAGAATTGAGAAGATGCACGGCGGCGGCATAAACCGCTGCAATTGACAATGGTACCCGGGGATCGAGGAACGCCGTGTAGAGGGGTTCAGAGATGGTGAAAGGGTATTTCGATGCTGAAGGTGGAATTGTCGGGGAAGCGGTGGACGGGGAAGGCAGTAGTGCAAACCATGAACTCGGAGGAAAGGCTACCTTTAGCGATGGGATGAATGATCCCACGGCGGCTTGCATTGTATCAATTGGTCGTCAAGACTTGTGGAAGGAAAAGGTGTAGTCTGGAATAAAGAGAAGGAGAAGGAGAGGAAGAAGACAAGAGGGAGAGGATATGTACGGTGCAAGCTGCCAGCGGTCCTCTCTGCCTCCCCTGCAAGTGGTGTACGGGCGGGGGGGAAGCGAATTTATTTATTTTATTGAATTTTTATTTTGTATTTATTGGATTTTTGATTGGGAACCTCGCTTGTTGGATCCCTGCATGATGAAGTCCTCAACCTTTTAGGGCTACGCAATGGAATATTGTTGGGAGTCTTGACACACATATTTTCTGGGGAGGATGCCTACTTTTCCCACGTCAAAAGCCCTCAAGAAGGAACCAGAGACATTATCTTGATCTTGGGAAGGGTGTCATAAGAAGGAATGCGTTCCGTTGTTGGCCTTAGGAATCCAGTGCCATAGTGCTTTACCGTTATCGTGGTAGCCCACTAGCATAATTCTATGATAGAACACTAATAGTGTACTGGCAGTACAGTACTAGCACAGCAGCTGCTTGGTGCGCAGTTGTTGGGACAGCGCGTTTTGGACGAATATAATAATTATGATAATAATTCAGTGGAAGCGCCAGAATCCAGCTAGCTTGTTTCAAAGGCTAAATAAATCAGTGGAAAAGCGTACCTTTGTTTGCCTGAATCTACCCGACAATCCGTCTCAGCTGTTAAATAATTCCCAATGCATCATTAGGTGTTGTCTGTTGTGACTTGAGGCTCAACTAAACATGTCTTCCTATTTCACTGTCAGCCCAACCCCAACAAAAAAAACTATCCCTCGCCAAGGAATCGCTTAACGATCCTCAATTAAGCTCACCAACTTGCCTAGTTCTAGACATCCGAGGCACCATTACTTGCTCGTCCGCGGCCAGAAGTACCCGAAATCAGGGGGTATATTTTGTATGGGAGCTCAGATGCAGAAAGAGATATTTTTCCTTATATTTTCTCTAATTCCTGTTCCCGGGTATTTATGGCCGGGGAAGAGTGCTAGCTGTTGTGGAGGCGCTATGTCTCTCCGGGGCGAAAGTGCGACGGAAAAACAGTTTATCCGGTTTATCCCTTTTACTGTATGGTATTTCGACTAAACCCCACACCCCCCCCTCCACGAATCCCCCCTCTCCTCAATTAAAATTTTCCTAGGTCTAACTGGCCCCGCACTTGTTTCTCGTCTTCGAATTTACCTTTTCTTCTTCCGAACGTGGAAGCTAATGGGAGAGGCTGACTCGAGTACGGTACCGGTAGCGGCACCGTACCGTAATTATTTCTGCAGCCTTTACAAGGGGAGGAAGCAGGAAGCGCCGGCCTAAATTGGGGGGAGGAAAGGTTGTACTTGTGCGATACTATGCTGTGAGAGGTCCCGGGACACCCGAAAATTGTTGGGATGTGGACTGTTGTGCGGGTGCCAAACTGTATGTGCAGCAGTGCTTTTCTCCCGCGATTTGTTTATTGATTGTGAAATCTTTTGCGGTTACCGTAGATACAATAGGTACCGGTGGGAGTGATGACGGCTGCAGATCATCAGCTACTCATGCTTCTCATCCAAGATTTGCTTTCCCCATTTGTCGTAGTGCGTATTGGCAGTTATTTTCTACCAAAGGATGATGATAGTGGGTGCACTGGTATCAAGAGATCAGGATTGCGCAGGTATGTGGCAGGAAGAATGTTCAATCTCATTAAATTCAATTCACGATGTTTCACGGGGGGAGCTTTTTTTAGGTCGACCGACTCGGACTGGGTTTAATAGCTGCGTATTGGCAATGCTCACTGGCTAGCACAGATATACGAATATCAATTTTAGAGTTCACCGCGGGCTGTGGCTAGCACCCGCCTCCTTACCAGTAGAATCCGCTGGATAGTTCGCCCTCCACTCTTGCACTACTTAGACACTATGCCTCTTCGGTAGAAAAGAACTGCCAATACGTACTACTACAACAAATGGGGGGGGGGCAAATCTTGAGTGAGAAGAACGAGTGGGTTGTGGAGATCCTTGCCGGGGCTCTATCGCTTGACTTGATTGGTGGATAGTTTTGCATGAGAAGACTTACTCTGGGGGTTGTGGGTTGTAAGGACAGCCGTGAGTTACCGCTGTGGAGTGGTGGGGTCGGGGGGGGTTTTGATACCATGGTGTCATGCAATTTGTGGGTATTCTTGATCAGGATAAGAACACGGACACCGGCAGGACGCTGGTAGGTCTGAGGTATCAATGGAACAAGGGGATTAACCAAGCATCTGAGGATATAGGCCGGACTGCAGCGTCCTGATCACTCAGGAACTTGTTTCCCAAAATTTCCAAGGCTTCTTGAGGAGGAGGAGTAATGAATTTCGTTAAAGTTGCTTTTTTTTCTCCTGCATCGTCCCGAGCCGCGAGGCACGAGATCGGTTCATGCCTTGTGAACTCGAGTGCACGGGCTTTTAATCTCACTAGGGGCAGCCAGTGCTTTGGTAGATGTCGGGTTGATGTCCCGCGAACCGTGCTAGCTTATGCAAGTATGATGGCGGAAGGCAATTCGATATGCCTTCCTTAAGGTGGATCTGGCATTTGCAAGAAGATAGGAGCATTTCGGGAGGGGGGGTATATTAGGGTTGGATCAGGTTCTCTTATGATCATATTCTGTCATGAGATATTCATGCATGGCTTGTCAGCATGACCCTGATAAGGTGATAGCTTTTCTAAGTGTTATCTATTGGTCGTCGCGGATTCATACAGGAGTAATCATGGGAAATAGTATCTCAGGCCCCAATGGTCAATGGATCCCGGGAGTATATCCTTGTTGAGGGATATGTTATGTTCCTTAGCCTTTATAACCCGCCCATAATTGGTGCTTGGTTTATTAGCAAGTCATATTACATTCCAAACTGCTCATTTTTCCTTATGCCTTAGCATATCTACCGCACATTGAAGCTAAGCATTGGAACTGAAACATCAATTACAGTTTAGTATAGCCAAGATTCGAATGTTGGTTTCTATAAAGCCGAGAACTTCTCCAGCGGGTGTCTTCTAATCTCTTCGCCATATGAAGTAGGCCAATGTATATTAGTCAAGTTATAACCTATTAAAATCCTCCCGGACAGTGTGCGTGGGTGGGAAAATATGGTAGGAATAGCTTCCGCATTCATATACCAGGTGGTATGATATATATCTGCGGATACACCCACAGAGAATTCATTCACTCCGTGGTATTTTCCCTCAGTCGGCCTGGACAATTCAATATTTAAAGTCGAGTGACGAAAAACTCGAGCAGGCGGCCATTTTACACCAAAACCGAGCGAGCCCTGTCAGCCATTTAATCACCCCAGCGGACCTGGGGGCTCCACTTTTGGGCCAAATCAAACTGGGGAATAGGTAGAGAGTAGTTTTCAATAAGGAAGATTGGGTAGAGGGTTTATGGGATTGAGAAACCAGAGAGAACCTACAAGAAAGGTAGTTGTCATGTATCTTTTACATCATCCGCATGCAATGTCTCAAGTCACTTTTTGATCTCACCACAAAAAAATCATGACATCGATTTATAGGCTTGGCATTTCCATGATAGAAGAAATAGCTGTTCTCATGTTTCTTGCTGATGGTATAATAATAATCCTAGTAGTGAGTCTTGTATTAGGAGCGGAGAGGAACGCAGGCAACAGGAAGCGCGCATGGGATGGAGGAACATTGGAGTATGGACGAGAGATGTTACTAGGGTATGAAAGGGTGTATAAGTTTACGCATGTTTCAATACTTAGGTGACCTTTAGCTAGCAATTTCCATGGAGGATAGACACCGTGACATTCTTCTCCTCTCACCACGCCTACACGATCGTGCCGCCACCTCCATCACTTGCCACTTCTTGAAATTTCTTGCCTGGATAGTGTCCGGCTATGAGTCTCCGAAAATGGCTCTCTTTGGTGTAAAATAGCTAACGACCTGAGTTTTTTGTCACCCGACTTTATCTTTTCACTCATGCCTAATCACTCGTGGCAGAGACCCGGCCAGTCGCAGAGACTAGGGTTCATGTTTGCCCTCGGGACGAGGAATATAAAAAGCGGGGACAGAAAGCCTCGGTATCCTTGATATATTTCAGAAACTGAACATAACGATCCGCTGAAAAGACTAGATTTATGACAAACCAACAGAATTGAAATTAAGCAAAAGAGAACCCTCCTAAATGCAACTACAAAATACAAGGCAAGAGTCGCTGGTCCATTGACCCCCCACGCCCCCAAGGGAAAAAAAAAGGAAGGAAAAGTCCAACAATCCACCTCTGCACCGCATGGATCCATTTTTATACCTCTTCCGTGGGCACTCCTCCCGTACCTTTCCGGCGAGAACAACACCCCCACGACAACTAAGGGAGCGCAGTTATTAGTTCTGGGAAGCCTTTCAAGGCCGAGCCTCCTACAAAGGGAGGAGGAGGAGGAGGAGGAGGAGAGCGGGATGAGGCCAAGGATAAAGTCTATGCTGCTGCGGTTACTGCGAAAACCAAACATGAACATATGAAAAGGGGCCCTCGGGAGAAGCAATGCTTCAGGGACCTAGGGCGTGCTGGCGGTTGTGGTTTTATGGGCCCGGAGTAGCCTTGCCACTGGAGTCCGCCCCCTACTGATGGCCCCCTGGAGCGCTGTCTTGCCGTAACTAGTTGTCCTATCCAAGTCGATACCTCCGTGTTTCAATAGCAGCTCCACTACTCCCTTACGTCCCCAGAGGGCAGCATGGTGAAGTGGAGATCGGCCAACATTGTCTGGCCTATCAGGGTTGACATCTTTCTGCGTCAGAAGCAGCTTCACTACCCCCTCACGCCCACTCCCGGCAGCGAGCGAGAATGGGGTTTGGCCGTTGTTGTCTGGGGTCTCAGGGTTGACATCTTCCCGTGCTAGTAGTAGTTTCAATACTCCCTCATGCCCCCCGATGGCAGCGAGCGAGAATGGGGTGCGGCCACCGTTGTCTCGCCTCTCGGGGTCGACATCTTCTCGTGCTAATAGTAGCTTCAGTACTCCCTCGTGCCCGTTCGTGGCGGCCCACCAGAGCGGTGGTCGGTTATCGGGCATGTCTGACAGGTCGGGGTCGACATTTTTCTGTGCCAATAGTAGTTCTACTATTCCTTCGTGTCCATACTGGGCAGCCCAGATGAGTGGTGTGAAGCCAAAGGAATCTTTTTGGTTGAGATCACAATCCTCCATCTCTATCAAAGCACTCGCAAGCTCAACAATTCCGAATATGGATGCAGAGTGTAGCCCAGTGAACACGACGTCATCCTCTGGAGCACCAATGATCCAATGAGATTCGACTTGGTCCTCCAGAAGGCCCCTAGCAGATATGTGGCTACCATACTGGCTGAAGAGCTTTAAAGCCAGTGACTTTGCACGATTCGAGAGTTCCCTCTTGGCGTGGCTTCCCCAATATGCAGAAGAATATTGGAGGAAGGGGACATCTTGGATGTCATCGATTTTAGGTGGAATGCTGTTGACATGCTGAGAATTTAGATACGTCAAGCATGTTTCTGCAATTATAGAGTGTGCTCCGGCAAAGAGGTCGGGGTGGGAGCAAAGGTACTCCTTGAGAGAAAAGTGGATCAAGCGAACTTTCGAAGCTCTCTTGTCGACAATGATAAGTCCCTGACAACATCCTAGCAATGTTGATATCGGGGGGACATTGTCGGGGCTGAAATCTGGTGATCCAACCTCGACTGCTAGGGCTTGACAAAGTTCATCCACACTCAGCGGCCGCTCCGAGTAACAAATCCACATTAGAGCGGCCATCCCGAGTCTTGCTTTCTCCCCTCCCTGTGCTTTTATGCGTTCCAGAGTCATCTTGTACCCGTCGCCTAGCCCTAAACCAGCTGTCATTGCCCCGAGCCTTCGCCGCCTCCGGTAGATAGTTGTTTCCTGTAGGACGGCATCGATATGCAGGGATACCAGCAGGAATCTAGATGCACATCTGTCAGTGGATAACTTGGGAAGGGGCCTAATCGCGGTCGTTCTTCGCACATACATTTCTGAAACAGTTTCGGGAATCTTTTTCAAAATATCGGCCTCTAAGCAATCATCCATCGCGTCAGGATTTGAGTCTTCATCCAGTCTAGCCCGGAGATATCCGTATATGTCTTCTTTCTTCGGGATTATGAACAGAGCCCCCGTCATTCGTCCAAGACGGCTTTCAATCTCACCCCGAACATGTGCCCTTCCTGTTATGAATATTCGAGTGTTTGGAGACTTTTGGAGAATCTGTCTTAGTGAACTAAGAACCTTGAGCCGGTGCGCTGCAATGCATTCATCTAGAGCGTCAATACATATAAACGTGCGCTGTGAGGACAGTGTGGTCTCCAGTAGCTCCACGATTTGGGAAAGTTGCAGTCCCCGACCACCAATAAATCTCTTCCCCCCCTTAAAAGCTCGTAGTATGTGCTCCGGAACTTCTTCGAGCCCGGCAACAACCTGCTTCAACAGGGAACCTAACATATTTGTTGGAGACTGCTCTTTCTGGGAGGCGTAGTCAAAGTAAAAACAGGCGATAGAGGTATTTTGTTCCGCTTGATCGCATAAGGTATCTACCACTAATGAACTAATATTTCAGCTTGTCAGCAATAACATTCTTCGTTTTTTCATCAAGTATTGCCTCGCCTCTGTTACCTGATGTGTGTCTTGCCTGCCCCTGGGCTCCCGTAGCAAAATAGTGTCGCATTGTTAGATTCTTCCCCACTACCATCACGCCAACTTCTGAACTCCTCGGTTTCAAGGAGCCAATCCCCCACATCAGCGACCCGGTTATTCCTAATGTCTTGGTGCCTGGTGTGAGGTTCCAGTGGGGATAACCAGTCCAAAATTTTGGACCTCTGATCAACTACATAGTGGTTCGAAACATTATGAACGTTATAAGAGTCGCTGGTATTAAAAGAGTTAGAATTGAAAGAGCTGGTGTTATTGTTATCATTTCTAGAGAAAAACATTTCCTCGTTTTCGCTTGTTTGAATGCGGTAGATGATAGCTCACCGCGGAGGATCAGTTGATGGAGTTACTGTGAGCAAGAGAAGCGGGGTAGGTTCACAGTTTTTACGGCTGCTGCGGCTGTTGCCTAACCAGGGTCCAGTCGGTTAGTGTGAAATTTGTAGCCGCCGTCAAGCGCGGGACTACTCGAGTACCGTACGAGTAGTGTATTCTGCTACCAGGAGCCAGGAACCCTGACACGGTTGGTGCAGCCAACAGCAAGCACGTTTCACAATAACTTATGGCAAAACGCTGATTGCGGGGTGTCCTGTGGGGAGGATATGAGTGCTACTCGAGTACGAGTAGTGATAGGTGTTGGCATGGCACCACTAAGAGGTCAGGAGAGGTGTGCCGTAGATTCTGGGTAAACTCAACCCGCCACCATTCCCGGTATGGTAGTTACTATCCCCGGAAGAGCGAATTCGCCACGGGGTTAGTCTTTGAGAGTAATAGTGGCTGCTTTAAGAAGCATGGCGGCGGGTCGAGTTTACCCAGAATTTACGATAGCGTAATACATGAAGTTAAGACTGCTTAGTACGATCGTACTACGAGGAATTTTCGGAACTTATTGATTTCCAACTAATTACCTTTGATTAGGAAGAATCTTCCCATGCCTTGAACCATATTTGGAGTGGTTTTAGAAAAGAACACTTGCGGAAGAATTCGCCACACAAATAGAATTAGTGTTGTTTATATGAATTCGCCCTTTTTACACGATGCTATTGTTTTGTCCTGTTAGAATTCTTGGTGTGAATACTAGAGTGTGTCTTTACCCTCCCCGCTTGTTTGGCTATAATACCTGATAATAATACAGACCCTAACACATAAGTGCGAACTGTGAGTTGACTGGGCCTCGCCTAATAATCAAATAATGGATATGGATAAATGAAGAGAGCGAAATAAAAACCGCACAGAAGAAACCTAAGTGAAGCTAGGTATAGTACGTGGTAGCCACCGGCCCGTGGCCGTCCACCCCCCCGAATACACTGTGAGTGTAGCGATTCTCTTTGGAATCCTCGAACCCAACCACACGCCCCCTCCCACGACAGCTCCCCCCATACGTTTTGGCGAGGGGCGATACCTTCATCATGGTGCGGAGGATGCAGCCAGTGGCCCAAAATTCTTGCCAAGTCAGCTTCCCATCAAATCCAAGCACTCCCAGTCGGATTCGCATTCGGGGAATGTGGGGCCAAGCCGATCCGAAGAATAGCATTCATGTAGTGGAACTGGATGTAGGGACGTGGTGGTGGTGGAAGAATGACTTAATGTATTTCTTATCTATGGCCGAAGGTATATATAGAGAAATATGACCGCTAAGAGCCAACAACCGGTTCTACTAACCCTACTACTCAACCTCAACACATATGAGGATAGCTACCCGTACCTACTGCTAACCTAATACCTAACACTGGATACTCCAGGATGCGGGGTAAGAATTAGAAGGAATAGGGATGAGGCCAACAAGAATAAAGCTGCTGCTTCTATAGTGATTGCGAGAACTGGTTGCGGACGCCTTCGAAGAGGTCGTCAGGAGAGGCCTCCTTCTGAGGTCTGAAGCGTGCTGGGGTTTGCGGCTTGACGGGCCTGGAGGAGTTTCACTACCTCCCTACGCCCTCTCTTGGTAGCCAACAAGAGAGGTGTTCGGTTATAGTTGTCTGTCCTATAGGGGTTAACATCTTCCCGTGCTAGGAACAGCTTCACCACCTCTGCACGCCCCATCATTGCCGCATGCGAAATTGGTCCTCGACCGTGTTTGTCTAGCACATCGGGCTTGACGCCTTCTCGCGCCAATAGCAGTTTCACCACTCCTTCGTGCCCACTCATGGCAGCATGCGAGAGTGGCGGTTTGCCATCGGATGTGTCCTGGCTATTGGGGTCGACGTCTTCTCGCGCCAATAGCAGCTTTGCCATTCCTTCATGCCCAGCTATAGCAGCATACGAAAGTGGAGTTATGCCCCCGGGTATACTTGGGCTGTCGGGGTTGACGTCTTTTCGCGCCAACAGCAGTTCCGCTACCTTCACATTCCCCTTAGAGGCAGCCCACGAGAGCGGTTGAATGCCCCAGAGCTCGTCTGGACCGGTGGGGTCGATAGCTTTCTGTGCCAATAGCAGCTCTACTATCTCCTCACGGTTGTTCAGGATGGCATAGATGAGTGGCGTGAACCCCGCGGAATCTCTTTGGTTGATATCACAACCTTCCATCTCTATCAGAGCACGTGCAAGCTCAACAATTCCGAATATGGATGCACAGTGTAGCCCAGAGAGCACGAAATCATCCTCCGTAGTGACAAAGGGCAACGGGCTTTCCACTTGGTCGTCTATAAGGACTCTAGCAGATATATGATTGCCGTACTGCCCAAAGAGGGCCATCGCCAGTAACTTTGCCCTATCCGAGAGTCCCCTTTTGGCATGGCTTCCCCAATATAGAGAGGAATATGTAAGAAAGGGAATGTGTTTAAGATCAGAACTGGATGTGGGCGGAACGTTGTTGACATGCTGGGAGTTCAGGTAAGTCAAGCAAGTTTCTGCCATTGTAGAGTGTGCTCCAGCAAAGAGGTCGTAGCGAGTGCAAAGATACTCTTTGAGGGAGAAGTGGATTAAGCGAACACTCGAGGCTCCCTTGTCGACAATGACAAGACCTTGGCAGCATCCTAGCAATGTTGATATCGGAGGAACGTTGTCGGAATTGAAATCCGGTGAGTTAATGTCAACTGCTAGGGCCTGGCACAGTTCATCCACGTGAAGTGGCCGCTCCGAATAACAAATCCACATCAGAGCGGCTATCCCGAGTCTTGCTTTCTCACCCCCCTGTGTCTTTATGCGTCCGAGGGTCTCACTGTACGCATCACCTAACCCCAAGCCACCCGTCATTGCCCTGAGCCTTTGCCGCCTCCGATAGATAGTCGTTTCTTGTAAAATTGCGTCGATATTTAGGGACACTAGTAGGAATCTGGACGCACACCCGTTAGCGGATAATTCAAGGGCTTCTAAGTGCCGTTGCTCCTCGTACATTTCCGAAATAGTTTCGGGGATTCTTTCGACAATATCAGCCTCGAGGGAATCGTCCATCGCCTCAGGGTTTGTGTCTTCATCCAGTCTTGCCCGGAGGTATTCCGTGATGTCCTCCTTCTTGGGAGCAATGAATAAAATCGCTGCTCTTCCCGCAAGACGGCTTTCGACCTCACCTCGAATATGTGCCCTCCCTGTCAGGAATAGTCGGGTGCGCGGAGAGTTTTGGAGGACCCGCCTTAGCGAACCAATGATCTTGAGCCGATGCACTGCTACACATTCATCTAGGGCATCAATACATAGGAATGTACGCTGCAAGGACGAGGCGACCTCCAGAAGCTCTAAAATTTGGGAAAGTTGCAATCCTCGGCCACCAATGAACCTTTTCTGGTCCTTGAAAACCTGCACTATCTTTTCCGGAATTTCTTTCGACCCGCCAACCACCTGTTTTAACAGGGAGCCCAGCATATTTGTTGGAGACTGCTCTTTCTGAGCGGCGTAGTCAAAGTAAAAGCATGCGATGGCGGTATTTTGTTCAGCCCGATCGCACAAGGTATCTACCACGAGTGAACTAATATATCGGCCCGTTAGTAATGCCGCTCTTTGCTCTCTATGGTGACCCGTCTCTACTACCTAATATATGTCTTGCCTGCCCCCGGATTTCCATAGCAAAACAGCGCTGGGTTGTCGGATTCGTCTCCCCCATTCCCATCGCGCCAGCGCGTAAATTCCTCGGTTTTCATGACCCAGTCCCCGGCGTTGGTGACCCGGCTATTTCTGAGATCTTGATGCCGGATCCGGGGTTCTAGGGGGGATAGCCAGTCCAAAATTTCTGCCCTCTGATCAATGGCATAGTGGTTCGACACATTATTAGTATTAAAAGAATTGGTAGTATTAAAAGAGTCGGTATTGAAAGAGTTGGTGCTATTATTACTATTGCGAAATGGAAACATTTTGGCTTTTTCGCTGGTTTGGATGTAGTAGACGACAGTCTACCGAGGAAGGACAATTGATGGAATCAGTGTGTTGAGGAGGCGGGGGAAGTTTACTTGGCAATTCAGAAAGTATTCGGAAGAATTAGCGCCAAGATTCGGGCGTTTAGGTGTATGCTGTGACATCTTTGCGCCAACCCATCCGAATACTTTATGAATTGCCAAATAGGTTGGGGCTGTTGCCTAAATACAACCACCGCCCAGTACGACCTCGCACGGTACTAGGACAAGACTTTTCGTCCGGTGCCCTTTTTACACCAAAAGTAGCCACTTTCACCACCCTCTCCCATAGCAATGCTTATGAGAATCTGCGAAAACTTGGTAGTGCATCAGTAAGCCTGTATATACAGTAACATGAGTAATATTACAGAATTTTCAAAAAAATATAAAATAGTGGAGAAAAAGTTAGGAATTGGTTGCCATGTACTCGTACTTTTTTGTATGGGGCCCATACAAAATTTCAGGCCACCTTCACATCAGTTGACTCAACCATGAATAGTGAAGACAGCTTTGATCCCTTGGGTTTCTATCTCTGGGGGCCTGAATGGATAGTCATTCTCTAGCTGGTGGAGGGTCTTGAAGTGTTTTCATGCAAGCAGCGTTGAGAATTGTCTGTTTAAAAATGTCTATTTTTCGTTAAATTTGGTGTAAAACCGTGTGCCGGACGAAAGGTTTTGTCCCCGTACTGTACACACAAAAAAGCACCTCGGCGCAAACCTATATGTGTTCGCTTTTCTCAAAGTACCCCTCTTACCATTCACATCCAATACTCACCTTGTCATAGAACTAAAGAGGAGCCGATCTTAAGTAGCTCTATAGAGAGTTTTTCTTTCGTTGCTGTCATGGCTGATTCATTATCGTGCTGGATTTGGTCGTGGAGAGGGTTGATTTCAGACGCCCGGTGTATACCGCTGGGGCCCTTCGGGCATAAATATATATGCCCAGGGGGAGTGATGAATATGGGAATAAAAGATACTGCGTTTGAAACCAAGCGCACCTCTGGAGAAAAAATAGGCCTTTGCATCAAGGAGGAAAACAAAGAGATTCGAAAATGGGGCAATCTATCAACTTCCCCTTCCTCGCAATGACTAAAAGATTAACACTAGAACTTAAACCTTCTCCTCCTTAAGACCGTGCTTCCAAAAAACCATGTACGGAGTTTTACCGTCCTCCCTGTAGTTGAGAAGAACAATCCTATTTTGCGGCGTGAATAGTGTTAGAAACTAATAGTGAGACGGAGGTAGAAAAACATACATTCCATTCACATCCATGCTCTCACCAATGTAGAAGTCCCACTTAGAGTCCTTAAACGACTGTTTCGTAAGTTGGGATCCCACGAACTTCTTAGCGCCATCCTCAAACGCCTTGATCTCTTCTGGTGAGGTTCCATTCTCGGCGAGGCCCTCCTTGACTCTCTTCATGTATCCTACAGGTGGGGGCGTCAGAAAACTAATACCAGGGCAACAGAAAATGAACCTTACCCTTAAGATAGGCAAGATAGGAATTCCTGTCAAAACTTGTCTGGATGAGGCGGAAGGAGAAAATAACGTCGTTGACAACCTCTTGCCCATCCTCAAGTGTCTCCGCGGCCTCTTCGGTTGAAGCGTTGGCACCGATATCTATAATCCGGTAAGTTTTCTTAGCCAAAGGAAGTGAAGGCTATGGTGTGTGTGTAACGAACCGACGTCGGCACCCTTCTTGACGGTGATAAATTTGCAATCGACCTCATACACAACATCATGAGTGAGGGTCATGTCAAAGGCATCAGAGATCATCTCATCGCCGCTGAAGGTATCCTGTTTGAGAAACAATTAGCACCACAACCATCCATTGAAGCGCCCGTCGACAGAAAGGAGGGGGAGTGGGTCGGTGTGGGAAAAGAAACTATTAATCTGGGGGATGTTGAATGGAAAACGCTGTCAAGAGCGACACAAAAGGTGACTCGCCTTGTAAATAATCATCGTTAGAGCTGAGGAGAGCAGTTGAATTCAAGGGCGTTTGATGGGGAGAAAGGGGAGGGGTGAAGAAAAAAGGGAGGGGTGAAGTGGGGTTGGCCAACCTTGGAGGGGTAGATGTCGCTTGGGGTGGTCACTGCCTTTTTTTTCCCTTTTCTCCTTCTCCCCAAATGTGTCCTTTTCGTTCCTCAAGTGCCAGTACAGTCCCACCTCGTTATAATGGCATTCTTTATTCGGGAAACCTCGTTATTACGAATGAACCCTGTGGGAATTTACACTCCTACTCCCATACAAACGGTCCTCGTTGTGAGGAATTTCTTCCTAAACCTCGCCATAACGAACGAAAGATCATGAACGCTTGGCGTTCCTGGTGCGACTCTACTGACGCTCGTAGTCTAAGCCATCCCTTCTTCTGTGCCGAATTTCACTCACTTTTAGAACAGTCCTAATTAGTTCGAATATCGCCCGTTAAAGGAACAGACTTATTCACAGAAAGCTACCCTAGCCAATCAAAAAATTTGGCCTTCCCCTGACCAAAGATAAACCACCGTTTATACCTTTTAGAGTTGGGAGGTGGAACAAAACCAGTGCCTGAAAACAGGTTAAGGATACGAGGTCACTGTAACGTGCGGAAGCTTCGACGGGTTTGTGTTCCGCCCTTGCTAATACAATTGCACCTCGTTATAAGGAAGGCCGGGAGCTCGGGATTTGGGGGGATTTCCCGTTCGTTAAGGCGAGGTCTTGGAAGAAATTCCTTGCAGCGAGGTCCATCTGTGTGGAAGCAGAGGCGTAAATTCCCAGAAGGTTTATTCGTAATAGCGAGGTTCCCGTATAAACAATCCCATTATAAACGAGATGCGATTGTAGATTCAATAATCTTTTATTACAGGGTCGTTCCAATCCAGGCTTGTAGAAGCATTCGGTCCCAAGGTTGAGAGAGCGCTTGGTTTCTTGCTGACCCGTCAGTTTTGCATGCAGAAAGGCCTTCCATACGCCGAACAGGGCCTTTCTAATCGAAAAAAAAAAAACTTGCACAATCATTTTCCAACCCTAGGGCTTAATGCCTCGAAATGAGAAATTAATAATCGGGGATCCTACTGCCGGATTACTCAGGGCTCTGTGTACCAACTCCGTTATCCGACCATCAGATAAAAGGGCCCTCGGCTGCCCAATAACACTAGGGCAGGAAAGCCACAACCAGCCGGACCCACGTTCTCCGGTGTCACTCTGAGCCATTCCAACCAGGCAGCTCCATCACACCAAATTGTCATCTTATGCTTCGTTAATCTCCCACTTGAGAATCTTCAAAAGGAACCTCACTCGTTCTGTCGCCTCCCTCACGCGATCTGAATTTCTCGTCCCATCATCGAGCACCCTCACTCCACAGAGTTACCCACTAGAACGAGAACCATTCTGCCCCTTTGTTCCTTTTTATTACCTCTCTCCCTCTCTCCCTCACTTTCTCCCTCAAATCTTAGTCGCTCCTTTATTGCGCTTCAATTGAGCCGTCCATAACAACAAACCCCCGACGTCAACCACCCGGTGCACATCTCGTCGAACCCAACACAACAGCGATTGCGAAGGAAGGAAGAAGGGAAAAAATCACTATTTTCAACAAAAAATAATAATCTTACAGCCTAGATGAACCTGACGAATACAACTGCTACTCCTTCCCCTCCCGCCTCATTTTTAAAACCTCTCCCGCCTCTCATCTCCGGGGTACCGGATTCAATTGTCCTTGTTATTCTACCGATAGCTGCTTATTGGGCACTCTCCCTCTTCTTCCACTTTCTCGATGTTCATGATCTCCTCGCTTCCTACCGGCTACACACACCCGAAGAAGTCCTCAAAAGAAACCACGTAACTCGCCGCGAGGTAGTGAAGGATGTAATAGTGCAACAGGTCATACAAACCATTGTGGGACTTGCTATCGGTATGTCAGAGCCAGAGGAAATGATCGGAGGGGAATGGTGGGAGATAATGGGCTTGTATTCGAAATTTGTTTCGGTCGAGCGATGGGTTCTTCACGGCCTTGCAACTACCATGGGTATTGACGCCCTTGCGCTCGAGGAGAAGGTGATTGCGGGGGTTACCTCGATCGGTGGCGGTAAAGTGCTCGCGGGATTGATTGGAGTGTTGGGGTTGGGCGGTCAAGCAGGTTCTTCGCCAGAGATGGAAGACTGGAGATACAAGCTCGTGGAAATTGCCTACTGGTATCTCTTACCCGCTGCTCGCTTCTGGGTTGCCATCTTCATCATGGATACATGGCAGTACTTCTTGCATAGGCTCATGCACGAGGTTAAATGGCTTTACAGTAAGTGTCCCTACATGCGTGATGACAAGAAAAGGGAGCCTTCCACTTTAAATTAACATAACAAACCTACAACCCAGGAACTTTTCATTCTCGCCATCATCGTCTCTATGTTCCTTACGCGTTCGGCGCTCTCTACAACCACCCCTTCGAAGGCCTCCTCATGGACACTATCGGAGCAGGAATTGCCTACAAAATATCTGGTCTTAGAATCCGCGGCGCTATGGCCTTTTTCACATTTTCGACCATGAAGACGGTTGACGATCACTGCGGATACGCTTTACCCTTCGACCCCCTGCAGTACTTTTTCTGGAACAACGCAGGGTACCATGATGTGCACCACCAGGGCTGGGGCATCAAGGTTCGTTATCTGCTCTCTCGCTCATGCGGAATACTAACCAACCCGCTAGACAAACTTCTCACAACCTTTCTTCATCTGCTGGGATCGCTGGCTCGGAACTCAATGGACTGGTGGCGACGTGTCGGCTCGTTACGCTGCATCCCGCGAGAAAGCCGCAGAGCAACTCGCGAAAGGTGGGATTGCACCGAAGCCAGAGGGAAGCATTACCGTAGGCGTTCCCCAGAAAGGAGTAAATTCCACTGGCTACGTGAACGGCGGGGGAACCAATGGCCTAAAGCCGAGAATGCCGAACGGAAAGTCAAAGATGCAGGCCGACGAGTCGAGACGACAAGTCCTCAACACAGAGGGCTCAAGCGTATTACGAGAGGAGAGGAATGAGGGGACTGCCGTCGAGAATGCACGTCTCCGGACTCGAGTTAATGGGAGCGTTAGGTAGACTAACCTTTTGTTCATGGAGTTTGATAAATGTTGAGAATCTTGTTTGCCAAAAAAATAATGCTCTGGGCGTACTGCGGGTTGGATTGGATGGGATGGTGGGGATGGGGAAGGCTACGGTGGGATTCGGGGGTTCATGCGGAAAGAGTAGCAACTATTATCTTCGATCTCTGTTTTTTGTTCCCTTTTTTTTGTCCTCTTGAGATTATTTCTGCCTCCCTTTGCGTTTCCAATCTCGTAGTTCTTCTTTACCCATCATATTTTGCTTAAATCTCCTACCTACCTACAATCACCAGCACTGACCCTAACCCTTAAGTTCACTATCACTTTTCCCCTCAAATCATCCCCTGTTTTATCTCACTTTCTCATCGTCTTTTCATCATGTTTTATTATTCCCCTTTTGAACGACCGGTAATAGGACGACCGATCGATAGGTACAGCACGACAGGTTAACCGATAATTCACCCCTTCCCCTCCCTTCCCCCTTGTCCCCTTGTTCTCATACCGACGGGGGGGTCTTGATGATGCCCCGCGGTTCCTTTCGCACACTCATTGATACCGTTACGCTCTGTGTACCCATGGCCCTAATAACCCTGTGTTCTATTTTTTCCTTTTTTGGCCATGCTCATGTATTATCACACCTTGCTATGGATGGGATTTTGATTTTCTTTCTTCCCTATATTTCTTTGCGTAGCTCTTCAGCATGGTTTCCCACTTTTTTTTTTTTTCATTTACTTTTTTAGGAATGGAGTTTGGTATTATTATTTCTTTCTCTTTTACCCTATTGCCCGAGGCTGATGTCGAGGAAGTTGGAAATTTGCAAGCGGTAGCCTCAGTTACTTGTCATAGTCAGAGTACGTATACGTTACCTACCGGAAGTGATTTTGCGGTTTTTTCTTGATTCCTTCCCTTTCCTCCCCCCCCCCCCCCCCGGTAGATAAA
>Ga0307517_10000538_pt1 | contig 64862 bp, 91 predicted proteins | sample 23_EM_MG_FD_194515 | JGI IMG/M metagenome (GOLD analysis project Ga0307517, IMG submission 194515) | Populus trichocarpa ectomycorrhiza microbial communities from riparian zone in the Pacific Northwest, United States - 23_EM | ecosystem: Host-associated > Plants > Roots > Unclassified | place...
AACCAGATCATGCTCAATTAAACCTGGGGTCGCGGGAAGAAAAAAAAAAAAAAAGGGGGGGACATGCAAGTGTGAGGGCTCAGGGTTCCAACATTGTGGATTAATATGTACAGCCCTCGAATGAAATCTATACAACACTTTGTATACCGCGTGAACGCATTATATTCTATATACACTTCAAGGTTCATAGTTACTTTTGATGAAAACCATGATGGGAGAGATATAGTAAATATAACGACTTACTACACCCGTATATTAAATAATTCAGGGAGGATCGAATCGAAACTCGTTGACTGCTATCGAAATCGAACCAGTGACTCAAAACAAAAAAAACCAGTGCCAGTGCCAGAACTGATTTGATATAACCGATGGTGCGAACCAGGTTGGACATTCAACCGTTAAAAAGCCTAAACAGTACAGTCGTCCGACTTGTGTGTGTTGTGTGTTTCATTTTTTTTATATGCCTATGCCGCAACTCGCTTGGGCGATCCGTGCATCCGTCGATGATCAGAGAGAGTAAGTAGTACACAAAATAAACTTACTCGATCATCAAGAAATCCCAATCAAATCAGTACCATAATTGATGGTAGTCATCAATGCCAGCAAATCGTAAATTGCTCTTGGGGAACGGACAAAATTAATGCTTGGCACACCAGCCTGAATTACGATTCGCTCAGACACTTGAAGGACGCCATGAGTGAATTTAAACGAGCGTGATGTGACAGTTGTCGCGTCCACATCACGTGGACACAATTAGTCGACCTTTCTCTGAACCGAAACCCGAAACAATTCCTCACATCATGCAAACGAACGAACAACTCTCGGCTGAACAACTGAAAGATGTCATTCAAGGTCCTGTCGATATAGAATGGAAGTAAGAGAGAACACACATTCCGTTTGGTTTCGTCTTTAACCCTTGATTCAGGTACGAAATGCGTCGAGAGTGCCAAGAGATCTTGCCAGGTCTCTTCCTTGGCCCATTCGTGGCTTCCAAATCGCTCGAGACACTCCAATCTCTCGGTGTGACTCACATGTACGTTGGCCGTTGTCGGAGAGAAAGAGGGGTGGCACTGAAAAAAAAAAAAAACCGTTCTAGTGTGTGTATCCGAGATGAGAAAGAGGCGTTCTCGGTCCGTCCACGGTTTCCGGACATGATCAAGTATCTGGTATTGGATGTGCAAGATAATGAGGAGCAGAACCTGATCAGGCTCTTTCCATCGCAAGTTGATTGTTTTTTTTTTCTTTCAGGCAGAGATATTTATGTTTTTAGAGCCAAGTTGTTTATAGATGGAGCGCTGTCGGATCCGCCGTGCAAGGTGCTGGTGCATTGTAATGGGGGGATCTCGCTATCACCTGCGTTTGTGGTGATGTTTGTGATGCAGCACTATCATATTTCATGGGAGGATGCGCTGCATCTAGTGCAGAACCGGAGGTATTGTATTTCTCCAAACGGAGGGTTTTTGACACAGATCAAGGTGAGCGAGAAATTGGAAGGCTGAAGGGGTATTGATTTAAATTGAACAGGAGTATGAAGCGATCTACAAGGCATCGGCGGCAGTGTCTACGAGATATATAGATGGGATGGAATCTAGTCGGAGGAAGAGGGGGGCGGAGGATGACGGGGAAGAGGAGAAGGCAGGGAGGGATTGGGAGGGAGGGGGGCTGAGGAAGCGGGGGCTGTTTGTTGCGGAGGACGCGGATGCGATGGAGACATGATTAAGAGGTTAGTTGTAGGTAGATAGACGGGAATGAATGAAATACCTGAGTGTTTTACGAAAGCTTCAAAGGAGATGGCAGCAAAGACGATTGCAGAGCCAGACCATTGCTGGGCAGAGAGATTGTGGTTGTAGAGAAGGACGGAGAGGAGCATGGTGAAGAGTTTGCGGGTGAGGGAGATGGTGATGAGGGTGAGGGAGCCAAAGTGGTGGAGGGTGTGGAAGATGAAGAGCTGGCCGAGGGCGTTGGTGAGGCCGTACTGGAGGAGGGAGGGGAGGAGGGAGGGGTTTGCGGAGAGCTGGGCGAATTGGGCGATTGCGGAGTAGGGGGAGAGGAGGAGGAGGGCGAGGGAGAAGAGGAGGGAGAGGAGGGAGAGGGAGAACATCATCTGCTGGCCGGAGAGGGAGGGGTCGGCGGCGAAGAGGGAGTCCTGGGTAGAGTTGGTGAGACCGTCGAGGAGGAGGTTGAGGAGGAGATAGAAGAGGCCGCGGGAGGAGCTGTGTGTGGGGTGGGAGGGGGCGCGGTACATGAAGACGGAGATGCCGAGGGTGACGGCGAGAACGACGGCGTACTTGTAGGGGCGGACGGGGCGGCGGTAGAGGAGGACGTTGAGGAGGAGGGTGGGGACGAGCTTGCATGACTTTGCGAGGACCATGGTCGGGTAGGAGATGTGTCTCAGGGCGGCAAAGGCGAGGACGGGGGAGAGGGTGATGGCGAGGGCGAGGAGGAGGAAGGAGGGGCGGAGTGGGGCGGGGCGCTGGTTGGTGGCGCGGAGAGAGACGAGGGCGGCGAGTGCGGCAAGGGCAGACTGGGTGAGCTGGAGGACAAGCGGGGCATCAAAGTCGCGGGCGAGGGACTCTTGAGCGAGGGCCCAGAGGAGGAAGGTCGCGTAGAGGCCGGTCGAGCATATGGCGAGTCGGAGCATGACGGTGGCTGTTCTTGTTTGATCACCACCACCATCATGCCATCTCCTGCTGCCCAGTTTCTCAGCTCATTCGCACCATCCACCCGCACTCTCCATGGCCAGACCATCGCCGGCTACTCCCTCGGCCCCACCGTAGGCTATGGCTCCACCTCCGTCATACGCAAGGCCTTCTCCCCCTCGGGCTCCGTCGCTGCCGTAAAGGTCGTCGCCCTCGTCTCCCCCTCCAACCTCAAGCACCACCTCCGCGAGGCCGCAACCTGGTCCCTCCTCTCCCACGAGCACATCCTGCCCCTCTTCGCCTTCCACCACTCCGTCTCCCACATCTACTTCTTCACCCTCTACTGCCCCGCCGGCTCCCTCCTCGACGTCCTCCGCTCCCTCGGCTCACCCGCCCTCCTCCAGGACGACGCCGGCATGATCTTCCGCCAGGTCGTCCGCGGTCTCAGGTATCTCCACGAGGAGGCCCTCTTCGTCCACCGCGACATCAAGCTCGAAAACATCCTCATCGACGAGATGGGTTTCTGCCGCATCGCCGACTTTGGTCTCGCCGTCCGCATCGACTCCTCCCCTCCTGACAGCGACCACGACGACGACGACTGCCCCGATCCCGACCGTCCCCGCACTGTCCCAAGGTACCACCGCAACTCCACCTCATCCCACTCCCTCCTCTCCCTCCACCACCACAACAACCACAACCACTTCCAGCCAGGCTCTCTCCCCTACGTCCCTCCAGAGCTCCTCCTTCCCCGTCCCATCGATCTCCTCCCACACCACTCCCGCCCCCACCCCTCACAAGACATCTGGGCCCTCGGCGTCCTGCTCTACGCCCTCCTCTCCGGCTCTCTCCCCTTCTTCGACACCTTTGAGCCCCGTCTCCAGCTCAAAATTCTAAACGGCCAGTTCCCTCTTCTCTCTCTCTCTCTCTCCTTCATCTCACCTCTCCCACAGGCTCCTACTCCCCCCTCCACGACATCGGTCTAGGCGCTGAACGCATCCTCAAAGGCTGTCTCGACAAATCTGTCTTCTCCAGATGGTCCATCGCCATGGTCGACGAGGTCGCTTGGGGTGTCGGGTGGGGCCGGGAGGGCGACGGCGCTGGTGCGGGGGAAATCGACGACGACGACCACATCCCTTCCGAACGAATACAAATCAACAGCTCAGCTTATGTCCACCGCGATCGTCACTACCAGACCGGTCTTCAGGTCGAGAGACGAGCGAGGAGCAAGTCCCTTCCCCCCCGTTCTCGTTCTCCTCCCTCTCCTTCCCCCTCGTATCGCTTCCCTCCCTCTCCCTCTTCTTCTTGTTCTCCACCTCCCCTGTCCCCTCCACCCGCCCGCCCTATCGAGGTTGACGTCGTGTCTTCTCCAAATATCGTGGCCTCTGACTTTGAGGTCCCTCCTGATATCGTCAGAGGGAGACAGATGAGACCCGTCTCAAAGCAGCTCGAGTCGCTCTCTTTCCGCTGAATTGTCGCCGTATTTAAAAGAGCCTCGGGGCTTCACCAGGGCGTCAGGCCCTTTCGCTATTTATGTATTTCTATTCGTTCTCCATACCCTTGTACTCACCTCTCAACTTCCCATTTGTATCCATTCCTTGCACCCTAAAAACATCAGTTTCAATCCAACGATACCCCCCCTCGCAACCTCTTTCTTTCCTTATTTCGTAATCCCAACGCAAAACTTATCGTTATTATCGCAAGTTTCAGGTTCAGGCATTACAAAAAAATTATTGATACATGATGTAACATAGGGTACTCTTTCTTTTTTTTGTCTGTAAATTCTTTTATATGATTGTCTTTTTACTATATACCACCCGTATTGAGTTCAACCCCCTCGCTTGTCGCTAGTTCAACCTACGATATCCCATACCATACACGATATTTTCTTGCACCAAATATTATATTATACAATTGAGCTAAACGACGATGCCCTCTGCACTCATCGCCACATCCGAAGGATGTGATTCATGTTGGGCAGCTCTGATCTTTTCCGCTCTCCTTTCAGCAGATTTTGTTTGTAGTGATTCGATTTCTGCCTCAAGGGATGTCTATTTAATGTCAGAAAGAAGAGAGTAATAAGGACAAGAGAGGGGCCCCTCACGATATTCGCGTCCAATTCCGTTTTCGTAAATATCGAATACGCTGCTTTCGATTGAGCACCGTCGCCAGAGACCATCATCATCTTCCCAAACGCGGCGTGGTAAAACACTTGGTTCATCCATTCGTGGTTTCGTTTGTATCGGGCGAGAGCGATCGTGCGTGTCGAGATTAGGTCAATTTCGTCTGTTAAAATTTAGATATCTTTCAAAGAATAAAAGTGTGCGTCTTACCGCCCGAGTCTTCTTCGTCTTGTGGACGGTGATGTGGTCGCTATTTTAGCAAATGAGACCAACGAAATGAAATAAAAATAAAAATAAAAACCTACAGGTCCTTGTTGTTGTTGGGCAGCAGCAGCAGCAGCTCTGTCCCTTTCTCTCCGCCTCTCCAGCGCCTCCATATGATTATTCTGCTGAGCCAATAAAGCCTGCTGTTGATGCATCGACATATTCGCCAAGTTCATACCAAGACCCATCCCTGACGATGAGGGCGTCGGGCCGCCTACTCCTCCGCCTGGCCCTGGCATACCTCCTCCTCCCGCTCCTCCTCCTGCACCAGGCAGACCGCCTGGTATGCCGACATTGACACCACCACCACCCCCGATGGGCATCCCCCCTGCGAGACCACTTCCCAATGTCCCACCCACACTCGGCACCATCGTAGGTGGACCTCCACCTCCTGTAGGCCCTGGGCCTCCTCCCTGCCCAGCACCTTGGCCAAGCATACCACCACCAGCAGAATGCAAAGAAATCCCTCCCATGCCCATCCCACTTGGTCCCGCACCTCCAACCCCACCCATACCCATCCCCTGCGCCATGCCCATGCCCATTCCCATCCCTTGCCCCCCCCCTCCCATCCCCATCCCCATCCCCTGCCCACCCGGGGAGGTAAACACCTTCTGCCCCTGCTTCTCCCCCGCCACATACACCGCAGGCTCGTTGATCACCCTCAACGGATACACCCTCACAGGCTGGTTCGCCATCGCAGGAGGCACCATCATCCCCTGACCCCTCGTATAATGTATCAACACAAGCTGCGGGTTACCGCCTTTGAGGAGGCGGTACCGTCGTCGTAGCCGCGATGCACTCGTTTCGCCTGACGAAGGGACGAACCCGAATTTCAGTTCACAAACTTCAAGTTCCTAGAAAATAAATTTATTAAAAGAGAGAGAGAGAGAGCGGGTTTTTTTTTCACGCACACGAGTACCTGCAGGAATGATCACCTTGATCTCGTTATCCTGCCAACGTATCCCATCATTAGGATAAGGACTGTTCGGTGGTAAATACAACAAAAGCACCGATCCATCTGAAAAGGAACATGCATAAGAATTGGGGAGTTCCATCAAATATACACAACCCTCTCTCACCTGAAGGTTTATCAACATAACCCCAAGAGAACGGGACGGTCTGTGAGCTGGCCGTTGCTTTGAGAAGCATCATGAGAGCCGCTTCGTATGTTATTTCTCGTTGGGGTGGGATTGGTTCTGGATAGCGCAGACAGGAACCTTCTTGCATTTTTATTTTTTATTTTTTTTTCGAGAATGGGGGATTTGTTCAATGTGGAAAGTGCGCGCTTTATTTGGTTTACTACATGTGACTAAGGTAGATCATCTCAATTGCGAGTTCCTGGAAGTCAACTATATTGAAGTACTGCGTTATTGCCCTGAGAAACGTGTTACTAGAATGTGCGCCCCCTGATAGCCGATCCAATCTTCAGTACCGTACTGACCATCGGTGAGATGAAGTCGTTTTGCAACCACCACCAATGTCGGATGAGTTCAATGCCCCCACTGAACATAAATACCTGACTCAATTCGCCGCCAACTTCTGTTCTCACAGACAAATCGTTTTGCAGCAATCGTCTTGTCACTGTCGCCCATGGGGGTCTTGGGGCTCATCCGTAAAACCATCCAGGGCACTGGCATAGAAGGCATCAACGTTCTGTTGCAGCGCCACCCTGCGATGGAGAGCACGTTACCGAAGGAAAGGCCAAGGTCGTTTTGGCTAGTGATGGTAGATACATCGGTCTTGACCAAAATTCAGAGTTTGACAAACCCAACGACTGGACCGGAAAAGTCACGATGTCCTTGCTTGAAGAGCACCGTCGGATTAACACCATCATGATCAAGGAGGTAATTTGTCGATCATGTATGCAGACAGGAAAGTTCGGTAGCCGGAGGATATGGTGTGAGAAATGAATCGGGATAGGTCTTCAAAGCTTCATGGTGCGGATCGCCCCAACATGACCATTAAAAACCAAATTATAAACACCAGTTTCGCAGCCAAATGATATCCGTTTGCAGCCTTGTTCTGGATAGCTCGTAAGTTGTAGGGTCCACGAATTCACTGAGAGGCGTCGCAATTGATCCGAGGTTCCTCTCACCATAGCCAGCGAGGAAAAGTATTACGCCCATGTTGACAAGTCGACGCTGTGGCAGCTAATGATTCTGCGGCACTGCTGGTCAGATCAATATAGCACCGCTCCTATTTTTCCTGTATGCCTTTGATCCCATTCCAGAACGTGTCAACCTCCTGGTGGGCTCCCGCCCCCAGGGTACCAAGCATGGGTCTCGTCTATAATCACGTAGATAGGACGACCCCGAGACTTTCTAAGAATCTGGTCTAATGTGAAACCAAATTGTTGAACAGCGAATGAGGTTTTACCAGAACCCGGCGGACTTTGCAACAGTAGAACTTTCTGAGTATCGAGCCAGCCATTCGCAAATTGATATTTAGAAGTCTATTAGATTTAATCGGACAACTGATAAACACAGCATACCTTGAGCAATTCAGCATCAACCCCTTGCCAGATTTGTCAAGACGGGTGTTCGCATGGTTGAACCTTGTCAAGGTTTGAACAGCGACCTGCGCTCCCTCGCAATTGTTTTTCTTGAATTCTTCGATCTCCTTGCGGAGCCTAGTCGGCGATATATGTAGAGAAGGTCTAGAGAAGGTTTCTTGTCTGGTGACACTTTGTCTGCGGCTATGTCGTCCGAGTCGCCGTCATGTCCATTTGCCGGCGTGCCAACGGTGGTTTATCGCTATCCACGAGATATCGCGTTACACGACTCAGGCACGGCCTAGTTCTAAACAGGAACCTTTCTATTTTATTTTTCGTATGGGATATGGATTCTGTTGGAAAGAGAGCGAGGCGTGCGATTCCACGGCGTGTTATTTGGTTTACATGTGATTGGGTAAGTAGACGCAATCTCGATTTTTTTTCCCTGAAATATCAAATCCGAAGGTAAACCAGTTCAACAAACTGTTGGGAGATGTGTTGGGGTTCTTTTTGTTGTTTTTAATGGAGAACAGAAAAAAATTCTCGTCGATCAGATTGATCCTGATCGTATACAAACGACGGTACCGAATATCATGTACGGAATTTTTTTGGTGGTTGGCAATTGTGCGCTCAGGGTCCAGGAGGCGTGTAGATCGTCATCGCAACGTCCAGTTCCTTCAGAACTTCTTCTGTACCTGACCAAGGAACCCCAAACATTCCAGAATTGAAACGGCTATTTACCACGGTTTGAATCATATGGTGGCAAAGGAAAGATAGCAATTTAAGATTTCAATACCCCCCTCGAGACAAGTAAGAATAAGGAAAGGACGTACCAAGAATGCATTCCTTTCTTATTTACATTCTGCCTTATCAAGTCCTCCACAGACGTCTTCGTCGCACTCAGAATCTCCTCCGGTTTATCCTTCCCTCGCCCATACTTCCTGGAAGTGAAAAGACAGGCGATATCATGTGTCTCACCAGGAATAAGCAGACACGTTCCAACAAGCGTCTGTCCGTGTTCTTTACAATGTTCTTCGTACACTTTGAATTGAGTGGGATATTTCTTTTGGAATGCGAGCGCGATCCCTGCACCCCATGACCCTTGAGTGTTACATGCGTGCACGAGGATCGTGTTAGGAGGCGCAGCGAAGATATCGCCTGTGATGTATGTTAACTTGGACATTTTTGTATTATATGGTTGTTGTTCGGCTAGGTTTATGCGGTTTCGATAACGATGGAATTGTGAAAGCAGAGAATGACGCTTTGGGGGGTGCGGTTACCCGGCCCGGGTATCAGCTTTCACCTCCCCTAAAGTCAGACGAGATATAACCCCATCGCCTTGCAACTCTTTTCTTTCGGAGAATCCCCCAATCGAAATGCTGGTCTGCCACTTTTGGTATGTACCCAATCTCTCCTTTGTCGTTCAATCTTGCTGATTATATTTCTCTGCATCCAGAGCACTCCTGATCCATGACCTAAACCAGAATTCCCTGTATCGTATGGGAAATCTACCTTAGCTTGCGATTAGTGAATCTCAACCTCTCCATCTACACATTAATAACCCGCTCATCTTTCTTTTCACAGTGTCGATCTGGTTCGGCTGTCGGTTGCAGTGTTCAAGTAAATCTTGACGGTGAGTAACAACGCCCAGATGATGACAGTTCGGATCTTATCCTACTATTCCAGCTGGTGCTTCTTCTTCTTCTGAAGTCGTATGCCATAACGTAGTTGCAACAATTGACTTCGCGTTGTTGTTGTAGCTTCAATCGGCAAACGTTCCGATGTTGGTGGTTCCAATGTCGGGATTTTTGCTGTTGCGTAGTAGGGTGTGGAGTTCTGCGTCCTGCCGCGTTTTTGCGAAAATTAATTACCCCAGGCCCCCTTCCGTTTTGGTTTTTGGCTTGTTCATCCCATAACCGAAACGTATTGCGTCTATGAACGATATACCGTACTATCGCCCTGCGCTCTGTTTTTGGAAGTAGATTGCTGGCAAATTATATGCTCTCTGTTTCCGTGAATGTCCGTTCTGAATGGTTCAGCATGAGCTTCTGTGATTGGTGTGATGTTGAAAGCGTGGAAGATTCGTGTTCATCACATGTATGTTGGTTATAAAGGTTGTGGTTGTGCCGGGTTCTCCTTTCTTTGCCTTGATCACTCAGTATCCTACTGGGTGGTCTCCGCCCTTCACTGCAGGACACTGTGGCGCTTGTGGTTCAGTTGGTGAGGCACATTGTTCATTCAATGTACTGCAAACTGACCCTTCAGTTTTGATTAGGGCGCTCTTGCCTTTCGTTTCATCGTGAGTGTCAAATCAACGTCTCGAGTTTGATCCACCTTCACTGTGTTTGTTCATAGATGCCTTGAACGTTTGAACCCCAGTCCCTCGGTACCTGGCAGTGATACTGGATAGTCGTCCAGTCCACCCTCGTCTGTGTCTCGTTTATCATGAATATAAGTGTTCAATCAACTGATTCACGATACAGATGGGTTGTGGATACCATAATGTGGTCACATACTTGAAACAAATCAATTAACCCAGGTCATCATCCTTTTTCGAGTTTATTTTGTCCCTGTAGATAAGACTTGGAGACGAGTTCGAAAAATGGATATTCGTGCGTTTTATATTACAAGACGAATGGGTATGTGCGGACCCGGGCAGAGGCGACGCGAACTCGAAGTCTTCCGAGATCGATGGCCAACGACTATCACCGCTCATGAGTTTACTCGGCATAGAGATTACCGTATTATTGCTATGCATAGCATCAAGGGATTCGGTGGAGCCGTAAGCTGTACTTGGGCTAACCTCGAGCTCTCCGTTGGAAACGAACCGAGTAATGAACTTTCGAATAAGAAATGGATACTCTGGCTCCAAGATGCAATATATCAAACTATATATAGACGCTCACCACATTGGCAGTAAGATGCAAAAAGTAAAAAGCCCGAGACTCGAAAGGCCTTTTTTGGGGGGACGCCCAGATAGGTCGACCCTGTCAACTACTATCGAATTACTAACAATTGGGACAAATTAATATGTGGTATTTTTCTATCATCATAACTTCCAAATATAAGTTCGTCAACCTCAGTCAGCGACTCCGGGATGATAGATCGTGTCATGACTCACATGCTACAGCCGTTATCGATCTCCGTTGTCAATGTTAAGCATCTTTATAGCAATTAGCCAAGGAGTTCGGCCAACACTCCCCGTAGCGCTGACCAGAACGTATTGAACTTGCCTTCCGAGTCCGATCGTAGGATCATGACTTACATTGTACACGTTTGCATCTGTTCCAAAGGCCACCTCAGGCTCTCGTGGTGTGCAGACAGGCGCACTGAACTTTAGTCTTATCCCTCCAAAATAGTTGCACAGAATGTGGAAGAAGTCACGGCGGCCGGGTTGCCGAGTCCCGATTGGACGTGCCCTTGGATCTCACAGCTTCACGAACTCGCCAGGACTTACCCGTTGCAATCATATCACCTACTTATACGAGCCGACAAAGACTTCCACATGGAGAGAAGAAGTGAAGGTCTTCGGACTGGACAACGATGCGCTGGCAAATCTATCAGCATACACTGGTGGCATATCACCCCGATGACCAATGTGTGTCGCAAGTTCTGAGTCCCCGTCCTAATAAGCATATTCTTTCCCTTTTCAAGATTTCTGTCAATCATGTAGTATTTCAAATTCAGCCCCACAACCTGGCAAAAGTCGACCCATTCTGATAACTGGCATGTCCTGTCTTCGGAGCAACAACTTGACATTTTGACGATTGATTCTGTTTACCCTTGTCATCGACGTGACGTCTAATTGACAAGCAACAACACATAAACTCTTTAAATCGCCGTCGGCGCGCATAAAATGGCCGGACTGTCTGTCTATCTGTCAGTTGTCGAAGTATATCTATGTTAAAACTGACCATTATTGACGGACGTTATCGATAACTAATCGGCGTTTCGGTGATCGCCACGATTCACGAACCTGGCTCTTTCTCGAAGAAGCCATTTCAGCTGAACTGGCTTATTCCTTCTCTGCTTCTCAACGGAACTTGGTTGGGTATGCTTGGAGCACGATACATGCTTCGTGTTCGGCAATTCGATCCTTGACCGTACTCGATGTCGATTCGATAAGATCAGTCTGGCCATCTGAACGGCCTTGTGGTCGAACGGACTTCGGAATTACACACGCATTCGACACCGCATGTAAGATAGGCAAACGGGAGATGAGCACCCACAGAATCATATCCGTGGCTGGCGATTAATTAATTGATCGACCAAAAATGTTCGGAGGATGATGAAAGGCTGGTGAGATGTTGTAAAATCAGCTCCCTTCCGTCCCTGCATAACCAACCCTCTTTAACTGCATGACCATCCCTGCAGCCGAACTCGAAATCACGAAGCGATTGGGGAACATCTAGTTCCAATCTAATTCTTTGGCTTCAAAGACACACTGGGAGATGAAAAATTATCTCATCCTCTGATGGATTGATTGCGTCAGTGCACAGTCGACGTCAATGTCCACCTGTTCTACGGAAATGTCCTTGCTCAGCGGACACCAAAGCGGCGTTGATTATGTTTAAATTAATGACGTTGCCACCTTCACGGTCCTCATGGAGGCGTATTTGGACATTTACAAGATCGCACGATCGTTGGTCCCTTTTTATCTGTAGAGGGTCCAAATACTATGCACTCGCTTCTCTGCTCAGACGCCCAACTAGAGGTCTGTTATCTACATGACGCACTGGCAACTTATTTGCACTGTGCCTTGCTGTGCAGATTACTCACGTATCATATGCATGGTCCGACTCTATCACTCGTTTCATGCCGAATCCTGATTCCACTCACAGTCCGCCGACAAAGTTTCATTTTCCCACTGGAGATTGATCTTCTGATTGCATATCTGGAATGACTTTCATCCTTACCCCATTCCAATCAACTTACTCGCTTCTGCTCAACAGGGGACCCACCTCCAGGGCTAAACGCATTCGTTTTTATCTTCCATGTACAACTTCAACAGATCATATGATCATATTCGACCGAAGCGCTGGGTCTCACCTTCCAAAGATTTAAAAGAGCTTACCCACGTTGACGATTCGTCGCCGACACTACACGACTGCAACTTAAGGACTACACAGTTTACTAGTAGCGACATCTTCCTTAAATTTACAGAATCAGGCCAGCTTTATTCCCAAGCAACATTGAGTTCATTTTCCCAGACGATTTCATTTCTTCTGTCAATAGCGCACATTCATTTATGAAGTCCCATCTTGAGACAATTAATTTCCCTTGTGCGCGCTCAGGATCATTCAATGGCTTATCCAAGTATCGTCATCGTATGTTTCTTGTCCTTTTACTGCCAGCGCCGATAAGACCGTACAGAACGAAATTACGGCAAAAGGTCTTGTTCCACAAGGTCTCTTTTCTTTATCCTCTTTCCTACTCCTATTGCAAACCTATTGTTCCAGATTTGCCTTTTCCACTGCGTGTGACGGCAGTGTTATGTTACGGTTTACCCGTCCCTTATTCAGAAATTGATTCCGTGCGATCGGTTTGGCGCTTGCCGCTCGGTTCGTTCTCTCAAAATGTGATCCCCATTTGGTGTGTGCCCTTATTTGGTATACTTATGGAATAGACGGCGGGATAGCCCTGTATGGTCATGGGCACTTCGCAGATGGTAGTGTGCGGTGTGCGGTGTGATTTTTTACTTCGAGTGCCTGGTCGGTCTCGAGGTCGACTTTTGAATTATGCTGCGATTAGGATCTCGCCAACGTGGGCGCGAACCCTCTTGTGATAAACAATAGAGATTTATTCGAATCTCATAAAGACAATCCTCCAGCACCAGTGTATTTCGCGGAGTTCGGATCGACCGGATTGCTAGCCCGACTCATTTCCGTTGTAAATGTCAATTTGATTAGATGGCTATCTCTTTTTATTACTTTTTTCCAATTCCTTCTTGGTGTATACAGCGGCCAGATTTGATGTTTTCCGTCAAAACTCTCCTGATCGCGCTGAGCTGGTTTGCTAGTCATTCTTACGTGTGTCCTAGTCTCCATGTCTTCGGAGCTTCCTGCTAATTCCGTCGGCTTACTCGCATTTGATATAGATTTGAGTTAGTTGACGCAATGCGGTCAGTAGTAATAGAGCCGATTCTTATCTGCTATAGTGTGGTACCCTGCATGAGCCTTTGGGGTGTAGATAGTTCGTGGTTTCGAAATTGATTGGCTTCGTGCTAAATTATTGTATATACTAAGCAAGGAGCCTTGGTAGACATTTATAATCATTCCAAGATAAAGTTAAATACCTGCATCCCGCATTTCTAACGGCGGAATGCAAGTGAACAATAAACAGAAACCTGAGGTTCATTTCCATCTGAAATCTTTGAAGTCAAGGTCCACAAGGGTGTCCCCATCGTGTCTTCTGGGGTGATTGCGAGTCCCTTGCACCAGTTAATCACAAGACGAGTATGTACCCCACTCCGGATTCTCGGGGCTCTGATTGAGGTTGCTGATACCGACTCGGAAAGGTTCCATCAAGGGCGAACACTCTTCTCCGTCAAAGTATTTGTGTTTCAACCCCTTCCTCGAACTCATTCAACTCAATGATCTGGAGAAGTTCGGAACGGTCACCACATGCCACCTGCACTGCTCACACCAAATTCTTAATACAATGTTTCCCTTCTAAGAGCTAGTTAATAGTCTGGACGGTTGATAGGTTGCATCATAGGAGCCTTATCCTGACCTATCAGCGAGATAATTCAAATCTGTTCGGGATTGGGCGCATTCATGATTTCCTTATACATATTTTGACATGCGTTGCAGATGACGATGTCGAATGTCCACACTACGTATACTAATAGAGAATTGGCATATCACGTGGTATTTTTTGCATGGCCTGGATTTCGTTTCAACAAAATATCTTGTAGGTTGGTCCTTACCGTTACGACTTGCAGATTTCATAGGAAAACAAACTCAGAAGTTTCTCTTCATTCTGCTATACTACTTTTCCTATTGCGGTACTACTCAAGGGAACAACAGAAGTCTAAGCCTCGGCCAAATTTACATCTTATCTATTTATTGCGAGTCGTCGTATTCCCCTTCAGCAATCCCCAACAGACTACTCCAGAAGGGAACGCGTACCACCAGGAGTTTTCTCGCCCGAGTTGCCCCGTTACCCTTCTCTTCGTATATCACTATCTATTGATTAGTGAGGGAACCTCAAATAAGTTCACTTGCCAATTTGCGCCACATAGTGTAAGGGATGCTTTATTATCTATCCTTCACCTGGCTTAGTTTCTCATCACCTTGGCATTTTGATAGATTCATAGTAAGTATCTGTCTGCATACATGACTAATTACTTTTGACTTCAAGAGAATGATTCGAAGGGGAAATTCTAATGCAGAGCGACGCCTCAGCGGCGCAGCCGACGTTTTTTTACTCTTTGAGACACTTGTGTGAGGAGGGGGCGGCGAACGATCATGATAGCATAATGACGATCATCATCCAGCCTCTATGACTGCTTGTGTTCATGATGATAGCCCATTAATAATCGGATAATAAAGGCAGACCATCGGAGGTCACGGCGACAGAGCCTTCTCGAAAGGCGAGAAAATTTTTCAAACCCCAACTAATTTGTTCAGGGTGACTGCTGTCCCTAGTTTGGACGGACCGCTACGTAGGCAGGGGATGAACATCGATGAACGGCTGAAGGGGACGTCACGGTTAATGGCGTAATGGAACCCTACGGACGAGCCAGGACTGTCTATATTGCGGTCGTATTCCGTTATAGCGGATGCGTTCAAATTAACTAAATACGATACGGATCGACTCCCCCCGACCGCCATGCGCTCACTCCTGAGCACCTTCCTAGCTGCACACCACGGATCCACAAAACCTAAAAACCTTGAGGGAAAATCCAAAAAAAATCTCGTCTCCCGCATGATGATCAACCCACAGTTTTGAATCTGTCCCCTCATAATAATATATAAGACAAAAGGTACCTCCGATTTTGAAGGTTACCATGAAGGAAGACCAGGGCCCGTCGTCAACCACAATAGGCATCAGGAGCTTCAAATGGATTCTTCATGGAAAGAATTCCTATGCCCAAATGGACGAGACCCTTTCCTCATAATTTCCATAGTTGGGACTCGGATGCGCACCCGAATTCGTCATCTTATGACTCGCTTGATAGTGTGCCATGCGGGCAGACTTTTTCCGCCTAGTGAAAATTTAAATACCCTTTCTTATAATTTTTATTTTTGTCCCGTTATCGAGAAAAAGAGAGCTGGCGATTCGTTCCCTGTGGAAGTCAAGGGGCTTATTTACCTTCCTCAATGGTGATAGAAGATCGTTGATCCAAGTAAAATAAACTCGTCACCGCACAGATGGGCATTGAAGCAATAAACGACTGATTAGGCAGTTCAGTGATCAGAGTTTGGATCGCGGGCTTTCCCGGTGACAATCACCTCAAGGCTCAATGCTGTCACAATCGCAAATCCTGAAGAGTCCAGTCCATTTACATAACTCCTGATGGGTGAGAAAAAAAAGGGGACCTTAACACTGGCCGTTTCGAGACAAAGAACTTTAACCAAACCGCCCCACAGCGAGGGAAAAAAATTGCACAAGTCTATATCATTGCAATTAAACAAAATACACATTAACTTAGGACTAAACTATTAATTTCAGGGTTTTGCAGAAGGTCCCAATGCGTGTGGCCAGCGCCAGAGCAAAAAAAGAGGCGCACACAGCAGACATGGAAGGTATCGAATAAGATGACGGCCTGAATGATGTCTTGACGGACTGAATCAACAAAGTCCAGGCTACAAAAGAACGTGAGATCGATACGTGGAATTCGTTGTCGCATTGCACATTCGATGAATGAAAAAGTCGAGGTTGGGTAACAGTGCACTCCCTATTTCTACCCGGGAATGCGAAAACGATGAAGCAATTATAAGTAAGTGCAACAGAAATGGAGAGCAAGCAACAGCACACAAACAGATAGAAGAGAATAAACAACAGATGACAAGAGAAATGGTATGAATTAGGTATGGACCAAAAAGGAAAGGAAGAGATTGAAGAACGGGACCCAAGTTGTGCATTGATCCATGGGAGTAAAAAGCATACAAAGTAGAATAATTACAACGCACAAGGAAGGACTAGGCAGCAAAAAATGCCACTCTAAAGGGGATCTTTTAATTGTCATCCGATAACCTTTCCATTATCAGTTGACGGCGAGGTGGTGGGGAACCCTTACGGAGGTGTTCCATACCCCGTTCCTCCGTTCGAATTCGAGTGGGACGGAGTATCATTAAAGTACGAGGCGTGGTGTCCAGGTTGCGTCGAACGTGGGCTCGATAGGAAAGCACCTTGGCCTCCTGCAGATGGATGATGGTGCGAGTTGTGTGATGAAAACGGGTTGTTCGACAACGAGGGAGGGGCCGAGAGCGGTCCCACTTCTGAAGACATATAATGGCCATTATGACCAGAGCCGCCGCCCTGGCTAGGGGGATATGTACTCATGTGGCGAGTACTAGGCGCGTACTCCCCATTGAGGTTATGGGAGCGAGGAGGCATACTGGAAACGAGGTGGCGCGTCGTGCTCCCGGAATACGACGAGGAATGGTGGTTATTGGGAACAGACTGCAGGGTCATAGGGTGATAAAGTTGCAAGGCGTCAGGACCGCCGGGCATCGAAGCTCGTCTGCTCATAGGATCGAGCAAGCCAGATAGTGAAGAAGCTCTCCCTGACGGGGGGAAAGGAGCGGTAGTGGTCGGTCCGGTTGAAGATCGGTGAGCAGGAGCAAGAATTCGACGCCTGGCCTAGAAAATATTTTTTTCAGCATTTTGAAAAAGAATAAAAAACACGGAACTGACATTAATCATCCAGTTCGAGACCTGGCTCATGCTGAGCCCCGTGGCGTGGCAGAGTTGTTTCTTTTCTTCTTCGCTGGGGTACGGATGATCAGAATGTCGGTGGAGCCACGCTTTCAAATAATCGGTAGTCTCCTTAGGGAGCTTACCCCGCTTGCGTTGCGGACGGTCAACGAGGCTAGAGGAAGGCATGGATGCTGGGGGAGAGCGCGAGGCAGGAGGCGCGACCGAGATTCCAGGAGGCGGAGGATTAGGCCCCAAGGGAGGCGAATATTGGGGGTTTCCTGACGGAAGAACAAAGTCCTGGTTTGGGAAGGACCACTCGCCCTTTATGTTGGAGACAGGCTTTCGGTCATGGTGTCCCGAAATACGAGCCGAGCCTGCGAACATTTGTGGCTGGGAGATTGGGGCCCCACTAAAGGAAGCGTGGCGCAAGCTCTCTTCATACCTGACTGCCGAAGTTGAAAGTTGTCCCGGGGTGGAACTAGGACGGATAATTGCCGAGGCAGAGGAGTTCCAATTGTCAGATTCTGAATATGGAGATAAACCTGGGAGAGTAAAATTCAAAATGAGCAGACAAGGCAGAGTGTCTCGACACACCAGAATTAGGGTATGGCGAATCGTAAGAGTTGTTCACATGGGAGCCATTGCCATTGAAGTTGGCAAGGTCAGTGGTCACGCGGGGACGGCTGGAGATCCTGTCGCTTGCGGAGGAGGGGAAAGTGTAGGAGGAGAGGGAGGAAGAGGAAGATTGACCGGAGGGTGTGTAGTTTTGCCTGAGACTGGTAGAGGGATAGGGACTGTGCCTTACGCGACTCTCTGAGTGGAGGACGGGGAGGGAGGAGCGGCGGGAATCATGGAGGTGACTGTCCTCGAAGGTGGTGGATATGGAGGGCAGCTGGACCTTGTGGTCGATGGGGGAATGAGTGGAGGAGTGGGAGACATCCCAGGCGGGGCGGTCGGCAGAGTCGCGCCTGTCGTCGAGGGAGTCGACGGGAGTGAGTGAGCGGGTGTCTGCCTTGGAGAGGATGCTGCTGTTCTCAGTGTCGGGGTTGGAGACGGCGGAGGAGGACATGCGGCGGTGGTGGTAGTCGAGGTCGGCGTCGTTGGGAACGCAGAGGGGGAGGGGGAGGTGGTGGAGGGGCTTCTGGTGGATGTCGAGGTGGAGGTGGTAGTGGTGGGCGAGCAGATCGGCAGACGGCATAGTAGGGTGGGACGAGCAGCGAACGTCGGCCTATTTAATCAGTTCGTCTCCCGGATCGTCCATCCCAAATCTAGGTACAGCATCAAAACAGTCACACATCGGTTCAGATCTCATCGTGCCCATTTAGGTCATATTATTCGAACCGGCTCATCTCCCGCGCCTTCCCAATATCCCCACCAGCAGTTCCTCCGCTTTCTTGCGCTCCTTCTCCGATATTCCCACTCCGTCCAGCATCCCTAGCCCCCTGCACCCCCTCATCACCAGCCCCCGGTACGCCAGTCGCCCAATGTATCCCTCGTCCGGGAGATCCCGTCGGAACTGGCTGTCCAGCTCCTGCCACCCCTCTTTCCTCTCCGACGGCTGCAGCGCACCAGGCGCGTCCCTCACCAGCAGTGGCAGGTACCACCCCAGCGTGCATGGGTTCATCCTATCCACAGTTTTGACAGGCGGAAGCAAATGCATGACATCGACGTACCTGAAGTCTAACATTTCCGCATCCGGCATCTCTGCCACCAGACGGATCAATGGCTTCGTGCTCTTCAATCGGGACCCAATTATCGTCAATTTCCGAAGCCTCCCAAGTCCCCCAAGCGGTCGCACGTCTTCCAGGAAATTGTAGTTCAGGTTCAGCACCCTCAGGTTCGGCAGCAGTCTCGCCATCCCCTCAGGCAACACTGTCAGTCGACATGCCGCCAGTTCCAGATAAATCAAATTATAACATGCTTCCTGCAGGAAATCCTCCTCCAGGCGGTTCCCTTCCTTATATTAGGATCTCCGTCTCTAGAAATAACACCTAAATCGCTCACCCGATAAATAAAGTCGCTTGACATCGCGAACATCACGGGTCAAAAGTTTCCTGCGAAGCAAAACAATCTTCTCTCAATACTTTGATCTTCGTGATAAAACCATCCACCACCACGGACAGAGAAAAGAAGAAAAAAGACACAACTCACAGTCCTCGTCCACTTTGATTCCGCAGGCTGAGATTTTCGAGTTTCGTCAATTTATCCAGATTTTCAATTCCACTGAGCGAATTATTGTCCGCGTATAGCGTGCGAAGATTGGGTGTTCGGTCCACATCTAATCCTCGCAGCCGGTTTCCACTAACGCGCAATATGCGCAATCTTGGCATCCCGCCGTCGAAGACCAGCGAACTCAATGAGTTTGAGTCTATACATGGAAACAGCATCAGACAATGTAGGCTTGGTATTTTTCTCGCTTACCAATATTTAATGCAACAAGTGATGCCAACGACGAAAGCCCTTTGAAATTATTGATTCGATTGTGGCTGATATTCAACATTTGGAGTCGGGTCCTAGAAAAGATATCAAATGGAAGAGCATTAAGATCCAAGGGAAAAGGAAGGGAAGAACGAAGCAGCAGCAATAAAAGAAAAAATTTGCCGCGTAAAAATGAAGGTGGGAATGTACCATAACCGCCGCGTCCATTCCTTCACTGGTTCTCGCCCATTGGAGTTGAGAACTCACCATGGAAATTGCCCCAGATCCAATACCCTAATCTCGTTTCGTTCAACGCTCAACTTCACGAGGCTGTCCATTCGTTCCAGTCCAACCAAACTATTTATTTTATTTCCATCAGCTTTCAGCTCTCTTAGGTGACGAAGACATTCGAGTTCTAGAATTAAAAGATGAGAACCTGATATTTGCGACCAGGGATAACTCACGTCGGAGTGAATCGACCTCATTACTACTGATATCCAGATTCTCGAGGTTGAGTAAGTGACTGTACGATGTGATAGCCGTGAGCCTACGAGGTGTGTTGTCAATGTTTTACATTGTGGCGGATCGGAATGAGACTTCCGCATACCTGTTAAATGCGATAGATAATGTCCTGACACTGCTAGGCACACCGCTGAGCCAAGCCAGCTCATTGCGACTTCTATTAATTTCGGTATGAGAATAAGCGTATCAAGTCAATCTGACCACTCACAAATTCAAAGTATCGAGGCGTGGCAAGAATTCTTTCAGTCTAGCTACACTCTCCAGCTTTGTGTTTGATAAATCAATAGTCGCAAGTTGTTCCCAGTGTGGTTCGAAAGGGTCAACATCGGTAAGGACCTCAACGAGTCGATCGCGAGCCACGCCAAACGAGCATTCGGTAAGGAAGGTTTCATTGCCATTCCGACTTTTATCAGGAGATTGTCGATACGAATAGGTGCGAGAGAATACCCTGCGCGATGACTCGCTTTTGTTCAAGAGTCCACCGACAGGCTTTCGCGAGGTGAGCGGCTGTAACTTCTCAGGTCGTCCCTCATTGCTTGTCTTCGAAGGAGAATCATCGAGATCTGATGACATTATTGAGTGCAGTTACAAGCAACCAAAACTAACAAACCAACCAAATTCTTCCAAAGCAGTCATCATATCCGCTATCCGTCTCGTACGAACCGATGGACCGCCTCCCTCAATGTCTGTGAGAAAAATATTTTAAGTAAAAACCACCTATGATTATAACAAACCGAACCCCTCATAGGACCATCTCGTTTTCCATCAGAAAAACTGACAGACCGACGGTGAACATTGTTATTCGGTGTGTGAAATCGTGATCGGGTTCCATTTTTCAGAGCAGATGTTGGCGTTACGCTGTTACTTTTCAACACAGACTTTATGATCGGCGTAGCTGTTGCGCTAGTCCCCATATTGGCTCTCATCGCTGGAGACGCCACTACAGCAAGAGGTTGTGGTGAGTGAGCTTCATGGTTAATGTTCGAAGGACCGGCATCTGCCTCGTTCAGAACCAAATTATTCCGACATGAGGAATCCTCCAGTTCGGAATCAAAGTCCATGTCATTGATAACAGCTTGAGTCGCCGTATGAATGTCGTCATTCGTAGACTCCGAGTCAGTCGTCTCCTCTTCATACTCCTGTAATTCTTCGTCAGTCAGGGCGCGAGGGGGGACATCTGTTGAGAAATTGGACAACTCCATCTCTTCTTCGTCCTCCCCCTCGGAGATTATTGTCATTCCAAGAAATGTTTCCGCATTTAAATCGTCCTGGGTATCCGGGCTTGATAGATACTCAGGTTCTGTCCTAGAGTCGTCCCGTAAGCTCTCGAAGTCGCCAAAAGGGTCGTCACTTTGTTCGGTTCCACGAGAATTGGACTGCTCTGCTGCTGCGGCTTTACCCTTTACCCATTTCATCAGGTCTTTGTCAAAATACATATCTCCAAAACGTTCAGGCAGGGTTGGGAGGTCACTCGGCGCAATGGTTCGAATCTGGGCAGGACCAGGGTGCTTCACAAAGGATGGCACGCTGCCAGATGTCAGAGTCGTTCCAGATGTAGTACTGGATGACACAAAGCGATTGAGGTCATCATTAGCGCCAAGCCGAATCGATGGATGAGGAGGTGGGTTCAATGTCGCTTGCCGTTGTTGTACTTGGTTCTCCTGGCTAGGAGATTGGGGTGCTATGTTGGACGAAGATGTAATTGTCGGAGGAGTCAAAGTAATGATGACTTGTCGTGGATCCTGAAGATATGTAAAGTCAGCTTCTGTACTTCCTGTGGCTATGCATGTGCTCACCAATGACGAACGGGGTGCACCTTGTTTGGATAACTTCCGTCGGTGAGAAGTTGTTTGGCGACTTTTTTCTTGGCCGTTCCTGTATTTCGTGTTTGCGTGTTGGGAATTTGTAATGCCATCAGGCGGTTCTGAATCTCCAGAAAAGATGCGCTTATGAGTCTTCACGTCGGTCTTTATTTGTTCCATTAGGGCAGCCGCTTTCTGTCGGTATGTTGATGAAGAGTAAGTCCCAAATCTCGAATTAGCCCCGGATGACATTGAAGAAGTAATCTTCTGTTCGAGTGCTAAAGCAGGTCGACAACCTGAAACTGCTTCATTGTGAATCAGAAAGCTTAATGTGAAGACGCATGCTAACCAAGTGATGTCTTCAGTTGCTCATCAATTGAGGATTTTTCATGGGCATCGTCCCGCGTTGTGTTATTCGCGCCACTGGCAACAGTGGATATTGTTGAGAAATCCTTAGCCAGTTTAATTTGCTGCATAAGAGACCTGGATTCCCCAATATAATCCTTGCCTATCGGCCGGGTCACAGAGATATTGTCGTTGTTCTTTTCGCCCCGAAAGTCACTCAGCGGGCTTAACTTGACTCGCTTTGAACTGCGGATATGGGATCCTGGGTTAGGCGCTGTGGGGATACGAGACCCCCCGTGGAAAAGGCTGGTCGGTGTCGGGGTAGTACCAGTACCATTCCCTGATGGTGTATTCACAGCGATAGAGTCCACCAACGCGGACAAGTGTTCCCGAGTGTACGTATCGTACTGAAATTGGAAGAGGCGGAGACGAGGATCAGTGGTAGGAGCGGTTCTTGTAGGAATTGGGGGGTTAGGTGTGCTGTGAGCTTGGGGTAAAATGCGACCGTTAGGCTGTGGCGTAACCCTTGGAACCGCGAAAGTAAACTGGCATTCCATAGTGGTTTTATGACCATGGAAGGTGTTAATGACTGGTAAATCCGTTTCTTCCGGTTCAGGTCTTGTTTCGAGTTCGCTCGATTGATCCAAATGGGAGAAAAGATCAAGTTTCCCCTCATCTGCTTCTACCACCGCGGACGAAGGAGGAGAGGGAGAAGGAGGCTCAAACATCCGTTCAAGGGGGAGGGGGGTGAAGAAATCCTTGATTGGGTTCTTGTTTCTCCCAGGTGTTTTGGGAAGGAGCGGAACATCCTCAACATCCTCACGGACAATAAAGGTCCCTTTGGCGTCAAGCATGTCAGAAGAGGGAATGACATTGGAGTGAAAGGCGCAAGTGGAATGAATTTCGGAGCTGAGGGGGATTGTTAGGGAGACAGATTGAGTGCCATAGGAAAGATCATGATCATCGTCGGATTCGTCTGGTTCCAGGTCAGGCCACTCGTCTCGCAGTTCCTCCGTTTGCCACCCGGGCACAGGGGTATTCATGTCCTATAATGACCGATATTTAGAACGAATTGAGGAGAACAAGAAGTTGAAGCAACATCCCAGTCGCCGACTTTCGACAATCAACGTGCAATACCACGTGATCGTGACATAATATTTTTTTAAATAATTTTTTATTTTAAATAATCATAGATTAGTGTCTTATCATTTCAAGTCAAGTATGACGAAATGGCATCTCCAAGACTCCACAACATCGAAAGCTTCACCTCCTACCATGACTACTTACAAGGTTAACGTATGTATTTTTCTGTTTGCCCTCTTCTCAAAGTGTGCTAAGCTGAGCAAGGTTTCTAACATTGCCCCCACAATTACAAAAGATCAATTGAATGACTATTTTACGTACGTTCCGATACCATTATCAGCATTCGTAACTTGCCAACAATCTCGGACAGATTCTGTGGAAAGTAAGAACCTTCCTTTTATGATCATGAGGAACTTGTACTCAGTTTGCTGTAGGATCTCTTCTCTTGATTACGATGACGTTGGCCATAAAGCAACTATCTCTTACGAGAAAGTTACTGCAGCCAAGACAGCACTCATGGTCGGAGCATTTCGTTCATCTCATTTCTTGGAGTTGACCCAGCTGCAGTTGAATGGAGGTAGTCTCGGCGAATCCACATTAAGCATAACTTCGGATGATGCTCACCCTGAGGATGATCATCATCACAATGGCGATCATCCTATAGAGCAATCCGACAAGCCTCGCGCTGGCAGTAAGCTTCTCCGCACCGTCTTTTTCAAGCTATCTCACCATACTTCCTTAGTTGCTGCTGAGTATATTGCCAAAGGGTACATGTTGTCTGACGCCATTTTACAAAGGGCAATTGATATGGACAGTAAGTTACTATGCCCCTTCTCTCTATCGTAACTTGACAAATTTGTAGAAACGCATGGAATTTCTCAGAGGTTCCTTAGCTACTTCCACTCCATGGACAAGACTATCGGCGAGCGAGCCCTAGGTCCACAACAAACGGTTTCGGCGAAGCTTAAAGACACAGTCGAACACGCTACGCAACAAGCCAGGTCTATTGACCAACAGAAAGGTTATTTAAAGATTGCAAACGATGTGGGATTTTCTCTTTCCATCCTGATATTTTGTTTATTTCTTATTGTTTCCCAGTACTATAGCAAAGCAATTTCTTCCCAATGGGGCCAGAAAGTTAAAAGCTTTTACACCACCACATCGAAGCAGGTCAAAGACATCCACGAGGAAGCCCTGCGCATTTCCGCTCAGGAGAAAGCGAAGGGTTCCTCAAATCCTGCCGAAGGTGAGGCTGAGAAGCCCCAGCCAACAACTTCAACTTGAATTACCCGTTGAAATCTCAATGGAAATTTGAAGACGAATTGTAGGGAACAGAATTGTAAGAGAGTCGAAAAATTCGCAAATCCATATTGTACTGTATCTGACCGAAGTAACATTATACATGTTATATAGTCAACGCAATGTAATCTTTGATGTATTGTTATCATTTTGGTGTGTTTGGCCCATGATGATACTGATCATGAAAGAAAGACTGTTGTGGCTTGAACTATGCCACGCGACAAGAAGAAAACAACCAAATTTGCCAAGAAGGGCGATAGATCAAATAATTCCTCCCAAGAATTCGTTTATGAAGGCAAGGCATGTCTTGCAAATCTAATGACTAACTACCGAGCATTATGAGGGATTACAGTTCTTTGCATTTAGTGTCCTCCTCGCTGGTTTGGCGGCTTTGGGTTACTGGTATTACTGTTATGATGCTCTTCCTCCACAAGAAACACCTTTATTCACCGTTGTTGATATCGATGGGAAAGGGAAAGGCCTGGTTGCTGAACGTGATATCAAGGTATGATTCTTCCAAAGGTTATGGTCATGGGTTTGATACATTCTGATTGAATAGCAAGGAGAATTGGTGCTGAAGGAAAAGCCTCTTTTCATAGTCCCAAAAACTGGTCAGATTGCAATAGAGTGTCAGGAATTCGAACTGAAATGTCCCAGTGATGACTTCAATGCCATCAACTCTTATATATAGCAGATTGCAAGAATTATCACCACAGGACCGACAACGATTTCTGAACCTTTCTTACGTCCATCTACCGAAAAAGATTGACGACCAGCATCTCCTTCAAGAGATTGCTTTGGCAATTTTCCAAACTAATGCCGTCGCAGCTGGAAATGATGTAGGAATCTTCCCGACTATGGCGCGTCTCAATCATGGGTGTGCAGCTGCATTCAATGTCGTCTACAATTGGAGGGAAGAAGAGAAATGCCTGGTCATTCATGCCCTAAAGAATGTTCGAAAGGGTCAGGTCCGTTGAAATCCTTCAAATGCATTCAGTATTTGCTGAGTTAAACCCCAACTAGGAACTGATGACAACGTATATGGATACTAAAAGGCCTAGAGATGAACGTCGGTGGGTGTTTGCACCTGAGGATTTCCCGTAAACTGATTGACAAGAGGCTCAGAGCATACTTGAGCCAACAATATGGGTTCCATTGTTCATGCGATGTCTGTTCTTTGCCTGATGAATTATCAAAAGCATCAGATGAAAGGTTGTCGGAAATTTCAAGATTATACCAAGAATTCTCAAACTGGGGAAACTACAAGATAGAGGGTGCGCAGGCCGTTGATTACATTCGGAAAATCTGGAAAGTGGAAGAAGAGGAAGGATACTTCAGCGAAAGAGGACAACTGGCGGCTGATGCTGCTTGGATTGCTGCGTCACATTCAGAGTATGTCTTTTCTGGTGTCAACGTCAAACAAGCTTCTTACTATTTACAGCGGGATGGCCGTGCGAGAATGGGCGGAAACTGCGAGGAAATGGTTTTCATATGAGATTGGGGCAGACAGTAGTCATGCAAGAGCTATGGAACGGGTTGCGGCACATCCTGAGTTACACAGGTCGTGGGGTACGAGAGGAAATCTCCATGTTGGAGGGTTAGATCGTCGGTGAATGGACGTTGCCGCTTTGTACTAGTAATTAGATAAAGCAGAGTAATTAATCTGAACAAACAGAAGCCGACTCGGATGCCGGCGGATTGGCCACGTTCATTGTTTGTTCGCACAGTCTTTATACCTTGACCGTCGTCTTCCTCTTCACCCAGAGGCTGTAAAGCTTCTCATTTAGACTTTTAGTCTCCCATCTGGTATCCAATTCTTTGTTCACGAGCAATGACCAATCAAAATCTCATCACATTTCCTCTGCTAGCCAATTTCGGAGTAGTCATGGCTTCGTCTCCGTCAGATATTATAATTCTTGCCCTCGGCGTCGTCCTCGCTGCTCTCTACCTTTTCCGTGACCAGTTGTTTGCTGCATCGAAGCCAAGGACCGCAGTCATCACAAACTCCAAGGCCACAAATGGTTCAGCAAACCCCCGTGACTTCATTGGGAAGATGAAGGATGGTGTAGGTAAAAAGCCATTTATCCAACTTGGGTTCTAAGAATTTGCTAGAAAAAACGTATCGTCATCTTTTACGGGTCGCAAACTGGTACTGCGGAAGAATACGCCATCCGTCTCGCAAAAGAGGCCAAACAAAAATTTGGTCTTGCATCACTCGTGTGCGACCCTGAGGAGTATGATTTTGAAAATCTGGACCAACTTCCTGAAGATTGTTGTGCTTTCTTCGTCATGGCAACCTATGGTGAAGGCGAGCCTACCGATAACGCTGTTCAACTCATGCAGAATTTGGAAGACGAATCTTTCGAATTTTCTAATGATCAACGCTCGTTGAATGGGCTAAAATACGTTGTCTTTGGGCTTGGTAACAAAACTTACGAACATTACAATCTAATTGCTCGCAAGCTGGATACCGCATTGACTGCGATGGGTGGAATCCGTGTCGGCGAACGAGGAGAGGGAGACGACGACAAGAGCATGGAAGAAGATTACCTAGAGTGGAAGGATAGCATGTGGAATGCTTTCTCCGTTGCGATGGGTGTGGAGGAAGGTCAGGGAGGTGACACACCTGACTTTGTTGTGACGGAATTAGAAGCTCACCCTGAAGAGAAAGTATATCTCGGTATGTGTAATCATTTTTGCGAATGTAGTTGCTCATGCAATCCTATAGGAGAGTACTCTGCTCGTGCTCTCACTCGCACGAAAGGTATTCATGACGCTAAGAACCCATTTCCCGCCCCGATCACCACTGCCAAGGAACTTTTCGCGTTGTCAGCAAACCGTAATTGCGTTCACATTGAATTCAACACCCAAGGTTCTGGCATTACATACCAACATGGGGATCACGTTGGTCTTTGGCCCCTCAATCCTGACATCGAAGTTGAAAGGCTTCTCTGCGCTCTTGGCCTTCATGATAAACGTGACGCTGTGATCGGTATCGAGTCACTGGATCCTGCTCTTGCCAAAGTACCATTTCCAGTTCCTACCACCTATGGAACAGTCCTGCGTCATTACATCGACATTAGTGCAGTCACTGGGCGTCAAATTCTCGGGAGTTTGTCGAAATTCGCGCCCAATCCCACAGCTGAGTCATACCTGAAACGACTTAACACGGACAAGGAGCATTATCAACAAATCGTAGCGAGCGGATGCCTGAAGTTGGGAGAGGTGCTCCAATTAGCCGCTGGTAACGATATCAAAGTTCATCCTACATCTAGCAACACAACGCCATGGCCTATACCATTTGATATCATCGTCTCTGCCATCCCACGTCTTCAACCAAGATATTATTCCATTTCGTCCAGTCCTAAGCTCTACCCGAATTCCATTCATGTTACCTGCGTAATCCTGCAGTACGAGAACGAGCCAACTGACGGTGTTCCTCACAAATGGTGTTACGGCGTTGGATCCAACTTCTTGCTAAACCTCAAGCATGCCATTAACGACGTGCCAGTTCCCCTTGTTAACGAGGATGGTGAACAGCGCGTTACGACCCCAACTTACTTCATAGAAGGACCTCGTGGTGCACATAAGTCCGAAATTGGATACAAGGCGCCCATTCATGTCCGTCGTTCGACTTTCAGGCTGCCTACAAACCCTAAAAGCCCAGTCATCATGATCGGTCCTGGTACAGTAAGTCGAAATTATTGTCCTCATGTACGTTCTGATGCCTTTATAGGGTGTAGCTCCTTTCCGTGGATTTGTTCAGGAACGTGTAGCCCTGGCTCGTCGGTCCATTGAAAAGAACGGGTCTGACGCAATCAACGATTGGGGCCAGATTTCTCTTTTTTATGGCTGTCGTACATCAACACAGGATTTCTTGTATAAGGAAGAATGGTCCGAGTATGAAGAGGAACTGAAGGGGAAGTTCAAGATTCATTGCGCCTTCTCCCGTGAGAAATACCAGCCTGACGGTAGCAAAATTTATGTCCAGGATTTGCTTTGGGAAGATAGAGACAACGTCGCTGACGCCATCATCAACGGAAAGGGCTATGTCTACATCTGCGGAGAGGCAAAGAACATGAGTAAGCAGGTGGAAGAGGTTCTGGCAAAGATTTTGGGTCAAGCCAAGGGTGGAACTGCTGCCCTTGAGGGCTCTGCAGAGATTAAGCTTTTGAAGGAGCGGTCGAGATTAATGCTGGATGTCTGGAGTTGAAGGATTCTTCGATATTATTTCTTTGGCACTAGTATACCGATCATAGTTATGTTGGATAATAATTATAAGTATAGATTCAACTTCCCTAATAATGATGTCGGATATCTCCGTCAGTCCTTTCACTCATATCAAATCTTTCATGTTGAGGGTGCGCTTCGCTCTGCCTCCCAGACTTGGTCAATCCCCCGGATTTCCTCCGCCATGGCGCATTCAACGCAGTCTTCTCCATGACAGGAGTTCATCAACTGAGAGGCCAACTACACTGGCTGGAGACAAACCTGCCTCTAAAACGATGACAAATGGCAAGACACCTCTTTCTGCCTATGATCTCGACATTAAGGCTCGCATCTGGGAGTGGACGAAACAGGCGTCGATTAATTTGAAACTCTGTGCGGATGATTTCACTGCCAAGTCAAAGTCCACCTTCTCTCAACTTGGCTGCTGGTTGAACCAACTCACCGGCTATGAGGAAATTGAGGCGCTAAAGAGAGGAGTTGCTAAACAAGGTATGTTATAATCCTTAACGGTCGTAAAATTCAGGAGTAAAATGATTATTTGTACTGCTTGATTTGAGCTTAGAGGAACGAATCAATGCCTGCAGAAAAGCAGCTCGAGAAGCAAAAACGGCTTATAGTGAAGCCCTCGTTCAGCGCGCCAATTCACAGCGCGAAGTTAACGATCTACTCCAACGAAAGATGACATGGACGGTTACCGATGTTGCCCGATTCACAGAGCTTGTCCCTCAGGATCACCATCTTCAGCAAGAAGAGGCACGCAAGAAAGCAGCTGCAGACGAGGCCGAGGATATGGTAGAAAGAGAATTCAGTCAACTTATGCGACTCATCCTGTCAAGGTACCACGAAGAACAAGTCTGGTCCGACAAGATTCGGAGTGCCTCGACTTATGGATCACTTGTAGCATTGGGATTAAATATGTTGGTGTTTATCTCCGCAATATTGGTAGTGGAACCCTGGAAGAGGCGGCGGTTGGTACAAACCTTTGAGGGCAAGGTTTCGGAGTTGAGTGCAGCAAATGCGACGAAGTTTCAAGAAAGTATGAATATACTTGGTGACCAGATCGAACAGCAAAAGGAATTACTTCGTGAATGGAACGAGGAGAAATCTATAAGCATGGGGGATTGTGTAGTTTCTGGAGATGACGGAAGCGAAGGAATCGAAGGACGGAGCAGCGTTCGGGGCCGTTTGTCGAAACGACATTTAAAACTCGCGGTAGTGACCACTGGCGCCTTTGTGGCAGGTATTGTAACCAGTGTATTGATGACCAAATAATCCTTATGCTGGCTCACAGTCGAATGCTACGGCTTAATGTGAGATCCAGATGAGTGTCAAACTTGCATTAACAGATATTAACACTCCTATAAATGCGACAGTGCACTCTGCATTTCTTCACAGTAAATGACGGGTAGAACCAGGGATAAGGAACTCACCTTTCATACAGGAATTCCCCAGAAATGTCCAACATCTTGCAATTAGTCCATTTATTTGCGTCCCACTTACACCAACCCCAACCATCCTTGATCTGAAGAATAAACCGTGAGCGAAGATGTCGTTGTATGACAAGTTCAATACCTCGGGTTTCTTGTGAGGGGCAAGTATGACAAGCCACCGTGATCTTAGGCTTAGTTGCCACAGCAGAGTAAACAGGTTTGAGGGTGTTTCGATCAAGTGAAGGGCAAAGGAGCAGATCACCATCTCAATGATAATCAAGCATTCAGGTTCGTCAACTCCTGGATTTTCTTGATTATCATCTGTCTTTGGAATGATGTGGTTGCAAATCTTGTTGTCAATTATGCTAATCGAGAATGATGGCAACGAGCCTTCTGCAACCGCCGCAAAGGAGAGATCGGAGCAAGGATAAGAAGTCCTGACCTTGTATGCATCTGACGTGAACTGTAGTGAACCAGGCCAAAGTTCATAAGTTATTATTAAAGAGATAAGTAAAGAGAACAAAGCCTACAGGGTCTGCAGCCATGACATATGGCTTTGGAAAGTCCGCATTCAAAGACACGGGTCGAATATCGATGGCCTGAGATCGAAAGAAGAACCCTGGTTTTGTTTGTAAGGCATCTTTGTCAAGTTCCCTCCCAGTGTTATACCATTCCACGAAAATAATGGTAGCCTCCCCGCTGCAGATATATGATCATAGACTATTGAAAAGGGTTGCAAAGGCGATACCTGCCTTAAAATTTTCAATTTGAGTTTACAGATTTCGCAGGATTAGAAACAATACCACAAGCCATGTCGAATACTAAGACTTCGGGGTTGGTCTTGATGATGTGCTGTTCTTCCTGCCACCACCTGCGAAATTGATTCCATAAACAAGCGGAATAATAGGGATTGGTTTGACTGACCTGTTCAACCAGGAGAAAAGGCAGAGGCGGATTCCAGGAAAGTGGGGATTGCGATATGTTGATTTCACTTTCGTGTAATACTGGACTCGGGATACCAGATTAGACAAGACCCTCAGTAGCCCTTCCACCTACTTCCGCAACCCCATGCTGATAATTTTCTCTCATTGAATTGGAAAAGTTTCCACTGACAAAAGATCTTTCACCACGAGACATAAAGATAGTATGAGTTGCCCCGGGCCGGCTGATTCCGGCATCAACTGAGTAACTTCGGATGTGTGTAGTAACTGTTGGAGGAAGGACTTCCAGATGTTAAAGGAGGCCTGATCGATGGCTCATGAGAGGGATCGAAGCCGGATGGCAGAAACAGGCAGAAACGCTTTGTGGTAAGGTTTGGATTCACTTTCATGGCATTCCAAAGCCAAACTTGAAGATGCTTCGTGTATTTATCTCGCAAATCAAAAATGCGAACAGTCACGAGTTGGTCACATAATAGTAAGTTCATCTCAGCTACCATGTCATCCCATAAAGAAGAAACCCAGGTGGAAGCTCAAGCAGATAATGACATTGATGATAGAGAAGAGTCAGTCGATATGGAGGGTGATGAACAAACAACCCAAGCTGAACTTGTGTCTAAAAAGCAAGAGAGAAAAGAAACTCGAGCTGTGGACAAAGAGTTGATCAGGGAACCAGGCAAATCCTTGCTACCATTTGCTAGAGTTCAAAAGATTATTAAAGCCGATAAAGTGAGTAGTAGAGCTCCAACCTTCGTAATTTTGTGACACAAATATTACAAGGAAATACCTGTCGTCGCAAAGGAAGCGACATTTTTAATCTCCTTTGCGACAGAAGAGTTCATCAAACTCTTCTGCCAGGCAGCTTACCATGTGGCTCAGAAAGACAAGAGATCAACCATTCACCATCGTGATATTGGTGAGATTTGATAGCACAAAATCATCGACGATTGGGACTTAATTTGAAACCAAATAGCTGCCGTTGTGCGGAGGGCAGATGAATTTTTATTCCTAGAGGGTACGCTTTGCTCGTCACTTTCAAAGGTCACTCTAACATAGCATCAGAAATTATGCTTTGGTTATCCACCAACTTCGAACCTCCAAAGAGACGGAAACCCAAACCATCGGGGACTGCGTTGAAACTTAGTGACGATGATGGTGAGGAGGATATTGTGGTGAACACAGACGGCACCATGGAGGCGAGAATTGAGTAAGTAGTGTGGGAAGAGTGGTGTTATTTAACTGTATTGTCACCCTTCCAAGTAATGTTACTCTCAATCTTACCGATTCCTGCATACAAGTTTACAGAAAGTGATGAAGGTTATCTCAACCTTTCATCCATCGTCTTCCGTTCTTTCAAGCATTAAGTGTCGGCTGACTTCTCGGGGTCTGGAGCATTTGGTTATCGCAAAGCTTAGCAGAATAGATGTATATTCAGTCCAGCCTCGAGAATTGCAACACGAGTGTGGACTGGATGTTTCGGGAAAGATATGCTCTATCAAACCACTGCCGATTTCTGTGAGTATGAAACCTTGCAATATGCCGAAGAATATTGATTGTCAGTTGCAGGCTTACGATGGTCGGTTCAACATAATTACCATGTTCACCCATCCAGATCCCGAAATTCTTATCCTCTCCTACGAAGAAGACCAATTCCGGCAAGGATGGCTGGTTGTTCAGAAGCAGATTCAACTTTTTGAAAAGCCTCGCCGTATGTCAGAATTCTTCACAGATTGTATCATTCATCCCTCCGGGAAGTTGGCTATTGTCAGTTGTTATGCCGGAAAACTCAAGGTAATTGGTTTGAGAGGGGGTCAATATGTTGAGGATTTCGATGTTTCGTAAGCCTTTATCGCCTGGAATTGGCCAACCTTCGAATAATTATTGCCAGACTTCCAGAGACTAATGTCTTCTCTCTTGCGTTTCTGCCTGCAGAGGAGGATCAATATACGATTGCCATACTATTCCTTAACTGGAAAGGGCGACTGCAGCTCTGTGCTCGTGACATTGCCATTGATGAGCAGGAATTATCCTCACATTACTCTTTTCTACTTCAACCGACTCTTATTCCAGACAAGGTTATGCCTTTTCCTGCTGAGCTTTCTCCCCAATTGATACCTGTACCACCAAACGAATCCTTCGAAGATGATTTGCCAGGTAGAACATTTCTTGGAGGAATTCTGGTAGTTGGGGGAAGGGAGATCTTGCTGTTTGACCTGGCTTCCCTCCAGAGTCAGGAAAAGCAGATGGGTAAATTGAAGAGGTTAGAAGCGAGGAAAAAGAGCACCGACATGGCGGAAGCCGCAAGAGCTAGAGAGAAAGATCAGGAAAGGATGAATAGGATCAGGAAGCCAAAAGGGTCCATCGAATGGCCATGGAGCGAACTGAGAGCGTGTGTATCCTTTCCATTGCTTGCCGAACCATTCTTACATATTTTCCAGCTGGGCGGCCATTGATAAATACAGTGCCCGTTTTCTGCTAGGTGACTCATTCGGGAGGCTCGCGATGCTCTCATTGGATGATGCCTCCACTGCTATGGTCTTGATTCCACTCGGAGAAGTTGTATCAAACAATATGTATGAAGGTGTATGCTGACGATAGTGCTTTAGTGTTCCACCCCAACCACATTGACATACCTAACCAATCAGGTCCTATATGTGGGATCTCATCTCGGGGACTCTCAGTTGCTCCAAATTTCTCCGAGTCCGATATCGAAAGAAGAATTACCAAGCCTTGCCATTCCATCTGATATTAAGACGGTCTCCATGGACAGCGTTTTATCCACGCGCTCGAAGAAGGGCAAGGCGAGGGCAGATGGAAACGACATGGATTTGGACGATGAAAGCATCGACAGCGTTTTTTCATATGGACAAGTTGTTTCTCCGATTGGTTCCTTTATCACCGTCCTGGAGACCTACAAAAACATTGCCCCCATCATGGATGCCATCCTGGTGGACCCGGACAAAAGCGGGCAATACCAATTCGTCACCTGCAGTGGCGGCGCCAATACTGGATCCTTGAATGTTATAAGAACTGGTACTGATTTTAAGGAACTGGGATTCGCGTCTGGCATGATAGATATAACCAGACTATGGTCTGTCAAGACTATGATCAATGATCAGTGAGTCCTAACATCTCATTCCACAAAAGTAGTTAATCGAAGAGGTCAGCTACGACTCTCACGTCCTCGTCTCGACTATGGATAGCAGCCATTTATTTCAAATTGATAACGATTCTGTGGTTAGGTTCAAAAGCACGGACTCCGTTTTGACTGGCTTAGTCACCGACCAACCAACTCTCGCATTCTCGAACGTTTTCAGACGACAAGACCGCTTGTATGTAAACTCCTCGCTCGTTGTCCAAGTTGTCTCAACAAGCGTTCACTTGCTTGAGTGGGATTCTTCTATCAAAGTATATGTGGAACGGGCAAAATGGGATGCCAAGACTGATGCTCGAGTTGAGAATCGTCACGGAATTGTCCTTGCCACCGCCAATTGCAGTCAGATTGCGTTGACCCTGGGTGGTGGGAATGTGGTCCTCCTCCATATTTCAGAAAATAACGCTTTAATCAATCGACAATCGTTAGTTTCATCTACTTTGTGATTGGAGCACTGACCAATAGATTTTCAAAGCATTCTTGAAAATGACATTTCAGCCATATCGTTATCTCCTCTGAACCCTCAGCAGGCCTTCTCGAGGCATCTGTCCGTTGCGTACTGGGGCTCTAATGTCGTTGAAATTCTTGATATAAACGCCAATCTCCATTCTGTCTCTCGTTCCCCTGCTCTACCATCGCTTATCCGCTCCATCATTTTGTACAACTTTGGATCTGATGTTAGCTCAAAAGGCTCGGACTATCACCCTTATCTTCTTGCAGGCCTAGGTGATGGCTCCATAGCAACTATGTCTTTCAGAGGTGGTCAACTAGCAGACCTGAAAATCATCTCTTTGGGCCAGTCTCCAGTCCACTTGATGCCTTGCGTCGCTGATGGAAGGAAGGCTGTTCTCGCTGCTGGTAATCGTGCTACCATATTCTTTGTAGATAAAGGGAAGCTATTAAGCTCACCTATCATTTTGAAGGTACTCGTCCTCTCAATGTGATGCCGGCGTGTTGATCGACTTCATTTTTTTCAGGGAATTGCTGCTATATCACCTTTGAACACGGAAACATTTTCGTCTTCCTTGATTCTAGCAACTCCTGCTGGCTTGTTTATTGGGCGCTTGGGGGAGTTGAACAAGATGCACATCCGCACTGTAAGTTAAAATAACACGCCCGGTGCTCGTCTCTTATCCAGACAACATAAGATGTCGTTCGGTCTTGATAATCCTCGGCGTATCGTATACGACCCATCCCTTAAAGTGTACGGCCTGTCATCTGTCAAGGTTGAACCCGCGAGAGTGGGTGGGTTAGAAGTTTCCAGCAGCTCTTTTCAACTGGTTGATGAAACGACCTTTGCCGGTATGCCTGAATCCTTAAAAATTTATCTATTCACACACTTTTCAAGTCCTCGGTCGGTACAAGTGCGAACCTAATGAAGAAATCACCTCGTTGGTGTCCTTAGTGTCCGCTGCAGATAATCAAGAATCATGCTTCTGCCTTGGTACCTTCATCTATAAATCAGAGGAGACAGAACCATCTTCTGGCAGATTGTTGCTTTTCACAGCAATCCCTGACTTGCTGAAGAAGTCAAGCCTGAATCTTCTTATGTTAACCTCAGCTGAAGTGAATGGATGTGTCTATGCACTGGGTGCTGTTGGCCATAATATTGTTGCGGCCGTCAATTCGGCTGTAAGTTGTCTGTTCTTTTCCTTTGGCATGCTATCGACTCCATGTATAGATACTGCTCTACCGCGTGGAGATATCGAATGACGGGTTGGCTCCAGCTTATTCTCTGAAGAAGCTTGCAGAATGGAACCACAATTATCTCGTGACAAGTTTGGGCTCCTTCGGAGATCGTGTCGTTGCTGGGGATCAAATAAGCTCTATTTCTCTGCTCAAAATCATCGAGAACGAAGTTGTCTTAGAAGCAAGAGATTATGGACCGCTCTACCCGGTTGCCGTTGAAGCCCTGGACAGTAAAAATCTCATCTGTGCAAATGTCCGTCTTCTTTTTTGCCTGCTTTTTTGCAATTCAAAGGATATCATCTTTAAATAGGATACACTTAACATTGCTCTTTACTCACTAACCAAGAACACCCGTGGTGAATCCTTGGAGTTGGTTGGCTCCTACCACATTGCAGATATGATTTCAAAATTCTTGCGAGGTACTCATTGGTCCCTTCTTATGTAGTTATTTACCAATTACATTCACAGGTTCTTTCCTACCGACCGAGAAAGGATCCTTATTCAAGCCTGAATTGTTCTTCTTTACATCATCCGGACGCATATGTGTCGTGGTCGATGTACAGGACGAAGAGCTGTCTCTCCATTTGACAGAACTCCAAAGAAACTTGACAGCTGTTGTTTCAGGCATAGGTGCAAGCCATAATCGGTGCGTTGCGATCATTATTAACAATTCAAATTGAATCAAGCGCACGTATAGGTTCCGCGCCCCAAAGAGCTTACCTGGACCTGGCGATGCGGATGCAACTGCCTATGGCTTCTTAGATGGGGACTTCTTAGAGAGATATCTCACCATTCTCGACTCGCCAGCAAAGCTCAAGCAAGTCTTGGAAGGTAGCTCTGTCTTCGAGAAATTGAAGATCTCACAACATCAGATACAAGATGTCCTTGAGCAACTACAGAGATTGCATTGATTGTCGATACATCTATGCACACACCATCGAGAACTATGCATGCAGCAACTGTGATAGAAACCAAACTTGACTGTACGATAATATATGTGAGATTATATTTGAGACATTGCGGCTAAGTCGTGCTTCAAGTTGTACATTTGCAAATATTTACAACTTTGCGGAGAGATACCAACGAAGGGTCTGGAAGACGGTAAGAGGTGGATATTCTTGTAGTCCGGACGATGCTGGATTGTGCCCTTGAATAATATCGACAGCTGATGGCGGGGCGAAATAGAAGCCTGCAATAAGAACGAGATAGCTTGAAGGGGATTAGAAAATACAATGCCTCATTTATCACATAAAACCGACCTCAAAATAAGGATGCTGCCACGATGATAATTGCTCTTTGCTTCAATATAAGTGTAGGTCATCAAAAACATTGAAAGAATCAATGCGATAACATCCCATCTTGGGAAGATGAGCCTGTAATTGTCATGAGGACACCGCAGGTCACATCTGAATGGGAGACGTACGTAAAAGTTTTAGCAACTTCGCCCATGTTGTCAGGATCATACCAGGCAGAAAAAGCAACCATGGCTGGTATTTGCAATAGGCAGACCTGTAGTGCGTATGCAGACCCAATTTCCATACTAAAAGACATTATGTAAATGGAATGCAGACAAGCTGATTCAACCCCGACCTTAATGCAATATTACCATTGATAGCAAAGGATATGGCGTTCATGAACTCCGTTGTGTTCGGTACGAGAGCAAAAAGAGTGATCCCAAGGAATTTTTCGTCAATGGGTGAACCTTTAAGGACAACATCGACCACATCGACAAGGAGTTCTGAAAATAATATAAGCTTGAAGGATATATGACTTCACAAGTTTACCAACCGGCAATTAGCGCATAGAGGAAGGTGCAAGCAAGCAAGACGCTTGCACTTGTAAATCTACTCCACGAAGGTGCGTCATGACCAGCAGAAGAGTCATGATCGGCATGTCGCGGGCGTCCCTGACCGTGAGCCTGCTGGTGTCGAAGAGCGCTAACTGTAGCAACTGCCACGGCCCGAGTGAAGTCATCTGTAGTCATTGACTCAGGGAATTTCATATTGCCCAACTCAGAGTTCTTGACGACATGAGAAACACTCTCCATAACAGGTAAAAAATTTGGTTGAGCAGTGACAGCGTATGACACCCTCCTCTGAGTTGAAGGCGAGGCACTGGGTTGGGTTTTCCCCCCCATGGCGGAGGAAGCCTGAAATGATATCCCAGATGCCTCACGATCCCGAGGCAGAGGGGTCTCTGTTCTCGACGGGGTGCCACTTAAGAGAGTATTGCTCGTCCTATAATGCAACGAAGGAGCATCCTGACCGCCTGCTGTTGCGGGATGGTTTTGTCCATGGTGGAAGAGCTGTCCAGGTCGGAGAATCTTGGTATACAGTGACGTTCTGCCATCCACAGGGTGTAGGAGTTGTTGGGGGTTTTGCCAAATTTGAGTTGCATGGGTACGCAGTGAAAACCATAGCCCTATGAGATATGACTATTTTGACATTTATGGGCAAAGCAACGAATAGAAAAAAAATGATACACACCAGAAGCAGAACAGCAGCACAAAAATACATCAACTTCTTGACAGTCGATTGATAGAAGGGATCGTCAGCTGGATCTGGGTGTTTGTAATAACAATGGTCGCAGATCCAGGGTGCATCCCCAGGCATATGAGGCGACGAAGGGCACCCACTGCACACTAATTGGAACTATTTGCAAGAGTGTCAACGATCTGGAATAGCACAACTGTGACTGTACTGCTTACATTGCCATAAGTTTGGTAAAAGAGTGTCGGTGCGATTGCGCCAATGATGGCCATGATCAGCATCATGCTGGTTACACCGGCACTTTTTGCGTTGAACGTTTGCTCTTTTCGCCTGAGAGCCCCACTACACATGCTCATGCCTGGCATAAGGAGGACCCCAGCAAGCAAACTACCGATGATAGAACCTTCAACCAGATGCCCTTTGGATTGTTTCAAGGCGATCGCGTATAAGATGATTTCGATGATGGAACCAAATGTCGCATTGATGACGGCCCCCATGCCTATCGAGGACTGCGCTGAAATAGAAGCAACAGCCATTCCTATGAAATACGACAATGGGATGATACTCATGAGGCTGAGTAAAAAGATGAGGCCATGTGATGTTAGAAACGATAGGAAAGCCGGGATGTGCTGACCATGACGCTCCATCTTCTCGGCGAGGGGCATGAGAACGAAGCCATCGAAAATGACAAAGAACACAACAGGTAATAGGTTGACAAACATAATGTTTACCCCACCTACTGTGTACTTGTAATACTTGACCCCAACAGCGCGATATGTACACAGGAGAACGCGAGAGCCAAAAGGAGCTGGTTGACCTGCGGCTAATCTTGGTTGCTTAACAGAAAACGAAGGCGGCTGCTCCTCGGTACTGGTTGATTGTAAAACGTTGTCCGTCGGATTGGTCGGGGAAGAGATAACCACTAGAGGAACAGAACAGAATCGAATTTTGGTAGGCTGGCCGAATAAATTTTTGAGGAGAACCCAGTTGAGTTTGGCCATCGGAACAGTCACGACGAGACCCCAGCAAATCATACAGACGAAAAGCATGAGGGGAGCAATAACTGTGATTAATGCGAGCCAAAAACAGAGTTTCGCAATCCAACTACCCTTTTGTGGTGGATCCCTTGCGTTCCTGGACAATGTTGAAGTTCCGGTGGTTCCATAAGATTTTACGGGGGTAGGAAATTGAGTTACAGCGATAAGTGACGTTGATTCGTCGTTGGGACCAATTCCAGGTGTAACCGAATTCAACGAGGGTGGAGCGTTTCGAATAGTGTCTCCGCTCTCGTAAGAGTTATGGGAAGATGAAGGCCCACGAACGACGTGGTCACTCCAACGACGTGGATGTGGTCCTTCATCATCGTCTTTACTGTCTATATCGTCTTCCTCTGGACCTTCAACGTACTTTCCAAAAGGCCAGAAGAGATACCACCCCAGTCCATAGACCAAACTGGAATAATTCTCTCCTCCTTGTGGCACTAGCCAGAGGACAAGAGACAGGATGATGCAGATAGAACCCAACCACCAACCAAACATAGTTGCCCAGAACAGATTTCCAGGCAGGAGATGGCGCTCAGCCTGCGCAGATGGAATAGAATGTAAAGCTTCATCGGCATGGCGAGTAACAGATCGGGATTTCTTGTACAACGCAGGTTTCCATATCGGAAGACCGAAGGGATGGTGGACATTGATGAGCGACTGGCGGTCTTTCAGCGTTGTGATAGGGTCTTCGGTGTTTTCATCTCCTGCTCCTGTGTCATCCTCTGGAGAAACAGGCGCTTTCTCCCTTCTACGGGTGGGGTGTGTGCTTTCTTCTGGTTCATCGTCTAATTCCTCATTGTCTCCCTCATCTTCTTCGCTAAGGATGTCTTCGTCACGGTAATGAGAGGCACTTGCGCTCCTACTCCTCGGTTGTCTGCGTGTGTAGGAATGAGAAGAGTTATTTCTTCTAAGGATGGGGGATGGATAGGCTTGCCCCCCGGGCGAAGAAGCTGGTTGGGAGAAGTAGGATGTGCCTTGGTTGTGATGTGGTGGCGCCTCCATTGGTGACCAGGTCGGGCTGCGGGCGCGGCTTAAGGTAGGCAGCTGAGTGGGGGTTGTAGATGGGGCAAAGTCTTCATCTCCCGACGGGAAACCGTGACTGCCCATGTTGTGCTTCGTTGTCGAAGGCAACTCAAAGTCGACCGCAACGTTCTCGGACCTTTCCGATTGGGGAAAGCTAAACTGCCATTTATAGATAATCTAAACATATTCCTCGTACACGACATATCCATTACTTCGGTATATCGAGGTTAGCAGCTTCCGCCATCGCAATGATCTTTCGAGCCTGCAGAAAATTTTCTCAGCAGACATTTCACACTTAGCTGCATAAAATACCTGCTTAACCATGGGTGCGTCAATCATCTTGCCATCAAGTCCAACAGCACCCTCTGAGATGGATTGCGCCTCATTCATAGCCTTCAGGATTCTTGCTGCGAACACAATTTCTGGTCGACGAAGCAGGGGTTAGTGTATTTTGTACATACAAGAAGAAAACTAACCGTTTCCGGTAGGCACAAAGGCAGTATTTATGATCTCTATCTGTGAAGGATGTATGGCTTGCTAGAGCCGATGATTAAATGTTTTTGACTGCACGGATGGGATGCAAGATACCTTGCCATTGAAACCCAACTGTCTTCCATCAAGACATTCGTTGCTTAGAACGTCACCATCCTTGTATGCAACACAAACCTGAGGTCAAGTGGAGTCACTCTCAGGAGATGCGTGAAAAGAGAAGTTTATAATACCATATCAATGGCAGCAAGACCGAAAGCCTTCGCGGCTATAACAATTTGGGATCGAGCATAAAGTAATTCCTTCCGTGAGGGAGTTCGAATGACGGACGTGTTAGCGCAATCTGTTCTCATCCAGTTGGCAAGACATACACCCGGGATTGATTATTGCTCACAATCTTCGGCCGCAAACTTCCAATGATGATTAAAGAAAATAACATCAAAACGGTGGCAGAGCTCACCAGTAGGGCAGTGAGTACACCTCCTGCAGGTCCAAAGGCGGATTTCCAAGCCGCAATTGAATTTGAATTCAATATTGCCAGAGCACTTTCGACACTAGAAACAAGTTGAAGTGGAGAGAAATCAGATGGTCTATGAATGAGTATTGATCTTGAAACTCTTTCAAGGTCATCAACGGAATGTATCTTGGGCATTACGAGTGTCTGAACTGCAAAATTTCCGACCTAGAGTGTTCTCAGCCAAACATGCAATAATGAGAATTATACTCGTGTCACAATTTCGGATATGTCATCCTGAAAGAAATGTGTCGTGAGGTCGTTCACTCTAACGGCAATGTGCTTTGATTCCAATCTTGTTGCGTTATCCTTAGGGAGGTACTTAAAATGTGTTATGGAAGATATGGTACTAAGTGAACGCACCAACAGGAACTCCTTTAGACGCATCCTGGCCGCTGCTTTGTCTTCAGGAGCTGGGGAAATGCTATCTTCCAAGTCGTATATTAGGACATCTGATTCCGTTAGTAGAGACTTTTGAAGCTTCCGTTCCGAGGAGCAAGGAACATAGAGATATGATCGATGTAGATAGGGCGCCACCAGCGTCGTCTCTGTAGTTACAGTCCGATTCCGCATGCCCAATACATTATGATGTCTGAGATGTAGGCTTCCCCGACGACAGACGTTGACATTTCGGAATACCGTGACGGCTTTGGTCAAAGAGGACATACTTACTTCCAATGACTTGAGGCAAATAACAATATCCGGGCCGGTTTTGGAAAACCTGCCAGACTCCAGTAATAATACAGTTCATTGCGGTTGTAATATTCGCGACTTCGGTTGACGGCTTTCACCAGCACACCTTGCAATAAGTCAACTTACATTAATTCATACATTAAAGAAGAGGGGATAAACGTAAGGTTCAACCTATCTGCGCAAAAGTTTCTCATGCAGCTGCGCTCCTTTCAGTTTGGCCCGCAAGTACTCCAATCTTGCCTCATATCTGTTGTTCACTTCTTCCCGCCTTCTACGAATGTCTTCCACCTCTCCTTCCAAACTATCACCAAAATCTATATGAACTGCGGAAGTAGGGTTCTCATCATCTGCCATCGTATTCACTCCAACCCTGCTGCTGCGACTGTGGAGACTGATGTTTGAATTACTGGCAGCTTGCAAATAACGGTGCGACATCAAATTTGATGAGGGAAGTGGCAGGGGAGTCTTTCGATCATCAACACTTGATAAGGAACCCTTTCTAAAAAGTGGTAAGGCGGGTGGGGAATTGGCCAAAGGCGATGACAGAGACACCTTAGATCTCAAGGCATATGTTGATCGCGACACGGAAGGAGAAGTTCCTGCAGATGTGGCAGAGTGCAAAGACATCCCGTCGTCTGTCAAATCGCGACGTTGCGAGCGTCCATCAGAGTCTCCCCAAATCGAATCAACGGTCTTGCTAGCTTTGCTGAAATCTGTGGACTTCTTGTATGGCGGAACTCGATGTTGTCTTGCCAGTGTGGTGAGTTCCAACCCGTTGAATGCATCCATAAGTCTCTTCTGTTCCGATTCTACACTTGAGATCTGCTGATGGATATCTTGGACAGTACTGAGATGATGATCGTCGTCAAATACATTGTATATGGATGAATGACGGCCTTGGGATATAAGACGGGCATTGAAAGACGAAGGTGGGACGGGCATTCGTCTTATACTCCCAGCAGCGGAACGAGGTTTTGAAGGAGATATTGAGTGATCCCCGTGCCCTTTATCCAAGCTGAAACGCCTCGACGACACCGAAATCGTGTCCGCCTGCCCGCGGGAGGCTGTAGTGCGAACAGAACTGTCACTGGCCTTCCTCGATAATAAACGGGGCATTTTAAACAAAGAGGTGTTAGATTTGGTAGACACGAAGCTTGAGGTATCGCTTTTATCTTTTGTGGTTGGTCGTCGATCCGTAACTCGTCTAAGGAGGTTGTGAGAACCGGATGTTCCTGATGACTTGGATATTATAGAAGATGGACGATCGATTTGAAAGCTGGATATACGTTGGGAGGGTACTAGAAACAAATGACTGTCAGCACCATACAATCTCGAGCAGATAAAAAACTCACTTAGTTCAGGACCGTTAGTAATCGGGGAGGTAAGCGGAACAAGCGAGGCTTCGCTCGGAACTGCAGCATTGCTAGCAAATCTTTCGAATAAACTCTGTCTGAGTATTCTATACTCGTCGTCACTAATGGCGAGATTTTGAAATTACAAGAATGTAGTGACGCGAGGAGAGACAAACTTTAGCAAGCCTTCAGAATTTGCGGAGGCCAGTTCATTGAGACGCTGTGCCAGTGTCACCCTAGAAATAGTCAGTTGCGCGTCAGACTGCGATAAAACGTCCTTACGTGACGCTATCTGTAGTTCTGCGGGAAACAACAGACGTCGAGGGACTGCTCGCCTGATGCGCGAGTGGGGAAGGCCTGCTGCTTCCCGCCTGAGGAATCGATATTGGTTCAACTGGTTGTGCTCGCTCATGCGGGAGAGGGATAGAGGCAGTTGTACGATCAAGGGTTGTACGGCGGAAACTGGGAACCGAGATAATACTTCTGGGGGAGTGCTGCTTGGTGCTGACCAACGGAATGGACGCGATGGAAGCGGGGAAGGGAACTTTTGGATCTTCACGCTCCTTGCCTTTCTTGCCGTGCTAATGAGCAGCGGTTAGCAACAACGTAGCACAATCCCGTCATTAGTGAGGACCCACAAAACGTGAACGAATGGCCTGGAGGACTGACTTGTCCTCCTTCCGAGGCGTAGAAGTGACGGAAGTTTCGCTGTCTTCTTTCCTTGACGAGAAGAGGCCCATGTCCTCATAACGTATCTTGTCCTGGGAATCGACGAAGCTTATATAGAGGGAATCGGAAGTGGTGTGCTGAGCAGAACCAGTGTTGTTGTGGAAGAACTTGAAGAGTGCGGGTCACTGGCACGCGGCCGAACTACACCTCCTATCTGTTGCATGGAATTCCTCCTAAATCCGTGCAACAATCCCATCGCTAACATTATGTATATGCGACGTTGGTTTATGCAGCTGATGACTGAAAACTTTCTAAAAGACTATGTGAAGGTCATGAAACCTACAACTTGAAGTCCTTGGCGCAATGGGAATGAGTCGGAATAGGGCTTACTGGTGAAATGTCTCGATTGCAGCACATCATGATGTACAGTCGTCGCCGTTATATATAATATGGAGCCGATATTAATTACGAGACGAAAGACAAGCAATGTAAGCAATTTTATATGATCTGCACTGCACTATTAAATAATTAACAAAAATAGATCCTCTAAAGATGTCTTCGAGGTCCAAAAAATTCCCCCAACTCCTTCATTGCTTGCCCAAAATTGTCAGTGATAACCAGTTTCTCACCAATCCATCCGGGAAGTTTTTTCTTGATCGACGGTGTCGAGTATCTGGCATCCAGCAAGATCAAGGATGCCCAATCACCCTTGTGTCGAATAGCACGTCCTGCGAAGGGCGGTTGCCTCAGAAATATAACTTACAACCAATACCACCCACCACATACCTATGCTCTGATTGACGGCGTTCATACACATATTTTCGTACAACTCTGCCGCTGCATCCTTTCGTCCCTGTTCTTTCTTGCCTCGCTTTTCCTCAAGTCGCTTGACATACTTCAGACGCTCCTGGAGTTCAGGCGATCCTAGGTTTGCGAATGGTAATCCAATGACGACAACACCTCGGGCCAAGTCGTCACTGAAATTTAGACCCTCCGAGAGCTTTGCACCGATGACCGCAAATAATAGAGCTCCGTTCTTGTTCTCCATGGGCTGGAGAGACATATGTGAGTAGAATGGTATCCCGAAAGGCAGCTCCTACCTTGGTTGCTGCCATAGCATATTGGTAAAGGACCTTTTCAATACCAGAGCCATCGACTGGTTCAAAGAACAACTTTGCGCAAGTCGGTTGTATTTTGAGCCGCGCACAGACGGGGGAATGGCAGCTAACTGACCTGTTTCTTAGCAGCAAATTTATCAAGAGTTCCATCTTTTGCCCAAATTCCACGAGAAAAACGTAGAAACTTGTACGAAGGGAAAAATACGATCATTCCAGCGGAAATTACTTTCACGAAGTTAAGTAAAACCTGACCGATCTTTGATACCTGTTTGCCTGGTTGAATTGTTTGTATAACGATAAAATCGTGTTGGGCTCACAATTGCAGGATCTGTCTGTTTTTCCGACTTGAACTCTAGGTTGTCTCCACTTGGACCTCTTCCTACCACCAACGCTCGAAGGTTCTCCTCCGGGATGATATGACCACACGAAAACGTAGTAATCTTATCCTCAGGTAAATAAGAAAATAGTTGGTTGATGACATCGGAGAACTATCAGCTTTGCATCAGCGCTGGTCAACGTTGTGAAACTGCTCGTACAGGAGACATTGTCCCACCAGCCAAAACCACCGAACGTGCTTCATCGACAATGTCCTGGAAGGGCGGGGATGGATTGAGGAGATGATATGTCATCTCAATAACACTCTCCTGACCTGGAGGATTAGAGAGCTTGAATGTCACTCGTCCATCTGTTGAAATTTTACAATTAAGTAGATTCATGGAAGCAAGGCAGTACCATCGTTCGCATTCATCAACGCAACTATAAAACCTTCTACGAAGTGCAGAGGTGGAACCATTCCTTTTCGTATTTTGTCTCTTATTGATGGGTCTACAGATTCGATTCAGTGATCCCGGCATTTTTTGATATTGAATTTGATTACCATTCCCGTGCTTATCAAAATAACAGGCTATTTTCCTTGCGATCTAGGAACTCCCAAATCAAGTAAATGAGATGTAAAAAATCTTAACACTTGCCTTACTCTTCTTCAGATAGGCTTCTACCTCCATCAAGTTTATACCGGCGACCTTTTTGCCCAGTCTCCCGATCAGTTCGCCTACCGTCATGACTTCAGGTAGGGCGTCCTTGGTATTTGTTTTCTCGTCCTTCCACTTGGCGGCGTAAGCCCTTAAGGATTCAAGGAAGACAACTAGGCGCTTTAAATGGAGCATGTTCGTGGGCGACAGGCGCGTCTTGAAATGGGAGACGTAAGTGCATACTTGTTGGAACGACAGCAACAAAGTCGGGAAAGTGAGATAAACAGTGGAAAGGGAGAGGAGTGTAGGAATAAGATCTGAGGGTTCGTTTAATCACAATGCAAGATCAGTGGAATATGGTCGTACTATGGGCTTCATCGATTATAACAATGTTGTTTTCGAGCTTGATACCCAGAGCCTCGCGAGCAGACTTTTGAAGTAGAAGATTGTAAGGTAAAGTCACGAGCTTGTGGATTGTTGGTCATTTCGTGAGGAAGCTCAGATATGATGGCATACCTCAGCTTGCGGGATTGCCCTTCTTGATGCAAAGTAAGGACATGTATTAAAATGTCGACCAGCTGATACCAGATCTTCAATGTCTTTCGGGAAGGCCTAACAATGGCGGAAGTCAATAAGTCGAGCACATCGTAATCAAACGGAATTCATACCAGAATCTGGTCCCGAAAGTTAAGTAACTTCTCTTGGTCGTCAGGAAGTGGGAGATATGGGCAACGCTTATCCCCTTTCTCTGACAAGTTGATAGCGCCTTCCATTAGAAAACGGAATCACTGCACAAAACTAACCTCCCAAGAGTTCTCGACAAGCTTCATCGAGATCCCCTGTCTTGAGTCGGAGTCGATCATTAACGCAAAGATGTTTTCTGGATCCTAAAGAAACAGCACGCGTCGTTTGCACTCCACCGTCCACAACTTCATCTTCCAAAGCGTGCTTTAGAGAATCAGCCTGAAATTCAGGTGGGTGGTAATTCGTGAGTGATATAAGCTTGTCATTTAGCTTTAATTTGCTCAATTCTGGAAGCACTTGAGAAAGCTGTGAATGAGTCCGGGATGCATAGAAAATCTTTGTACAAGCAACATCATCCTCATCGTCGGGGTATCTAGCCGGTTTTGGACCCTGATCAACCCTGTATGCAAATGAGCAGTGTGAACGGTCTAGTTGAGGAAAACTGAATTCACTTTGCCATCAATGCTCGTAGTGCAGGAGACATGTGCGTCTCCCCACTTTCATCCACCGTGTCAGGAAGAAATTGGGCTTCGTCGTCATCATTCAATGATTCTTCAACCACAATTCTCTGAAGCTCATGGTTAAATATGAGTTTATATGAGTGACCAGAGGTATTCTTACAGGCCGTTTGATAGCTCTTCCCATTTTCGCTCGTTTCCATGTTTCTTCCCTCTTCCTGGCTGCAGCCAATCTGTCCTCAAATTCCCTGTCTTCCGCCTCCAACTCACGCCTCAAGCGCGCCAAGGTCTGCTGAACCACCCAGTCCTTATCTATGTGGACATATTTCAATGCAAATTTCAGGTGTTATCTCGACATAGACCTCACTGTCTATATCTCCTTTAATAGCTATTTCTTTGAGTTTTCCTTTCCTCGCCCGTTCCCGGTCATCGGAAAGCCAGGTCAAGGACGCGCATAGTAGACTCAGTGTCTTGCCCTGAGAGTGTACGCGTTAGGACAAATGAGAAAGGTAGTGATGCGAACTCACAGTCCCTGTTGGGCTTTCGATAATGGTCACATTCCTCTTCTCGATGGACTCGTACAGACGGCGCATGAGGTCAGTCTGGATGTGATATGGAGAGCTGTACGGGAATGCTGGAAATTTGGGCGGTGTAGGCAAATGAAGACTGTCCATCGTGTTTCCCGTACATCGACTGAGCGGCTGAAGACGCGATCATGCAAAACGTTGGTCACATGCTTGATCTTCGGATGGTTTAAGGCATGCACGTGATCCGGCAAAGCAGTTCGTTAACTCTTTCCGAACCTCAGTGGAGCATAACGGCTGTGGTGCCATTCGTTTGAAGCTCCCATTGGGCAGACTCTAGGCTTATTAAATAGTGGATGGCTGAACCAAGACTGTACTATCGAATGTGAAGGTCGAAACTCCACATGCCATATTTAGTAATATTCTGAACCCTTTTGGTCATGGAATTACGGACCGAGCCCGAAACTGCAAGTAATTTGAAAAAGCACATTATTGTGGAGCTGGTGTTGTCTGGCGACTCATCAACCTATGTAAAATGGCTTGCAGTGGTGTGGCGCTATGGAGTTGGCATTATCCATGAATCCATGATCCAGGACAACTAAAGGAAAACAAGGTGTATAACGGAATTGAAAAATTTCTCCTGTAAAGGAATGGAAGGAGAACTTCAATGAGACCTCCTTCTCATTGTTCAACGTTCGACGTTCACTTTGAGTGTGTGCCAAGGAGTCATTTGTATACTACCAAACAAAAGATCGCCTTATATCCCAAGAAAAGATAAATTGTGTAAGCAAATAAAATTAAGAAAACTCTTAGAATTCTGGTATCACATTCGTTATGAAAATCCCGACTACATTGTCAGCACTGAGTACTAACGTCTCTGACTGCCCACCCCTCCCGTGACCCGCTCACTGCATCTGTATTTGACTGAGAGATTATACAAGTGTTTTCGGTCCCAAACGATAGAATGAAACATCTTCCAGTGAGCGATTATTATCGAAGAAGTCGCGCAACCACTCCTTTGCCTCCTTGTATTGCAGCCTGCCCTGTCTGAGAAGTCTCTCCATATTTTCCAAAATTTCTTCTTCTGACAGAGCCGTATCCAAAGTCTCGTCGGGTATCGCACCACAGTGTTGTATCATCTCGCAAGTATTTTGTACCCGGGTGAGTCCGAGAGCAGCCGATGACCCTTTCAGAAAATGACCAGAAGAAGATAACTCTGGGAGATCTTTCGACACGCTAGACACCGAAAGGCAATATAATGTAAAAGGGACATGTAAATAAGATGATCTGGCTTACAACTGCTCATCCATCTCATCGAATTTTGCTTCCGCTTGTGCGAAGTAATCCTGCACCATTCCTTTGGAAAACTCACGAAGGTCATCGTCATCGAGCTCAAGCAATTGACGAAGGACTTCTTTTTCTACCAAAGGGTTTCTTGAGTCGGCCTGGGGGTCTATCAGTTCTTCAGTTGTGCCACAGCGAGAGATGGTGTATTCACCTCATACTCGGATTTGTGTGTTGGATGTTCAGGTTGAGGTGGGGGCCCATGCTTCTGTTTCACCTCCTTCTGCAAGGGTGTTTCGCTCTCTGGGTGAACAATCTTCGGCTGGCGCTTTTCTACCTCAGGGATTATCGTCGGCTCGGTTCTGGATTCGAGAGATGGAGGCCGCAGAGCGATGTCGTCTTTGAGAGGTGGGTGATCTCGAGGCGGAAGAGGTTGCTCAATAATAGGCATTATGTGAACGATATAAATGAAGCCACAGTTAGCGAGGTGAATAGCTGAGCAATGCGACGACCTGTGCTCTCATTTATCGAGCATGGCATCAGTCACACATGACATTCGGACATGACGTCATACAAAGTTATTTCACAATTTACCTCTTTCGGCTTTGTAGATCCGTACCATCAGAGTTGGCCGTTGTTCGATTGTTCGCTGTTGTCAATGTTCGCCATATTTGTTCGCATGTTGTACCAAAAGGAAATGTATGAACACCATCTTCGGCCCGATATTATCCCCCCACTTTGTCGTAACGAATACCTCTTCTGCCAAGGGTAGAGGAGCTCGATTATGCGACAACATGTGCTATAAGTATATCAAGATTAGTGTGAATCGAGCGAAAAATAAGTGAGATAAATCAAGATAGATTGAAGCGGACTAAAGCGGACGGAAACGGCCGAAGGGGTAATTCAAAAATTAATTCGGAAAATCTGCTTTTCTTTTCTTTCCTTTCCTTGAACTAGTGCGCAAATTTGTTGATTTTACTTCCAGCAGCATGGCAAACCAACTAAAAAATTTTGAAGCGGCAGAAATCTCTTAACCTTACCAGCGTAAATTAATATCGGTTCCACGGGCCGGTGTTCCATAGCCCCATCTTCTCATCTTCGCATCATTCAAATAACATATCCTCTTTTTAGTGCGAGCTTCGTGCCTTGATCATGAACGCTTGACGCCCGTGGAGCGAAAAAAAATTGTTGGGCGCCTGTGAGGCTCGTGTGACAAGTTTACCCCATGCTTACACGACCCCACACTTTCATTAGAAGATTCCGTCCAATGCGGACTTGGTCACGGGTCTATCTAGTATCACCTCCACTAATTTTGGGAGCAACGTCGAATAATTACAGAGAATTTACCATGTTGGCACAAGTAGATGATGGTCGATAATCAACTGGGCCGGATCATGCTTGTATTCAGAACACCGGTGCATCTTTCAAGAACAACCGCACTTCTTCTTTTTTGACCCACCTAGCAACGGCATTTGCAGCACCCACCGCAGCGCTCTTCGGCAGTAAAGGTGAAAGAGCGATGTAAACCTCGAATGGTTGAGTGATCTACCAACCAGTCAGCTTATCACATTCAACCCTCTGATACACTTACCCAGCCCATAACACTTTCGGTTTCTGTACGAAGATATTGCAGCTTCAGACCTTCGTCCTGGCCCGATTTTGCATGTATGGAGTCGTGCAACACCTGATATATCGTGATAATCCTGCAACGAAACAGCATTAATATAAGGCCGTACGAAACTAAGTAAGAAACTTTACCGATTCCTATCTGTTGCCTGGTGGTATGGGTCCTCGAAAATAGGCAGTGTGATCTGCACTTGTGTACGAGACTTGTAAACGAAATGGCGAAGACCGGGAATACCCAACTCGGACACAGAGTATTCAGTTTTTCGGGCGTTGTGAGCTTCGACAAGTGAGCTGAGCGTCTTATCACTGGTCATTTTCTGAGCACTTCTCAGTAGCGTTTTTTGAAAAGATACAGGTATAGCGCACGTGGATCACTGAATTACACCAGGCTCTAATTGTTTCGAAGTCGCCTCCAGCACTGACGCAGACCAAAGCGATACCGGACTCGTTGAGACCCTCCTGATTTGCCATATTATCCTGAGGAAACTCGACATTATCGCCGGGAAGTGATGTGCCAGGCAAAGGTTCATCTTTCCTCAAGAAGGTGACATACATGTTGACAAACCCAGAGGGATTGAATTTCGGGAGACAGATTGGTAACCATGAAGCTGAAGCAGGAGAATTGAAGATTGAAGGGGAATGAATTGTATTCATTATAATATGTATGTCTGTGTGAAACCAATATAATCAGAACGAAACGTGTGACGTTGGGCTAACAAACCGGCTGGATGTATTGAATGTCTTCGTGGCCTTATCAGCATTACAACTCTACCGCTCATAACAAGCAACACATATAGCATGTCCTTGGTTATCAAAATCAGCATAAGGAAAATAGATTGAGACATGCACTGACTTTCAGCTTGGGAGTTAACAAGTCGGCCGTCCGCTTGCGTATGGTTGGCTCGACTTTCAGACAGTGCAAAGAGGACAGATTCATAGAAATATCTGAATCAAGTTTCAGAAGCAATGAGCTCATGAACGTTTCCGCACCTGACAAAGATGTTCAAAAGAATGCTCGGATTACACGTTCGAACCTACCATCAAGCAGCCTTCGAAGATCGAAATTTGTCCTACGCTCGAATAATCTCTTCAGCTGACTTCCGCTTACGATACTCAAAATCTGCAAATGCAGATATTCAAGGTGAAGCCTTGTCTTTCTTCACAATGAAGAAGGGTTATTCATTAGAGATAAGATTTATGAATCAAGCCCGTTGGCGTACCACAGACTCTGGTTCTCCCCATGAGGATGCACAGACGTAGTAAAGTGGAGGCCGTAGAAGAAACGTTATTCGAGTCCTTCCAGCATTGATGCTGCGCAACTTGTCGTTGTCATCCAGAAATACGGAAATAAGTGCCTGCATGATTCCAATAGTGGAGGCCATGCCATCCTCATCGCCGCTCCCTGGCCGACTAGGAGTAGTGAGCAAGTGTGAGAGAAAGCGCATTGAGAAATATTACCTTATGAAGACAGGTTTCCCTGCAGCGGTAAGGATGAAGTATTCTCTTGGAAGGAAAAGAGATGCTTCTAGATGTGAAACTCAAACTTTGCGACTGTAGGGGCCAAGACGACTTACGTTCGAATTTCAATTCTGGAGAAACTGTACGGAGTCCATGACTATGCCGAGCGTGCTCGGACTCTTTCGTCCGTCAGTATACAATCGAGCTGAAGCAAGTAACCTACTTACCAGTCAATACTTGCTGGTTGAGGCTCTTCTTCAACTGATCTCGAAGCGCTTGCTTCTGTTCATCTCTGCTAATCAATCCTGATTTATCAAGTGTCTCAAGGTCCTCCATATCTGTGCTTTCGGCATCGATTTCTTGGAGTAAAAGTCCCTCAGCAACATCCATGTTGATAACCGACGATGCTGAACTGTCCAGATGGTCCCGAGGTGGCGATGATGAATAAGACATATCCATGGGAGCATTGGTACTAGTGCCTTGGCTAGAATCGTGGTAGCTATGAACACGAAGACTAGAGAGCGATTGCGATGGGTGCATCAGAGGGACCATAAGTTGCGCAGCTGAACCTCGAGCCAAACCCGGTCCTGGTGTCCCAGAACGTGACATGGAGAGGCCCTTTGACGCGGCCATATGTTAAAATCTGTCAACAAGACTTGTGCCCGCTGGAAGTTAACGTTAACCTTGAGTCGACAGAAAAATGCGATACCAAACAACAAATGATAAACGTTCATGATCATCAAGTTATAATTAGCAATGGAGCATTCAACAACATTCTATACAATGGGTGATTAAACAAAATCCTCTAGTAGTAGACCAGGGGCGTGTGTGCTTGTTCACATCTGCTTCACACCCACTTTGACCAAAAAATGTTCGATAACTATCTTCCCCTTCTGAAGGTTGGAGAGGGATATTCGCTCATTAGGAAGATGGGCCTGGTCCTGTGAAAACATTTATGAATGAACCAGAAATTGAACGCAGAGTGCCTAGACGCTACCGAACTTTGCCCCATGGGAAGGTGCAGGGCGTGACAGCCAAACTCCTTTTCCAGAAACGGGACGGAAGGGATAGACTACTCAGAACGTTAATCGGGTCTCGAGATATCATTTAATACTTACTCCTCCTTCGCGAATTCGCAAGGGTTCGACACCCCAAACTTCTTGAACGGCACTTTCCAGAGACTTGAACCAGGAGTCGTTCAAATTACCTAGCCACCAATCGGCGGTGTGATCGACAGAGATCTGTAGTATCATGAGTCATAGCTAATCATGTCCTGCAATCATAACCACCTTTAGTATATTAGGAGATTGAATTTGGCTAAATGTGGTGTCCAAAAATTCCTTCAGCAATTCTACAAGTCTCTCGAGTTCTTGATCAGGAACAATGCGCAAGGATAACTGTGCCTTAACGGCACCTGGAATAACGGTAGCATCTAACAAAAATTGTCAACTTATTGAAACTTAATATAAATAAACCAACTTTTAGGACCAGTGCTTTCGATGTTGTGAATTGTCAAAGAGGGTACCGTCCAACGTGAAGACAGCAATGCAGCAGGTCGCTGAGTGATTTCGGACAGCATGTCATACAATCTTTCTTCTTCCTTGGTTTGAGAACGGACTTTGTCATCTGCGTACAAACCAGTATCGAAAGTGATATTCCACATATTGCGGGAATGCTTACAGAATCCAGGAATTTGAACCCTTCGATTAGCATCGATTAAAGACCCCAAGAGCTTGATCCTGAAACACAACATGAGTAAGCAGGGATAGCATTGACATGAATGCCATACATATCAGTCATTGGTTCAGCGACAGCGCCCCCGTCTATGCCAGAGTGAAGATCGGGGTACGAGCTGATGACCTTAATCAAATATCTTGGTGGGTGATGATGTCGATTCAGAAAGTGAAGCATGCTCACCTCCACTGTACAATGGACCACTCCTCGGAGCCCATAGGTTATACACGGTCGATCATCACCTATCCACGTCGAATTACTGGACTTATGGAGTGACAATCTAATAGAAGCTGAAAACGAATCATTACCTGATAAGGATGGCATCGATGGTTCCAATCAGGCTCTAAAGATCAATGGGCATGACGAGATGTGGGAATAATAAGGGACGAACCTTGTATTTCTTAACTGCATCCCTGAATCCAGTGCTTCCGTGTTCTGCCTCTCCTTCGATCAGGAACACAAGGTCGACCTCGAGAGCCCTGCGTGAAAGAAGATCTGCGGCAGCACAGGCAACAGCGATGATTGGCCCTTTGTTGTCTGTTGATCCCCGTCCATAAAGAAAGCCATTTCGGCCGCTCATCGTAAATGGATCGGAAGTCCAGCCATCTTCGGGAGCAGATATCACATCGTAATGACTAAAGTCGCTGAGAAGGGGAAATAAGTCGGGATAAAGCGTGTCCTACCCATAGAAAAGGATACGGCGCCTTGGCTTGTCTCCGAGAGTGCCTTTGAAGGTCGCGAAAACGATGGGATTGACCCCCTCCCCAGTGGGCAGCTGCGCAGGATTTACTGAAAATGTACCCTGGTTGCTTTATGAACGTACCAGTCCTGTATGTGCGCCAAGCTGCCCCAGACATTTTCTCAACCATACAGCAGCCTGTTGACAATGTTCTCTATGATCATAGATAGAACTGATGCTTGGGATCGCGATGAACTTCGATAACGCGTAGAGCATCGTATCTGACTTCATTTTTTAATAATTGGGGAAGTCAAATTTGTCATAAACTGACCATGAAATTCATCTGAGCCAATGGATAACTTGTCACTTTGTTCGCCTTCACGATCATTTGGCGCAATCATGTGCACTTCGATATCCCATATCTGGACGGCGTGTCGTTCGCATTAAGAAAGAAGACGTGCCTAAGAACTCACGTTGATATTGTCGTCACTGCCCCCAGTTACCATACACGTAGTTCCTTCGGTATAAGGTCGTCTCATGATGGTCGAAGAAAGGGCGATCCCTTTATGTGCCTTCCATGATGCAACACAATCAAAGGATTCAGACCAGCGCTGGAAGGCGTTGAGTTAGGGGATTATTTTGATTGTCAAATCTACCTTGACCCATCCGTTGGCAGAGCAGGTGTACAGTCCCGAGCCAAAGCGGCACATTGAGAGTATATCTACACCCTTACCAATGCAGATGAGAATCCATAACATATATATCGGTTAACCCTCACCTCTTGCACGATGATCGTCCTGACTTGGGTCTTCGTTTCTAGATCCAAGACTTTGACGTACCCGTCCTGGCAGCCGGCATAAACCGTGTCACCTTCAGCTGCAAGTGCAAGAACTGCGCCATGATTAAAAGAAAATGTGTGTACTAATTGTACCCCTTGCGTTTTGCATAACCACACCTAGAGATTATTCAGATTCGGAAGATAGTTAACTACGATGCCGTACCTTGACACTTTCATCGCCGCTTCCCGTGACAAATTGGAACCCTTGGTCACTTTCGCCGAGGGGAGCCATGCAATAGATGTAGCCGTAGTGTGCGGAGTCGATGACATTGGACGGTGGTATACAATAGCACACCTTAGGTTGAGGTACATTTGGAATATCTAATTTAAGACTCCCTAATCCAAGTAATTTGCTTGGAGTGCTGTTGTTCGCATAAATATCGGCTTCTCGTCTTTCGTATTGCGGATAGCTGTCAAAAAATTTATGTGCCTTCCGGAAAGTCGATGAATTTGGTGTGGAAACGCCTGAAGCTCCGCCATCCATGGTATTATTAAACGATTGTATAGCCGTCTTGAAACTGAACCATTGGAGGGAGGTATTCTGGCAACCAACGAATATCGTCTCCAGGGATGAAGACCATGTAAGGGAATATAGATCTCCTGCACCAGTTTCGAGGTATGGATCAATGAGAAACAAAGGTTCTAGAGTTTCGGTTGACCAGACCTGAGATGACTTGAGCATTAAGAAAAAAATTAGGGCAAAAGGTCAACACGTACCCTAACGGTGCTGTCACCTGCAGGGGTGAGGACTGGAGGTCGTCATAAAGAGTTGTGAATTCTTACCTGAAGAACTGAACAACCATTTCTTATCCTTTGCATATGCCAAATCAAGGACACTTCCCGTGTGCCCCCGAAAAGTGCATTTCAACTTGAATGTTTTGATATCCCAGACCTAAAAGAAATCCAGAACAGTGTTGCTTCCCGTGATTAAATCTCACCAGAATATCCCTGTTTTGACTGCCGGAAAAAATATAATCTTCATTTGCAGCAAGACTTAGGACAGAGTTTTTTGTTTCGTGGAGAGTATGCACAAGAAGGGGTGTAGCCGATTGTAGTTCGCGACTCAAAGAGGCTAATTCGTAAAGCTCAAAATGGGCTCGGGTGAACAGACATAAAAGACGCACGGTGAGGAATCGATGTGAGTTCCATTATTGAAGGTGTCAAAGAGGGCCGCCGAACCGTGACATAGGACGGCCCGGGACAAATCGATGATCGATCGGACTCGTTGCCTTCACCTTGCTTTCAACGTCGAAAATACTGAATATTGGATGGTTGCCAGTGCGGCTTTCAGTCCTCAGGTCAGCGACTTTAAATTGTCCGGCTTCTGCGTATCGGGATGAAATATACGAAGTCAGCCAATGATAAGTCTCAACTCTCGTCCCCTGCTCGTCCTTTGAACCGGCTGACAAGATCAAGACCAACTGAGAATGACAGTCAGGGGTCTGCAGGTCGCAAAGCTTCGACGAGCAGGAAACCTGGTTCATCCAATCTGACGCCAACTCGATCTTCGACGCGTAAATGCCGTCCAGCCGCAAAAGTAACTGTAATAGAAAATACCTCTGAATCCGACTGGAGTCCTCCTCCTTCCATTATCTCCAGTTCTCCAATGAAAAGCAGTATCCTAGAGAAGCGAGCTTTAAGAAGAAGTGTTTAACATCTTTATTAGCACCATCGTTGTCATTGATATTCTTCTTTCAGAAGGCTCAATCGAGAAGGACAACTCCGATGGTCTAGTGATCGACCTTACGGTTCCACAAACCCCCAAATCTCCAAGGAAACGTCCAAAACTCGATAGTCGCCTACCAGTCGATCTTGATTCCTTCGTCAATCTCTGTTCAGATGAAGAGGTGAATCCGCCGCCTCAGAAGAAAAGGAAGGTTAGTATACCAGCAAACGATGTCATTTTTATTTCAAGTGACGATGAAGTTGAAGTGAGCACATTTACCTCTTTTTCACTGCTTTTTTAGTTGACGGCCTGGAATATACAGCCTCCACAGAGGCAGTTCATTCAACGGACCCCTCCCTCGTTGGAACATGCGGCAGAGGCGCAATATTCGAAAGAGGAACGTATCTCTGGATACTCAACAGCAATCACCGATCCAGTAGCCTCGGACACATCCCATGAAATGGACAACAGTCCAAATGTGTCTACGCCTCGTCCAACGCCTCCACCTGTCTCCCCTCTGGAGAACGATAGCCCTGAATCCATGATCGTTGACTCGACTGCAAGCCAAGATATGACGAGAATTGAAAAGATTCCAACACCCAAAATATCTCGGAAGCTTTTGAATGACCTCTATCAGAAATCCTTGCAGAATCCGTCAGTCACGACACCTGAAGTTGGTTGTTCAACTTTTTTCTGCAACACACCGGGTCCGGAACTCAAACAGCGTATTCATAAAGTCGTTCACAACCAGGCCAAACGTGCGCTTCTTACTTCGTTGATCTTTGCTCGCCCCATGAGGTCTCTAGGAACGGCGAGTCGACCTAAAGCCAATATAAACCCTCAACGTCCTGAGTCTTCGAAAGCTGTTGTGCTCATCGAGTCCTCTGTTGAAGAGACGAATTCCCTTAATCAAGGCGATATAGCGCCAATAAACTTCCAAAGTATTGTTCTCAACACCCTCACATCGTCGGCGTCATCTCCGAGTCCCTCTTCGTTTACCGACACGTCACGGAGTGCAGATACTGTCGCAATGAATGCGGTCACTCCAGACAATTTTCTGGATACAACTATATATGATGACGTCCGTATTTTGTCTGCGAGTCCGGTGATGGAGGTTGATGAAACTGAAGTTGAGCCAGTGTTTTCAGAGGATATTGATGACAGCTTGAGTAAGCCCAGATCACAACCCAAATTTTTCAGTCAATGACTCCTTTTCTATCAGAAGAACCAGTTCCAACGACCTGTACGGATGAGTCTTCTGCGAGGGATGTCAAGGATGTCCCATCTATGGAGGTTGTGGAGGAATGTGCAATGCATGATACCTTCCACGAAGGGCAAGCAGACAATCTTTTTGTGGAAGCAGGTTTCACCGAATCTGAACCGATGCAAAATTCCGAAAAACCCTCTGAATGTGTGTTGAGCATCGGCACTTCTGTAGAACAAGTTGGAGACATCCCGATACCCTCGTGTCCTACCACGTTTGTAGACATTCCTCATGAAGGTTCCTCTTACTCAGATGCCCAGGCCGACGAACCTCCAACATTGCGGGACACCCATCCCCCTTCTCGAGGTCCCTCTCATGCCATGGATAACAACATCAGCGCCGGTGATACACTCAGCAACCTCTTACCGCGTGAAACATCTCCCAACCTCCAAACTTACATCAACTCATCGATTTTCGAAGTTGAACACTTGCCCAATCTGACCTTCCAGAATTTGTTTGCCTCTAACAGGTTTGTTGACGATGTCAGTGATCTCGCTATCTCGCTCCCTTGTTATCCAGAACGACTGCATTATTGAAATATTTTCATCGTTTTCTTGTTACCATCACAATGCTTTCCATACCATTTGCAATATATATGTACAATAATGTTAAATACCATGGATTTAGACTTTTCTGAATGCTGATCTACTACGAAGTATTTGTGATGCCTATTGTCTTGGGCATTTTCTTTTCTCCTGAAGCGAGCTGCTCGAGGTCTGCAGGTTTGAAATAATGAGGGGCAACTGAAAAAAATACAAAGTCAGTGGATATGCTTCGGGTCAATGCTTGCATACCTTCAAGTAACCAGGAAGGCTTTATTTCCATAACTTGCCGCAGGTACGATTTGGTTGTCATAACGAGTTCGTAATACAAGACCGTCTTCACTGGTGGCTGGTGTTGGAAGAGACTAGACGATGGGTGGATGTAAACGGTGTGGTTGGTTTTCAGAGTCCGATAAGATTCTCCAGATTTTTGCAACTGTGCCTGAGGTTCAAAATTTCAGCTTTCGACTTTAATATAAAAAGGAACCGCTTACCGTATTGTAGAAATACCCAGCTGTAATGGCCTTTTGGACGGGAGTTATGTCATTGGCATTGGGATTACTCTGTATCACAACCTCAACTCGTTCGCACAAACCTGCTAATTGATCACGAATATCGCGGGCGCGGTTTAAGCTCTTGTACTGCAGGAACTGTTCGAAACAGAATTGCTGACTATAGTTCGTGTCTGCCCACTGCTCCCAGACATTCAACAAAGTGAAATGGTCTCCACCTGCGCGAACGAAATTCTGTCTTGCTTGGTCGGCATGCAACTTCTTGTCTTTGGGACGGTAGAAGAGGGACCCAGATTCAGACAACATGGAAATTATGGTCAAAATCTTTTGAAATAATTATGTGGATAAAAGGGCTGCAGTTCAAATAGAAGCTCACCTCGTCTGTACACGAGAATTTTTCGCTTGAGATAATGGCTTTAGACAACATTGGGTCAACTGGGAATTCCGCCATACGACGACCAAGTTTTGTCAGCTCTCCTCTGTCGTTGAGAGCACCCAACGCATATAACAGCTCCAAGGCACGCATAAGAGTTTCACCAGGTGGGGGATCGAGAAATTCGAACCCGATAAGGTCGTTGATTCCAAGAGACTTGAGAAGAAGAACGACCATGCCAAGATTTGTCCTTTGGATTTCTGGCACGGTATTAGCTTCTAGCTCATTGGAAAAGGCCCACTTTGTGTACAATCTGAAAGCCTTTCCTGGCCCAACACGGCCAGCACGGCCAGCTCTTTGGTTGGCAGATGCGCGAGAACACTTTGAGCAAATGTAAGTCATAAAAGACTGGTGACATTTAAGATCTTACAGGAACAACAACAAGAGACGACATGCCCGTCCTCGGATTGTATGAGTTCTGTTTGACAAATCCGGGATCAATCACAAAGACAACACCATCAATAGTAATCGATGTTTCCGCTATGTTCGTGGCAAGGACGACTTTCCTAGCTCCATCTGGTGTCGGTTCAAAGATTTTCGCCTGCATATCACTTGGGAGATTTGCATAAATGGGGCAGATAATGAGTTCCTTGATCTTGTTACCTAGTGCTCGTGCGGTTTCTTGAAGATTTTCGTGACATGCTTCAATCTCTTCCTGTCCCTGATGTCACATCAGCCTAAAGTGTTTTATGAAGGCAACAGAACCATACAGTTAAAAAGACAAGGATATCACCCTTCGGTTGCGTAGTGTGGATCTGGAATACAGTAGTGATGGCAGCATTCAGATAGTTCGCTTCGGGTTGGGGGGTATAGTGAATGTCGACGGGAAATTGGCGACCAGGAACTAAAAGGGAAGAGGTCAAGGCGAGGTGATCATTGGCGAGAAATAAATGATAATACCATAGAATGTAGGGGCATCGTCAAAATATTCACTAAATTTTTCGGCATCCATGGTGGCGCTTGAAATCAACAATTTCAACTCGGGTCGGAAACGGGCAATATCCTGCAGGTAGCTGATCAAGAAATCGCATATATATATATATATTGATGAGACTGACCTTGACTAAAGCAAAAAGTATATCCGTGCTGAGTGTCCTTTCGTGAGCTTCATCAATGATCAAGACTGAATAACCGGCAAGATCAGGTTCAGTCAAAAACTCTCTGAGTAGCATCCCGTCTGTCATGTATTTCAACACCGTCTTGTCACTCGTGCAATCTTCAAACCGAATCGAATACCCGACTTCGTAACCAACTTTGGTACCCATTTCCTCAGCTACGCGAGCTGCAACTGACATTGCGGCAACACGACGTGGTTGAGTGCAACCGATCTTTTGGCCATTTGCTGTGTAACCAGCCTCATGAAGATACTGAGGCAACTGTGTTGTCTTCCCAGAACCCGTTTCTGCAACCACGATTAAAACCTGATGGTCTTTCACGGCGTCAATGAGCTTTTCTTTGTAGGCAAATATAGGCAGATTCTTCCGAGTTTCTTCAATTGTCTTCGCTAAACTGCAAGTGAACACAGCGACGAAAGAAAGCTTTAATTGACCTACCCCGCTTCTCAGCTTCATCGATTTTAGTCTGCAGAAGTTTATCGGCAGCAGACATACGATTTCCTGGAAGTGAAGATTCCAAAACGAACTTGATGGTCTGGCTTTCGTCAAAGACATATTCGTAATCGACCATAATTTCTTTCTTGTCCATTGCACCCATTTGGAAAGTACTATGTTGCGTCTGGTGAGCCTCCCACTGGTCGATATCTGTGACAAATTGGTCGTCTTTCGGTCTGGCCTCTTCGTAACGTTTATAAAGCGCGTTCTCCTTCTTCTTCTTGTCAATTTTTCCTTGCTCGGTCAGATAGTCCTCTGGGAGTTGATAGCCTTCCCACTTGTCGTTGATCTTTAGACGCTCCTCAACAATCTGTAGCAACTCCTTTTTCCGCTCCAGTTCCCTTTTCTCCCTTTTCGAAATTTTCATTCCCGCAAACAAGGCCTCATCGTCTGCAATTTCCCGTCGAAGAAGTTCGATTTGTTGCATTTCACGTTTTGTAAGATATTCCTGCCGCGAATGAAGCCGCAACGATGGCAATGCAGCACTCCGGGCTTCGACGTCATCCGCTAACTGTCGACGTTGTGCTGCTTCTGCTGCGGCACCCCTTGACGACTTGTCCTCAACAAGCTTCTTTGTTTTTTCTCGGTCCCGTTCTCTGACCCGATCGGCGAATGCGTCGCGGTCACGAAGATCCTCCAGCCTCTCTTTCTCCTTCCTTACCTCTTCATCTTCGGATAGGTCAGGTTCCATGTCAGTTTCTCTCGAAGAATCAGCAACAGATTCATCACCCCTCCAACGTTTCCGAGGTTCCTCGTCCTCCCATTGCTTTGGGTCGTATTCCCTCTTTCTAATATGCTTCCCTTTGTCCCTTTCCTTCTCCTTTCCCTTTCTTTTGTCAGTTTTCAGAGAAATAATATCGCGGTCCTCTTCGTCGTCTAACAAAAACCCGAATTTCTGAGATTGTAGTGCAATGGCCTCGTTTTCCGCCAGCTTTCGCACACTATCGGCTGATTTATGTTTATTTCGTGGAATTTTTGAATACAATTCGGCGATAAATTGGTGGGAATCTGGTGTATCTGGGAAACCAGAAGCTTTGAATGCAGAAAACAGAGCATCGAGTGACTTGGAAGATGAAGCTAGAAGATGAGCACATCAGAGTAAAGTACAGTGAGCCTTATGATGCTGAAATACCTGACGCTATCATGAATTCAACTATCTTTCGATCTACTTTGCCTAAGAGCTTTTGTAAAGGAAGCATCAGTGCTGGTTATGATGATGAAACCAAGGAGCTTACCCGTATGGCATTATCGCTTACATACCGCTCTAGAGTAGACATGTGTTCTTCTGTAATACGTTTGCTTGGGCAATGGGAAAGAAGAACGACAATGCGATCCCGGGCCGGAGCCCTATACGATCATGTGATGCGTCCGACAATGACAACTTTTTCATAACCCCCATGTTATCTTCCTGCTTGAAGCGAGTTTCACCCATCGGCTTTTTTTTTTCGAGAAGGACCCTCAGTATGCCTGCCAGAAGGCCTCCCAAAATGCGGGAACCCTCCCTTTGTGTCTCACCCTCGTCCTTCGAGTCCATCCTGTCACCCAACGATTTCCTTAAAGCAATAGGGCGAAAATCAGAAACAAAAATATCCTTTGAAACCTGGACTCGATTCTGGAAAACGGATGGTGAACTATTGCGAAAGGCTGGTGTCTCTGTGAAGGACCGACGGCACGATTTTTCGCTTCTAATATGTTGGTGTACTAAATCTATTAAAGATATATCTTATGGTGCAAAGAGAAATATCGCTTAGGCATCCCGGTGAACGAGTTCTCCCATGAGCCTCGACAGAAGAAGATTATACGGGGGTCGGTATGCATCCTGATGCTTTCTGTTTCAGGACTAATTTTCTTGAAGGTGGGGTCCCAAAGTACAAAATGGAAAGAGGATTCGATCTCGGAGAGTCAAGACTAATTGATTTACTACGCTCAATACTGGGATAAGTAGGTTTATTATATCGTGTTACTGAATTCAAATTTACCTTTCAATAGTGCATTCGGATGAAGTTTTATCCTCCCAGAATATCTTATGATTGTTCGTTCGTAGATTGTCCATGGGGGTCGATGAGGTCTGACGAGGAAGACTTTGAATAGACACAGAACTTTTTTTTTGACGTGGCCACATTTCACATTTACATTTCGATATGCCTCAGTGCAAATTTAAGGCAGATTGTGGGTTGTTCAAAGGTCTCCAAAAGCCTACACCTCTTTGCATTCTCCTCGTAATTTCTCGTTGCCAACGGTTCTTTTCAAACTTAGTCCCATCAGCCCTCAAATCCTTATAACTAACTGAATATTGGCAGAAATATTCCACGTAGAAGCAGCCAAACTGCAGTATTGGTTAACAAGGTACACGACCTGTGTGCTATTGGAGGAATATCACGATGCTTCATCGTGAAGCAAAACATACTCTCGTGTAGACAAGCCAAATTTGATCACTGCTTCAACAATTAGTCATTGGTTCACCAGATCTGAAATCAATAGTCACCGTCTCCAGCCTTGAGTTCGTAATAACGTGCTGCTGGAACGACTTCTTGATTCACAATGGTACCATTAGTTGACTCAAGGTCGATGATGAAAGGCCTAGTTGGATAGATAAGCGTAAGATTCGCTCTGGAAAGAACTCACTCACTTCACGGTTCCCTTTGAGGAACCATATTCATCCTTTTCCTGTACATAACGGTCTAATAAAATTTAGATCTGACGTTCTAGAAATGCGACCTCAAGTACGCACATTGGATAGCAGCATGCTGTTTCGAGCAGGAAGGGTGGTCTAGCAAGATGTCAGCAACTAAGGGATCCCTTCCCACAAGATATGCGCTCTGTCTTTGGATGTGAAAA
>Ga0307517_10000539_pt1 | contig 64753 bp, 49 predicted proteins | sample 23_EM_MG_FD_194515 | JGI IMG/M metagenome (GOLD analysis project Ga0307517, IMG submission 194515) | Populus trichocarpa ectomycorrhiza microbial communities from riparian zone in the Pacific Northwest, United States - 23_EM | ecosystem: Host-associated > Plants > Roots > Unclassified | place...
GGGGGCCGGGATGTGAGAGGTTGCGGTTGAAAGGCGTCCGCAGAACGGCAGCATGGGAACGTGGACTTTAGGCGCGAAGGGAGGAAGAGGCTGGGCGCTGGAGGGAGGGTTTCTGGGGGGGGGGGGTGTAAGGGGTCTGGACGCAAAAGGGCCGCGTCCAATGCATCCAGATGCTGCCTGTGGCGTCCGGACGCATTGGAGGCGGCCCTTTCACTTCCGGACGGAATGAACCCGGGCGGACACACCCAGAACTCAAGTTTACATTATAAGCGCCTGGAACGTCCTGCGCACAGGCTGAGCGGGGAGAGATGGGGCGCAAGATGATTTTTTTGCTGATGTGGTGCAGGGAGTATAAGTGCTTCTCGTAACTTGGAAATTACAGTATCAGGACTATAAGGGATAAGACCAGTTGCCCGAAAGGAAGCACAGACAGTTGACGTTTTAAATGTTTGCTGACGTATTGAATCAATTCTGTCCAGGAACTCAGCTTTATCAAAGTTACCACATCCTAAACGTGTGGCAGCTTCCACAGCCTCAGCATGATAATGCTTGTATGGCTGGAAGACAACCACATGCAAAGGTTGTAGCAGGTGACTAGTATGAGGAGGAAGGCAGAAAACCACCACCTTATGGGCATCACAAAAGTCAATAAACTGTTTGGTACAGTGGGAACCATACCTATCAAGAAGAAGAAGGCGGTGGGAACCAACTAGGCGAGCTGAAGAAAACCGCTGAAAGTGGGCTAGCCACTTCATCGTCAACTCGTCATTGGTATAACCAGTCTCTGAAGTTCCAATTAAATAGTTGTCAGGAACAGTAGTCGTGGTATACCAAGATTCCTTATGTATGATGCCAGGAACTATGATCATAGGAGGCAGGACACTCCCATCACCACTAATGGTCTCGCAAACGGTAACGAGCTCCCGATTGGTTGAGCTGCCAAGGTACGACTGGCGGTTGGGATCGCGAGTGATTATCCACTGATCTCTTCCAATACCAATGCGAAATCCGGTTTCTTCGAAGTTATATGTATCGGTAGTCTGGATCCTGTATTACTCGCAAACAAGCTTATACTTCTCAAACCAAGAGCGGATATCGTCAGGCTGGTGGGCGTTCTTACGGTCGACATCGATAGTACGCTGTTTCCGAATATAGTATTCTGGGTGCCGAGCGAGGAATCGTCTAGCCCATTGCTCACTAACAATAGGTGCAGTACCTGAGCCTATATAAGACTTCTGAAGGATGGCATTTGCACAACTGGAGACCATCTGTAGTCGAGCACTGGTTCCTAACATGTCAAGGCGATCAAGATACTGGCAGACCACTGCCTCTTGGTCTTCAGACAACTTTCGATTCGCACCAGGCCGGTCCAGTTTCGATTGGCGTCCTTGCCAATGGGCGCGAAGGCGTTCAAGTCGTATCTCATAGCTCTTTGCAAGAGAGGCCAGGTTTGGATAGTCATTCTGAGTGGTCGAAATGAAGGTCAGGGCCGCCTGAATGCGGGCTTCAATATCGACATATGCTTCAACCCGTTGGCTTGGAGGTATAAGTGCTGACTTGGATGCTGATGCCATGATCGAAGGTGATAGATGTGGCCTGTGCTGCACAGTGGTAGAATCAGGAAGGTGGGCCTAAGCCAGTATTCAATTCAGGTACTCTCTGGGGTGATAAAATATCCTTCAGGGGGGTGATTGGGTGCGGGGTTATTAAAGCAATTCACCAAGTTATTAAAAGAATTCACGGAGATATTAAATTAAAAAAATTCATGGTGTGGTATAATATTAGGGTTAATTTACGCCGTTTCCCTACTAAGCCACAAACTTGCGTTGAGCTGTAAATTCACGTTGCGCTGTCAGGCACTCTTTAGAGTGCCCCCGGTTTTGAGCGTGCGAACATCCGGGGGTTGTAGCCGAGCTACAACCTTGGCACGAGTACTTGTACCCACGGCGAAACTGGACTGGTGGCGAACAGGGATTAATTACCAGTAACTTTTCGTAACCCTAACCTCGATGATTCACTTTTTGCCCACGAAAATACCCCTGTTCGCCACCGGTCCAGTTTCGCCGTGGGTACGGTGGAGACTGTATCCGGTCTCCCAACCCCAACCCATTGCGTTAAGCCTTTATCCCGGTGGCCGATTGTGGCTTCTTGCGGGATCGCATTGCAGTTACGTGATGGAGGTGGTACGATCGTGTGCTCGTGTATTGACGGGAGGAGATATTGAGGTGTATGTTCTCTATGGAGGTTGCTATTATAGCTACGGTTCACCTTAAGTAGTGAAAACTCTGCTAGCACATGTGTAGCCCCATGTCTCCTAATATGTACTATACTTGTACATCCGCTCATGCCCTAGAACTTTCGCTTGTCCACACTTTAGTGTTCCTCCATACCATGTGCGCTACCCGTTGCCTGCGCTCATCTCTGCTCCTAATACAACGTTCTACTACTGGGATTATTATACCATCATTACGCGAGACCGGCAAGGGTCTGGATATGTATCTGTGAGTGGGTAGCTTGATGTATCATAGCTTCTACAGCGCCGTTGTTTCTGCGCATATTTTAGAGGTGCCTTGTGAATTTTCTTCAAATAAATACAACTAGGACTGCATCTTCACCTAACCTCGTACGAAGCATTGGATGGTATCGCCTCTCCTGGAAGTGACGCATATATTATATGGTCATTGCTCTCCCCTAGCGATACTTCCCGATTTTGCTCTAAGGTACTATCTTCCAGTCACGAATATTAGAGTTCTTGGCGACTTTTGGGAAATTTGGGCTGGTGTATTGAGAAGCTTAACTCAAGCGCAACTCCATATTCTGCAGTGTATTCATCTAAAGGGTCGCCGTACATGGATGTAAGCTTCCCTGAGGAAGTAGTCTCCAACACCTTCACAACACCCGGAATTCGCAGCTCCCAACCACCAATTAACCCTTTCTAGATGCTCTAGGTTTGTGTTGTTTCTTTCACCTCGTCCACAACTCGTTTTGATGCGGAGCCCAGCATCCCCGTAGCTGACTGTTCCTTCTGGATGGTCGGGCCTGGGTAAGGACCCACAACTGTTACCTTCCGTATTCAGTCCCGATCACACAAGCTGCCCAACACCAATGAGCTAACATCACGACTTGTTAGGACTTAGGCTTCCCCTCCCTTTCCTTGTGGTTCGCCCTTTTTATCTAATATAAGTCTTACCCACTCCCGGATCTCCATAGCAAAACAAAACTGCCTCATGGGATCCACCACACCCTCTACCGCTTGCGCCAGCCTCTCAATTCCTCTGCACAAGCCATTCCCCTACATGGGGGACTCGGCAGTCTTGAATGTCCCGGTACCGTAATCTAGGCTCTAGCGACCATAACTAGGTCAAGACTTGAGATAGATCATCGGCAATGGCACAGTTCAATAACCTATCCCATCTTTTCAACCACCGAGAACTTCGTCAAACCAAGTTCCATTTCTACAGCCAACTAACCTAATTAGTATTCCAAGGGGTTCTTATATGTGCTGATAAATAGTCTCCTATTGGAGTCTTGGATGGTTCAGGAATCAGGATCCAATGCTTACCACTATGCTAACCGAGGCAGCAAAATATATCTCTGGCGATACTCCTAGTATACCCTATCTAGAACACAAGCGAAGCAACTGCTGCTACCACAGTATGCACAAAGGAACCTGAACTCTAATTCGGTCTGTTCATAAAGAATCTTAGAATTGATCGCTACTATCTCCAAGCAGGTGACTCAGTTATGTGCACTGTTTCCCATATTGTATTATGGTACCATCACAGATCATCACTCAACTAAAAAAATTAGCGTTCAAATGGTAACTTTACACCGCATACAATACCATTTAATATGATGTAGTTCAATAACTGGCCGCGAACCTACCCGAAGCTATTAGCCTGGCCAATACGAGGGTACACCTTTGATCTCGATAATAATGTTGGGAGGAGGGAGTTGCACAGGACCTTGGGCAAGGAGAAGAAAGCCAAATCCAGGTTCCTAAATGCACCTAACCTCCGGCACTACAAACAAGAACCTCCTGAACTTAGCCCGGATTTGCTCCGCAGCGGTGCCATCCTGCGAGCAATCCTCCTCATATGCTATCAAAGTCTCATATTAAGTCTTTTGTCTAACCACCTTCCAACCCCTGCACGTCGGCGATGTAATATCTGCTCGTCATAAGGAACCTTAATTTATTAGTACTGTCTGCGAAATAAACTCCTGTATTATAGTAAAAGATACTATTACCCGGGATCAAGTTTTATAGTTAGAGATACCGTTTCCTAGTATGGCATCATACCGCACCCCCATAATTTAGGGTAAGGTATTAAAAATAATAGGTCAACTTAGTGTACTCGGGGGTAGCTAAAAGTCGGGCCCACCTCCATTACGAGGCGCGGAATTTGTATGGGGACTAAGCCGGATTAGGAAATTCGAGTGATATCCTGTGAAGTTTTTTTGGTGGTGGCAAAAAGTCGGGACCGGTGACACAAGCACTTTCGCTGCGTTTTCTCAAGCAATACGCTGCGCGAGTGTGTTCGTGTTACTGGGCCCCAATTACCCTTGTACCCGAGTACAGCTAAGGGGCTACTGTCAGAGTGCGAGGTGAGGCTTCCCTGTCTGGCTTGGGAGATCATATGGGTTCGTGAGTCTGGACCCGACCATGGATAGAATGCCGTAGGAAGAAATTTTTTGTAGTACCCCAATGGAGGAGCATGGAGGAGGATGAAATATCCCAGTCTGCTCAGAAGTTGGTATTGGGTAGTATCACGGCCCCTTCGAGCACCCTTATAAAATTCGTGTGCAATACTAGATATGCCCGAAAAACTCTCTATTCACGAAGGTAATATATTGTAAGGATATCGAGCATTTTGTTAAAGGTTGCAGTCAGTCCTAGAAGCTATAGGAAGGTTACTAATTGTTCGGGAGTGTGATAGATCGTTCCAGCGCTTTAGTGATCTAAGAAGGTTTTTACCGACGTGTCTTTGCTATCACGGGGGTGGAAGGAGGGTGTAGGAATCGAGGGAGATGTAGGGATAGGTGTTGTGATCCATGGAAGGGTGAGGATTCTTTAATTTTGCATAACTAAGACACCTGTCTTTACCATCAGTTTAGTTTTAGAGGAGTGCGAAGGAAGTTGTAGGAGTCATCCCCCCCGCCTTTCCTCCACAGTGCTCGAGTTCCAAGAAAGTCCTCTCACACTACCGTGTACCGCTGGTTTATCTGCTTCCCTAGTTTAATATGCTTGAGCCACAAATTTATGCCCAAATATGGGGAGATTGCGATAGAATTGCTCAGCACAGAAAAGCAATATTATTAGCGCGTTCGGGAGGTCAAGTTGTGTGCTGGATTGGAGAAGCTATAATAGCACTGACAGAACTGATTTCTGAAGTGGCACACTATCTAAGTGGCAACCCCTTAAGATGATATATCATACCGGTAGAAGGATATGACTACATAACGGGTTTTGGGAGCTGATACGGTGTTTGTGAAACTGGAGCTGGCTCCACTGATAAAGGGCCCCCTGCCATGATAATTTTCCTTGGTAGGCAAGAATAAAAGGTACGGGGAACCTTCCAACTCCACCTCCGAGCCCAAGCCCGGAGAACTTTCTGGATGGTAGGTTCCGCATTAAGCCATGTCCACAGTGACTACCTCTATATCTTACAGAATAACGAACTCTTAGGTCGCTTTGCACGGGTGTAGGAAATGGTTGCACTGTATATTCTTCCCCATTATATCTAAACAACCGGCGCGTTTACACTTGAAAAAGAGATGGAAGGGGAAACTAATACTGTATATTGTAGAAAAAGTGGGTATGCTGGAAATTTCGGGCCACACTGCCTTACTGGCTTGTCTCAATATACTCGAAAAAGTCCTCCCATAACAGTAAAATCCGGATTTTAAAGGGAAGGTCACAATATTGACCTTCCCCCCGGAGGAAAATCAGGATAGAGGGCCGGACAGGTACGTGATGGATATCTACATTCCCATTGCATGTGACTTCCTTCCACCAAAAAAAAGAAACAGTAACTTTGAGCGGCGTTTTGATGGTAGGATTGCATCGGAGCGAAAGGTACGATAAGATGGAAATTACCACAAAGCAGTGGTTTAAGGGGCGGGAAAAGGTTGGGTGGGGTAGGGAACTGGTGGTGGCGAAGAACAGGCTTATGGGGCAATTGTGGTCATTGCAAGGGCGGCAGATAAGTTATTGGTACGATATCGGTAACGAGGGAGATGACTCCGCGGGCTTAGGTAGTGCTATGGGGGGCAGATGTTTGGGCCGCAGCAGGGCTATCACTCGTGCACGGCCATATCCAGCAGCGTCCCCGAGTGGTGGTGTTTGGCCATACCGGGAAAGAGCTTGTCAGGGCGAGCTCTTTCCAAACGAAATAAGAGCAAATACGGCACCGGAAGAGCAATAGTGGGAGAGAGGATAATGATAGCGAGCAACTAGAGGTATATTCGTCGTACGTGGTTTTTACTTGCTAAACTGAGGGTATGACAGGAGTATATATGGAAAACAAAACACCATTCTCAGTCTTCCAACCATCACCACACATTTCCACTTCTTTCTGCATATCTCTCCTTATCGCCTTGTCCATCCTTCAAAGAAACAAATGAAATAAACATTCTGTGTTATCCCTGAACAAAAGAAATGTATGACAAAAGAAAACTTCCTTCATTTCCGTAGCCTCCATGCTTTCCATTGTTCTATCCGTCCGTCAATGAAACATCTTTCTTAACCTCCCTGCTTTCATGAACTAAAACAAAAATGCCGAGCAGCTTTTCCAACTGCTCCAGCCCGCTCAGTAATCTTACTACTCCCGCGTGCCCATTGTGAGCGGCCCACCAGAGTGGCCTTCGCCCGCACTTGTCTGGTTTGTCTGGGTTGACGTCATCTCGCCCGAGCAGTAATTTGACCACTTCTTCATGCCCATTCTCAGCAGCCCTCGAGAGGGGCGTGCGGCCTTGATCATCCTGGTCGTCGGGGTTCACGTTCTGTCCGAGTAATATTTTCACCACTCCCTCATGCCCATTCAGGGCTGCCCACCAGAGTGGTGTTTGGCCGACCTCGCTCCACTCGCCGTAGGGATCGACGCTATACTGTTCGAGTAGTAGGTTCACCATGTTCTGGTACCCATTGAAAATAGCCCACGAGAGTGGCATTTGGTGGTAGTCAATTGGCTTATTGGGGTCGACGTCGTCCCGTCCGAGAAGGGCTTTCACCACTCCCTCGTGTCCCATGAAAGCAGCCCACCAGAGTGGCGTCCCACCGTAATGATCCGGCGTATCGGGGTTGATGTTCTCCCGCCCAAGTAGTATTTTCACCACTCCCTCGTGCCCGATCGCAGCAGCTACCCCGAGTGGTGTCTGGCCGTCCTCATCAAGTCTATTAGGGTCAATGTCGTCCCGCCTAAGTAGCGTTTTCACCACTCCCTCATGGCCATATTCAGCAGCCGACCAGAGCGGTGTTCGGCCGCAGTGATCTGATTTGTCGGGATAGACGTCGTCCCGTTCGAGTAATAGTTTGACCACTTCCTCATGCCCATTGATGGCAGCACACCAGAGTGGTGTATAGCCGCCCTCGTTGGGCTTGTCGGGCTCGATGTTGTCCTGTCCGAGTAGAAATTTTACAACCTCTTGGTGGCCATTGCGAGCAGCCCACTCGAGAGATATAATAGCCATTGAGTCGTTCTGGGTGATATCGCAACCTTTAACCTCTGCCAAACCTGCTATAATCTCAGTAACCCCTAAAAGAATTCCTAGTGTAGGCCGCTGAACTGGGAAAGTTTATCGAAACTAATAGGACAAATATGCGGCTTTTGTGCCTTCGAGAGGTTTTTAGTGGATAGTGGCTATTGCAGTAGTTGGCGCAAGCAATTCCGCGCAATCCGAAAGGTCACTTGTTGCGTGGATTCCCCAGTGCAGAGAAGGATGTGCGAAAAGCAGTATGTGTTGGGGCCAAGAGGAAGCACGCAGGAGAACGAGAAGGGTGTCGGTTGGATACCAAGAGAGGGGCTAGTCGAGAGCTTTGGCCTCCCCTCAATTCGGAAAATTTAAGCAGGCTTCTGCAATTGTCAAGTGAGCTGTACCAAAAAGCCCGGGATGAGAGCTGAAGTATGGTTGAGGTGAAGAGGTGGCTCAAGGTTGTTGAAGGTTGTGGATGTCGAGGAGCAAGTTGTCTATTTGAAGTGGCCAGCGAATGGCTACTTAATAAGTGAAAATTTCTGCATCTAGCAGTCGCACCTGGCTAAAATAAATCTCGTTATAATGAATACTTAGCTGTAAGGAACAGTGCCCAGCCGTCACGCCAGCGAATATTGAAAGAGTGAACGCCCATAGCAGAAATTAGTGAACTAGACTCTGTGGTCTGGGTTCTTGGCGGTTCATTCTGGAGTAGGGTGCGACAGTCTAGCCCTGTACAGTATATCCGGTCAGGCTCTAACGGGAGTGGGCGCAGACGTGTCCACACTTCTGTGCTCCTTCATATCTCCACTTCCAGATATCCGCACTTTCTCGACTCTTATATACTACAACATCCTATAACACCTCCGGGATTATTCTACCATTAAGGTACGATGTTATACCACGAAAAATGTCATTTTTTTCAAATTTGATTGCGTGGCTGGCGGGAACCCTTCTCAGTTAGGTTTTTTCTTTTCTTTTGAATTATGTTAGCAGTTGTAGTTGCAATGGGGCTTGGAAATCATCCAATTTCTGGCGCACATTTTCGGATTGAAAAGACGCCAAACGGGGGACGGCTGTGGGGGGGGGGAGAGCTGAGGCACCCGCAAAGGGTAAAGTGGATTAGCTGGACAGTGGAGCCCTCCTCGCCTACGAAAACAAATACTTGGCGCAATTCTGAGAGGAATTCACCCCCGGGGTAGAAAAACAGTCACCAGTATACAGGTTTTTCGAGTCGAAAAACTTTGGGGTCCGTAATGCTTATTTTCCCCAAACAAAACTAACCTACTATCATAGAAACTTGGCACTCGTAAAACGACCCTGGGGTTAAAATGCCCCTCATGTCCCTGCGTGTTGGAGGAAATTGGGTCTTAGAGGCTCTTATCCGACTGTTAGGCCGTGGCTCAATCGGGAAAGCCTCGCCTACTCTCCACCCGGTCCTTTTATCTGATCACGCGTTGCGCCGCAATTGTCCCAGCCCCAAACCCCTCAGTCATTCATTGCCTTGATCTTTTGTCTTATGCGACAGATTGTGGCTTCTCGAAGGATCCCGCCGATGCCGGTATCCCGCGAGACCGGAAAGAATCTGGATATGTACCTATCAGAGTACTATTGCTTCTACGCGCTTTTTCAGGAATATTTTGGAGAATATTCTTGGGGGTGTCGGTTTCCAGACTGCTGTCCATCGCATCTGGTGTTGTGACCTCATCCAACCTATTCTAAGATATCTGATTATGTCACCTCTCCTAGAAGCGATGCATATGGTCGTTACTCTTCCCCAATGGCTCCTCCCAATGTTATCCTACATGCTGTCTTCCAGCCATGAATATTCAAGTACTCGGAGGCTTTGCGAGATTTGGTTTAGTGAATTAGGAGGTTTAGATCTTTGTCCCCCCCACAAATTCATCTAAAGCGTCGCTACATGTGAATGTAAGCATTTCGGAAGCAGTAGTCTCTGGAATCTTCACAATATCTGGCGCTAGCGAGCCCCCGTCCACCAATTGCCCCTTTCTAGCCTCCATAGGCTTGAGTTATTTCCCTTGGCACCCCTTCCAATATTGAATCGCAAGGTAAAGTAATCGTAACTTTTTCGGGGTGTGCCAGGCTTATATGAAATAAGAAAGTAAGCTCAGGGGTTTCAACTTTTTTAACACTGAGCACGCTTACTTCCGTCCTTAGGCAGTGCAGGGTTTTGCTACCTTGCAGCTGTCTCCGAAAATCATGTATGTTCGTCACAAGTAACCTGAGGATGGATATAATGCCCGGAGGGATATAAAAAAAAGAGAAAGCTCAACTCGCTCGTAGATCGATATCGCACAGCAGGTGGCCCTTTCAATTGCCTTTCTCAAATTGAGGTAGAAATACCGCTCGTTATGCACCTAGTTGGTACATGGGCACCGACCGGTTAAGCCATCCACTTAGGACCAAAGGGGAAGAGAATCCGGCATCAACTGTTGAACTCTGTTCAGAAATACAACCCCGGGAGTGTATCCTGGCCAAATTGAGTGCGGACGGATTAGAGAAAGTATACCAGCGCGGGCGGCACTGCTCTCCAGAATGTCATGCCGTGAAGGCGAGTGCCATCTGAGAGGATGCTGGGGGGTTTGGCTGTAGAGCAAGTCTTTGAAGTCCATAGTGGATGTAGGATTTGAGTTAACTTCACGGTTAAAAAACTCCTTACTCGATTGATATTCCTTGATGATCAAGGCTAAAAAGCGCGGATGGCTTTCTAATTTCACCTTTAGCGCAAGCTTGGAGGACGTTCCAAATATAATAAGCAAGGTCTTCATTAAAGACGCATCCATGGCAGGAACCGATCATCATCGCGCCTCACTGAACAGCTAGCCTATATGTTGCTTTTGCGCTGGCAGAGGGAATACTTGCGCATTGTATATCCATTATATCTAAACAACCTTCGCGTTTACACATCAGAGAGGAGGAATGGGAAACAATAGGTTGTAGGGAGGGTAGACGAACAACAAAAAAAAACAATAAATAATAAACTCAAATATGATAGAAACTTCAAGCTATAGTGGTTTTATCTCAATACAATAGAAATAACTGTCCTATAAAACCGGGCTCTAGAGTATAAATAGGGGCTCAGGAGTCCCGGCTTAAATTCATGAACCCGGACAATAGGTTGGGCAGGTATGTGATAGGTATTTGCACTCCCATTGAGTATGATCCCCCACCAAGAAAACAAAATAAGTCCTGTTACTGTGCCAGGCTCACTCCGGAAGGGGGAGGGTAACATCACAATAACCACATGGCAGTACCTTAGGCTGAAGGAGAAGGTTGGGCGAGGGTGAAAAGGGGGGAGGCAGTGGTAGCGATAAATGTGTTTATGGAGCCATTGCAGTTATTGCGGAAATGGTAAATAGGCAATCAATAAGGTATTCGAGGGTGGTAGTGCTGGCGGCGGTCCCTCGGGCTTAGGCTATTCTGTGGGTTGCAGGCGTTGGAGACGTAGCAGAACACTACAACTGATGGGTGGCAATTTCGGGTAACATCCTTGATGGTTTGTTGTCCAGATTTGCCTCGTTGGAGCCGACCTCTTCCCGTTCAAGTAGCAATCTCACAACTCCCTCGTGCCCGTTATGAGTGGCCAACAGGAGCGGTCTTTGCCCGTGCTTATCTGGTTTGTCGGGGGTAACGTCGTCGCGTCCGAGTAGCAATTTGACCACCGGCTCGTGCCCCCTCGCGGCAGCCTCCAAGAGTGGTGTGCGGCCGGACCGATCCGGCTTGTCGGGGTTCACGTCGTCCCGCCTAAGGAATAATTTCACGGTTTCCTCATGCCCCTCCCTGGCACCCCACCAGAGTGGTGTTTGGTGGTGGTAACCCGGCTTGTCGGGGTTGACGTCTTTCCGCTCGAGGAGTAATATTACGATTTCCTTGTGCCCCTCCCTGGCAGCCCCCCACAGTGGTGTATGGCTGGCCAGATCTGGCTTGTCGGGATTGACGTCGTTCCGCCCAAGGAGTAGTTTCACTACTCCCTCGTTCCCCCCCCTAGAAGCCCACCAGAGTGGTGTACGGCCAAACCGATCTACCTTGTCGGGGTCGACGTCGTTCCGCCCAAGGAGTAGTTTTACCACTCCCTCGTGCCCGTTCCTAGCAGCCCACGAGAGTGGTGTTTGGTCGTCACCATCACCTGGCTTGTTGGGGTCGACCTCTCCCCGATTAAGGAATAATTTCACGATTCCCTCATGCCCCTTCCTAGCAGCCTCCCAAAGTGGTGTACTGCCGGACCGATCTGGCTTGTCGGGGCTGACGTCGTCCCGCTTGAGGAATAATTTCACGACTCCCTCATGCCCCAGCATAGCAGGCTCCCAGAGTGGTGTACGGCCATTGCGATCTGGCCTGTTGGGGTTGACGTCGTTCCGCCCGAGGAGTAATTTTACCACTCCCTTGTAACCAGAAGAGGCAGCCCACCAGAGTGGTGTTCGGTCGTGTCTATCCGGTTTGTCAGGGTTGATGTCGTCCTGTCCGAGAAGTAATTTAACTGTTCCCTCGCGCCCATTGAAAGCAGCCCATGAGAGCGGTCCCATGCTGTACTCGTCTGGCCCGTTGGGGTCGACGTCTTTCCGCCCAAGGAGTAATTTTACGATTTCCTCATACCCCCCCCCAGCAGCCTCCCGGAGTGGTGTATGGCCGGACCGATCTGGCTTGCTGGGGTCGGTGTCGCCCCGCCCAAGGAGTAATTTTACGATTTCCTCATACCCCCTTCCAGCAGCCTCCAGGAGTGGTGTACGGCCGGACCGATCTGGCTTGTTGGGGTCGACGTCATTCCGCCCCAGCAGCATTTTCACCACCTCCTCGTGCCCACTCCCAGCAGCCCATGCGAGAGGTGTTCCACTCATAGTCTTTTTGGCTGATATCAAAACCTTCCACGTCTACCAAATCAGCTACATTCCCCATAATCCTAAAGATGATGAGCAGTGTAAACCATTGAACAGAACAGGGAAAGCCTACCAAAATTAATAGGCCAAATGTACGATTTCTGTGCTTCCGAGAGGATTTTAATGGATATGTGGTTATTGGAGCGATTTTGTGCAATCTGGGAGGTCAATTTTTGCGTGGATTCCCTAATGAAGGAAGAAGCGGTGTGTGTTGGGGATCGAAAGGGGCACACGTTGGGAGACAAAAATAGAGGGGATTGGGGATCAAGAGAGAAACTGGGTGAGAGGGCTTTAATAACTTAAGCAGGTCTCCGTAATCGCCCTGTGAGTTGACCCAAAAATCTCAGGATGAGAGTGGAAGTATCGGCACTCATGGATGTGGGGGACAGCAGATAAACGAGACATAAGAAGAGGCCTCCTTATCCGCTTCAACAAGTTCTTGGAAATGGGCTGGCAATACATATCCCCATTGAAGGAATACAAGTACCTGGGAATATGTTTTCGCACAGTTAATTTAGGTTAACCAGCGAAATAATCCCTGTCTTGTAAGAACATATCGCCGGGCACTTACACCGGTATTGTGGCCTTTGAGAATCGGGGGCCTATCTGACTGTTGGGCTGTGGCACAGCTCAGGGAGGTTCAAGCGCCGCTCCTCAAATGAGTCACCCCAAGCCTGAATTTCCCAACCTGGCCCATTCGTCTGAGCCTGTCGCATCATACGGGTAATTATCCCCCGCCCCACGTTGCGCCCAGCTTTCATCCCCAGTCACCCACTACGGGTTCTTTCAGGAACGCATTGATATTGTGCGTGGACAAAACCAACCGCGCATCAAGGAACATAAAGTTCGGCTATGACAACAGCACCCAATGTTGCAATGAAGGGGGGGGTTCGATCAAAAAAATGATCGAAGGCTAGGAACGCCCTTTTTCGAACCGGGGGGTTATAAGATAGAACCCCTTCTAACAAATCGGTAAAACATGATATCTGAAGGCAGCTGGAAACAAAGAAACAAATGAAATGATAGGAAAAAGGGCAAAATGTAGCAGAAAAAGCAAATTCCCCGGCTTCTGAGCAATAAATACTCGCATATCTGGGTTAAAGGTAGAAATTCCCACCAGAGTCCCTGCTATTTTTGCTTACTAAGACATTAAAGAACCCCCCCCTTCGGTCCCCATTTTCAGAAGCCCCGATTCAAACCCCCCCCCTTCTAACCCCCCGGGTTCGATCATCAAAGGCCTTCTTTGCAACACTGACAGCACCCCCCACGAACTCTAATTTCATGACAACAACAAAAAAAAACAAATTGAAAATGTAAACCCGTAGAATCTATAGTGGGGGCCAATATTTGACCCAGTGGAGTTTCTTTCGGTGATGTTGCACCATAATGAGAAGGGTTGAGTTGATATCATTTTAGGCACGCGGTTAATTTTGTCAGCTCACCAAATTAAGTGAGACCGGTAAGAATCTAGTGTGCAGCACTCGTACCATAGGGGATTTGGTTTACAAGTAGCGGGTTAAGAAGTTTAACTTGGTGTTCTGTCATACATTCACCCAAAACATGGCCACATATTAATATAGGCTTTTCAGAAGCAGCGGTCTTCATCCTTGTTGTCTAATTCAAGTCTCTCCAATCCCACAGATCTTAGTAGCAAAACAAAGCTACGTTATCGGATTCACCTCTCTCACTACCGGCGCCCCAGCTTCTAGATTCCTCCATTTGTTAGGGTCATTCCTGTACATTACCGACTCGGCTATGATATCTTCAGTGTCCTGTTGCCCTAACCTGGGCTCTAATCACAGAAACCAGGCCAAGACCTGAAACTAATCAGATCATCGGAAATGGGACAGTCGCTCCACAGGCTAATGGCAATTTTCCAAGAGCCGCCGTTATCAGTGAAACGTTACAGATATCTCCTGTTTTTCACCACCGAGGGTATCGTGGATGGATGGTGGAGTTCATTCACAGCTGGGGAAAGGGGAAATGTGTTATGGGACCCCGTTTGTGCTTCCGTGCCAACCACTCACTCTCCCCCGAGCCTATCTGCGCGACGCTCCCTTTGCGCCTTGTGTACTCGAGTATCTGTAGCGATTGCCATACTCCTCTACTCGAGTAGGCTCTACCCTGCGGCATAGCACAAGTCTCATCCGCGACGGATGAGCGCCCAAGAGCGCCTCCAGCGGAAACGGCTATCATCGCTAGTAATGTATTCAAGCACATCAGGCCCTATGAGTCAATTTTTCGAAAACCCTACACATGCCCAAACCCAAAAAAGTAATAGCCGAGCTCTTTATGTTGTGGGCACAGACTGGAAAGCTCTTCCCCCTATGATACATTGCATCGGGTTCTGTGAAGATAGAGACCCTACCTGTTCATTTGTATTTACGACCCCCAAGCACGTCAACGTCGCTACATTCACAATACCGTAATCTACGGCATCTTTGTAACTACCGTGGAGTTCTGGGAACCCAGATTCCACTTCTACGGCTAACCAGCCCAACCATAAATTTGGAGAGTTCCTAAATGAGAAAACCTTTTCAATACCATGCATTCTTGCGCATACCTTTCCCATACCATCCTTGGCCGAGATATACCATCCAAAAGGTTTCACATAGCCACAAAAAGCAAACCCTTCATTCATCATCGGCGGTTTCTTTATTATTTAAGTATCATAGGCCAAATAATTTTATTAAAAAAATATAAAATATAAAAATAACCTAAAGCCTCTGGTTATTTTCCCCAATTTTTTCCATAATTTTCGAGCATGAACTGAGACCTGGGGTGAGGGTTTTAGTGATTTTCTTCAAATTCTTGGCATAAGTTACTACCCAAGCCCCACCACATTTAAGTGAGGACAGACCAGCCCATAGATATCCTGCCTAACTATGATAACTATATTATAAGAAAAATTAAAAATTAAAGAATCGATTAGGACTATTTTCCCTTTTTTCGGTTTATTTTTTGCGTTTTCCTTTGCCATTTTATGATGGGCCAAAGCTGAGGTAATTCTTTGCAAGGGATTCCCCTTTTTTTTCTCACATTTCCCGGCTGATGGTATCCGAAAAGTTTGTTGCAAAGTGCATGGTACCGAAAAGGTTTACCCGTTCCTAAATATCCCTATGAATAGTCTCATATTGGCCCCTCTGGTGATTTAGGATCCAAGTCTTAGAGCTGTGCTAACCGGAGAAGCTAAATAGCTTCCCAACAGCACTCACACATGCCTTATCTAGAAAATGAACGGGGCTAGTACTATTAGTGTAGAGAAAAAAAAATCCGAATTTTACTTCATACGAAGTTCTAGAATTGACACCTATTGTCTGCAGGTGACCATTATTTCCTCTGTTGCTTCAGAATGCCATCATAGGTCGTCACTCGTTTAAGTTTGGGGTTCGTTTGGTAAGGTCCAGGAAGTTACCTTATGATGCTACGCGCCAATTTTACACAGCATGCATTACCACCCAATATCATGCATTTCAGTACTTGCCGTGAGCCCACTAGAAGCTATCATCTCAGGTGGTGGAAAAAACCTCTTTTTGATGTCAACAATGGCGTTTTGGGGGGGAGGGGTCACAACCTGCAGCAGTGGAGGAAGAACCCAAATTCGAGTTTATAGATACTCCTTATCGCGAGCAACCTTCTGGACCCCACATTGCTGCTCTCTCGGGTGTAATCCTTCTTATATGTGATGGAATAATAATTCCCAGTAGTGGAGCACTGTATGTGAGCAGAGAGAGCGGAGGCAAAGGGAGCGCTCACATGTATGAAGGAACACCGAAGTGTGGACATTAGGAACGTTGTAGGGCATAAATGGATGTATAGGGAATACGCGGAGACATAGGGCTATCACATGTAGAAGCAGAGTTTCTGTCATACTTAAGGTGGACCCTAGCTAGCAACCTCCATAGAGAATACACACCAGAACCTCTCCACCCGGCAACACACGAGCACACGATTGATAGCACCTCCAACAATATGCTACCAAAGCCTCATAATTAAGTTCCCTGCTCAGCCATCCTCCAATCTCTGGAGGTTGGTCATAATCCAGTTCTTGGGAGGTGACTCAATTTATCAGCGCATCACGGAACATGAACTCCGGTAGCGAAATACACCATAACCCGGCATTGACTTTTGTGGTTCGAGATACCTTTTCCGGTATCGTGCCTTACCACTGTAATTTACTGTACACTATCGGTTGATCATTGTACGGTAACATACCGTATTATTGAAACACTACCGTCCTCAGGCAAGGCAAGGTTTTGATACCTAGTTCGGGAGATCATATTTGCTCCTCAGGCTCAACTTGAGCATGAGCGAAATGCTCAAGGGGGGAAGGGAGTTGTGCCATAGTAGATCCGGGGAGGATGGGATATCTCACCTAGTAAATCGATAGTTTGCACCAGCATTTGCCCGCTTGAATTACTTTTTTCAAATTAGGTGGAATACCAGGCATGGAAAAATCTCTATTCACCTAGTTGCTATATGGATACCAATCACTTAAGCCCTTAGGACAAAAGCAGCAGAGAATACGGTATCAACTGTTGAACTCTGTTCAGGAATTCAACCTCGGGAGTGTATCCTTGTCAAATTGAGTGCGGGCCGATTAGAGGGGATATACCAGCGCGGGTGGCACTGCTCTCCAGAATGTCATGCCGTGAAGGCGAGTGCCATATGAGAGGATGCTGAAGGGTTTGGCTATGGAGCAAGTCTTTGAAGTCCATATAATGGATGTAGAATTTGAATTAATTTCACGGTTAAAAAACTCCTTACTCTATTGATATTCCTTGATGATCAAGGCTAAAAAGTGCGGATGGCTTCTTAATTCCATCCCTAGCTCACACTTGGAGGACGCTCCAAATATAATAAGCAAGGTCTTCATTAAAGACGTATCCATGGCGGGAACCGATCACCATCGTGCCTTACTTAACAGCTAGCCTATATCTTGCTTTTGCGCTGGCGGAGGGAATACCTGCGTTGTATATTTTTTCCATTATATCTAAACAACCGTCGCGTTTACACATCAAAGAGGAGGAATGGGAAACAATAGGTTGTAGTGAGGGTAGACGAACAACCAAGAAGAAACAATAAACAATAAACGCAAATATGATAGAAACTTCAAGCTATAGTGGTTTTATCTCAATACAATAGAAATAACTGACCTATAAAACCGGGCTCTAGACTATAAATAGAGGCTCAGAAGTCCTAGCTTAAATTCATGTGATGAACCCGGACAACAGGTTGGGCAGGTATGTGATCGATATTTGCACTCCCATTGAGTATGATCCCCCACCAAGAAAACAAAATAAGTCCTGTTACTGTGCCAGGCTCACTCCGGAAGGGGGAGGGTAACATCACAATTACCACATGGCAGCGCCTTAGGCCGGAGGAGAAGGTTGGGCGAGGGTGAAAAGGGGGGAGGTAGTGGTAGCGATAAACACGTTTATGGAGCCATGGCAGTTATTACGGAGATGGTATATAGGCAATCAATAAGGTATTCAAGGTTACTAGGGCGGGCGGCGGCCCCTCGGGCTTAGGCTATTCTGTGGGTTGCAGGTGATGGAGAGTGTAGTAGAGCTATGGCTCCCAAGTGGCCTTTCTAGCAGCACCCCTGAGTGATGTTTTGCCGTCCAGATTTGCCTCGTTGGGGCCGGCCTTTTCCCGTTCAAGTAGCAATCTCACAACTCCCTCGTGCCCATTATGAGCGGCCGACGGGAGCGGTCTTTGCCCTTCCTTATCTGGTTTTTCGGGGGTAACGTCGTCCCGTCCAAGTAGCAATTTGACCACCGGCTCGTGCCCTCTCGCGGCAGCCTCTAAGAGTGGTGTGCGCCCAGACCGATCCGGCTTGTCGGGGTTCACGTCGTCCCGCCTAAGGAATAATTTCACGATTTCATCGTGCCCCTCCCTAGCAGCCCACCAGAGTGGTGTTTGGAGGTGGTGATCTGGCTTGTCGGGGTTGACGTCGTTCAGCCCAAGGAGTAATTCCACGATTTCCTTGTGCCCCTCCCTGGCAGCCCCCCATAGTGGTGTATGGCCGGCCCGATCTGGCTTGTCGGGATTAACGTCGTTCCGCCCAAGGAGTAGTTTCACTACTCCCTCGTTCCCCCCCCTAGAAGCCCACCAGAGTGGTGTACGGCCAAACCGATCTAGCTTGTCGGGGTCGAGATCGCTCCACTCAAGGAGCAGTTCTACCACTCCCTCGCGCCCGTTCCTAGCGGCCCACGAGAATGGCGTTTGGTCGTCACCACCACCTGGCTTGTTGGGGTTGACCTCTCCCTGATTAAGCAATAATTTCACGATTTCCTCATGCCCATTCCGAGCAGCCTCCGCGAGTGGTGTACGGCCGTCCAGATCTGGCTTGTCGGGGTCGACGTCGTTCCGCCCAAGCAGTAATTTCACCACCCCCTCGTGCCCAGACAAAGCTGCCCACCAGAGTGGTGCCCGGCCGTCACCACCCTGCCTGTCGGGGTTGACCTCGTTCCGCCCAAGGAGTAGTTTCACCACTCCCTCGTGCCCCTTCCTAGCAGCCTCCCAGAGTGGCGTACTGCCGGACCGATCTGGCTTGTCGGGGCTGACGTCGTCCCGCTTGAGGAATAATTTCACGATTTCCTCGTACCCCCGCATAGCAGCCTCCCAGAGTGGTATACGGCCGATGCGATCTGGCTTGTTGGGGTTGACGTCGTTCCGCCCGAGGAGTAATTTCACCACTCCCTCGCGACCACACAAAGCAGCGATCGAGAGTGGTGTTCGGTCGTCTCTATCTGGTTTGTCGGGGATGATGTCGTCCCGTCCGAGAAGTAATTTCACGGTTCCCTCGTGCCCACCGCAAGCAGCCATCCAGAGTGGTGTGCAGCTGTACTCACCTACCTTGTTAGGGTCGACGTCGTCCCGCCCCAGCAGCATTTTCACCACCTCCTCGTGCCCACGCCCAACTGCCCATGCGAGAGGAGTTTTACCCATAGTCTTTTTAGTTGATATCACAACCTTCCACCTCTATCAAATCAGCTACAATCCCAATAATCCTAAAGATAATGCGCAGTGTAAACCATTGAACAGAACAGGGAAAGCCCACCAATATCAATAGGGCAAATGTACGGTTTCTGTGCTTCGGGGGTTTTTTCGGTGGATTGTGGTTATCGGAGCGGTTTTGTGGAATCTGAAAAGTCACTTTTTGCGTGGATCCCCTAATGAAAGAAGAAGCGGTGTGCGTTGGGGGTCAAAAAGGGCACATGTTGGGGGGCGAAAAGGGGGCGCATTGGAGCTCAAGAGAGATACTAGCTGAGAGCTTTAATAACTTAAAAAGGTCTCCGTAATCGCCCAGTGAGCTGACCCAAAAATCTCAGGCTGAGAGTGGAAGTGCCGTAAAAACTTTTGCGATTCGCCGTCTCGGGAACCAGAGACAAAGTTTCCTGAGAAGGATTGGTGCTTTCCCGACGTGCTACGGTATCGCCTGGGTGCTTTGACCTTGTTTGATCTTCTCAACTCGCCAAACTAAACCTACCGGTGTCTTCGTCTAATGGCTCGGTTTGCAGGGATCCTCAGATGGAGAATCGCAAAAGGTTTTACGGTACTCGTGGATGATAGGGGATACAGTCACAACCGCGGGCATGGCGAAACTGGGCGGGCTGCGAACAGGGTTCCTTCATGGGCGAAAATGGATTTGTTAAGGTTAGGGTTACAAAAGATTCTTCGGAATTAATCCCTGTTCGCCACCGTCTAGTTTCGCAATGCCCCCGGTCGTGACACTAGCAGATCAACGAAACATAAGAAAATTCCTAATCCGCTTCAACAAGTCCCCGGAAATAGGCTGGCAATATCCCCATTGAAGGAATACAAGTACCCAGGAATAAGTTTTCGCACAGTTAATTTAGGTTAACCAGCGAAATAATCCCTGTCTTGTACGAAAACATCTCCCCGGGCACTTACACCGGTACTGTGGCCTTTGAGATTCGGGGGCCTATCCGACTGTTGGGCTGTGGCGCAGCTCAGGGGGGTTCAAGTGCGGCTCCACAAAAGAGCCACCCCAAGCTTGAATTTTCCAACCTGGTCCATTTATCTGAACCTGTCACATCATAATTATCACCCACTCCAACCCATTGCATTCTGCCTTTGTCCCCGGTGACCCATTGCGGATTCTTTCAGGATCGCATTGATATTAAGTGAGGTCGGTAAGAATCTAGTGTGCAGTACTCATACCATATCTGTCAGTGGATACTTGAGATACTGTATAGTACTGTACAGTAGCTGACAGAATGTCGTTGCCCCTGCCCTCACCTCCGGAATCTCCAGATACCCTCTTCCAGACCACCATCCATAGTATCTGGGCTGTGTCCCCATCTAACCTCGTATGGAGATATCTGGGGATACCAGTGTCCTTGGGGGGATGCAGATTGTTATCACTCTTCTCGGGTGACCCTTCCCGATTTCGTCCCCAACGCGCTGTCTCCTTGTCACGCATATTCATGTACCTAGAAGACCCTAGGGGATTTGGTTTAGCGAATTAAGAAGTTTAACTCAGTGTTCTGTCATACATTCACCTAAAACATCGCTACATATTAATATCGGTATTGGCTTTCAGAAGGATCGGTCTGCATCCTTGTTGCCCAACGTGAGTCTTGCCAATCCCACGGACCTTAGTGGCAAAACAAAGCTACGGTATCGGATTCGCCTCCCTCACTGCCGGCGCACCAGCTTGCAGATTCCTCCATTGGTACTCGAGTAGGTGGCATTTCCGCACATTACCGGCTAGGCTATCTGCAGTGTCCTGCTGCCCGAACCTGGGTTCTAGTGATGGTAACCAGGCCAAGATCTGAGATCACCGGCCATGGTACAGTTGCTCCACAGGCTAATGGCAATTTTCCAAGAGCCGCCATTATCAGTGAAACCATAGAAATATCTCTTGTTTTTCACCACCGAGGGTATCGTGGACAGTGGGTGGTGGAGTTCATTCACAGCTGGGGAAAGGGGAAATGTGTTATGGGACCTTGTTTGTACTTCCGTGCCGTCCACTCGCTCTCCCCTGAGCCTATCCGCACAACACTCCCTTAGCGCTTTGTGTATCTGTAGCAATTGCCACATTCCTCTAGGTTCTATCCTATGGCACAGCACAAGTCTCATCCGCGGCGGACGAGCATCCTAGAGCACCTCCGGCGGAACCAGTTATCATATCATAGCTAGTGATATATGGTATTCAAGCACATCAAGCGCTATGAGTAAATTTGTCGGAAACCCTACATATGCCGAAACCCAAGCAGTAATAGCCGAGCTCTTCATGCTGTCGGCACAGACTGGAAAGTTTCTCCCTCTACCTTACACTAGGTTCTGTGAAAATAGAGATCCTACTTTTTGATGACCGCCAGGCACATCAACGTCGCTACATTCACCATAATCTACCTCATCTTTGTAACCACCGCGAAGTTAGCCAAACCCAGATTCCATTTCTACGGCTAACTAGCCCAACTGATAATTTGGAGAGTTCCTAAATATCCTGATGAATAGTCTCCTATTGGGCCTTTGGTGATTTAGGATCTGTGCCAACTGGGGAAGCAAGATTGATTCCCAACAATACTCACACATGCCTTATCTAGAGAATAAACGGGGTTAGTACTATCAGTACAGCACATAGGGGAAAAAATCGAATTCTACTTTAGTTTGTTCATACGAAATTCTAGAATTGACAGCTATTCTCTGCAAGTAGGTAGGTGACCATTATTTCCTCTGTTGCTTCAGAATGCCATCATAGGTAGTCACCCGTTCAAATTTGGGGTTCGCTTAGTAAGGTCTAGGAAGTGACCCTATGATAAGATACTACGCGCCAATTTTACACAGCAAGCGTTACCACCCAATATCGTGCATTTCAGTACTTGCCGTGAGCCCACTAGAAGCTATCATCTCAGGTGGTGGAAAAAAACCCCTTTTGATGTCAACGATGGCGTTTTGGGGGGGGAGGGTCACATAACATGCAGCAGTGGAGGAGGAACCCAAATTCGAGTTTATAGATACTCCTTATCGCGAGCAACCTCCTGGACCCCACATTGCTGCTCTCTCGGGTGTAATCCTTCTTATATGTGATGGAATAATAATTCCCAGAAGTGGAGCACTGTATGTGAGCAGAGAGAGCGGAGGCAAAGGGAGCGCTCACATGTATGAAGGAACACCGAAGTGTGGACATCAGGAACGTTCTAGGGGATGAACGGATGTATAGGGCATATGGGGAGACATGGGGCTATCATATGTACGAGCAGAGTTTCACTACTTAAGGTGAACCGTGACTAGCAACCTCCATAGAGAATACACGCCACAACCTCTCCACCTGTCAACACACGAGCACACGATTGATAGCACCTCCAACAATATGCTACCAAAGTCTCAAGTTCACTGCGCGACTATACTTTAATCTCTGGAGGTTGGTCATAATCCAGTTCTTGGGAGGTGACTCGATTTATCAGCGCAGCACGCAACATGAACTCCGGTAGTGAAAGACACTATAGCCCGGCATCGACTATTGTGGTTCGAGATACCTTTTCCGGTATCATGCCTTACCGCTGTAATGCGCATCGGTTGGTCATTGTATCATAGATAACATACTGTGTTATTGAAACACTACCGTCCTAAGGCAAAGAAAGGTATCATACCTAGTTCGGGAGAGCATATTTGCTCCTCACGCTCAACTTGGGCATGAGCGAAATACTCAAGGGGGGAAGGGAGTTGTAGTACGATAGGCAAAAGGAGATCCAGAGAGGATGGGATATCTCACCTCGTGAATCGATAGTGTGCATCAGCGTTACCCGCTTCAATTACTTTTCTCATATCAGGCAAATTAGGTGGAATGCCAGGCATGGAAAAATCTCAATTCACCTAGTTGCTATATGGATACCAATCGCTTAAGCCATGCACAAAAGTAGCAGAGAATACGGTATCAACTGTTGAACTCTGTTCAGAAATTCAACCTCGGGAGTGTATCCTGGTCAGATTGAGTGCGGGCTGATTAGAGGGGGTATACCAGCGCGGGCAGCACAGCTCTCCGGAATGCCATGCCATGTAGGCGAGTGCCATCTGAGAGGATGCTGAAGGGTCTGGCTATAGAACAAGTCTTTGGAGTCCATATAGTGGATGTAGAATTTGAGTTAATTCCACGGCTAAGAAACTCCTTGCGCTATTGATATTCCTTGATCAAGGCTAAAAGGTACAGATGGATTTCTAACTTCATCTTTGAGCTCACTGTTGGAGGATGTTCCAAATATAATAGGCAAGATCTTCATTAAAGACGCATCCATGGTGGGAACCACCATCGCGGCTGAACAGCTAGCTCATATGTCGCTTTCCGTGGGCAGAGGGAGCGCTTGCACTGTATATTCTTGTCTTTATATCTAAACAACCGTCGCGTTCACACACCAGAGAGGAAGCATGAGAAACAAGAGGTGGTAGGGAGGGTAAATAAACAACCAAAAAAAAACAAAAAAAACAATAGGAGCAAATATGATGGAAACCTCAAGCTACTGTGGTTTTATCTGAATACAATAGGAATAACTGTCCTATAACTCAGAAGTCCTAGCTTAAATTCATGAGAAGACCCGGACATCAAGTTGGGATATCCGCATTCCCATTGCGTGTGATCCTCCACCAAGAAAAAAAAATCCAAGTCATGTTACTATGGCAGACTGGCTCCGGGAGGGGGGGGTAACATCACAATTACCACATGGCTGCGCTTTAGGCCGCAGGAGAAGGTTGGGCGGGGGTGAAAGGAACAAGGGTGAGAGGGGTGAGGTAGTGGTAGCGGTAAACACGTTGATGGAGCCATTGCGGTTATTACGGAAATGGTATGTAGGTAATCAGTAGGGTATTTGAGGGTGGTAGGGCGGGTGGCGGCGCCCCGGGCTTAGGCTGTTCAGTTGGTGGCAGGTATTAGAGACGTAGTAGAACTACAACTCCTGGGTAGGAATTTCGGGCAGCACCCTTGATGTTTTGTGGTCCATATTTACCTTATTAGGGCCGACTTCTTCCCGTTCAAGTAGCAGTCTCACAACTCCCTCATGCCCATTATGAGCGGCCGACGTGAGTGGTCTTTGCCCTTCCTTATCTGGTTTGTTGGGGGTAACGTCATCCCGCCCGAGTAGCAATTTGACCACCGGCTCGCGCCCCTTGGAGGCAGCCTCCAAGAGTGGTGTGCGGCCAAACCGATCCGGCTTGTCGGGGTTGAGGTCGTTCCGCTCGAGGAGTAGTTTGACCACCTGCTCGCGCCCCTTCGCGGCAGCCTCCAAGAGTGGTGTACGACCAGACCGATCTGATTTGTCGGGGGTGACGTCGTCCCGCCCGAGTAGCAATTTGACCACTGGTTCGCGCCCCTTCGCGGCAGCTTCCAAGAGTGGTGTACGGCCGAACCGATCTGGCTTGTCAGGGTTAAGGTCGCCCCGCTCAAGGAGTATTTTCACTACTCCCTCATGTCCGTTCCTAGCAGCCCACCAGAGTGATGTTCGGTCGTTATGATCACCTGGCTGGTCAGGGTTGACGTCGGCCCGCCCGAGTAGTAATTTGACCACCGGCTCGTGCCCCTTCACGGCGGCCTCCCAGAGTGGTGTACTGCCGGACCGACCTGGCCTGTCGGGGTTGAGGTCGCTCTGCTCAAGGAGTAGTTTCACCACTCCCTCGTGCCCGTTCCTAGCAGCCCCCCATAGTGGTGTATGGCTGGCCCAATCTGGCTTGTCGGGGTTGACGTCGTTCCGCCCAAGGAGTAGTTTCACCACTCCCTCGTTCCCCTCTCTAGCAGCCCCCCAGAGTGGTGTACGGCCGAACCGATCTAGCTTGTCGGGGTTGAGGTCGCCCCACTCAAGGAGTAGTTTTACCACTCCCTCGTGTCCGTTCCTAGCAGCCCACCAGAGTGGTGTTCGGTCGTCATTATCACCTGGCTTGCTGGGGTTGACATCTCCCCGATTAAGGAATAATTTCACGATTTCCTCATTCCCCTCCCTAGCAGCCACCCAGAGTGGTGTACTGCCGGACCGACCTGGCTTGTCGGCGTTGACGTCGTCCCGCCTAAGGAATAATTTCACGATCCCCTCATGCCCCCGCATAGCAGTCTCCCAGAGTGGGATACGGCCAATGCGATCTGGCTTGTTGGGGTTGACGTCGTTCCGCCCGAGGAGTAATTTCACCGCTCCTTCGCGACCAGAAAAAGCAGCCCACCAGAGTGGTGTTCGGTCGTCACTATCTGGTTTGTCGGGGTTGATGTCGTCCTGTCCGAGAAGTAATTTAACTATTCCCTCACGCCCATAGTAAACAGCGCACAAGAGTGGTGTCCTGCCGTGCCGGTCTTGCCCGTTGGGGTCGACGTCTTTCCGCCCAAGGAGCAATTTTACGATTTCCTCATATCCCCTCCTAGCAGCCTCCCAGAGTGGTGTACGGCCGAACCGATCTGCCTTGTCGGGGTCGACGTCGTTCCGTCCAAGCAGTAATTTCACCACCCCCTGGTACCCCCTCCCGGTAGTTTCCAAGAGTGGTGTACGGCCGGACCGATCTGGCTTGTTGGGGTCGACGTCGTTCCGCCCAAGCAGTAATTTCACCACCCCCTGGCGCCCAGAAAAAGCAGCCCACCAGAGCGATGTTCGGTCGTCACTATCCGGTTTGTCAGGGTTGATGTCGTCCTGTCCGAGAAGTAATTTAACTATTCCCTCGTGCCCATTGTGAGCAGCCCACGAGAGTGGTGTCCTGCTGGGCTGGTCTGGCCCGTTAGGGTCGACGTCTTTCCGCCCAAGGAGTAGTTTTACGATTTCCTCATATCTCCTCTTAGCAGCCTCCCCGAGTGGTGTGCAGCCAGACCAATCTGGCTTGTCGGGGTCGACGTCGTTCCGCCCAAGCAGTAATTTCACCACTCCCTCTCGACCAGAAGAGGCAGCCTCCCAGAGCGGTGTACGGCCGGACCGATCTGGCTTGTTGGGGTCGACGTCATTCCGCCCCAGCAGCATTTTCACCACCTCCTCGTGCCCACCCCCAGCAGCCCACGCGAGAGGCGTTCCACTCATAGTCTATTTAGTTGATATCACAACCTTCCACCTCGATCAAATCAGCTACAATCCCCATAATCTCAAAGATCATGCGCAGTGTAAAAAAACCTTTGAACATGGAAAGACTACCAAAATCAATACGGGAAATATAGGTTTCTGTGCTTCTGAGAGTATTTTAACGGATATGTAGTTATTGGAGCAATTTTGTGCAATCTGAAAGGTCACTTTTTGAGTGGATTCACAGTGCGGGGAGGATATGCGAGAAGATATGTATGTTGGAGGTCAAAATAAGCAGAGGTTGGGGGCGAGAAAGGGTGCGTTGGAGATTGGGAGACAGAATGGTTGAGAGAGCTTTGATAACTTAAGCAAGTCTCTAATTTTCGTGTGAGCTGACCCAAAAAGCTCAGGATGAGAGTGGGAGTACTGGTGATGGTGGGGGATAGCAGATCAATGAGAGATAAAAGGCCTTCTTATCCACTCCAACAAGCTCTTGGCAATAGGCTGGTAATGTCCCTATTGAAGGAATACAGGTATTGTGGTCGTTGGGATCGGGCCCATCCGACGCCAGCTAGTGGCAAAGCTCAGGGGAGTTCAAGCGCCGCTCTGTAGATGAGTCACCTCAAGCCCGAATTTTCCCAGTCTGGCCCATTCATCTGAAGTCGTGGCGTCATAACTATCCCCCACCCGAAACCATTTGGCTGAACCTTTGTCCCTGTCGCTGCTTTCAGGATTTGGTTGATATTAAGCGAGATCGGTAAGAATCTGGTGCACCCGTGCTCCATCTATCAGCCGATACATGAGATGCCGTAAAAGGAGGTTCCAAAATGTCATTGCCGTTACCCCCATTTCAGAAATACCTTCCACAATCTCCAGATACCCGCTTCCAGACACTGTCCATAGAATTTGGGCTATGTCCCCACCTAACCTCGTATGGAGATGTTTGGGGATATCACCTGCCCTGGAGGCGGTGCAGATTGTCATGACTCTTCCCGAGTGACCTTCACTGGTTTCGCCCCTAACAGGCAGTCTCCTAGTCACGAATATTTATGTGCCTTGATCCTTCTGAGAGATTTGGTTTAGCGAATTAAGAAGTTTGACTCGGTGTTCTGTCACACATTCACCTAAAACATTGCTACATATCAATAGGCTTTTCGGGAGCAGCAGTCTTCATCCTTGTTGCCTGATGTGAGTCTTGCCAATCCCACGGATCTTTGTGGCAAAACAAAACTACCGTAAAAACTCAAATAGAAGATAAATGTGCTAGGACGTTGGAATTTCCCTTCTCAGCTACGCGAGGGGAAAACACCGCAAACTCAGCCCCCCGTTGAGACATAACAAAAGGAATATACAAGGCGCCTTACTAGGAGAGGCAACTCCAACGTCCTAGCACATTTATCTTCTATTTGAGTTTTTACGGTACATTATCGGATTCACCTCCCTCACTACCGGCGCACCAACCTCTAGATTCCTCCATTTGTAGGGGGCATTCCTGTACTTACCGACTCGGCTAGCTTCGGTGTCCTGTTGCCCTCACCTGGGCTCTAATGACAGTGACCAGGAAGACCTGAAACTGATCAGATCATCGGCAATGGGACAGTCGCTCCATAGGTTAATTGCAATTTTCCAAGAGCCGCCCTTAGCCGGTAAAATGTTAGAGACATTCCCTGTTTTTCATCACTGAGGGTATCGTGGACAGTGGGTGGTGGGGTTCATTCACAGCTGTGGAAAGGGGAAATGTGTTACCCTGTTTGTGCTTCCGTGCTGCCCACTCAGTTTCCCCCGAACCTATCTCCACAACACTCCCTTTACGCCTTGTGTATCTGTAGCGATTGCCACACCCCTCCAGGTTCTACCCTGCCGTACAGCACAAGTCTCGTCCGCGACTGACGAGCACCCTGAAGCACCTCCAGCGGAATCGGCTATCATAGCTAGTGAGGTATTGAAGCACATCAGGCCCTATGAGTCAATTTGTCGAAAACCCTACATATGCCCAAACCCAAGCAGTAATAGCCGAGCTCTTTATGTTGTGGGCACAGACTGGAAAGCTCTTCCCCCTATGATACATTGCATCGGGTTCTGTGGAGATAGAGGCCCTGCCTTTTGATTTGTATTACGACCGCCAAGCACGTCAACGTCGCTACATTCACCATAATCTACCTCATCTTTGTAACTACCGTGAAGTTCGCCAAACCCAGATTCCATTTCTACGGCTAACTAGCCCAACTAATAATTTGGAGGGTTCCTAAATATCCTGATGAAGTCTCCTATTGGGCCCTTTGGTGATTTAGGATCCAAAGTTCAGCGCTGTGCCAACTGGGGAAGCAAGATTGACTCCCAACAATACTCACACATGCCTTATCTAGAGAATAAACGGGGTTAGTATTATCGGTACAGAACATAGGGGAAAAAACCGAATTCTACTTTAGTTTGTTCATACGAAATTCTAGAATTGACAGCTATTCTCTGCAAGCAGGTGACCATTATTTCCTCTGTTGTTTCAGAAACCCATCATAGGTCGTCACTCGTTTAAGTTTGGGGTTCGCTTGGTAAGGTGCGGGAAGTTACCCTATGATACTAAGCGCCAATTTTACACAGCATGCGTTACCACCCAATATCATGCATTTCAGTACTTGCCGTGAGCCCACTAGAAGCTATCATCTCAGGTGGTGGAAAACCCTTTTGATGTCAACGATGGCGTTTTGGGGGGGGAGGGTCACATAACCTGCAGCAGTGGAGGAGGAACCCAAATTCGAGTTTATAGATACTCCTTATCGCGAGCAACCTCCTGGACCCAACATTGCTGCTCTCTCGGGTGTAATCCTTCTTATATGTGATGGTATAATAATCCCAGTAGTGGAGCACTGTATGTGAACAGAGAGAGCGGAGGCAAAGGGAGCGCTCACATGTATGAAGGAACACCGAAGTGTGGACATCAGGAACATTCTAGGGCATGAACGGATGTATAGGGCATATGGGGAGACATAGGGCTATCACATGTACGAGCAGAGTTTTCCTACTTAAGGTGAACCGTAACTTAGCTAGCAACCTCCATAGAGAATACACGCCACAACCTCCTCACCTGTCACCACACGAGCACACGATTGATAGCACCTCCAACAATATGCTACCAAAGCCTCAAGTTCACTGCGCAACTATACTTCAATCTCTGGAGGTTGGTCATAATCCAGTTCTTGGGAGGTGACTCGATTTATCAGCGCAGCACGCAACATGAACTCCGGAGGTGGAAGACACCACAACCCGGCATTGACTATTGTGGTTCGAGATACCTTTTCCGGTATCATGCCCCGCTGTAATGCGCGTCGGTTGGTCATTGTAGATAACATACTGTATTATTGAAACACTACCGTCCTAAAGCAAAGAAATGTATCATACCTAGTTCGGGAGAGCATATTTGCTCCTCACGCTCAACTTGGGCATGAGCGAAATACTCAAGGGGGAAAGGGAGTTATAGTACGATATGCAAAAGGAGATCCAGGGAGGATGGGATATCTCACCTCGTGAATCGATAGTGTGCACCAGCGTTACCCGCTTCAATTACCTTTTTCAAATCAGTCAAATCAGGTGGAATACCAGGCATGGAAAAATCTCAATTCACCTAGTTGCTATATGGATACCAATCGCTTAAGCAATGCACAAAAGCAGCAGAGGATACGGTATCAACTGTTGAACTCTGTTCAGGAATTCAACCTCGGGAGTGTATCCTGGTCAAATTGAGTGCGGGCTGATTAGAGGGGGTATACCAGCGCGGGCAGCACAGCTCTCCGGAATGCCATGCCATGTAGGCGAGTGCCATCTGAGAGGATGCTGAAGGGGTTGGCTGTAGAACAAGTCTTTGGAGTCCATATAGTGGATGTAGAATTTGAGTTAATTCCGCGGTTAAGAAACTCCTTGCGCTATTGATATTCCTTGATCAAGGCTAAAAGGTACAGATGGATTTCTAACTTCATCTTTGAGCTCACTGTTGGAGGGTGTTCCAAATATAATAGGCAAGATCTTCATTAAAGACGCATCCATGGTGGGAACTGATCACCATCGCGGCTGAACAGCTAGCTCATATGTCGCTTTCCGTGGGCAGAGGGAGCGCTTGCGCTGTATATTCTTGTCTTTATATCTAAACAACCGTCGCGTTCACACACCAGAGAGGAAGCATGAGAAACAAGAGGTGGTAGGGAGGGTAAATGAACAACCAAAAAAAAACAAAAAAAACAATAAGAGCAAATATGATGGAAACCTCAAGCTACGGTGGTTTTATCTGAATACAATAGGAATAACTGTCCTATAACACCGGGCTCTTGACTATAAATAGAGGTTCAGAAGTCCTGGCTTAAATTCATGAGAAGACCCGGACATCAAGTTGGGATATCCGCATTCCTATTGCGTGTGATCCTCCACCAAGAAAAATAAAAATAAGTCCTATTACTATGGCAGACTGGCTCCGGGAGGGGGGGTAACATCACAATTACCACATGGCTGCGCTTTAGGCCGCAGGAGAAGGTTGGGCGGGGGTGAAAGGGACAAGGGTGAGAGGGGTGAGGTAGTGGTAGCGGTAAACACGTTGATGGAGCCATTGCGGTTATTACGGAAATGGTATGTAGGTAATCAGTAGGGTATTTGAGGGTGGTAGGGCGGGTGGCGGTGCCCCGGGCTTAGGCTGTTCAGTTGGTGGCAGGTATTAGAGACGTAGTAGAACTACAACTCCTGGGTGGGAATTTCGGGCAGCACCCTTGATGTTTTGTGGTCCATATTTGCCTTGTTAGGGCCGACTTCTTCCCGTTCAAGTAGCAGTCTCACAACTCCCTCATGCCCATTATGAGCGGCCGACGTGAGTGGTCTTTGCCCTTCCTTATCTGGTTTGTTGGGAGTGACGTCGTCCCGCCCGAGTAGCAATTTGACCACCGGCTCGCGCCCCTTGGAGGCAGCCTCCAAGAGTGGTGTACGGCCAAACCGATCCGGCTTGTCGGGATTGAGGTCGTTCCGCTCAAGGAGTAGTTTGACCACCTGCTCGCGCCCCTTCGCGGCAGCCTCCAAGAGTGGTGTGCGGCCAAACCGATCTGATTTGTCGGGGGTGACGTCGTCCCGCCCGAGTAGCAATTTGACCACCGGCTCGTGCCCCTTCGTGGCAGCCTCCAAGAGTGGTGTACGGCCGAACAGATCTGGCTTGTCAGGGTTGAGGTCGCCCCGCTCAAGGAGTAGTTTCACCGCTCCCTCGTGCCCGTTCCTAGCAGCCCACCAGAGTGGTGTCCGGTCGTTATTATCACCTGGTTTGTTGGGGTTGACATCTCCCCGCTTAAGGAATAATTTCACGATTTCCTCATTCCCCTCCCTAGCAGCCTCCCAGAGTGGTGTACTGCCGGACCGACCTGGCTTGTCGGCGTTGACGTCGTCCCGCCTAAGGAATAATTTCACGGTTTCCACGTGCCCCCGCCTAGCAGCCCACCAGAGCGGTGTTCGGTGGTGGTGATCTGGCTTGTCGGAGTTTACATCGTTCCGCCTAAGGAGTAATCCCACGATTTCCTTGTGCCCCTCCCTAGCAGCGCCCCATAGTGGTGTATGGCTAGCCCAATCTGGCTTGTCGGGATTGACGTCGTTCCGCCCAAGGAGTAGTTTCACCACTCCCTTGTGCCCCTCTTTAGCAGCCCCCCAGAGTGGTGTACGGCCAAACCGATCTGGCTTGTCGGGGTTGAGGTCGCCCCGCTCAAGGAGTAGTTTCACCGCTCCCTCGTGCCCGTTCCTAGCAGCCCACCAGAGTGGTGTTCGGTCGTCATTATCACCTGGCTTGTTGGGGTTGACATCTCCCCGCTTAAGGAATAATTTCACGATTTCCTCATTCCCCTCCCTGGCAGCCTCCCAGAGTGGTGTACTGCCGGACCGACCTGGCTTGTTGGCGTTGACGTCGTCCCGCCTAAGGAATAATTTCACGATCCCCTCGTGCCCCCGCATAGCAGTCTCCCAGAGTGGGATACGGCCAATGCGATCTGGCTTGTTGGGGTTGACGTCGTTCCGCCCGAGGAGTAATTTCACCGGTCCTTCGCGACCAGAAAAAGCAGCCCACCAGAGTGGTGTTCGGTCGTGTCTATCCGGTTTGTCGGGGTTGATGTCGTCATGTCCGAGAAGTAATTTAACTATTCCCTCGCGCCCATAGTAAGCAGCCCACAAGAGAGGTGTCCTGCCGTACCGGTCTTGCCCGTTGGGGTCGACGTCTTTCCGCCCAAGGAGCAATTTTACGATTTCCTCATATCCCCCCCTAGCAGCCTCCCCAAGTGGTGTATGGCCGGACCAATCTGGTTTGTCGGGGTCGACGTCGTTCCGCCCAAGCATTAATTTCACCAGCCCCTGGTACCCCCTCGCGGTAGCCTCCAAGAGTGGTGTACGGCCGGACCGATCTGGCTTGTCGGGGTCGACGTCGTTCCGCCCAAGCAGTAATTTCACCACCCCCTGGTGCCCAGAAAAAGCAGCCCACCAGAACGATGTTCGGTCGTGACTATCTTGTTTGTCAGGGTTGATGTCGTCATGTCCGAGAAGTAATTTAACTGTTCCCTCGTGCCCATTGAAAGCAGCCCACGAGAGTGGTGTTCTGCTGGACTGGCCTGGCCCGTTGGGGTCGACGTCCTTCCGCCCAAGGAGTAATTTTACGATTTCCTCATATCCCCCCCTAGCAGCCTCCCCAAGTGGTGTATGACCGGACCAATCTGGCTTGTCGGGGTCGACGTCGTCCCGCCCCAGTAGCATTTTTACCACCTCCTCGTGCCCACCCCCAGTAGCCCACGCGAGAGGCGTTCCACCCATAGTCTATTTAGTTGATATCACAACCTTCCACCTCTATCAAATCAGCTACAATCCCCATAATCTCAAGGATAATGCGCAGTGTAAAAAAACCATTGAACAAGGAAAGACTACCAAAATCAATACGGGAAATATAGGTTTCTGTGCTTCTGAGAGGATTTTAACGGATGTAGTTATTAGAGCAATTTTGTGCAATCTGAAAGGTCACTTTTTGAGTGGATTCACAGTGCGGGGAGGATATGCGAGAAGAGATGTATGTTGGAGGTCGAAATAAGCTGACGTTGGGGGCGAGAAAGGGTGCGCGTTGGAGATTGGGAGACAGAATGGTTGAGTGAGCTTTGATAACTTAAGCAAGTCTCTGTAATTTTCGTGTGAGCTGACCCAAAAAGCTCAGGATGAGAGTGGGAGTACTGGTGCTGGTGGGGGATAGCAGATCAATGAGAGATAAAAGGCCTTCCTATCCACTCCAACAAGCTCTCGGCAATAGGCTGGTAATGTCCCTATTGAAGGAATACCGGTATTGTCGTCGTTGGGGTCTAGGGGCCTCTCCGACGCCAGCTAGTGGCAAAGCTCAGGGGAATTCAAGCGCCGCTCTGCAGAAGAGTCACCTCAAGCCCGAATTTTCTCAGCCTGGCCTATTCATCTGAAGTCGTGGCGTCATAACTATCCCCCACGCGAAACCATTGGGCTGAACCTTTGTCCCCTGTGACTGACTGTGGCAGTGAGGTATTTAAGCACATCAGACCCTATGAGTCAATTTGTCGAAAACCCTACATATGTTCAAACCCAAAGTAGTAATCGCCGAGCTCTTTATGTTGCCGGCACAGACTGGAAAGCCCTTCCCCCCACCCTGCGCAGGGTTCTGTAAAGATAGAGATCCTACTTTTTGATTTACATTATGACCGCCAAGCACATCAACGCCACTACATTCACCATTATCTACCGCATCTTTGTAACTACAGTGGAGTTCGTCAAACCCAGGTTCCATTTCTAGGGCTAACTAGCCAAAGCAATAATTTGGAGGGTTCCTAAATATCCTGATGAATAGTCTCCCATTTGGCCCTTTGGTGATTTAGGATCCAAAGTTCAGCGCTGTTCTTGTTAAAATATTCACGAAGGTTCCATATCTGCGACAATGTTAGAACACCGGAAGGTAGGATAAGGAGAGTTTTTGTTTGGCGAGTGTTGGGAAGTATGGAAGTTGAAGCAACGGCGTGTATGAGCAAACCGTTAGGTGCATCGGAGATGTTTCGGGAAGATTCACGAATCAGACTAGGGGTACTAAAGGTTTGGAGCTAGTGTTAGCAAGAAGGTGGAACAAACGACTGTCACACTTTGACGATAGCAAAACAGGAGAACATATCAGGAAAGTTTGGAAAGCAGCGTTCAGGAAAAAGTTTGTAAGTAGTTGAAACGAGTGAAGGGATTAACGGACGAAATATGTAGGAAAGTTGAGGGTGTGGTTTGGAAAGCAAGAGACGGTGATGGAAGAACAGAGTTGGGTGATGGCGAAGAAGTGTGTTTCTAGGAAGAGAGTTTTGTGTATATATAGGACGCTGCTGGCAGCACAGAAAGAATAAGGACCGCAAGACTCTCTACCGAACATAGCCTATTTTGAAGAGTTCTAACTAGGGAAGCAAAACAGATTCCCAACAACACCCAAATATGCACTATCTAGAAAATAAACTGGGCTACGATTATAGTAGTACAGTATGTAGAGAAAAAAAACCGAATTCTACTTTGGTTTGTTCATACGAAATTCTAGAATTGACACCTATTGTCTACAAGCAGGTAGGTGACCATTATTTCATCTGTTTCTTCAGAATGCCATCATAGGTCGTCACTCGTTTAAGTTTGGAGTTCTATGTTGTAATATGCGATCGAAACTCGGACGAAGAAGTGACAATAGAAAGTAGCCAAGATCTATTATTGTGACAATGATTATCAACTGAATAATAAGAAAGACATAGCTCAGCTATATAGTACGGTGGGTGAGTCCAGCCATTACCACCGCGATCCCTCCACAAGGAAAAACAAAGACTATCAAAGAAGTAACCTGAGAGGAACAATAGGAACAATGAAAGAACGCATATTAGGCTTCAACTAGCAACGAGTATGGAAAACACAAAGAGCTGAAAGAAACAATTAAGAGGAAAAGAAACCATATTTGAGAGGAGCAAGAAATCATATACGAACATTCGCTTAGTAAGGTGCGGGAAGTTACCGTATGATACTGGGCAGCAGTTTTACACAGCATACGTTACCATTCAATATCATGCATTTCAGTACTTTCCTTGGGACCACTAGAAGCTATTAGCTCAGGTGGTGAAAAAAAAACCCCTTTGATCGCAAGGATGGTGTTTTGGGGGGAGGGTCACATGACATAGCATCTGGGGATGAACCTGGGTTCGAGTTTTAGATACATAATTAGCCCCCTTATCGCGGGCAACCTGCTCTCCCGGATGTAATCCTCCTTAGGTATATGGTACCAGAGCCTCATAATTAAGTTCCCTGCGCAGCAATCCTCCAATCTCTGGAAGTTAGTCATAATCTAATTATACGGAGGTGACTACCGTAGATTTATCAGCGCATCACACAACATGAACTCTTGCAGGGAAAGACACCATAACCCGGCATCGACTTTTATGGCTCGAGATACCTTTTCCGGTATCGTGCCTTAGCGCTGTAATTTACTGTACTCTATCGGTTGATCATTGTACTCGAGTATACGTACAGTAACATACAGTACTTGTATTATTGAAACACTACCGTCTTAAGGCAAGACAAGGTTTTCATACCTGGTCGGGGAGATCATATTTGCTCCTAACACCCAACTTGAGCATGAGCAAAATGCCCAAGGAGGAAATAAAGTTGTAGTAGGCAAAAGGAGATCCGGGGAGGATGGGATATATCTCACCTCGTAAATCGATAGTGTGCACTAGGGTTGCCCGCTTCGAGTACCTTTTCCAAATTAGGTGGAATACCGGTACCAGGCATGTAAAACTCTCTTCGTATTCACCTACCGCATTTTCCCGCTGGATCGACTATCATCGATCGGGTACTTGGCTGGCGTGCTCATACGCAGGTTGAATCACCAAACTATGCCACAATACCCTCAGAAAAGCAGGTTAGCAGGATTGGGAATACCAGTTAACGATAGCTACCAAGTTCAGCTCCCCCAAGTTATACCGCCTCTGGAAAGCACTATTCTCTTCTTGGGGTGTTTTGTTTCTGGTTGCTGAGATCAACAATACGGTAGTGGATCTATTAGCGGGTAAATACGGTAGTGGATCTATTAGCGGGTAAATACGGTAGTTGCTATATGGATACCAATCGGTTAAGCCATGCACTTAGGACAAAAGCAGCAGAGAATACGGTATCAACTGTTGAACTCTGTTCAGAAATTCGACTTCGAGAGTGTATCCTAGTCAGATTGAGTGCGGGCTGATTAGAGGGGGTATACCAGCGCGGGCGGCACTGCTCTCCAGAATTTCATGTTATGCAGGCGAGTGCCATCTGAGAGGATGCTGAAGGGTCTGGCTGTATCTATAGAGCATGTCTTTGGGGTCCATACGGTGGATGTAAAATTTGAGCTAATTTCACTGTTAAAAGACTCCTTAGGCTATTGATACGGTATTCCTTGATGATCAAGGCTAAAAAGTGCGGATGGCTTTCTAACTTTATCTTTGAGCTCAATCTTGGAGGGTGTTCCGGACATAACAAGCAAGATCTTCATTAAAGACGCATCCATGGTGGGAACCGATCGCCATCGTGCCTTACCGAACAGCCGGCTCAAATGTCGCTTTGCGCGGGCAGAGGCACTGTATATATTTTTTCCTTATATCTAAACAACCGTCGCGTTCACACACTAGAGAGGGAGCGTGGGGGACAAGAGGTGGCAGGGAGGGTAAATGAACAACCAAAAAAAAAAAAAAGAGAGCAAATATGATGAAAGCTCAAGCTACTGTAGTTTTATCTAAGTACAATAGGAATAACTGTCTTATAACACCAGGCTCTAGACTATAAATAGAGGCTCAAAGTCGTGGCTTAAATTCATGAGAAGGCCCGGACAGCAGGTTGGGTGAAAGGGACAAGGGTGAGAGGGGCGAGGTAGCGGTAGCGATAAACACGTTTATGGAGCCATTGCGGTTATTGCGGAAATGGTATATAGGTAATTAGTAGGGTATTCGAGGGTAGTAGGGAGGGCGACGGCCCCTCGGGCTTAGGCCGTCCAGATGGTGGCAGGTATTGGAGACGTAGTAGAACTACAACTCCTGGGTGGCAATTTCTACCAGCACCCTTGATGCTTTGTCGTCCATATTTGCCTTGTCGTGGCCGACCTCTTCCCGTTCAAGTAGCAGTTTCACAACACCCTCATGTCCATTATGAGCGGCCGACGTGAGTGGCTTTTGCCCGTCCTTATCTGGTTTGTCGGGGGTGACATCGTCCCGTCTGAGTAGCAATTTGACCACCGGCTCGCGCCCCTTCGCGGCGGCCTCCAAGAGTGGTGTGCGGCCGGACAGATCTTGCTTGTCTGGGTTGACGTCGGCCCGCCTGAGTAGTAATTTGACCACCGGCTCGCGCCCCTTCGCGGCAGCCTCCAAGAGTGGTGTACGACCAGACCGATTTGATTTGTCGGGGGTGACGTCGTCCCGCCCGAGTAGCAATTCGACCACTGGTTCGCGCCCCTTCGCGGCAGCTTCCAAGAGTGGTGTACGGCCGAACCGATCTGGCTTGTCAGGGTTAAGGTCGTCCCGCTCAAGGAGTATTTTCACTACTCCCTCATGTCCGTTCCTAGCAGCCCACCAGAGTGATGTTCGGTCGTTATGATCACCTGGCTGGTCAGGGTTGACGTCGGCCCGCCCGAGTAGTAATTTGACCACCGGCTCGTGCCCCTTCACGGCGGCCTCCCAGAGTGGTGTACTGCCGGACCGACCTGGCTTGTCGGCGTTGATGTCGTCCCGCCTAAGGAATAATTCCACGATTTCCTCGTGCCCCCACCTAGCAGCCCACCAGAGTGGTGTTCGGAGGTGGTGATCTGGCTGGTCGGGGTTGACGTCGTCCCGCCTAAGGAATAATTTTACGATTTCCTTGTGCCCCTCCCTAGAAGCCCCCCACAGTGGTGTATGGCTGACCCGATCTGGCTTGTCGGGGTTGACGTCGTTCCGCCCAAGGAGTAGTTTCACCACTCCCTCGTGCCCCTCGCTAGCAGCGCCCCAGAGTGGTGTACGGCCGAACCGATCCGGCTTGTCGGGGTTGAGGTCGCCCCGCTCAAGGAGTAGTTTTACCACTCCCTCGTGTCCTTTCCTAGCAGCCCACCAAAGTGGTGTTCGACAGCCATTATCACCTGGCTTGTCGGGGTTGACGTCTCCTCGTTTAAGGAATAATTTCACGATTGCCTCATGCCCCTCCCTAGCAGCCTCCCAGAGTGGTGTACTGCCAGACGGGCCTGGCTTGTCGGCGTTGACGTCGTCCCGCCCAAGGAGTAATTTTACGACTTCCTCATGCCCCAGCCTAGCAGCCTCCCAGAGTGGTGTCCGGCAGGGCTGATCTGGCCCGTTGGGGCTGACGTCGTCCCGTCCGAGTAGTAATTTGATCACCGACTTTCTCCTTCTCGCGATAGCCGCCCGGAGGGGTGTACCGCCGTACCGATCTGGCTTGTCGGGATTGACGTCGTCCCGTCCGAGAAGCAATTTCACCACCCCCTCGTGCCCATTGCAAGCAGCCAGGAACAGTGGTGTTCGGCCCTCAGAATCTCCCTTATTGGGGTCCACGCCGTCCTTCCCCAGCAGCACTTTCACCACCGCCTCATGCCCATTGCTGACAGCCCACCAGAGTGGAGTCCTGCTGTACTCGTCTTGCTCGTTGGGGTCGACGTCGCTTCGCCCAAGGAGTAATTTGAGCACTCCCTCGTGCCCATTGCTAGCAGCCAGGAACAGTGGTTTTGGGACGTACCCACCTGCCTTGTTAGGGTCGACGTCGTCCCGCCCCAGTAGCATTTTTACCACCTCCTCGTGCCCACCCCCAGCAGCCCACGCGAGAGGCGTTCTACCCATAGTCTGTTTAGTTGATATCAAAACCTTCCACCTCTATCAAATCAGCTACAATCCCCATAATCCTAAAGATAATGCGCAGTGTAAACCATTGAACAGGGAAAGACTACCAAAATCAATACGGGAAATATAGGTTTCCGTGCTTCCGAGAGGGTTTTAATGGATATGTGGTTCTTGGAGCGATTTTGTGCAATCTGAAAGGTCACTTTTTCAGTGGATTCACGGTGCGGGGAGGATATGCGAGAAGTGGTGTGTGTTGGAGGTCAAAATGAGCAGAGGTTGGGAGAAAGGATGCGCGTTAGAGATTGGGAGAGAGAATACTGTATCCGCACAACACCCTTGTGCCTTTTGTATCGGTAGCGATTGCCACACCCCTCTGATGGGGGCTTTGTCGAGAGCAGGGACAACTGCCGCCGTACAAGCACGGTTACCGTCCGGTATGGGGCTGACGTGAGGCGAGCGTCGCGAGAAGACCCGAACGAAGACGGTAGGAAGACTGAAGTGTGTTACAGTCACCACCGGGGGGGCATGGCGAAACTGGGCGGGGGGCGAACAGGGGTCCTTCATTGGCAAAAATGGATTTGTCGAGGTTAGGGTTATTATACAAAAGATTCCGAGGAATTAATCCCTGTTCGCTACCCTTCCTGTTTCGCCATTCCCCCGGTGGGCCGGTTGTGACTGTAACTCGATTTATCAGCACGTCGCGCAACATGAACTCCAGTAAAAAACACCGTGACCCGGCATCAGCTTTTATGAGCGATCGTTTAAAATACCATGAAAAACAGGGGTCTCTATTTAAAATACCATGATAGACCATGACAGGGGCGAAGTCTGCAAACTATGACCTCCTCCACACCAAATGCGACCACTGCAGAAATAATCATTATTCAGGAGTCTAAATACCGTAAAAACTAAAATAAACGAAAAATGTGCTAGACGGTCAAATTAAGGTGGAACATGCCAAGCAAGCTAAGGATAATTGTGCAATATCATTTTTCGATTTTTGGCAGCTACTCAAAAACAATATTTTCATCATCACTATCATCACAACATTCATCTTCTTCAACCTCCCCTCTCACAATTGAGCCAACAACCTCCTTCGGCTCAACCCTGGCCTCCAAACCCTCCTCCCAGGTAACCGCCACCCCAGTGCGCACACTTGCTAACCCCTCAACTAGGTACCCAGATTCAATTCCCTTTATTGAAATCTGGGCGTCTGCACTTCCATTGATTGGGAGTGCTATACCGACACAGCAGAAAGAGAGGCTGACCACCTCCTCTTTCTCCCGGGAAAACCTTTCCCAAGCCTCCCCTACCGCCCAAGTTGCGGCTATTCTCCAGTGCCCGATCATGCTTCCGGTAAGCTTTCCCCCTCCCCCCAATATCTCTTTCTCTTCCTGATCGATCACATCTAACCGTATATCTAACTCTTCCTATACGATACAGCTATTAATACTTGATTCATCAAAGATAAGTCTTCCCCCCCCCTTCCTTTACCTTTAAAATGTCTTTGAATGGCCAGTTAATTGACACATCTATAGGTTGAACCAAGCCGGTGCAACCGCCGGGGATCATACTTACAGTAATGTCATTAGCCCACAGCGTATCAAGAACCTCCTGGGTCTTGTGCGCTGCAAAAAGATCCATTATAAGGAAAGATGGCTGATCACTGAGTGCAGGAACTAGTTGTTCGTCGAGCCACTCTAGCATGTTGGTGGAGTTGGCATAGGCTGTTGTATTGAACTTCACGATAACATGATTATCGTGAAGTCTTCGCACAGTCACAATGGTTGGGCCAATTCCTTTCCCCCGAAAAAAGACCAAAGGCTTAACATGGGGTACCTAGTCCGCAAATACAGTAAGTTGAATTGTCCCTTGTCATTTATCCCATCCTGATGTGCTGCTTGATTGTGCTCCGACTGTGTTTTCCCCCACTTTACTGTAAGTTTGCCCTTCAAGATACTCTCTCAGGGTAATGGTGTTTGATTCATGTTGCAAATGTTCAAGTTGGCTAACCTGTATCTTTCAATAGTACCAGGTATGTCCCCTAACCCTAGTGCATTATCGGGACGAAGCTGACAGTTACGACGATTGAATATCATCCAATTCAGAATAGCGAACGAGAAATCTGCAGGTAACTTACTGGCCGTATTGGTGATCATTCGTAAACTAATTTGATGTGTGTTCAGGAACCCCCGAAACCAGCCATTCGAAACAGCTGACTCTCCTTTCCTAAATAAACCTTCGTGAATAGTTCCTTACTAACACACATAAACCAGCCATGCATAATTGGCCTTCCAATTGCTCTCTGTTGCCGAAACTCTTCGAAGAGTTCCTGCTCAAGCTCCTGCCATTGCTGGGGCCGCCCACCGCCTGACAGTCGCCGTTGCTGCTACTCCCCATCCGTACACTTTCCCTCCTTCTCATCTTTCCCCCACCGGTCTAGGTTTCCTATTGTTACAGGGTAGCTAACACGGTAGGATTCCGGGCTAACTACTCACACGGCCGGATTGAAATCAGAAGGCCTAGTTTTGGACTAGTGCTTGCCGAGTGACAGCTAACCACATATGGTATATGTTTTCCAAACTCGCTATGCAGCCAAGCTGCCATGAGTGCAGTGCTACAAGTATGGTGGGATTTCCACCGAGTTTGGCGAGTTTATCCCGTATAACCGTGCCAAGGTTGCAGCCGTCGCCGCAACCCCCAGATGTTCGCAGGCTCACAACCTGGGGCACTCTAAAGAGTGCCTGCCAGCTCAACACAACTTTGTGGCTCAATACAACTTTGTGGCTTACCATAGAAACTCTGTGGCTCAACACAACTTTATGGTGCAACGCAACTTAGTGACCCAGCATAAATTTGTTACTCAGCACAACTTTGAGGCTAAATATAATTTTATTTAACATGAAAGAGTACACAGCCATATTATACCTTGGAGGATAACACTGTCAAACCTGTAGCCTTGCTGGTGAACGGCCTTTGGGGCAACTTAATTGGAGGAGAAGCATCAACAGAGCCACTTGGGGATGGAGCATTCTCTCAACTAATTTCTCATCACAAACAGAGAAGAAAGTGCATGGACCAGGCTACAGGTTTGACGGTGGCATCCTCTAAGGGATAATATGCCTGTATACTCTTTCATGTTAAATAAAATTATATTTAGCCTCAAAGTTATGCTGAGTAACAAATTTATGCTGGGTCACTAAGTTGCGTTGCACCATAAAGTTGTGTTGAGCCACAGAGTTTCTATCGTAAGCCACAAAGTTGTGTTGAGCCGCAAAGTTGTGTTGAGCTGGCAGGCACTCTTTAGAGTGCCCCCGGTTGTGAGCCTGCGAACATCCGGGGGTTGCTGCCATGGCTGCAACCTTGGCACGGTTATGGTTAACTATCACTAAACACACTAGTCCAAAATAGGCCCTTCTGATTTCAATCCGGCCACGTGAGTACAGTAGCTGAAAGAATGTCGTTGCCCCTGCCCTCATTTCAGAAGAATTTTCAGAAAACATCAAAAGAGGCCTTACTACTGCCTATAGCACCTGGGCTGTGTCCCGATCTAACCTCCTATTGGGGAATCGGGGGATATCATCTGTCCTAAAGGTGATGCAGATTGCCATGACTCTTCCCGAGTGACTCTTGCCGATTTTGCTCCCAACGCGCTTTCTCTCAGTCACGAATACCGTAAATTCTGGGTGAACTCGACCCGCCGCCATGCTTCTTAAGGCAGCCACTATTCCTCTCAAAGACTAACCCAGTGGCGAATTCGCTCTTCCGGGGATAGTAACTGCCATACCGGGAATGGTGGCGGGTCGAGTTTACCCAGAATCTACGGTATTTATGTGTCTAGAACCCTCTAAGGGATTTAGTTTAAGAAGGTTAACCCGGTGCCCCGTCACACATTCATCTAAGCCGCCACTACATATTGACATAGGCTTTTCAGAAGCAGCAGTCTCCAGCATCTTCAGAGTATCCGGCAGCCGCTGCCCCATCCACCAATTTCCTTTCTTCTAGTCTCTATAGGCTTGAAGCTTCTCCTCCTGAACCCCTTCTGGCCCGTCCACAACCTGTTTGAGCCAGGCGGCTAGCATTCCCCTCACTGACTGTTCCATTTGGGTGGCGAAGCCAGAGTAAGACTCATAGCGGGGATATTCCATTCCCTGTCCTGATTGCACAAGTTGTCTGGCACGAATTGGCTAACATCATGCTTGCTAGTACTTGCCCTTTTCTTTCCATTCCTTAAGGCTGATCCTGGTTATGGAAAAAGTCTTGCCCATCCCGCGGATCTTAGTGGCAAAGCAAAACTGCATTATCGAATTCACCTCCCTCACTACCGGCGCACCAGTTTCTAGTTTCCTCCATTTGTAGGGGCACTCCCGTACATTACCAACTCGACTATCTTCAGTGTCCTGCTGTGCTGCACCAACCTGGGCTCTAGTGACCCTAACCAGATCATAACCTGAGACCTATCGGATCATCCGCAATGGTACAGTTGCTCCACAAGCTAATGGCCATTTTCCAAGAGCCGTCATTTTCACTAAAATGTTGGGGATACCTCCTGTTTTTCACTGCTCATGGTATCGTGGACAGTGGGTAGTGGAGTTCGTTTACGGCTGGGGAAAAGCGAAATGGCTGTTTGGCACGTCAATGTTTGTAAGGTTTCCCACACTGCGTAATGTAAGCTGGCTCAATAGGCGAGTCAGAGTAAACCCCTACAGGAAGTTCTTTCCCTCGAAAAAGTAAAAACTTTGGTCGAAACCACGCCTTATGGCGAGGGATCATCGTAATCTAACCCAAGTGGGCAACTTTCTTGCAAATGACGCTCGCGTATTGTGGTAAGTTTTATTCGGCTGCTCTAGCGCGATTTCCAGTTAAACCAAATAATGCGGTATGATACCGGTATCATAAAACCCAATACATGAGTGGCTATTTGGGCTCAGCCCTAAACAGGAGTGGGAGATATAGTATTATTACTGTATGATAGCATAATAGTAATAATAATATCATATTATGTATTATCATAAATTAAATTTGTTAGAGGACAACCCACATATTTACTAGTCACTTGTGTGTTTTCAAAACTTTCTTAAGCCCTAAACTAGTCTGCTTTCAAACTGCAGTGCATCAGGTTCTCACTCTTCCTTTCAAACAGTGTGCTGCCAAACCCTGCTCACCTCACAAACTGTACGAGTATTTTATACGGAAGACTCAAAATGCCCTCCCAGATAGGGGCCGGGATCTAACATGCCCCACACAGCTGCAATGCCCCCCAAAGAAGTGAAAGATGTTTTTTTATATTTAATAACAACCTTCCAAGTGCTCCTAGCCCCCGGCGACCCTTTGCTTGCCCTCTCTCCCCATTATCAGTGGAAAACAAACCATAATAAATTCAGACAGTGCTCTCGGAGGTTTTTGTCTGTTCCGTAGGGTCTAGCACTAGTTACAGGTATTGCCTTTGGTGAGCAGTAATACTAGTGCTCTAGAGGCTATCCCTCCACTCAAAATTGGGTCGCCAAGTAGGTTAAGTGATACGATGGTTTCTATGCTGTACTGAAGTACTCATGCAAGCATATCATACTAGAGATGGCATTCCAGCCATGTAGGGCATCTTAGGCCCTTGTCGCTATCTCAGAGGGCATTTTGAGAGTTTTCCGTATTTTATAAGGTAAGCCTTGAAAAACCACAATTTGTAAGGTGTTGCCCTAGAAACGTTGGCGTGCCAAACAGCCCCGATGTGTGTTGTGGGAGCTTGTTGGTGCCTCCGTGCCGTACACTTGGTCCCCCCCGAACCGATCCCCACAAACTCCCTTTGCACCTTGTGGATCTGTAGCGACCGCCACACTCCTCTAGGTTCTACCATGTGGCACAGTGCAAATCTCATCCGCGACGGACGAGCACCCTAGAGCACCTCCGGCGGAATCGGCTAGCTGGCTGTGTATTCGAGCATCAGGCCCTATAAGTGAATCCGTCCAAAGCCCTACATATCTCCAAACCCAAAGCACCATAGCCGACTCCTTCATGCTGTCGGTATAGATTGGAAGGTTCTTCTCCCTACCCTGTGCCGGGTTCTGTGAAGATAGAGATCCTACTTTTTTTGATTTGCATTACGACCGCCAAGCACACCGACGTTGCTACATTTACCATAACCTACCGCATCTTTGTAGCCATCGCGGAGTTCGCCAAAACCAAGTTCCATTTCTATAGCTAACCGGCCCAAGCAATAATTTGGAGAGTTCCTGAATATCCTGATAAATATTCTCCTCTCGGGCCTTTCGGTTATTCGGGATCTAAAGCTCACCGCTGTCTTGATCGGGGAAGCAAAGTATATTCCCTGTGATACTCTCACATACCGTATCTATAAAATAAACGGGGCTGGTACTGAGAGGGGGATTCTGGTCCTAATGGGAGTACGGGTAGATAGTAAAATCACCTCCGGGAGTGGAAATGACTCAACAAACAGAAAAAGAAGAAAAGACCGATGATACTTCCGGGAGGGGCAATCACCGCTCGCACAGCCCGAAGAAAATGAAGTCTAAAGAAGATCCTCGATGATCTCGATGATGAAAAAAAGAAAGAAGTCACTAAAGCGTAAAGAAAATCGTCCTCCTCGTGAGGTTGTTCGCGGTTGTTGTTCTCTATCTACCTACAGTGACTTTTAAACCGATAAGAGCCCTTAGACTACGTAATCCGAAGCTAGCCCATCCCGTCTCTCCTGATAACTACCTATCCACGTACTTAATAAAAGAACTAGCTATTTATGGAAGCGCTATCCAGTGAAATCCACATACCCCACAGTACCATTAGTACAGAATGTAGAGAAAAACCCCGAATTCTGCTTTAGTTTGTTCATACGAAATTCTAGAATTGACAGTTATTGTCTGCAAGCAGGTGACCGTTACTTCGTCGATTGCTTGAGGGAACCATCATGGGCCATCACTCGTTTAAGTTTGGGGTCCAGTCAGTAAGGTACTGGATGTTACCGTATGATACACACGGTACCATTCGATATCATGCATTTCAGTCTGATACTTTCCGTTCTACTAGAAGCTATTGGCTCGGGTGATATCAAAAACCCCTTTAATCTCCCTAATAGTGTTTTTGGGATGAGGGGTTACGTGATATATAGCGGTGGGGAACAAACCCAAATTTGACTTTCTAAATATACAATTAGCCCCCCCCGTTACCGCGAACAAGAACCTCTTGGATCCAACTTGGGTCTAGATTGCTGCCTTCTTAGGTACAGCCCCCTCTATATACTACAAAAGCCTCAAAATCAAGTCCTTTGTCTAACTATCCTCTAATCTCTGGAGGTCCGTCATCTAAAGTCTAGTTCTTGGGAAGTGACTCGATTTATTAGTGCATCACGCAACATGAACTCCGGCTGGTAGTGAAAAACACCATAACCCGGCATCGACTTTTGTGGCTCGAGATACGTTTTCCGGTATTGTGCCTTACCGCTGTAATTTACGGTACGCTATCAGTTGATTACTGTACGGCAAGATACCGTATTATTGAAGCCCGTCCGTCCTAAGATGGCAACGCAAGGTTTTCATACCTAGTTCGGGAAATCATCTTGGCTTCTCACTCTCAACTTGAGCATGGGCAGAATGCACTAAGAGGGAAAAAAGGTTGCAGTGGGCAAAATGAGACCCGGGGAGGATGGGATATCTCGACTTGCTCATACATAGATATTGCGCACCAGGGTTCTTTCAATCTCTCTTTTCAGGTTTGGTAGAATGTCAGGCGTGGAAAATAATAAAATCTTTCGAAATCGGATGTGGCACAGTTCCAGAAAGAGGAATTAGTTTGTAGTATTGCTAGGACTAACCAGTGATTTTTTCTTAATTCCCTCCATCTCTACAACAAGGGGCAGACAGAGTCTTTAAATACAAAATCAGGAGACGGAGATTCTTCTCGGAGTCTCCTTCCTACCATCACGCCATTTTCACTATTCCTCATACCATCTCCCTTTTTCTTCCATCGCTGTCCATTTCAATCTTCCGTCCTCGGCTTCCTACCCTCCATCCATCCTATGTGAGTCTTCGGCACCACTTTTGGTATCTTGCACCGAGTAGCTAACCGCTCTAGGGCAGACACTACTACATCCTTCCATCATCTTCCAGTGGAACGATGTCGGGTGACCACGGAATGAGTGCCGGTGATTCACAAGAGAAAACTCGTTATGCGCCCAGCCACTATGGTTACCGGCCGTTTGGGCCGCTTACTTGTGGCTAAAGAAACAAAGAATACTGTACGGCATCAGCTATTGAACCCTGTTCGGATATGTAACCTCCCGAGAGCACAGTATGGAGCCCGTACAGTGGATGTGGAATTTGACTTAATTTCACTACTAAAAGACTCCTTGCCGTATTAATTTTCCTTGATGGGCATGAATGAAAAGTGCGGAGGGCCTTCCAATGATAATCCAATCACACCTTTCAACTCACGTTTTGAAGGCGTTCCAAATAAGTAGGATCTTCATTAAAGCCCATCCATAGTGGAGACCAAACACTGTCACCTTACGTAATAGCTTTTGTAGAAAAGGTAAATGAACAACCAAAAAAATTAAAAAATAGTTAAAGTAAATGTGATGGAAATTTCAAGCTACAGTGGTTTATCTCAATAGGATAAAAGTAGCCCTCCTATAATGCTGAACTCTAGACTATAAACAGAAGCTCACAAATCCTGACTTAAATTTGTGAGAAAAATCCGGATAGCAGATTGGGCAGGTATGTGATGGATATGCGCACTTCCCTTAGGCATGGACTTGCGCCAAGAAAAACAGAACAAGCTTGGTTACTACGGCAGGCTAACTCGGGAAGCAGAGATAGAATAGCAATTACAACAAGGTAGGGGTTTCTGCCGTAGGAGAACGTTGAGCAGGGGTGAGAGGAGGGAGGCAGCGGTAGCGACACGTTTGAGGAGTCCTGGCGGAAATGGCACATAGGCTATCAGTGAGGTATTTGAAGGCGGTAAGGGGGGCGGTGGCTCCTCTGACTTAGGCCGGGCGGTGGGCGGTAGATGTTGGAGGCTGTAGCAGAGCTACAACTCCTGGGTAGCAATTTTTGGTAGCACCCCTGAGTAGTGTTTGGCGGTAAAGATTTGGCTTGTTAGGGCTGTTCCAGTTCGAGTAGTAGTCTCACGACTCCCTCGCGCCCCCTGTAAGTAGCCCCCCAGAGTGGTGTCGTGCCCATCTCATCTGGGCTATCGGGGTTGACGTTGTTCTGTGCGAGTAATATTCTCACTACTCCCTCGTGCCCATTGCTAGCAGCCCACCAGAGTGGTCTAGTGCCCGTCTCATCCGGCTTGTCGGGGTTGACGTCATCCCGTCCGAGTAGTAATTTCACCACCTGTTCGCGCCCTAACGCTGCCGCCCACCAGAGCGGCGTTCGACCGTCCTCATCTGGTTTGTCGGGGTTGACATCGTCCCGCCTAAGGAATAATTTCACGATTTCCTCGTCCCCGTTTGTAGCAGCCTGCGAGAGTGGTGTATAGCCAAACCAATCTGGCTTCTCCGGGTTGACGTCGTTCCGCCCAAGGAGTATTCTCACCACTCCCTCGTGCCCATCGCAAGTAGCTCGCATCAGCGGTGTTTGGCCGTCTTCACCGGCCTTGTTGGGATCGATGTCACTCCGCCCCAGCAACATTTTCACCACCGCCGCGTGCCCACCCCCAGCAGCCCACCCGAGAGGTGTATCACCCATAGTCTTTTTGGTTGGTACCACAGCCTTCCACCTCTACCAAATCAGCCACAATCTCCATAATCCCAAAGATAATGCGTAGTGTAAACCATTGAACAGGGAAAGTCTACCAAAATCAGTACAGGAAGTATACAATTTCTGTGCTTGCGAGGGATTTTGACGGATATGCGGCTGTTGCGGTCACCGGGGCAAGCAGTTTCGTACAATCTGAACCTTTTGCATGGATTCCCTAATACAGGAGAGGATATGCCACAAGAGGTGTGAGTCCGAGGCCAAAAGGGGGGCACGTTGGGGGACGAGAAAGTGGGCGCATTGGAGATCGGGAGGGAGACTGCCGGTAGTTGAGAGAGCTTGAGGTAAACAGGTTTGTGAAATTGGCGAGTGAGCTAAACTAAAAAACTTGCGATGAGCGCGGAAGTACTCGCACTGTACTCGAGTGCTCGAGTAATGGTTGGTGGGGTGGATCAACCGGACAGTGGAGCCCACCTCTCAAGTTACGATACTTGAGTACAATCTCTAGACAAAGGGCTTTACCAAGCTTAGTCAGCGAAGGCTAAGCGAGACTTGGACTACACCCCTCCACCAAGAAACACTATCCCTTAAGCTGTTGAGACATTCAGTCCGGATTGAAATGTGTAACACTAACCCATTTAAGCCATCGTGATAGAAAAAACCTGACGATCGGAAAGTGGTGTAAGTTAGTGCTCAGAATACCTCAAAATCTGTACTGTTCAGTGTGGCCATGATGGAAAAGAGCAATCCCGCTTAGATTGGCTCCCAACTACCTAAATGAGTTAGTGCTACACATTTCAATCTGGATTGAATGTCTCAACAGCTTAAGGGATGATATTATGATACTAGACAGAGGCAAAAACACACCAAAATCTCAGGCTTACGAGCCATCATATTTCCAGATATGATATCTTGAAACTCGGCTTTGGAAAAAATATAGCATGTCTGGAGTTTGTACAGAGCCCTGCGCACATGAACTAGGTATGGTGGGTTGCAATGTATCTTTCCCATCCAAAAACACGTGTCTTGGTAGGTACCTTGAGGGAAAGGACATTCCATCTCTCACTACTACTACTCTAGGAGAATTGAAGGGGAAAATCCCACACTTTCTTGTGTAAGTGCGATTATATCGTACCAAATTATTTTGAACTTTTCCTAAGATGTTTCCACCTATGGTGGTTGGGTAATGATAGCTTAAAAACCTGCAATTTTGGCCTCTGTTTGGTCACTGAACGACCTCGGCATGGCTTCCAGTGATATGTGGCGATCAGCCCACCAAAATGGGTTGACCGCCACAAGCTGTATTTCTTCTGCTCAGTTCCTTTTCTCTATACTTAAATCGAACGACAAACGTGCTATTTATTTTCCTATTAACTTTATATCTTCCTTCTTTTTCCATCGCGGTCTCCCCCAGCACCGGCTTTCTGCACTTGTCATATCCATCCATGATCAAAAAGGCTCTCGACAGGTCCCTCTCCCGATCCCCAAAACACGCCCTTTCTTGATCCCCGACTCGTCCTCCTTCCTGTCCTCCAGTACACATCCTCTCTCGAATTTCTTCTCTATATTGCGGAATCCACACAAATACTATAGGGACACTTTAGATTCTGCGAAATTGCTCACTCAGAAGTTTTCTGGCTTCTGCAATAAAGACATATTATCCACTAAAATCCCCTTGACAGCGCAGAAGCCGAGTGCTTACTGTATTGGTTTCAACAAACTCCCTATTCAACATCCTGCACGGTGCATCCATCTTTGGGATAGATTGTAGCCTGTTTGGCAGAGGTGGGAGGCTGTGATATCAGCCCAAAAAAACAGCATGGATAATACACCCCTTGCGTGGGCTTCCAGGAATGAGCATGAGGGAGTGGTGAAACCTCTGCTCGGGTGGGGCGACATTGGCCCCGACAAGGCAGGTGGTGACTGTCAAACACCACTTTTGCCAGCTGCTAGCGGCGGGCACGAGGGAGTTGTGAAAATTCTGCTTGGGCGAGACGACGTCGACCCCGACAAGACAGAGCGGTACTGCCAAACAGCGATTTCTTGTTCTTTGGAGAATGGTCATGAGGGAGTGATGAAAATACTACCCGGCAGGGACGACATCAACCCCGACAACTCAGATCTGGGCGGCTAAACACTACTATTGCTAGCTGCTCGCGGCGGGAATAAGAGAGTAGTGAAAATGCTTCTCAGGCGAGACGACATCAACCAACAAACCAGATGAGCAGGGCAATACAACCCTCGGACGGGACGGTGTCAACCCCGACACATCGGATGTGAACGGCCAAACCCCACTCTATTATGCTGCTTTGTATGGGCGCGATGGAGTGGTGAAAATGCTACTGGGACGGAAAGACGTCAACCCCGACAAGCTAGATAAGCACGGCCGAACTCCACCCTCCTTCGCCGCTAGAAATGGCTACTCGTGGATGATCGCTCTACTGCAGCCTCCAACAGCTGCCACCTACACCGCGGACTAAGCCTGACAAGGCAATGCCCGCTTTACCGCCTTCGAATACCGAACCCGCAACCTATACGCAGTTGTCGCAAGGAAACACTTACACGAGTCAATTATCGCTGCAACTGCCTCTCCCCCCACCCTATCTTCTCTTGCGTCAAACAGCACTACCTTGTGGGAATTGCTGTCTCACTTGCCTTTTTAGAGCGTACTACAGTAACTTAGCTCGATGCTTTTCTTTTCCCCGGTGGGGGCGCGCCATACTCAATCGGAATGCCCGCATCCATCATATGATAGGCCTCTAGCCATTTTCCTTTGTGCCCAAGTCAGCATTTCTGAACTTGTATTTAAACTTAGAGTTGCGTTAGTGGAGGGCTGGTTCTACTGAATTGAGATAGGCCAGCGTGTCTTCGAATATGTACCCACATTCACTTTGTTTTCTGGACGTAAATCCTGCTTCATACTTATCGTTCCTTTATTTTTCTAAAATCCCTCCCCCCCTGCTTCTTCCCTCAAAAGTGAGTGTTGCTTTGAGATGGAGAGAAGAAATATTCAAGTGTAAGAATTTCTAGCACTGGCGAAAAACGAAGTAGAAGTTAGACGTTAAGGCAACATGATAGTTTTTTTCAACTGTTTCTATCGGTATGGTTTAACAAAGGCCATTTTCGACTACCCTCGTAGTATGGGATTAAATGTAAGGTTAGAAGCTCTACACAACTTTTTAGTCTTGCTCATCAATGGAAGTTAATGTGTTAGAGAGTCCCTTAGCCGAAAAATTAACTCCCATTCTACAAGTATGGTTCCTGACGTCGATACGGCGCACCGAATAATTTGGAAAGGGGACGCCTTGGCGCTCAGTCGCCGATTCAAAAAGTGTTGAATTCCCCAAAAACCATATAGCTATAGTACCGGTATTTTTGATAGGCTCTGTGGCTTGAGAATTACTGGAAAATGTCTAAGCATAATTGAACATATGCACATACCTTTTTCATACCAACACTTCCCCAGTTCCAGATTATTTTGTGCACCGCATAGACATCCGGAACCATACTATTTAAATATCGTGAAACACGCCACGTGGCTAAGCCCTTCACCACCATCAGGGCAGATCACTAACAAGTGTTATTCCAGACGGCAGACAAGGTATATATTATAATATATTATAAGGGCAGAAGTCCAACATCAAAATAGCTCCATGGCAGCCAACCCAACCCGGCAACCAAATGCTAAGGTAGATGTGATAAACGTGTTTATCGCTTATGCGGTGAACCACACTCCTGCTACCTGCAGTGGAAGTGATATCATAGCCTAGTTCATACTGTGAATATCACTTCCATTTTTTAAAACAATCTTCTAAGGGCCCTTTCGGCAAAAATGGGACCGTCCCTTTTGGCCAGCGTTTCTACTGTGAAAAAAACAAAAAGGCCTTCGCTCCATTTTGAACCGGAAGTAAAAGGGTAATTTGTATGAGTAACGGAACGGAGCTGTTGTATCCAAACAGGCCCTAATGAAGAAAACACATAGCAGGGGGTATTCTATCAAACCTGTTTTTCGCAAGGGCATTCTGTTAAATTTGATCCTATCATACCCAGGGACATCCTATCAAATAACCGTTAAGAGAAAAGATTGAAAAAAGCACTCTCAGACTGCGGGACGCCCTAGTGATTAAGATAGTCACTGAACCTCAGGAACCAAAGTATCTCTTCAATAGTGTTGAAAGTGGAGCCAATGATTGGAGAGGAGGCTTTTACAGCACGATGTGGGGCTACCCAGGTGCAAATAAAAGTATTGGGAGAACCTCAATCATGGTGGCATGATATTATCATAATAATATTATGTTAGGCTGGAGTATACTAATAAGGTCACGGTCAGGTTGGCAGCCGTAGGGGGGCCAGCTTCCAGTCACGTGTGATGGCCTGCCCACCAAATTTTTCTCTGCACTGACATCAAGAAACCAGCACACTTTCCTTTCCTATCGCCTTCTTTCCTCTCCATCGCGCTTTCCCTCACAGGGTAACCTTCTGCCCGCACTTTATCGATTCACCATTAAACAGTCTTTCGACCGGTCCCTCTCTCGATCGCCAGCACACCCTTTCTCAAATCCACTTCCAAAAATTGTGGAATCCGCAAAGAGGGACTTGCTAAATCCTGCGAAATTTCTTGCGCTGAGGTTGCTGGACGACTGAAATAACCGCATATCTACTAAGCTCCTCTTGGGAGCACAAGGGCAGAGTGTTTACAGTATTGATTTCGACAAGCCTCCCTTGTCCAATAGTCTACGCCGAGCATCTATCTTTGGTATTGATCAGAATATCTCGTTTGGTAACTTAGTGGGGGAAGGTTGTGATATCAAACAAAAAGATACCATGGGTGATGCACCTCTTGGGTGGGCTGCCGGTAATGGGCGCGAGGGAGTGGTGAGGCTGCTAATCGGCCGGGACGACATTGACCCCGACAAGGCAGGTGAGGACGACCAAACACCACTCTTGCGAGCTGCTCGCGGCGGGCACGAGGGAGTTGTGAAAATTCTTCTTGGGTGAGACGACGTCGACCCTGACAAGCCAGAATGGCACGGCCAAACAGCGTTTTCTTGTGCTTCGGAGAATGGGCATGAGGGGGTGGTCAAAATACTATTGGGCAGGGACGACGTAAACCCTGACAAATTAGATCGGGCCGGCCAAACACCACTCTTGCTAGCTGCTCGCAATAGGCACAAGGGAATAGTGAAAATCCTTCTCAGACGAGACGACGTCAACCCCAACAAACTAGATGAGGACCTCGAATCACCTCTCTAGTGGGGTATTTGGAACGGGGACGAGGGGCTGGTGATAATGCTACCTGACCGGAACGACACCAACCCCAACAACACGGATGCGGGCGACCGAACACCGTTCTGGTGGGCTGCTCACTCTGGGTACGAGGGAATTGTGAAAATATTGCTTGGGCGGGGCGACGTCAACCTCCACCAGCCAGATTATGGGGGCCGAACACCACTCAGTTGTGCTGCTAAAAATGGGCACGAGGGGGTGGTAGAAACATTACTCGGACGGGACGACATTAACCCCGACAAGTCAAATAACGGCCAGCAAACACCACTCTGGTGGGCTTCTAGGAGTGGGCATGAGGGAGTGGTGAAAATACTACTCGAACGAGGCGACGTCAACTCCAGCACACTAGATAAGAACGGCCGAACGCCACTCTCGTGCGCCGTTAGAAATAACCACACACGAGTGATAGCCCTACCGCAGCCTCAAACAGCTGTCACCCACAGCACGGACTAAGCCCGAGGAGATTGCCCTCGCTACCGCCTTCGAATACCTTACTCGCAGCCTATGCGCCACTTTCGCAAAGACTGAAACATTTCTATAAACGTGCTTGTCGCTACCACAGCCTCTCCCCCCTCGCCGCCCCCCCCTCCCTAAGTTATTTTGCATCTTAAAACGCTACCTTGGGGCAACTGCCGCCTTGCCCTCCCTCCTGGGTGATGCCTCCGATAGTAACCCAGCTCGATCCTTGTTTTCCCTCTTTGTTCTCTTAGTGGAATGAAATCGTACACAATGGAAATGCGCGTATCTATGACGTACACGCCCAGCCCTCTCTCCAGAGTTTTCTTATGGAGTAAAGTCAGCATTTGTGGGCTTCTTTTTAGGACCTGGAGTCTGGCGTTGGCCGAGGGTTATTCCTAATACATTGGCATAAGCCAGGGTGGCTTGGAATTTTCATCGGCCTTACATTTTTCTCTGTTCCCCGGGCGTAAATCCTCTTTCGGATTTATTCTTCCTGTATTTTCTCTAAAACCACCTCTCCCCCCCGCCCCCTCCCCCTCTGAAGTGTAAAATTGACGGCTGTCCAGATAACAATAGAGAAAAAATAAAATAAAGTGCAAGTGTTCTTGACACTGATGAAAAGCAACGTATAATAGAAACTAGCCGTTAACTAAGGTATGATAGCGATTGACTTCTACGGCTTATATATAGTCACAGTTTAATAACGACCATGCTTATTTGCCACTGTCCTCCTAGTATGAGATTAAAGGTAAGGTTGCTTAGTCGCCCTAGGTGCAGATGCCCATGAATTAAAACTTCAAAGAGAGCATAGATACGATAGCCCGATAGCAGAGGATCTTTAGTTCATGCTTCCTAAAAAGGGACGCAATAGGATACCCGCGTTTTAAGCAGTAAAGAAGGTTGTGATGTTGCAATATATTGCACGGGATATTGCGCTGGATTTTGCAACCTCACAAATTTCCTTACTCACCCACTATTGGGACTCTAATTGATATCTCCTAGAATAAGCAGGAGGGAATCTGTGATTTAACTACCCAATTGGGCTTCCCCAGAAAGTTAGCCGACTTTAGAAATCAGGAAATACGCTACCCTTTAAAAGAAAGGGACTCACTATTATAGTAGAGTGACGGGCAGGGCCTAAATTATCTGTAATCGCAGCAAGCCAACGATAGTGGAGCAACCCATCATGGGGTATGAGACTAGGGTATGTTGATGGGATCGTGGCTTGGGCTGGCGCCCCGAGAAGACTGGCTTCTCGCGATCAAACCGTATTTATTCTAGTTTGGTTTTTTTCTCTATACTTACATCAAACAACGAACACACACTTCATTCTCCCGTCACCTTCCTTCCTCCTCCGTCATCGTGGTTTCATCATCAAGAGGCTTTCTGCCTGTGTCTTACCGTCCTCAATCAAATGGTTCCCCGTGCAGTCCCCCTCCCGATCTCTAACGGGCACCCATTCTCGATATCCATCGCTTCCCTCCCTGCCTCTAGCATTCACATTTCTAAATCTCTTCTCCACATTACAGAATCAACACAAAATTTTTTTGAACGAAATGGTTTGGTGCACAGCGGATTCGATCACTGATAGTGGGAGAACCAAAGACTTTTATCGATACGAACAAGTAGGGTGACAAGAAAACAAATCCGATAAAGAATAAAGAAACGAGAGACTAATACTCTGGGTACAGAAGATAGAACGAAGAGAAAAACGAATGTCTGATAGATGATCAAAACAACGAACAAAGGGAAAACAGGAGTCTTTTTATCCTCCTCAAAGCACAAGTACCCTTTCAGACGTACGACCTGCGTATGCCGATTCTTTCCTCGCATTTCCCCTACAACTCATCTTTGCCGAATCTCCTCCGACTCATAACCGAGGTGAAATCTAGTTTACCAAGGGTCAGGGAAGGTGCTTTGCTGTTGGTGTTATGATAGACAGAGGAATGTTGTGTTTGGTCGATATCACAGGTGTTGTGTGGGTGGAGGTAACAATAGTGTGTTTGGAGTTGTCGCACCTTTCATCAAAGGTGTTTCGTGGTTGTTGATCCGTGATGAACTAGGTAAGCAGGGTTGTGCGTGATCTGTATGAAGCTAACCGTGGTGCAGTAGTTATCAAACAATGGTAGTCTGGAACTAGTGCGTTCTAGTAACCTTTCGATAGGCGCTCGTCCTCATAGTAGTAGTTTTCCATTGATGAATCAGAATGTGGTGAGCAGCAAAATTCCAACAAAAAGGACCTTTCATATTGCGCCAAATTGCTTGCGCTGTTGTTGTTTGTCGACTACCACAACAGCACATCCACCAAAACTCTCTTGAAAGCATCGAAGCCGAGTATCTACTGTATCGATCTTGATAAGCCTCCCTTGTTCAATAGTTTATACCGTGCATCCACTTTTGGAATTGGTCAGACTATAGCTTATTTGGTAATGGTAGAAAGTTGTGGTAGTGTCACTGGTCATAAGTCTTGGTGTTGTAGAATACTAAGGCACGTCTGTGCGCCCAACGGGTGTTTAGCGGGTAATGGTATTACAATGGTAGAAAGAGAGAAGTATTGATCATGAAATATTATTTTAGTATGATAGTATACAATGCCTGGGCCATCACCTTCCCGCAGAACGCCAATAACTAGCTGGCCGATATATCCCCTGAAGCGATCTCCAAGGAACTCGCCGTGAACACTGTTCCCTTTGCGTAGCGGCACAGGCAGCGGTGGAGGGATGGGAGGGGTTGGGGAGGGACGACGGTGCGCCGAGGGCACTGATCTACACGGGGAATCCGCTGCCGTGGATCAACGTGCCAACGTTTGTGAGTTTGGCCATGGGCCAGAGCGCGAGTGCTGCGCTAGTGGAGAGTCTTGCTGCCACGTATAGTGCGGGTGGGAAGAGGTTATATTTTACCATGCAGGTGGAGGAGAAGACGGGGGGGATATATAATGGAATTGATGGACTGATTGTCGCACAGGTGTATTGGGACTTGATTCAGAGGAAGGAGTGAGGGGGGTGGAAAATTTCGCTTGACAAGAAGCTGAGGTTGTGGGAGAGTTAGAGGGTGGATGTGAACTTATGGGAGGGATTTGGGGGCTCGGGTTCGCTTTTTTGGGAGGATAGTTTCTGTTAAAGTTTTCTCGTAGGTTCCATATCTACGACACAAACTACAACAAGGAACGTTTGACTTAGGAGAAGCTTGGTTTCGAGAGTGTGGGAGAAGATAGGAGTTGAAGTTGTAGTGCGTTTGGGTAAACGGTTAAGTGCAGCGGAGATGTTTAGGATGATGCAGGAACTTGCGCTAGAGGTACTAAAGGTTTGGAACTAAGTGATGGAACGTACAAGTGTCACACTACAAGGTTAGCGAAACAGATAAAAGTAGCAAGAACGTTTGGGAATGGAGGAACTCTGTAAGTAAACGAGACAGAGGTAAGGGATTAAGGGATGTCATGTTTTGGAGGAAGTTTATGTGAAAGGAAGGAGACGGTGATCGAATGAGTGTGGAGAACTTGGACGAAGTTGAAGGAATGTTTTTCTGTGCAGTCAACTTTGTATATATAGGACACCGCTGGCGATATCGAAAGAATAAGGACCAATACACACTCTACCGATCATAGCCTATATTTGAGAGTTTCTCTGGAATGAGCTATTCCAAGCAACCTTAGATCAGTGTTCCCAACCTTCCGGGGGCCAGGCGGGACCCCGCGGGGGGACCGCCGAGAGCCCCGGACGGGACGGGACGGCTATCTGTAGCCCGTCGGGAGCGGCCTACGTGCAGGACGGCCGTCTTTGGGAAGGATGGCGGGCCCTACAGGGTGAGACATTTTAGTTGAGTGCAGGGGGGTGGACGGCAGGGGACTGTTCGTATATGATTTCTTGCTCCTCCCAAATATGGGTTCTTTCTCTTCTCGAATGCTTCTTTCAGCTCTCTATGTCTTTCATACTCGTTACTGGTTGAAGCCTAATGTGCCTTCTTTCATTGTTCCTTTTGTTCCTCAGGTTATTTCTTTGATAGTCTTTGTTTTTCCTTGTAGAGGGATCACAGTGGTAATGGCTGGACTCAACCACTGTACTATATAGCTGAGCTATCTCTTTCTTATTATTCAATTGATGAGCGTTGTCACAATAAGAGATCTCGACTACTTCAATTATCACTTCTTCATCCAAAGTACCGATCGCATATTGTAACAGGGACTGTTGGAATATGGTTTCTTTCTCCTCTCAAATGCTTCCTCTAAGTCTTTTCAATTGTTCCCAAGTCTTGTCCGGGTTTGGCCTTCTTTATACTCTCTTTATTCCTTTTGTTCTTATATGCTTTCTTTGAATGCCTTTGTTCTTTGTTGCGGAAGTTTGGTGGAAGCAGAAGCATGGTAAAGCGGAACCAAGCCACTTTACTATATAGCTTGTCTGTATCTTTCCTATCATTCTAGTAGTCATTAGTGGTAATCTATGCTCTTGATTGTCGGCTATCATTACTTCTCAGTTGAAACGATTGCGCATTGCTACAGGGACGGCCGGCGACTGCAAGAGTGATGTCTCATGATGTGAAAAGAATTCGCTTGGAGGTGTATGATTTCAGCTTGACTAGTACAGGAGGTCCAAGCTCTGGGACTATAGTTCCCTATAGTCAGTCCGGTCCTCACATTCCCGGGAGTAGTCCGTCCTGCACCCCCAAAAAGATGGACTATAAAGCCGTAGCCCGTCCCATCCTCCCCCGAAGACGGACGGACTGGACGGTTGGGAACACTACATTAGATCCAAGTGACGAGCTGATAGATATGGGCGGTAATGCGTGATGACCCACAATGTATATTCACCCAACTCTATTTACCAGTTCTGACACCCACACTATATGTTAGATAGGAAAATATCAAAAAAAAGACAACTCATAATACATTTTAACAACCGACAGCAAGCGCCCCCATTAGCACCTTTGCCGAAAGCTATTACCAAGTTTTAGACCGTGATCCTAAAGTCCGTCAGTGCACTATTCAATACTCCCAGGGATTCAACTGAAAATCCACCATCTCCCCATCCAGGTTTCAGTGATATTCTTCGCCTCGTCCACGAGACCCCACTCCAAGAACAATTGGACAGTTCCCCTAACAGCAGACTCTAGCGCCGAAGCAATCCAACCATGGGTATATGAGGTGTGTTCCCCAACGAAGATGATCTAGTAAAATCAACACCTGTAAAAAAAAGGAGAATGTGTTGGAGGCACGTGAACGTACATTATTCTCTACATGGAAGTAGGAGGGAATATACAACTTATGCTGTCCAACATACGGTGAAGCCAACGAGCCGGCTTCAAACCCATCGAGACCCCAGCATTTGCGTTCTGCCCTAATCAAAGTCAGCACATAGTAGTGGTGCACATCTAATCAAATGATAGAACCTACCTCATATATTGCTCTCTTACAACAGGGCCATGAATCTCCTCCATAGCTTCCAACACGTGCTCGATATGCTCATCGTCTGTCCAGCTCACAGACCGATCCGAGTCACTATTGAAGTTGTATGAAGCCAGAAGCACTCCCGGGCCGGTACCGTTCAGGTTATATGATGGATAGCAGTATATTTGGATGAGCGGAAGATCGGTAGTCGTACAACCACCAAGGATAGGTGGGTTCAGGTGTTCCCAGAATCGTGTTCTGAACTGTATTGCTACCTTGCATGCATTAGAGTAACCCAACCTATTGATAGCTCTTCTGAGGACACTGCTAAAGGCTGCTGATAGTTAGCAACAGTACTATAACAGTTCAAGAGGAGGTATCAAACCCGGAAGCCTTAATTTCCTGGCTATCGAGAATGGAGTGGCAACTAGGGCATAATCATATTCCGCAGTCAAGTGATCTCTATCACGGTAGTTATTTTTCCAGGAGAATGTAACCTTGTTTGCTGATTTCGAATAGTTAACTCTATTGACTCTTCGACCAAATTTGACCCTATCTTTTACAGTAGGCGCAAAGGCAAGTGGAAGACGATCAAGGCCTAGACATAGAAGACTAGTCAGAATCTTCAGAATCGTTTCCCGGGGATATCCAAATTATTTTTTTACCGTGATCAATGGTGACCCAATCAGTAGCAGAGAAATCAACATTATCCTCACTAACACCAGCGTTAGTCTGACCTGCATTACCATAGAGATATTTGCTTACTAATCCCACCAGAACGAATGGCCAATAGATTCTGGAAAGGCAAGAGACAAGTCCGTGATATTAAGTGATGCTCTTATGATGAGTCAGTAACCATTTCAAATCTTGTTTTGAGATAAAATAGTCCAGAAAAAGACACACCCAATGATAGTATGAATGTACTCAAACTCTGAAAAGTCATCCCACCCTTCATCTAGATGCGCAGGGAAATCAGTCCTACACTCTTAGTCTAGAGAAGTGGGCTATCATACCAATAGTCTTCTTATGAGCCTTATAAACATTATTGGCCAACTCAACAACTCTCTCCTTCTTCATATACAAGTCGGACAACTGATCCTGGACTTCCTCATAACTAGGATCAGTTATGGCGGCAGGTCTGAGTGAAGGATCTGCCGCTGCTTCTGCTGCGGTAGGCACCGATCCATCGGGCTTCCTGATACCCTGGAAGTAGGAACGGGTATTTGGGTTTGTCTGAATCCAGTTGATGAACTTTATAACGAGGTCCGTATCGTTCTTGTTCTTGTTGTTGAGGTAATTGGCTAATTGGAAAACGATGTGGTGATCACGGATGGTTAGGGTTTCGTTTGTTCCGGCGTATTTGATTGAGCGAGGGACTGTAGGGAGGTTAGCGGTAAGCCGGGTAGATTGTGGGGATATCGGAGTCCGTACATCGCATTGGCCCCATCTCTAAATTGTCAGAAATTATATAACCAAAATCCATCACACGTGGATATCTCACCTTGGTACTGATAATCATTAGTGGTTGGGCCTCCGGTGAAGTATTCAGTGTGCACACGGCTGGATAAAGTCAGCGGCATGGATCCCAGGAAATAAAAAAAGATTGGTTCAGTATGCCCGGCACATACCCTCCAAGTCTCTGTGATGCCTCTGTAATCTCCCAATTATGAAACCCTTGGGAATCCAATAGTAACTGCTAACGTTAGTAAGTGATGTATGACCGCGAAAGAGTCCAACTTACACCAGTCATAAGTCCTGACATTCCAGCGCCGAGAATACCAATCTCTACAAACCTCCATATCAGCATATCGTTCAAAAGGGGAACCAATGCTGCATTGTCATAACCAATATTCATGCACAGTAACCCACTCTTCTTCTTCAACTCCTCTATAACAATCGGTGGAACCTCCTTATCCTGCAGCAACTTAACCCCGTCGAACCATGGCCCACTAGTGTCAATCCCACTACTATTATCCATCTTAATGGGGTTAATCTCCCTCTTCGCAAGATTCCTCTTCTTAAGCCCCGCCTGTACCTCCAACGGAAGGCTCCGCCCGTACAAGCTTCCGTCATTCAATCCCCATGCGGATATACAGCCACCAGGAGGGGCATCCTCGGGAACTCTCCACAGCAGTCGATCAGGAATAATATCGCCAGGGGGCGTGCTTGAAACGAAGTGATGGGAGTCTTGAGAAGAAAAGGCAGAACAGGATCCGTAGGTGTATGCTACCCCATCTTTCAAAGGACCTGTACCAATTAGGTGAATATTAGAAAGTCCCGTATCGATCGCAGTGCGGACTTCCAACCCAATTGGATGAGCGGGCGAACCAGGGGTGGGCGAACCGGTAATCGAAGTAGCTACAGATTGCAGAATCGAGAGAAAGGCTGATTTGGCCATTTTCCTGAAGTGGTCAGGTCCCCTGATACCGTAAGAACTCAAATAGAAGAGAAATGTGCTGGGACGTTGGAATTTCCCTTCTCAGCTACGCGAGGGGGAACGCCACAAACTCAGCCCCCAGTTGGGACAAAACAAAAGGAATATACGGGGCACCTTTCTAGGAGAGGCAACTCCAACGTCCTAGCACATGTCTCTTCTATTTGAATTTGTATGGTATTGTGAGCAGTGTGATACTGAGCACAGAATGGAATTGGGGGCGGGCCGGGAAGGGTCCTTATATATTTGCGCCCAGAACCGTTTGTTTAGCCTTCTTCATGATCTAGCAAGAGTGGTTTATAAACTGGAACTCCAATCAAAGGGTCCACGGCGGGCATTCCAGGAAAGGGGAATCCCAATCCTTACTACAGAAATACCACAACGGATGTAGGCTATGCAGTTCCGTGTGCTAGAGCAGGAGGGACAGGGCTATCCTAAAAAGTGAAAACTTGATAAAGTACCCTGCTAACGTGCTCGTCGTAAAAACAAAATACCCGGGCAACAGTATCTACTCGAGTACTCTGCGGAACGGAAAAAAACTGTCACTCTCAAGAATTCTCAACTAGAAGGGAAAACTACACAAGCCACGACCAATTCAAGTTCACTAAACTACTTCCGCAAAACCAATCCGGGGAGCCGCGCAAGAGAGAGAAAAATCCCACTGCAAGAAGGCCCAACTTTACAGGTTGTCCGACTAACCGGGTACAAGACCAATTTTTCCTTCCTTAATCCACAGTCCAACAGTTCTTCTGTTGTGCTGTGTTCCCTTCGTCGCGATCCTCGTTGTCGTGGTGGTGGTAAGGGAAGCGTGAGAGAAGTGAAAGAACCTAACTTACATAGCGCCCCTGTCTTCCAAGACTAGGCAACATCCACCCCAGCAGAAACGTGACCTCTCCCCAAGCCAAGACCATGACCAGCTATCTATTTACCGTAGAATCTCGCGAAACTCACTATGTCCGGGCAAGGATGTCTTAATTCCAGGCCAGTGAGAGAGAAGAATCCAGTCTTGGAGGGCATTTCTCATAGGCCAATTTATACCAGCCAGCGCCAGCCAACCAAAATCGCCAAAATCCCCAGCTACACAATATCTTACTGGTCCGGTATTAAGACATCCTGGTCCGGGGTTAGTGAGTTTCGCGAGATTCTACGGTAGTCTGTTATTCGCAGATAAGCAAAAAAAAACCGCAAGTTAAAAGAGGCAAATTTCAACCTTACCAGTCGGGGTGATCAAAAACCGGAATGGGGGCGATCCCTGCTCCGATAACTTAGCAGCCAAAACTCACGAAAACCTGGAAAGTAGCAACAAGGATTTGTTCTTGATAAACCAGTATGATAAAAAAGCAAAAATAGGCCTATGATGGGCGGGTAATAAGATAATATGATGTTCCCTTCTCGAGTATCAGAAGTCCGATCCTGGGGTAGTATCATACTAGCACATAATAATTATTATTATGATAATATCATACTATCCGACCTCAATTGCCTCTTAGGACAGCAAACCAGGCCACTATCTCGTCAGTGTACCCTAGCCAAGATGGAATTACCCCATCGCCTTTAGCCTGCCACGAATTCAGTAAATTTAAGCTTGTTGTGGCAATTGTCGAAAGAGTTGAACCAAAATCTCGGCCCGGGACCGGAGGTATTGGTTAAGGAATAAAATGGATTTTCCAAACTTTGGAACCCTCCTTTCCAACCACAGCAAATCCTTGTCAACGGGCGATCAATGTCCCTACCGTACTTGTTGGAATCCGTAAACGTTATAAATTACTCTTTTCATATAAAATATTCTTGTCTTTCTTTTATCTCAAGGAATTTTACTACTAAGCTGCTAAATCTATAACTACTTGGGCCTCCTTGAGCCACTTCACGTCGCTCTACAAAAGCCCCGGGTTAACTGCGTTCCCCAATAGATGTGCTCCCCGGTATCTAATCGTGCCAAGGTTGCGGCGTGCGGCCGCAACCCCCGCATGTTCGCTGGCTCACATCCTGGGGCACTCCTACAGAGTGCCTGCCAGCTCAACGTAAGATTGCGGCTCAACATCACTTTGTGGC
>Ga0307517_10000540_pt1 | contig 64729 bp, 75 predicted proteins | sample 23_EM_MG_FD_194515 | JGI IMG/M metagenome (GOLD analysis project Ga0307517, IMG submission 194515) | Populus trichocarpa ectomycorrhiza microbial communities from riparian zone in the Pacific Northwest, United States - 23_EM | ecosystem: Host-associated > Plants > Roots > Unclassified | place...
GCCCCCGGCACCAGGACCAAAAACCCCGGTACCTGTGGTCGTGGTGCCTGCGAAACGTCAGTGGCATGAGCAAGACTGAAACGAGATGCCCGTACCGAATCCACCGGTGGCGGGCTTTTGACCGAAGGCGGAATTCCCTGTGCCGAAGAGACCACCGGTTTGCTGCTGCGGCGGCTGTGAGGTACCGAATCCACCAGTTCCAAAGCCGGTCGATTGCTGTGGCTGAGTTTGGCCAAACGCACCAAACCCGGTCCCAGTCTGCTGCTGCTGCTGCTGCTGCTGTTGCTGTGGTTGCTGTGGTTGTTGTGGTTGCTGTGGTTGCTGCTGCTGCTGCTGCTGGCCAAATGCACCAAACCCTGTTCCAGTGGTAGTACCAGTGGATCCAAAAGTGCCAGTACCACCACCGAAAGCAGGCTGAGCGGGTTGTGTTGTGGTTTGAGCCTGGCCGAACAAGCCTCCCGTTGTCGCAGGTTGTGTTGTCGAGCCAAATGCACCAGTACCAAACCCTCCGGTGGTGGCTGTTTTACGATTTTGTTGGTAGTCTTGCAACCTAAGTTCCTACGGAGATCCAAAGGCGTGCGTGAGTGATGGGGACGGCGATGGCTTCCCAAGGGACGAAGAAGGGACCGAAGACTCGCGATCCTAGGGAAAGATCAGACTTACTTCAAAGGAATAACCACGATAAGCTGGCATACAAGTTATGCTCTGATACGCCAAGGTGAGGGCGGCATTGGTTGCATCCTTTTCGTTGAACGCGGAATAAGCTGGGTTTGACGTTCCTGTAGTAACATTTCCAGCGCCATCGAATTGTCCGGCTAGGGGAGTGTCAAAACACACGTTTTGAGGATCAACGGGACGTGCTCACTCGTTCCGAACGCAGGCTTAGTACCGAAAAGACCGGTGCTTCCAAAAGTTCCTCCTGTGGTGCTTGTGCTCGGCTGACCAAATGCACCCGCGGTGGTGGCACCAGTTGTGGGCCCAAACCCGGTTGATCCAAACGTTCCGGTCGCACCGAAACCGGTGGCGGGTTTGGGGGCACCGAACACGCTCGTCGTGTTAGAGGGGGTCTGACTGAATGCTCCGCCTGATTAAATGAAGGTGAGTTTGAAGTCGATTGATGCGCAAGACCTGGGGTCCACTCACCCGTCGTGAAACCAGTCGCCTGCGTTGTGCCAGGATTTGTGCCAAAGCCACCGAACATAGGATTGGTGGCAGGCTGTTGTTGGGATTGTTGTTGCTGCGGTTGCTGTTGACCAAACGCTCCTGTAGGCTGGCCAAACGCTGTCCGGTCAAAGTCAGAGATGTAAGAGGAGAAACGCGCGATACGCGAAAATACACACCTCCCGTCTGACCGAATCCACCTGTCTGACCAAAGGCTGATCCGCTAGGCTGACCCTGCTGTTGGCCTCCCCAGTTTGAGCCGTACATGATGAGCTATCGCGAGAATCTGGTAGTCCAGGACACGGGTTACTGTCAAGCACCTGAGGAGGCGCCTCTCTTTTTGAGTGTGGCTGACTCGTTTCGGAGTCCCAAACATTTCCAACCCCGCGATGCTCAATGCCGAGGATTCTGGATCTCGATCACTTTTTGATTTCTTTTCGATGTCAAGCACTTTCGAGACGTTAAAGAGGGAGAGGGTGTTCAGACACCCTCCGCAAAACGGCGCATCGGTACCCATCCTCAATGAGTTCGTCACCCCCCATCTGGAATCTTTCAACGCTCTCTTCGACGACTCCGGATTACCTCTTGGCGATGGGGACGGAAAAGGACTACTATCTCTCGCTTTGAAGGACATTGGCGAACGTGTAGTCTTTAGTGGAACTGGCGTATCTGGCGGGGAGGGTGGTGAGAAAGCTTGGGGCACCCGTATGCGCAGTGAGTTTACCGCATATATCCAGCTATCCAGAATGCTGAACGGAATCGGTGCCAGTTTGGATCGAACAGGTCACAATAGCTCGGCCAATGGTTTCAGACAAAGATAAAACCGCAAAGGAACGGAGGGCGTTTCCTTCAGAGGTCCGCCATATACACCGGCCCCCTGATACATCCAAACCTGATCAGCACCGCTACAGGCACGGGAACGGTTGACATCATACAGAGGGCGAATGTCCGTCAAAATTTGTTGGCAGATAGAGAGCCACGGTGAAGTTGTCCGTTCGACAATGCGAGACTGCGGTCTGGTTCCAATCATGGTTCGGGTGCGTAGCAGGTTCAGGTCATCTGGCTCTGTGTCTCACGTGCCTCCAGTCCGTCCGGTGTAACCTTCGCTCTATGTCTTCCGCTGAACTCGTGGCGCACCACGAGGAGCCTGAGGAGTTCGGTGGTTATTTCGTTATCAATGGAAACGAACGCCTCATTCGCTATCTGATTCTGCCCCGAAGAAATCAGGCTATTGCCCTTTCCCGACCGTCTTTTACCAATCGAGGCCCCTCGTACACTCCCTCGGCCGTACAAATTCGCTGCGTCCGACCCGACCAAACAAGCGTAACAAACACGCTCCATTATCTTTCCAACGGCAGCGCCATGCTTCGGTTCAGCTGGCGGAAGCAAGAATACGTCATCCCAATCATGCTGATCTTGAAAGCGCTCACTGGGGCCTCAGATAAAGAAATTTTTGAGGGTATCATGATGCAGGACTACGACAACACGTTCCTGACGGATCGTGTTGAGCTTTTGCTTCGCAGTTACAAGATGTATAATCTTTACACCGGCGACCAATGTCTTGAATATCTCGGCGACAAGTTCCGTGTAGTCTTGGGCCTTCCGGAAGATTGGAATAATAATGCGGTCGGGATTTGGCTTGTTCAAAGACTGGTCCTCGTCCATATTGAATCTGCCCGAGAGAAGTTCAAGATGCTGCTGTATGTTTCATTCTCTTTTGTGGATATTCTCCCAGGCTGATACCCACCAGATTCATGCTCCGTAAATTGTACGCCCTGGTTTCTAGAGAATGCTGCGTCGATAATCCCGACTCTCCTCAGAACCAGGAGGTCCTGCTTCCTGGTTCACTCTATGGGATGATTATCAAGGAGCGATTGGAGGAGGCTCTGAATCAAATCCGAACCCAGATAACCATCGACGTTCAGAAAGGACAAGCGGATTTTCTTGACAGTGGGTGTCTAGGCCTGCTCTTGGTCGCGAAAGCCATTCATATACGTCGCAGATCGGTATTTCAACAAGGTTCTGAGTCGAGTGAATTTCGACATTGGTGCGAAAATGGCAAATTTCCTCGCCACAGGAAACCTGGTTTCGCCTACTGGTTTGGACCTGCACCAAGCATCCGGGTTTACCATCGTTGCGGAGAAGTTGAACTGGCAAAGGTATATCAGCCACTTCCGATCGATACACCGAGGCGCTTTCTTCGCGGAGCTGAAGACAACCACTGTTCGAAAACTTCTACCCGAAGCATGGGGTCAGTCGGAATCTCCCATTCCTATGACACCACTTAACGCCTTCTATCAGGATTCCTCTGTCCCGTCCACACTCCCGACGGTACGCCTTGCGGTCTGCTGAACCATCTAAGCAGGACATGTCGAATCGTTACCTCTCCCCTTTCCATCTCCCACATTCCACAACTGCTCGTATCCCACGGCATGACACAACCATTTGCATCCGAAATCGATGGCCGTAAGAACCTTTGTGTCCAACTGGATGGCAAGGTCATCGGGTGGGCACCCCCGTTGCTTGCCGGGCAACTTGCAACGAACCTTCGGATATGGAAGACTGAGGGCCTCCACAACATACCGCTTGATCTGGAAATTGGGATGGTTCCGCCATCTCGCGGTGGACAATACCCCGGTCTATACCTCTTTTCCGCGCGAGCGAGGATGATGCGGCCCGTGAAATACCTGGCGAATACTCAAGACGATCAAGTTGGCTCGTTCGAACAGGTGTATATGAACATAGCGTGCACGCCGGCGGAGATCGAGGCGGGGGTCTCAACGCATGTGGAACATGCGCCAACAAATTTCCTGTCGATCCTTGCCAACCTGACGCCGTTCTCTGATTTCAACCAGGTATTGTACTGCGATATCACCACCATCAGTACGACGGACTGATGGTCTCTCTTCAGAGTCCGCGGAACATCTACCAGTGTCAGGTACAAGTTTCTCTGTTCCCCTATGTTTGAGTGGCTGATCGTTTCCGAAAGATGGGTAAACAATCGATGGGAACACCATCAACGGCGCTCCAACATCGGACAGACAACAAGTTGTACAGGTTGCAAACTGGCCAATCGCCTGTCGTACGACCGGCTCTACACAGTGCATACGGCATGGATTCCTTCCCTAATGGAACGAATGCGATCGTGGCTGTCATATCATACACTGGATATGATATGGAGGACGCCATGATCCTAAACAAATCTGCCCACGAACGTGGGTTTGGTTACGGGACGGTTTACAAGTCATATCCGATCGACCTCGCAGATATGAAGGGTGCGCTGAAGGGGTCTATCCCGACGCTTCACTTTGGTATCGGCCCAGACGTCCGGATGAGGAAAGGGGAGTATCAGCACCCAGCCGCAGAAACGATCGACTGGGACGGTCTTCCATTCGTTGGCGCACGCCTTACACCGGGTGGCCTCATCGCCGCCTATATCGACGACACCACCGGTCGGACTCGGTTTGTCAAGTACAAGGGAGATGAAGTGGCATATGTTGACACCGTGAGGTTGTTAGGTTTGTCCCCCGCCACTCGGTGATATTGCCGCTGGACTAATGGTGCTTCACTAGGGAGCGACGCTGGCGACTCTGAATTGCAAAAGGTCCATATCACACTTCGTATCACACGTTCTCCGGTTATAGGTGACAAATTCTCGTCACGCCATGGTCAGAAGGGTGTTTGTTCCCAGAAATGGCCGGCAGTGGATATGCCGTTTACGGAGAGCGGGATGCAGCCGGATGTGATTATTAACCCTCACGCGTTCCCGAGTCGGATGACGATTGGGATGTTGGTGGAGAGTATGGCAGGGAAGGCTGGAGCAATGCATGGCCTCGCGCAAGATGCGACGCCCTTCCAGTAAGATCGCAGTTCCGGTCCGTTGATCCCAGGTTACTCACAATCGTTTGGTTTCAGGTTCAGCGAAGACGATACCGCGATTGATTACTTTGGTGAACAACTCAAGGCCGCGGGGTACAACTACTATGGCAACGAGCCAATGTACTCCGGGATCACTGGCCAGGAGTTCGCCGCGGACATTTACATCGGAGTTGTCTACTACCAGCGTCTCCGACATATGGTCTTGGACAAGTTCCAAGTCAGGACGACAGGGCCGATCGACCCATTGACCCGACAGCCCGTCAAGGTACGTATTCCAATCGCAAAAACATGGAAAGCCTCCGCTCACCCGGGTAAATGAAATTGCCTGCTTTTTTTTCTCACCCATGGACAGGGGCGAAAGCGGGCAGGTGGTATCCGATTTGGGGAGATGGAGCGAGATGCGCTCATTGCACACGGGACCTCTTTTCTACTTCAGGATCGGCTAATGAACTGTTCGGACTATTCAACCGCATGGGTCTGCAGAACGTGTGGGAGCATGATCTCTCTTGGGTACGACAACGTCGGCCTCGGATCAACCATTCTTGGGGCGGAGAGCGCCGTAAAACCAACAGGTCCAGGTGGGGAATACTGCCGAGTCTGTCGGGCAACAGTAGAAGAGGAAGACCAACTCGCTCGACAGTCTCTCGCCAATGGAACAAACGAGAAGTTCGCTGTGGCCGGTGACGTTCGACTCTCGATACCTTCCACCAACTTCCTCGGATCAACATCAAAAGGCGGTGACCTAGATGTAGTTGCGGTGCCATACGTGTTTAGGTATTTATGCGCAGAGTTAGCAGCGATGGGTATCGCGGTTTCAGTTGCAGTAGATTAGAATGAAAACAGAGAGAATTCGTTACAAGTCTGGAAAAAAGAAGCGCGCTCGTCCTGAATTGAAGTCACCAAAATCGAAAGGAGGGACGGGGAGACGTCAGAGTCCGGATAGGGTGCAATGTTCCCAAGAGGCTGAGGGGGAGGTATATCACAAAAGGGTAGGTAGATTGGAAGCGATAGATGGGCAGCACGAGCACGGGGACCACAAACGAAGACAAAATTCCACAAATATACAATAGATAGAGCATAGGGAGTCAGATGGGTGAAGAACGAAGGTAAAAGGCGGAATAATTTCAGTGGATAAAAAAGGCAAAGCGAGAGGGGAGAGGGATCAAGCAACAGCGAGTAGGCGGGTGGCAGGAGGGATTGGGTGAGTAGCACGAGCATCCCGAACAATCTTCGAGGGAGAACGCTGAGCGGGGGAATCGATGGCTTCGTCAAAAGTTTCCGCATCGCTGCTCCCCACCTCGGACTCATCGGCTTGGCAAGCCTCTGATGGCTGGGCGCTATGAGTGGCAGTTGAGGGGTCACTTGAGGGGTCTCCTCCGAGCAGTGTCTCGATGACAGAACTTTCGAGATCGACATCGCTCGGGTCGGTAGAGGAGATGGGAGAAGGGTAAGGATCCACGTTTGTGCTTCGATCGATGGGGAATCCAACCCGTGCGAGGAACATGTCTACGAGCACTCTGCATTCATCAGCAGTAGTTGCCATGGACATCAACTGGCGTAAATTCTGCGCATGAGCAGCGTTCAAAGATAATTCGATACCTTGAGAAGGAGGAGATGGTGGTTGAATTGTAACGGGAAATGGTGCGGGGGCGGGGGCGGGGGCGGAAATCTCGGCCGCGGTGTTTGTTGGTGGCGTGGGTGCTGGCCGTCGGAACGTGATTTTATCGTCGCTCGCGATAGTATCAGCACTTGCACGGGTTCGAGGTTCCGGCTCCGGCGATGAGCAGGGAGGGGAAGCGGGTTTATGGGCCTCATCGACCCCGTTTCCGTTGGCGAGGGCTGGCGGACGGGGATGATCGTTAGACACAGTCCGGGAGACAGAAGGAGACCGTGGGCCAAGTCCGGACGTTTCCAACTCAGGGTCAAGAGGTGGAACTTTCTTTCGGACAGATGTCTTCCTCTGTACCGGCCGCGAGGAGTCTTGATTGACCATCGGAGGAGAGCTTGGGGGTGTAATTTGTTGTGTCATGGACTGCAGCCGCGGAGGGGGTGTAGCAACAACAACAGTGGGCACCTTCTTGACGGGGGTCTGCAGAGGATTTGTGGTGTTGAACGCGGAGTTGGTGACGGGTGTCTTCCTGAGCTTCGCCCCCTCCTCGCGCAGTTTCTCGCTGCTCGAGCCTCCGGTGAGTCTGGACATCATCCGTTGGAAGCGCCCTGTGGATTTCAGGGACGATGCGGCAGGGGATTGTGGGGGAGGAGGGGGTGCGAAGTCTGTCGGAGGTCCTTGATCTAGGAAGTCGATCAAGTCACGAGCGCTCTTGGAAATTTTGGGAGACCTTGGGGTCTTGAAGCTGGATGGCGCACGGGACTCCGACTTTTCGCCATCCGAACCGTGCATGATTTCATCCGGATCCATGTCGCTGATGTCCCGCTGAATTTTTCTGACGCGATTTGGTCTGTCAGAGAGTTCCAGGGGGGTTGGACCGTGAACGGAGCGCTTTTGAGAGATCGGAATAGAGACCTTGGCGGAAAGCGAAGAAGTCTTCCGGGCGAGAATTTGGGTGGCTCCCGTTTGGATCCGGGAGGTTGATATAGCGCGGGTCCGACCGCTGGTGTCGAACTGGGAAGTCTCCGTCCTCTTAGGTAACGAGTTCATGGGCAAAACCCTTCCGCTGGTTGGAGAGACAAGAGAGGAGCTGTGCTCCTCGTCGTCCTCAGCAATGACGTCGACCGGTCTAGGCAGTGGCGGGCGGTTACCAGCGGATCGCTTTTCCGGGCGTAACAACTCCTCAGTCCCACGTTTGTTCGAGGTCTTGCGGCCCACGCGGCGATTTTTCTCTTCCTTGTACACCTAAAGTTGGAATCAGAAATGTCTTTGCATCAGGGGAAGAGGACGGACCTCCATAGTCTTCAGCCTATCGGGGGTCAGAGACACCTTCATGGTCGCCCCAGAACGCATGAGCTCGTCGAACTCATCGTTGAGCATACGCTCCTATATAACACACATAAATAAGACGTTTTGAGTGATTGGTCCTAGAAAACACACCTCAAGCTCCACAGAATCATCATTCAGGCTCTCGGAATAGCCACTGGCAGCTGATTCCGCCCGTTTGTGGATTGATGGAGGGTGATCCATCGATGTCCTAGAACCCGATCGCTGGTCGACAAAGAGACCGGGGACCACCCTTCCATCACCAATTGAACCACGGTTGCGAGAATGCCCGGAACCGCTATTCAATGAGGTTTCCGAGTGGTGAGAGGCGGTCGTCAGTTTCTCAGCTGCAGTCTTGCCAATTGATTTGCTTCGGCGGGGTCGGGAGGCTTTAATTAGGTTATCTATCTGGTCGTAAACTGGAGTTCGAATCAGCCAGAGGTCCGAGAGGAGAGGGGTGAATGAACCGCCGTACCTTTCATGGCTTTGAAGGTGCCATACAGGGTCACATCTTCACAAATCGCGATGAAAAGATCGTTGAGGGTCGCGGACGCTCGGCTGCTATCACGCGAAACTACACGGCTAATGTTCGACAGGATATGTCTGACGAACCCGAGGTAAGCCGTTTGATTCTTTCCTAGAAAAAAGACAGGACACACTCGCAAACATGTTCCAAAACTGCGGTCAAATACAAGGCCGCGGGAGCCACCAACACAGCTGAAGGTGAGACGAGGTGACCGGCTTCACGCATTCGTGTGCTGAGTCTCGATTCGGCAATGACATCTTCGTCAGTATCATTGAGGGTTGAATATGCCTCGCATTTGAGCCGCAGAAGCTATCAGGTGAGAGAGAGAGAGTTGGTGCATTAGCAATCATAGCGCAAAGAAACACCAGAATGTCAGGATACCTCGTAGGACCACTGGAGTGGTAAGTCCAGCGCGTCGCTGGCTCCAGTGTTGGGATTCGAAGTTGGACTGGTGCGTTCCCAGTATGCCTTGAGCTCGACCTCTGCCTCCAGCAATGCCGCTTTCCCCAGACTGGTTGGCAAGATCTTGAGGACTCCCACCTTTATGCGATCGGTAACCAACGAGCGAGCGGTGCTGAGGATGTTCCATAGAAACTCGTCGATAAAAGTGTTGATAGAGCGCAGGGCTTCAGCCTTGAGCTGAATGGGGCGAATGTCGGAGAGGATTGCGTCGCTTGAGCGTGAAGAGAGATACTGAGGGCCTGGAGAAGCGGGGTTAGTATCGACCGTTGCCCCTGACGACCGGTGGGCGGACGCGGGGAATCCAAAAACGCACCAGAACCATCAGGACCGAGGACCATGTCGTGGAAAGGAGTGCGAAAGAAGAGGGTATAGGGAATGGGCGGGAGGGAGGGAAGGGGGGTATTGAAAGAGTTCACCCAGAGCTCACCCAAGAACAAATATCGGCTGTGATGCTGACCCAATCCCAATTTAGGGTTCACGACCGTCTATAATGATCCCGATATTGCTCTTTCTCTTTCATGCGCACAAAGCGACAACGGCAAAATTTGTCAAGGAAACATCCATTACAGCTAGAACGACCCGACCCGACCAGTAACAAAGAAAGATACGCAAGGCCAAACGAGAAACAAAGGGAGGCTGGGCCTGCGCCACTCCCGCCTGTTCTCGGAATAAGCCAATTCCGTTCAGAGCAGAAGGCACGCATGCCCCGCCTGTCGCCCGCAGAAATGTCATGGCCTGGCCGGCTTCAGTAACAGCTCATCGTCCGACGACACCGGTTCCAGTTCGAGGCTAATCATATCTTCCTCGACTGGAACGTCGGCTCGGACCACCTCATCCCCATCAGCGCCTTCGGGTTCCGATCGCTTCCTACTCCCGCCCCTCCCCACGCCAAGTCGGTCGTCGTCGTCGTCGTCGGGAAGCGTCAACAGCCCATAACGACAATACGAGGAAACCGCCTCCGATGGGATATCTGCGAACAGCGTGTTTCCATCATCGGTAGATGAAAGAAATCCAAACCGTTCCTCGTTTATCATCTCTACCTCAGACGCCCTCGATTTCTGTTTCCCCGTATCGAGCCGCCGCGAACTGCGCAGTCTCCTCGAGGAATCGGGTCTCTTGGCCGTCCCACAGATGTTTCGGGCGACCTGACGACACGGAATCACCGCAAGGCGCGTCCCATCACATCAGGATCAACACAACATCTCATCAAGAGCGAAGCTTACCCAACGCCCAATTTGGCCGTGACGATCAACTGAGATTGGGGCAGGAGCCACTGATGCTGGGAAGATGCTCCACGAAGGAACTTGTTCTGGAAGTCTATCCAGCGTTCGTCCTGGGTACGGCACTGGATTTGTAGTCGGTAGTAGATCGCTATTCTCGTGCATGTCTTTCGTGTGGTCGAGCAATTCCCCGGCATCACGGAACTCTTCCCCGCAATCTAACATGTCGCGTCGGATTAGCCATGCATTGTGAGATAGTTTGTTGTCGGAAAGGCAACCATACCTTCGTATGGACAATGCAAAACTTTTTGGGCATGGTGCACACAGTGCCGATCGAGTTTCACACGTGTCCTATACGACCTTGTGCACTTCTTCCACTGACATTCCAGGATATCAGATGTACGCTGGACCAACGTTTCAACTCTTCGGCATTATCAGTAAATATGACGCCCACGTACCTCCGCCTCATCTGCGTGGATCTTCAAGTGTTTGACCAAGTTGTCCACAGAGTTGAGGGTAGCCCTACACCCCAACCACAGACAACGCTTCTGTCGCAGTCTAGAGAATGCCAAGTCGACGACAGCTTGAAGTTCCGGGTCTTGGAAATGAACGGTATGTCAAAAACAAAACCCGCAAGATTGATACTTCGTACAAACCTTCCTCATCTTCCTCTTGTATCGGTGCCCTCTCTTTGCCCTTAATCTGACGTGCGTATTCAGGCAGAGGCGGGAGCTCAACAGATGGTCGATTCCTCTGCAACTTCTTTTCCGTGAGTTGAATGTCCTCGGAGCCAATCAGGTCCTGGGAAGGCCGACGACCGAGGGGTTTCCCGGTACGCTTCCTTTCCGTCTCCACAGCCACCGGGGTGTGATCCCCATCCAGAGACAATTCAAACAAACTTTGAGAAATTGGGCCGCCCGTTCCGATTTCCTTATCCACCTCCATGGGCTCGACGGTGGTAGTTGTAGCATCTACGGCAGGTTGTTCCTCATCGTCGCTTATTTCGATGATTTCGACGTCAGGCGGAGGTCCGCTTCGCTTCGATGATGGGGCTCCCGAAGGGAGAGGGTGATCGACAGCGGACCTTCCCTCGTTGTCCAGAGCCGATTCAGGAACCACCGGAGAGGGAACAAAGTCCTGGGGAAGATTTGGTTTGGGGGAAGCCGGTGGTTGAGGCACCAAGGGATCCTCAGGGGGTTGGACATCCATGTTGACGTCCTGTTCGGCAGCATCTGCATCCTGAGGAGTCGAGCGCGGGTCAGGATCTGGATATTCAAGCGAAGGCGGTTCACCGGCTGGAGTAACTGGAGGCGGGTCCGCAGACAAACCAGACGGCGCAACCTGATCAGACACAAGGGCAACCTCCGAGGTTAAAGGTGGGTCACCATGGTTCAACACCGACTGGGGTTTGGTCACGGGCTCTGCAGGAGGTTGCGCTGAAGTGGCCTCCATCTCAGCCTCTGCCCTCTTCCGTGCTTCGTACTCGCGCCTCGTAGGAACTGCAGGAACAGACCCAGATGGTTTCCCAAGTTGTTTCAAAATATCCTTCGCCAGCCTGGACCGGTCTGCTTCTCTTGGGAGTCGAATCTTGACGGGAGGCTGCTTTGGAAGGGTAGAAGTCGAGGCTTCTGGTTGGTAATATGGTGCCCATCCAGAGGGTTGTGGCTGGCGTACTTCCCCTTGCATTGAGTTGGGGAGAATGTTGGAAAAATTGCGCCTTGGAACCAGGGCAAGCTGATTATAATCCATCGGCCGATATGCTGGGCGAGCAGTGTCGCCTGGAACGGTGGTGGTATGATAATTTGCGGTAGTAGGGTCAGGAGGATTCATGGGTATGATACTGGAAGACGACGATGGCTGCGAGGGTACATGGGACGCGTTTCCGGTCACCTGGGTCCAGGGAACGGTAGTGGGTACTGGATCGCGCGATTGTGTAATCTGTGCCTCCGGAAGGGCATCGGGTGTACCATTTTGCATGGCCACATCATTTTCAAGCGGTTGCACCGTTACATTGGACTGCTGCATCGCAGTTGAGGGCGGGGCATTCGATGGAGAATCAACCAACGCTGTAGCGGGGTAACTCAAAGAATGACCCACAGTTCGCGGTTCAGTTGGTGTCGGTATGTTGGGAATCGGCCGTTTGAGTCGTTTGAGCATAAGTACAAAGGTCAAGAGGAGGCTGTCCCTGGATACACGTTTCTAAGAAGGACCATGTCAGAAATTCCGGGGTTAATAGAGTATGTATCAACGCACCTCGAAGATGTCCAAAGTCCTCCGGACCCAGATATCAGAGACATCCGGTGGTTGATTCAGACTTGCACTGACATATGCGAGTGAAATAATGTCGCCGACCCTCCTGCCATCAATCTTGGAACATCTCAGTGTGTGTCGAGTTTACGGGAAATGAGTAGTACCTTCGCCTCTGCCAGTTCGCGGTAGTACGCTGGTACCAGACCTTGTAAAACTTGCCGTTCGGATGGCGAGAATTGCGAAGTGTCGGTCTGAGAGTGAAGTTGAGCGCTTCAAAGCCAAGAGGATGCAGTTGAAGCCTTACGAGACTCACCGCAACGCTGGTTGTTTGGGGTTGAGGTGGCTGCTTTGAATGTGCTGATTGGGACTGAGGCTGGGGTGCTGGCTGTGGTTGCGGCAGTGGTTCAGCCTGGAGTCGAGGTGGTACTTGGTGTGTTTGGGATCTCGCAGTCGGTCGCGCCTTCCTCTGTTCCGCCAGCCTGGTAAGAACAAAGTTCAGGAGCGCCTTTGGATCTGAACCTTCCATTTTCTTTCAATCCCGAATCACAACCGGGTCCGTCAGTCACAGGTACGATGGGCCCAGCTAGGGAGTTTTCCTCACCTTGAGTTGGTCACCCCACCCCCGAATCTGGTGGTTCGGATTTGGCTTCCCGTTGATGTGGTCGAAGATCTGAGTGACCACCTTCATTTGAACCTCCTCCGGATGTTTCTGCGCCGACTTCGTTCACAAGCAGAATTAACGACTATCAGGAACCTCACCTGTAAAGCCTCAAAGAGTTGCCTCGAAAACTCGTACTGTGCGGCACCTTGATTTTTCCCGGTGCTGGGTTGCGGCCCGGAGTCGTTGTGAAGAGGAACGGGATGTGAAGGGGTGGGTGAAGACTCTGCTGCGACCGGAGGCGGGGGTTCCTGTTGAGGTGGTGGCCGAGGTGGGGGTTGGTGGGTGGCTAGGGTTCTATCAATGATGGCTCGTTAAAGGGAAATGGTGGCAACACACGGGGAGGTGGGGGTTGTTGAACAGGTACAGTAGGGGTTGGGGCGGTCGTCGGAGGAGTATAATAACTGTGTCGCCTTGGTTGCCCATATTGGAACTTTGCAAAAACCTCAAGTTAGTTCATCACCCAAAAAGGGATTTGATGACACCCACGTCGTGTGAGATGAACGTCGTTGCCTGGGCCGGAACGTTGTTGTAGTTGGAGAACTGTTCGTACGAGGCATTAGTATTCCGTGGAACTTCTGACTGGGGGAATTGTTGGCTCCGATGGCTGGAACTGCTGTCGTTTCGTTGGAGTGTCGGATGTGATCCTGATCTCGAAGTCCTTCCCGAAGAGACTGAAGGAATCTCTTCAATCCTTGCTGACGTCGGAAAAATGTGCTGCTGTACATTGGGTGGAGGGACGGGCGCCATTTGCCAAGTGGTAACTTGAGGCTGTTGCGCAACGAACGCCTGTCTTCGTGACCCATGACTTCAACGAAAACTGAGCACTGGTTGTAGGCAATCTTGGACTCACTGTGGCAAGTTTCCTGTCCTAAGTTGGGCCGCCAGCATCCTGCGCCAACAAAGAACTGGTGAGCCAAGAACACCTCGACCTGATATCCAGACCGAACTCACTCAGCTTCACGCCCTTCACGGATCCGTCTCTGCAACTCTTGCTCCGTGTAGGAGAATGCTTGGAGTCCGGCCTCGTTCTGAGCTTCCGCCTGGTCCATGTACATCCTGGCGTTTTGGATCATCTGTCTTGTCCTCGCATATTGTTCTGAGGCGCAAGAGCTCGGGTAAACTGGGGAGTAGGGCTACAGTGATGATGCTTACGGGGGTCGACCAACGCCAAAAGGTTGGGGTTGGGATTCGGAGGGTCCATCGCACAGAGTGACGCGCTCTTGGCGCGTGAGCCGGCGAGGTGAGTCTCGATTTGAAATGGAGTACGCGCCGCACAGATGAAGGACGGAGGAAGGTCGTGTATCATATTGGGGCCGAATTCCCGATATGGAGAGTCGCGTCAAGGGAACTCGTGTATTCGTGAGCGAACAGCTACTGTCTGTTTACAGTCGCATTTCGAGTCCAAAGTGGTAACAACCGAGGCGTAGGATATGATTTTAGCGGGGAAGAAAGGTAGCAATACAGTACAGGCATTCGTAATATTCAGAAACTTTATGGACGAAGGACGAAGCAGTGCGAGCCAAATGAATAACGACATATAGAACGCCAGAGGCGTAAGACAGGGGTGAGGAAGCAATGCGAAGGATATGTGGGACAAAGCCAAAGGAGAGACCTACGTTGTATGCAAAAAAAGTGGCAGGTTCGTAAAAACCAAATGGGGGACCAGGTGACGCAAGAGGGGGGGATGGGCAAAGTATATGGGGAGGCAATTACGAAGAGAATTCAGTTAGAAATGAAGCAAAAAGGGAGAATAAGAAACAATGGACGTGATGTGTTATGTATATGTGTGTCGGAATTGGGGATGTATTACTGGCGATGGCAATGGGTTCGGATGATGAATGCAGAAAGACAAGTGTCCGAGGAGCGATGAGGAATACGATGAGAATACGTTAGAAGAAGTGGAGGCGAAAGATATGCGTTCGTACTGGATACAAGTGAAGAAGCCAACCACAAAATAAAAAGTTGAGGCACGAGATGCTTGGACTCTACGCACTGTGAACTGTGGGGGTCAACGCGTGCGAGAAACGATCATCGGGTCCAAGAGGCTCGGATATCTGCTGGTGGGTGGATGCCGTCGCGAGGCGGAAGGGGACGAACGAGTCCAGCCCGAACTGGGATTGAATGGACCTTGGGTACGAGGAGTGGGTGGGGATTTGAGCAACAGCTGCCGAGTAGTGGCTCGCAGAGTTGGAGAAGCGGGGAGCTGGAGGATGGGTATAAGGGTAGCTCTGAAGCGACTCTCTCCGGCCGAGCGGTCCGCTGTTGAGTTCAGACTGCCGGGTTATGTTGGACTCTGAAGGGTAGTATTGAGCACTCATTTGCGCGGAGCCGAGATCTTTGAGCGCCTGCTGCTGTTGTTGCATACCATTCGCTGTTGCACTTGTTGGCGTGCGAACGCCAAGGGGGTTCTTACTGTAGGAGAGGCGGATTCCTCCCCCCTTCACGAGGCTATTCAACGTATTTCCTTGCAACTCATGGAGCGCCTTGGTTGCGTGGCGTACGTCCTCGAACTGAATCAAACGTTAGATAAGCGCGACTTAAGACAGATGAGATGCACATACCTCGACAAAACACATCGGTCCGTTGTTCTTCTGACGGAAACATAGTTTGCGGAAACCTGGGTGACGGCCAAACAATTCACGCAACTCATCTTCCAAATAATTCGGGGAGTACCCCACAGGCGGAGGGGAACTGGGGAGGTTGCCAACATATAGTGTGTTTATGGGTGGGTTCTGATCACCTGGGTTACCCCTCGTTGTGGTAGTGACATTGCACGGCATCACCCCTGCAGAGGTTGGTGAGGATGAGTTTGGGGACCCAACGGACATAGATCCTAGATCCTTAGCAAGATCATTCTCCACCGTTCCGTTTCCATCCTCACTGGACGTCTGGGATGAGGGCAGCGAAGAAGACGTGGAGGAAAAGGGTTGGCTAGAGTCCAAGGAAGGCGGCGAATAGGGCCGGGATCTCATACCAAAAGGGGGCTGTTGAGGTAAGACGAACGTGCCAGGAGGGGGCGAGAGGGTGTCACTGTGGTAGATACCAGAGGAACCGTCAGACTCGACGCTGTGTGCTGACGAAGGGAGACCGGTGGACTTTGGAGGAGAGGCTTGAGGTGAAGTCAGATGAGTGGACAAGTCAGGGAGGGCCACCCGTATGGGCAATCTTCTATTGACCTCCTTTGCGGTCATTCCCCAGACGTTGGAACCAAGCGCCCCGATGGGCTCGTGAGAGGAGCCTGGAAGCCCCCCACCAATTGGCGGAAGATTTTGCGTGGGAGACCTGGAGACATGAGCCGGGACCGAATGGAACGCATCATAGGCAGCGGATCTGATCTGCGATGCGTCGTTCTCCTGCCGTCTTCTCAACCTCTCTCGTTCATCTTCATCAGCCCGACCCCTTGCACCGCGGATAGCTACCATCGTACGGTCCATGTCTTCGTTATCGGTGTAGTCGCCCAGTCGGTCTCGCCTCGAACCGAGACCCATCGCTCCGATAGCACCCAGCTCCCGTTCGCGGGTAGCAAGGGGCTCAGAAGGGTGGATGCCAGTTGGAGAGGTCAAGGAGTCAACGATGCCTCCAGCAGAACCAGAGGTCATAATTGGGGGAAGATTCGTGTTGACGGCGACTGGGCCACGTTTGGTATGCAAGTTCTTCTTGGCCATTTCAGCCTTGAGGACGGCATTCTTCTCAGCATCCACGCGCTTTCCTTGAAGAATGTCCCGGGCTTCAAGTGCCTCTTGACGGGTGCGGAACTTGGCAAATCCGATTATTTGTTTCCGGGGGGGTTGAGAGACGGATGAAGGGGGGAAATGCGAGTCCTCTGTGGGCCAGGACGAAGGGATACCGTCACGAGTGTTCTCGGAGAGACCGGCAAGGTTATACTGGTCACTGAAGCTCTGTGGATAGCCACCACCGCGGACACCGGCCGCACTAGAAGCGTTGTACGAAGTGGATTCCTTGTTTGGGATCTTTAGGGTAGCCGCCTCAAAACCGGAAGAGAATGTGAACATGTTTTGGAACTCGCGCTCCTATGGTGATTTTAGCGAGGGGCGGCAACATGGATGACTAATACAACGTACCTGCATATCATCTGGGAATCCGACAACAAAAATGGTTGATATCTCTTCCACTTGAGTTGGGTTTGTGACAGTCCCACTGACAGAGTGCATGGGGACAGTGGTGGAGGTGGATGGCAAATGGGGACCATAAGGTGTCTGCGACTGCATGTGCGCCAACCCATTCAAATACGAGGCTTGAGGATATTGTTGTGGTAGGGACTGGGGAAACGACGAGAGCATGCTCGACGAGTGGAGAGCGGGCCCAGAACCCGAGTCATTTATGACCCCGTCACCATTGAGGAATGACTGTTGGATGCGATGCTCATCAGATAAGCCGGAATGAATGCCGCTGAACATATCAAAGTGGGATTGGGAGGAGTGATGCGCGTCGACCTGCTGCGATGGCGACAAGAACAGGTCCGAGTTTGAGGTCGAGAATGCCGACGCGTAGTTGTTTACAGGTACCGAAGACGTGTGGCGGGACTCGCCGTTGAAGAAGCCAAAAGGAATGGTACGATCAGAGGCGAAGCTGTTCGCGTTTGCGAGTTGCTTCCGAGAGTTGGGTTCGGCGGAGGGGAAGTCGGTGGGTAAATGTGATGTGTTGTACACTGAATGATGGGCAGAAGTTGGTAGGGACTGGAGAAACGGGTCCTTGATATGAGGCGATTGTTCGTTATTTTGAAGCATACTGGGAGAATCAGGGCGAGCATTGGGAGGCATATTGAGGTGGAAGGGAACTGTAGGGGACCCTTTGGATGATGAGATTGAGCGGGGTCCTACTGCTTCCGAGTCAAACGAGGAGACTGGTTCTGCGTCCACTTGAGCGTCCAAACTGTCGAGGAGAGATCGATTGATGAAGTCCTCGTCTGCGCGAGAACGGGTCGAGGAAGAGAGAGTAGAATCCAGGGTGGGCAATGGGGGTATTCGGACAGGGAGACGATGGTTCGAGCAGACCAAGGGATCAGAACATCAACAGGCTGGATACTGTGAGGAAATGAGCGACGAGGGAGGGTGGGGAGGGATCGTGTCGACGTACAAGATGCAAAGCTACAAGGATCGAATGACACGAAGGTTAACAACAGGGGATGCGCGCGATACGTGTGGCAATTGGCAAAGAGAGGAGATGCAGCGACGCCGACGATGTACGAGACGATGGTGCGCAACGTCGAGGACGATGAGCGGACAAGGTTCGGCGCTGTGGCTGACGATCGAAGACAGAGATGATGGATGGAGAAGAGCGAAACGCGAGTTTACCCATTCTAGGTTCGCACGGAATATTCCCACGCACTGATCCCCCAGGACCCCGGAACCCCGTTGTCGTCACGGAGGTGGCTTTGCGCGCTGTCCACGGCCGCTAGACCTCACAGGGGAGCTGCGCACGCGTCAAGGAAAGGCAAGGGTGGCCCAACGAAGAAAAGGAGCAAAAAAATTCGCACCAAGTCCGGGCAATCCGAGCGGCCAGGAGTTACGGGGTCCGATGTAACCCTATGCTGGGTGTTTCCAGGTCCATTGTCTGGCCGGAAGGGGAGAGGAAAGCAAAAGGGACAACGGAGCTGAGGAGATGGGTAGGAATCGGAAAAGGTGACAATCATGATGGTTGGTCGTCAGCCACTCTCCAAAGCGTCCACCACGATCATCCGATATCAGATCAAGGAGCCGAAGAAATCAGAGCAGATGCATCCACAGCGTGAGTGGACAAACGAGACGGATTGAGAGAGGGACATGGTCGTGGTCGCTGTTATCGTTGGGAACGAGGACAGGAAGAGAGAACAACGTGTTGCGACTGAATTCCACCCGGTCATCTGTGTGGTCCACGACCCTTTCACGGTGATTTTGTCGAATTAATTCTTTTTTGTGATCTCCAGCGCACAATGAACCGAACACTCCCCTCTCGCTAACTAAATACTGAAACAACGAGTTTGTTATCAACATATGTGCGTCGCGATATAACTAACAGCGCAAGATAATAGGTGTTGAGAGGTGTGCAGAGTCTGTGGGGAAAGGGAGGAGTCGGTGAGGTTCGGTCCTCAACAAAGCGCAGCAGGAAACTGACCATCCTAACCGGATCATCACGTCCATCCAAGCGAGCACGGAGAGCAGCGCAAAGATTAGCATAACCCATAGCACTGCTCCAACGAACCTCTCCCTCGCTCTCCTCTTCGCCCCCTGTACGGAATGCACCGATTGCGGGTCGTAGTAAGGAAGAGCGGCTTGTTGTTGCTGGCCTATCGGCGTCGGTCCATATCCTTGCGCACGTGGAACACCGGAAGTCCCAGATTGTACGACAAGTGGTTGGGCGGCAGCCGACTCGGTGTACGAAGGAGGTGGTTGCGACGGGGGCGGCGAGGGCTGCCTGGAACCCTGGCCCTTGACAATGGAAGGGTCGATAATGATTGTCATTGGCCTGGCGGACAGTGCGGGGGTGGCGCTGCGGAAGGAAAATAGATAAGATCTCCGGGGTCTGTTGGTGAAAGTCAGATTCCCTGGGACCCACCGGACAACCCCCAACGAGTTCAGCAGACGCCCAATTGGAACCCCTGCACGAAAATCGGTCAAGTACGTATTCGGGGTCTGGGGCGTTCTCCCCACCGTTAGGAAAGAAAACTTCCCCCAGCAGAAGGTGACGTAGGTGGGCGTTGCAAGGTTGAGGCACCTCGAGATAAAATTTCGTGCGCTCGGGTGGGTGGGAATTTCCAACAAAACTTCGGCTGGAGAGGTGTACTCGGCGTTTTACAGAATGCGCCTCCGAAAAACAGTGTGGAATATAAGCATGTATGTTACAACTATTCGAAATGTAGCGTAGTAGCGGGTAATCTCGGAAGCCAACTCAAGCCTCAGCACGGCCCCTCCCCTTTTCAAGGAACATGTTCAATGACCCCATCAGGTTACCCTCGTCAGCTTCCTGCGGCAGCCACTCGCCATTATACACGCACAACACCTTCATCCGAGGGTGGTAGTCCAGGTTGGGGAGGAGCTTGGGCGTGATGAGGAAATACTGGCCAACATCCGAGTTGCAGGTGACGCCGACAAGTTGGTTGTGAACCAGCCGTTCTGCCCGAGCATCCATTCCTTGGTTGATCTCATCGACGAGTGAGAACGGTGACCGGGCTTGTTCCATCAGACTCATGAGATATAGGATCGTGGTAAGAGAACGTTCCTGCCGGTTGCCGTCAACATTTCAACATGTCACACACAGCAAACAGTGACGTACTCCTCCAGACTGACGTTGTCCTGTCAATAATTGGAGTTTCTCGTTGTCACGGAATTTGACGAGAATGTCGATTGCCCACTGTGCGTAGTCTTCGTGGGGGGCGATTTGAATCTCTCCGGCACAACCGATTCCTACAGGGTACCAATAAACAAAACAGATAGAGGCATTCCGGAAAGATGATCGTACGGTCGAAAGCAGCAGAGAATTTGGCGCCGATGCTGGAAACGAGGGCCTTGAGTGCGGGCTCCCAGGACATCTGTGCCAACTGTCAGAACCCCCGTCAAGTTTGTTTGGAGGAAGGTCACATACCCTGGCTGTTTCGACCGAGCTACTGATCTTTTCGGCCCTCGCCTCTTCTTCAGCAAGATCCTGAGTCAATTGCTCGATCTGGTAAAATAGTGAACAGCTCGTCGGTGGGCCGAGAGCACAGTGCACGAACCTGAGCTTGGCGCTGCTGATACTGTTCGATGACGTTCCGGTTGGTCGCAAGGTTCATCTCGAGTTCATTTTCCACCTGCTCTAGTTCACCCTTCACTTCATCTGCGGGCATTTCGTCCAGTTTCCCCTCCTGGTGAGGGACGTTAGCGGAAGAGAAAAATCATTGAGGATGTCACATACGTTCTGAAGGGTTTGGAATAACCCTTGGACCTCTTCGGAAGCAGCCTCCAACTTGTCCCTGCTCTCCGTGAGTTTCTCCTTGGAGACCTGCTTAGCCGACTGGAACTTGTGATTCGCATCGTTGAAGGCCGTTAGAGCTTCGTTTATCTCAGCCATCATGTCCTCGGACTTGGCGTCCAGATGTTCAGAATCCGATTCAACTTGGCAGGTTTCTAAACCGGTTTTGACCATCTCTTGCTGCTCAATCTCAAGACGTCGCGCAATTTTCTGTGGAGGGACGGATTCAAGGATCTGGAAAACCTGGAGAAGGCGAATGTGCGTACCACGACCTCCCTCATAACGATCACTCGATCGTTGATCGCCTTCTCAATATCCTTCTTGTACTTTGCCTTTTGATCTTCCATGGATGGAGCGTTGAGCTTTTCGTCAAGTTCACTCTCCAAGTTGGCTGACGTTGTCATGAACGACCGCGTTGTGAAAGTAGTCGAGACGGCTCTCACAAATTCTGACAGGGATGGCTGCTCTCTTACGCTGCTCCTTGACAATATTCTCCTTCCTCTCTTGAAGGACACGCTAACCGAAAGTCAGTGTCGGTCGTTTCGGCGGGAAAATAGCATGTACGAGTTGTCTTCCAATCGAAACCTCGTCAGCCCTGAGCTCATTCTCCCTCTCCCTGTACTTCGAATGCGCCTCCTTTGCGACCTGAAGTTGGACCTGAGCTTCCTGGACCTTGTTCTGGAGATCCTCCCTTTCGGATGGATCGACTTGGGGATACCATCAGAATCCTGCACGTTAAAAATGCCGTCAAACCCACCGTTAGCTCTGCCTAACCACCGTGCGTTTCCGTAGTCCCGAGTCGTACTCTGCACAAGACGCTTTCCATATCTTGATCGGCTAAGGTTGTAAACGACACTCCCCGCGATGAAGTTCCCTCCACCCTTTTCCCCGATGGTTTTCATGCCCTCATTGACGTTCACGCTTCTCTCGTTCAGCGCGATCGGCTGGAGAAACTTGAGCGCCGTCTCCTTTAGAGATGCAAAGAGGCAAACCCACAGTACGGTGCAGTCCACTGACTTGTAAGAACCACTTCAGTTCCTCGGGACAATCGATGTAATCCAGCGCATATCCATCGAACCCATGCGCTTTCAACTAGGAACGTCATGATCAGGGACTGGGCAGCCTGCGTTGATTTTGAGAATTACCTCCGTTGGATCTATTGGCTGGGGTGAGGGTTGTCCCTTCGGCCTGAACCAACCGATGATTCTCGCCCTCCGGCCAAGAGCTTCTGTAGTATCAGCAACAAGCTTCATCAAGAGCCTGTAGTCCTCGTCGCATTGAGCAACGAACGTCTACGAGGCATTCCCGTGAGCGAGTGAATATTCAATGGGCGGAAGTACGGTACCTTCATGGTGTCGTGGCTGATCAGGGTGTCGACTGCATTTATGTACCGTTGATCCTTGATGCTGATCGATAAGCAAGGAGGCTCCAAAATCGGGAGTCGGAACCGCCGCTGGTTTTCTCTCAGCCAGACGACGGTGTCCGCGCAATCTTGATCCATGCGTCGCAAGTTATGGAGTTTTACATGGGCCTGGTTGTCGAGTCGCTTAAGTCTTTTCCTTGGGTCAGTGAATTTTGGTTGATCTGTTAGAGCTTGACACACTCTTGTTGGTGGCCATCGTACTGGCGCCGGATAACGGCTTCGGCGTCATAGTCTTGTCGCCTCTGATAATCCAACGCAGATAACTCAGCTTTGACTTTCTCATGTTTCGTACGCGCATTGTTCTGCGGGGGGTTTTAGCCGTCGATTCCCTCACGGTTTGCTTCGAACGCACCAATTCAGCGTCGAGCTTCTCTTGGTCCTCGGTCTCGAGAGGTGATTCCAGTACCTCCTTGAATTTGCTGATCTGCTTCTCAAGTTCTTGGATACGTCTCTGCCGTTCCTTCTCTGCCTTACTGAGGTCGACGAGCTTATTAATGGTGGCCTCTTGACGAGCGCACTGAAAATCATCAGCCCCATGGGCCGTGACAAGGCGAGGAAAAGCGTACGATGTTCTCGTCGTCCGTCTGTCTTTTACGCAGAGTATTCACAGTCTCCCGGACCGAATCTTTCATCTTCTTCCTCGTGGTTTCCAAAGCTTTGCCGCGGCTGTTGAACTCGCTGGGGATGGGAGGTGAGGAACGTTCCGACTTGAGACAAGCATTGTTCGTACTCTTTCAATTGCAACATAGGTTGGTGTTTCTTCTTCAAAACTTTCATCTTTTCGTGGTGCCGGGCTCGTTCTTCCTTCTTGTTGCGATATTCCACCATCGCAAGTTTGTACTCCACGAAAGGTAAGATGACGTCCAAAAGGTTTTTCTATCATTGGATTAATTCGAGGTCAAAAGGACAGACGGCAAAAGCATTTACCTTATTCTCCAGTGCTTGACGTTCTTCGAATCGTTTAACCTCCTTCTCCAGGGTAGCATTACGGTCTTTCAATGTGACAAGCTTTTCCTTATCACCAGTGATCCTCTACGAAGTGTGAGAAGAGTTATTAAAACCAAGATGCGCACGTACCACTTCCAGTTCTTTCAGCTCTTGGCCAGATCTGATCAGGGATTCGTGCCATGTCGTGAGGTTCTCGTTACCAGCAGCACGCTGCGTTTCTTTCAGAAGGTTCTGCGGAGTCATGCGAGCAAATTCCGCTACGCGGTCCTGAGGTAGGAAGGTGCTGATCCCAGGTGAGCCAAGGAGTTGGGTAAAAATAATCCTTAGTCACCTACCAGAGGTTCCCGACTTGGATATTCAATTGTGTGATAGTAGCGTTGACATCCTTTCCAACCGCACTCTTTCCGTTGATGGTAAACGATGTGTTTCTGGTCCCCTCAATAAGCTCGCGCCTGATGACTATGTTCGGCTTCCCTGGGTGGCCTTTCAGCTCAATCTCGATGTACCCCTTTTGCTTGGTTTGCTTCACAAACGAGTTCAAATCTTGACGACCGAGAACCTGAACGACGGATGGCGTCGGCGAAAGAACCCAGTATCTCCGGACACACTCACGCTGGGAGGAAAGTTGAGTCCGAGGCAAATAGCACAAGCAATGCTGCTCTTTCCCGTTCCGTTGGGTCCAATGACCATGTTCAGGTGGGGACCGGGACAAAATTCGACAAAGTCATAGGTGACAAAGTTCTTGAGCTGAATGCGCACAATGGATCCTGTCACATATCTTTGGCGGTAATTAGATACCGCCTCGATGGCTCAAATGCTGCTTACCCATCCGCATCTCGAACTAACGTCCCGGGACGTGAAGATCCGTCGGTCTCATCCTTCACTTGATACGAATCACCACCGGTGTTGGCACGTGCCCGCTTCCTGCCTTTGGGTGACTCCTCCGCCTCCGCTTCAGAGTTGGGGACACCGTCCGTTTGCGCAAGATTTCGGGGGTTCTGCGACCCATTAGTAACTCTTCGAGATTTCCTGACAACAGGAGAGTGTTGTCTCCCCTCTTCTTCAGAATCTGAGGGTTGGACTCGACGCGGCATTGGATGATGGTAATGATCACCGCGCGGGTGGACGCGTCTCGGGATTATCAGCGTGACACGTGACCTTTGAGGAGTGGATAGGGTTTAGGGCAGGTCAGCTCTCATCTCGGACTCACACCCGGTCGTCTCAGCCACCGCTATGCCTGGCGAACCATCCAAGCGGTCGAATATTGTCGATGTGTAAGTCCTTTTTGGACCCTTAGTTATGGCGGAACCACACTCACGCGACCTAGGACTTACCAAGAACTTCACTTAATCTTAACTGGCGAGAGAGAGGGCCTCTCAAGAGAGCAAGTCACTGCGATCATCGAGCCGCGCGTTGCTCAGCTCAAGAACATTACAGAACCGTTTGGGAAGCCCTCGGACGCGTCTAAGAAGTCTTTGGACTCTGGTTCGGTCACTCTCACAGACGGCACCAAATGGCCTGTGGACGAGATCGACAAGGTGGCTGCGATTGCCCTGAGCGACCATTTCCAGATCGACCAAGTTCATGCCCTCGTCCTGTTCCGTGCATTCATCTACAACGAAGGTCTCCCCAATGAAGCGCTGGCGAACGAAACCGGGTCCTTCACCGAACAGCTCATAAAAGTCATCACACCCTTTTACCTTTCCGAACGACTCTCCATCCTCCGGGTTCTCATTCCCTTATTCCGCGCCAACGAGTCCGAACTCGATCATGCTTACGACTACGCCACGATTTTCCTACCCAAGATCTCTCCAGAGGGTGACCGTACCTTCATCAAGCACATTTTATCCGAATACCAACGGAAAACCCAAGCAGCCCTACCCAATCACACAAACGGGGACCCTCGCGCCAGCTCGCTTTGGGCAAAGCACTGCTGCACGGAGCAGATAATTCTGCTCGAGATCATGTTTTGGACGATGTGGAGTCGAGTAACCTGTGACGGTCCCATCGTCATGCGCATCTTCGAAACAGCGTATGAAACAAGGCTGGGGTCGGAGCAAGCAAACTCTTCTTATCTTCTAGACGAGGAAGGGCAACAGTTGCAGCAAGACGCCACTGGGTTGTGGATTCTGCTGACGTTAGAGGTACTGGAACTTGAGAGGGTTGGGGAAAGTCTCGACATCACCCTTAGTCCCGACGAAACCTCCATCTATGTCGCATATCCAGAGGCTCTGCAGAGAATCCACGAGCTTGTTATGTCGCAGGGAGACCGACAATTTGGTTGTACCTATCTCGCTTGGGCGTTCGTGTTGTCATGTCTGCAAACGGCTGCTGGCGAGTTAGGAGGGCCACCAGAAAATTATCGAACCTTCTTCCAAACGGTTGCCCAAACTGCAGGTTTACGGGACAAAGCCCCCCTCCCCCTCCCACAGCTCATGGTGCAACGGTGCTTCGATCCTGACGCGAATGTCATCGACCTCTTCCATTCAATGTTAACGCAATCGCCACTATTCGTCACGGGACTACACTTACGACGGGGGTCAGCTCTCACGGAATCAAATGCCGTTGCGTTTAGGTCGGTCATGAAAGGTTTGTCTCCACCCGTATATTTTAGTTTCTTTTCTCACTCTTGATAGGACTCCTCATGTCCTTGGTCGACTTGGTGCCAGTGGAGATGATACCGGGGTTCGATACACTGGTTGAAGTTTGGATCGCACTGTTCGGTAGGGCAGAACCAGCATCCATTGAGGGTATATGCCAGCAATTTTGGGAACATGATTCATCCGAGGGAATCACTCGGCGCGCCGTCTTCGATGTTGCCAGAACCCGCTTCCCAATACAACCCCGGCACCTCCTTCGTTTGACCCGTTCAATGAGTGCTGCAGGTTTCCTCGATACCGACCCCCTCTCCGCATCTGCCCTCCCTCCAGAGGGACGCCTCTCAAACGACCTGCGCAGGGATTGTGCTTTCCATGTTTTCCGGTATCTGGACAACCTCAATACATACACCCAGCTCATACCAGCTTCGCTTTGTTCTGGACCCCATGCCATCGTTGACCGCTTCTCCGAGCGGGACAACTCTTCCTACGGTGTCTCATACACAAATCTCCGCCCCATTAAACTCCCAGGCGGTTCCGTACTTCCCGCACGCTCCGTGGGTCGGGTCATCAGCGGTGACACGGCAGAGTTCGTGGTGGTCATTTGGGACCACTCGCATTCAGGTTGGAAGTTGATTTTGGAACTGCTTACGGATTACACAAATCGCCGCTGTAACCACTACGGAATCGGGGGCTTGTTTTCTACTCGCAAACATCCGTCATCCCAGGCAACCACAATGAGGCTCCAGGAAATTGGTCTCGAACAGAACGTAACTTCAGACGAGCTGGTTGTGCTCGATGTTCTTGACCTTCTCCGGAGTATCCTGGCGGACAACCCTCCTCTTGCCAAGGTGTTGTTGGAATCACTCGAATCCGGAGAAACGGTCGTCTCGCACACCAACAACGATCCACCACCAGACCTCGTACAGTTGACAACAATGATTCTGGAGGAAGCGTTGTCAAGGTCAAGTAATGCCCGGTCCCAAACTAGGATCCAGCTCATTGCATCGTCGCTGAGTGTCTTGGCAAGTCTACTTTCCATACGGGAGTATTCTCTACGAGTTTGGTTGTACCTCCGGTCCTCCTCCTCCCTTTTCAGTTCGGACCGTGCAGTCGGTCTCGTGTCGTCAGTCCTTGCCTCGGAACGCGCTGTGGGACACTACACGATGACCCTCTCCATGCTCCACCTCGTACAGCAGCTTTTCAACGAGGCATCGTCTGCCGTACTCGTCGACGATGCCAAGGTCGTACAACTCAAGGAGGATGTTCTGCTCAGGGCCGCCAGGTTTGTCCACGCGCAAGTTTGGGTGGAACACACGGGCTGGAAGTACGCTCAAGTTGGGGATCGATTTGAGATCGGACGGCGCGCCACGACATTCTACTCCACGGTTCTTACCCACTCTCCTCCCACCCTGGAAGACCGACCTTTCGCATCACTTAGCCAAGCCGTTGTCGAAGCATTTCTCACGAAAGCTTCTATGTCGACGATTCATCCCCTCGTTTCTTCCCTCACCACTGCCGGAACGTTGTTTAAAACATTCCACTCCACCCGTCGCATCGGAGAGGTCCGCAGGGTCATGCGTTTACTCGAGTCCCACCTCAGCTTGACGCGCTTGCTCCTCAACTGCAAAGAACCATCCTCTCCCGCTTACCTCCTTGAGCAGGCACTTTGTGGTAGAATCACTGGTGGTGCCTCATCCAACGACCTGGGACGAATGAGGTCGGATCCCATCGATGTATTGGCATCCTACGTCACCTCAACGAAGCTTGGTCATATCGTTCCTGTCGAGGCAATGAGGGTCCTATACTCACTTTGTACCTCTTTGTACCTCTCCGAACCCTCCCCTCCCATGCTCATCGGACACCTCTCCAACCCTGAGGCTACGGTCAATTCCTTGGTCCGAATCGTCCAAAACCCATACGAAGACCTCGAGCTCCGCATTTCCGTCTGGAGCTTCATCTCGTTGGCAGTGAACACCGAACCTGCATTAGCTGGTTTACTTGTCACGGGGAAGTTCAAGACCCCATCCGCCAAAGGGAAGGAGAAAGAAGATTCAGCTTCTTCAAAGGCCCTCAGCGCCATCGAGATTGCTTCCGCGACTATGGAGCAATGGAAGGATCTGTGGGACGCGAATCCACGAGTCCTTTCGTGTATCCTTCGTTTCCTGGACATAACCTGGCAGCACGCATTCGAGCACAAAGCCACGCTGAGCACCCTGCGCGGCGACGCCCAGTTCTGGAACAGACTCGTTTGTTGTGCGAAGGAAGAGCTCGGTCCAATCCCGGATTCCGTTACCCAGTCTTATGTTGTCGGTGATAATGGGGAGCCCAGGTCAGACCTTCACGAAGCTGTCTCCGTCCATGCCTGCCGTACGATGGCTAAATCACATGCCTTGCGTATAATTGCGTTGGATATGGAGCACTTCGGCAAGGATTCTGATGGCAAAACTGCCGAGAAACCTCAGAGTTATCTTGCGATTGAGCCCGTTTTCAAGGCGGAGGAGGAGCTGAACGACTACATCCTCGAAGCTGCAGCGACGCCATACCAGCCCCAGCTTTTCGACGATCTGACGGAAACCGCTCGTTCAACAGTTCCCTCCCTGGCTCTCGAACACCTCCGCATCCAGACTCCTGATAGCGAGCGAGAATTCGGAGACAATTTTACGTTTTCGCGGGAGCTCCTCCGGTCACGACTGCAGCTCGAAGAAGAGGTTGTACAGATGATGGACATGAAGCTCACGTCGATGAACCTCAACCTCTCCCTTACCTACGCGCAATCCGCCCTCACATCCTCGTGGCGCTACCTCCTCCTCCAGACCGTTCCCTTCCAGCGTGCGGCTTCGAGCATCCGGCCGCACGTGCTTTCTCTCATCGCTTCAATATCCGAAGCAGTTGCGTCGGAGAAGCGCTCCGGGGAGATGATGGCCACCATTTACGAGGAGCGATTGAGCCTCCTCCTAGCTCTTTTGGAGCTGGCTTGGTTCTCATCGGATGACACCAAGGCGGAAATCCAATCCTTCATCCTGCTCGTCGGTAACGTTCGTGGCATCATCCTCAGCGAGACACAACCGCCCGCAAAATCGTTCCTCGGACATCTTGCCGCCCCTTTCCATCGTACTCTCCTCCAGATCATGTACTTCTGTGCTCGCCACTCAAGGTTGCTCTACCGACGTAGCAAAGCACTCTCTGCGGAACAACGACTCAACGTTGGTGCTTTCATCGACTCATCACTGAACCTCGTCATCGATGCCCTACGCGTGTGCTTCGAGTCCGCGCTGACGCGGCTCGACCTGGACTTAGACCAGGATCTGGAGTTCCTCGTCGCTGTCTTCGAACAGTGCACACGACTGGACGTGAACCTTTCCCCGGCGGTGTGGTTAACCAAGTGCCAGGAGACCAACGTGATTGGAGCGAGCTTACGACTTTTCGCTCGGACAGACCTGGTTGGACTGTCCGACCTCCCCCTCCTCCGGGCCAGAAGACAACCGTTGTATGCGGCACACATCCTCACCTTCCACATGGCGCTTGCCAGCATTCCTTCCGCTGCTGAGCGACTGGCCAGCGAGGGAGTGTTGTTGGCATACGGAGAAAATACCATTAGCAATGCCATCCGATCTGGTTCGATCGACGTCACCATCCCCGAACTTCCAGGTGACAGAAGTCCCGCTCACAAGGCGTACTGTTCGATGTTGGCCGTTGTATCCGGTGTCACCTCGGCTTTGGGACGGCAGACCCATTTTGATAACGAGGTCAGCGGTTTCGTGCAGCTGTATGGGGACCAGCTTTCGCGTGCTTTGTCGTGGAGTATTGGTGATCCGTTGACTCTGCCTTACCTCGAGGAGCTGGAACAGGTTGCGAACCTCTTCGCTGCGGTTGCCAGGAATCTGCCGTTGATGACACAACCGGGCGAAAGCGTGACGAGGATCCTAAAGGTTTTCACAACTCACGCATTGACCCTACTCCAACATCTCAACTATGCCCTGACGCATCCGAACCATCTCGCTAGTCTCCTTGAGCCCGTCACTGCAGCGGAGAGAGAACTTATCGAGAGGGACAGGAAGTCTTCCCCCCAGTCAAGCTCTGAGATCGTCGACCCCATGAAACGGCCGTTCCTCACACGTCTCATCCATCGGTTGTTTAAACTCACGAACGGGATCATCGGGGCGTTGACGGATATCAGTGGGGCAGAAAGGGTGTTGATCGGGGAGCAACAAGATTGGCTACTGCATGAAGCTCTCGTAGTTCCTGTGAGTATATTTGTTCCCCCCGTCCTGAGCAATGTTAACATTCACGTTCACTTTGTCATCCAGCATTCGAAGGTAGTTGTTGGCGAACCAGCCTCGTTAGGGACCTTGTTTGAACTCGGAAACGGCACGTTGGACATCCTGCGCCTTTTGATTGACCGCCCTCCGGGTCAGACAATCACCCCTGCGGCAGCCAAAGCCACCACAGGGTACGAAAAACCCTTGGACGTACGGGAAGCAGTTTCAGCCACGAAGCAGACCTTGGAGACTGTCTTGACGTACGCGGTGACTCAGATGGCGATGTGGTTATCGAAACCAGAGTTCGACGCCAAGTCGGGAGGTGTCGGAATTACAGACATGGATACGGACGAGTCTCTGACAGAACAGAAGGGTTTGGAGAGTTTGGGTGGGAAGGAGCGGAGAGGGCAAAGGAGGGCGACAGTGTCAATGGCAGACCGATTGAGGAGAGGCATGGCGGGAGAGATGGCGACGGATTTGCAAGCTTTGTTGGAGAAGACGAAACCGGTTATGGAGAAGGGTCAAATATTGGTAGGAGGGGATGACGTCGACATTGTTGATATCCTTTCACATTTCCTGAAGGAGCACATTCTTGCGCCATGATTTCTGTAGCTAGGTACGGTGCTGATATTATCCTGTAAATATAATCATGCCCTGTCTGCACATACTAGTCGTTCTCTTCGTCACCTTCATCACCGTCAACCAACTCTAACTCCTGTTCAAGATCCTCTTCGAGACCCCAGTCCCTTTGAACAAGTCGTTCAATATGCCCGTGCACGAGAACTCCTGCACGCCTCGATGAGTTACTAACATGACGCCTATGAGTAAATACTTGCCAAGAGCGACCAAGGCTGATCCGTCGAAGATCTTGTACATGTCTTTGACAAGATCCGCTCCCTGCCGCCCTTTCTGTTTTGGCGTCTGCGGTGTTGCGGAGGACGCGGGGGCAACGTCCTCACTGCTGTCATCATCAGACTCCTCGGCCGAGATCGAATCCACGGTTGACCGAGAACTGGACCTGTTTCCCGGATCAGCGTTCATTTTCGCCCTCTTCCTTTGACGAGCGATCCTCGAAGCACCAATGAGCTGGCCCTTCTCGGAGTAGTATTTTGCAGCAAAATGGTGGAGACATTTCAGTAGGTCCTGTTCCGTCAGTATTGTCAGTTGGGCACCAAGCCTCGGGAAACACCCTACTCACAGACGAGGGAAGCAATGGGTCGTTGGAGGCCGGAGTAGTTTCGGCCCCATTTTTGCCACCAAGAATGAAATCAAAGTCCCGGTAGAACCGAGCCCGTTTTATCGTTCGTGGGTCTTTCTTTTGGCGCTTGCGTTTTCTATCCTCTCCTTCAGACTCGTCCTCAACCTCCCCTGCGCAGGAATCGGTAGAGTTGGGCTGGCTTTCAGACGGCCGATACTCGTCGGTTTCAATATCGAATTCCTCTTGGGGTTCCGACCCGTCGTCCGACAAGGTTGCCCGTTTGCGTTTCTTCACACTCCCGGTTCCTCCGGCGTTGACGGCGGTCCGGTTGCCTCGAAGGTCCTGACTCGCGTATCTTGACTCTCGAGAAGTGACCCTGGTGCCGTCAGGGTGAACACGGAGTGCGGCTCGATCGTGTACGGTTGTCACCCTCCTTTGGGAGCCACTAGCCATGACGCATGACGGTGGTATGAGGTTGATCAAGGAAGCTCGGCGCGGCCACGCTATTAAGCGCTCGCACGATGGCGGCTGGTCCTGACGGTACCCACCACGTTTTTCAAAGATCACGCATGGGTGCAAAATGGGAAGAATAATGTGTACTCTTGTACATAATACTCTGGAAGGTACAGTAATCAGGTCCGTGATGAGAGGTACCACTACGGTAAGCTAGCTGTCCTTGTCAAACTCGTTGATCGGCATGGTACCCCTTCGTGCATTTGGCCTACTGCTGCTAGTTCCAGCTACCACGGAGGGGCTTGATATTCGCCGTGGGGGAAGAGCCAGTTGGAAGCCCGAAGATAACATACCTGTTGAATGGCGAGGGATTCCCGGGGATTGAGGGGGGTCGTTCAGGGTCCTCATATATGGTGACGGTGGTCCGTCTGGATGTGGGGAAGGTGACTTGGGAGGTGCGATTATTCCCTCCGAGGAACTTCGACTCGTGGCTGGTCGCATACGCGGAAGGTGATCCAGGGGCAATGCATCAACGAGGGTTTTGAATAGAGAACCGCGAGGCTGGGGATGGTGTATTTTGGGAGGACTTGATGGGATATTCGGAACGCCAGCGAGGCCTATGAAATTTCGGAATTCAATAATCTTGTCTCCAACGCGACGCAAAGCTTACTGCTCGCGGTGGGAAGGGTATTTTCTCCCGCACTCAAGCTCAGGAACAAGAACAGGGGAGCGAGCCAAACGCACACGGCAAAAAATGTCGCGATGTCCGAGAATCCCGGGACACCTGAGTTTGGACCACGGTACATCCGACCTCTAGCACTTCGAGCCTGTGAGGCGAGCCTTGAAAAGTAAAAGAACCACATGAAGTGATCTGCAACCACCAGGATGCAGGACGAAATGAAAGTGAGCGATGACAGTGAGACCAGGGGCCATGCTGGGGTGAAGTTTTGGAGATAGACGATATGACAGATGATTGAGAAGACCAGGTGGACCAGAGGCAGTGAATCGAAGAAGTACAGGAGGACGTGTATCGCTATTATGGTCTGTAGAGCGTAAACCCAACGCGCGGTCCTATGGGCAGTGAACTCACGGATATTCCCCGTTGACCCCAGGCCTTGGCCGCCTTCGAACGCTCCTCTATCAGCTCTGATATCCAGAGGAGCCCGCTTGCTACACGCGCCGATCAGGCTTCAGCCGAATCTGGGGATTGGAGGGATCCCACCAAGAGAAAGAATAATGAAAGCCAGTGCCGCCAGCATCGCGACATAGCTGACACAGAGGAGTCAGTCGCAAATCTCGAGCAAGAGTGCAGGAGGCTGACCTAAGGTTGTGGAGGAGCCCCATGACGTGGAAGTGCGCGATCACGTTCCGGCGATCCAATTCGTTACCTCCGCGGTCTTGGCTCCACGCACGCGTACGATGCACCTTTACCTGGGAGACAACCCCCGGACCCTCTACCTCGCAACTAGCCAACACGACGATAAACTTGGACGACCGCAACGGGTGTTGGTCTTCCGAGTCGCCCCTTCCAATCCTTCCCAGGCGGTCGTAGAATTCCTGCGCAAAGATCAGGTGAATCTTTCGTCTGCTGTCCTCATAACGAATAGGGCCATCAAAGGATGCATGGGTCTCATTAGTGTTAGTGGAGGTGAGCGAGGCGTCATGATGGGCGAACTTGTTAGCACTGACTGATATTCCGTGCGTATGAAGATATCTTTGTCGCAGTGATCACTTCCACCACAGAGGTCGGAAACACCCGCCCTTCAGCAAGCACTCCGGAATCAGTCGCTCGGATCCATGATGTCTCCTTCTATAGCCTTACATCCTCCACCTGGGACGATTTTTCCAATTCTGAGCAAGCCTGGAACCATTCAGATCCTGATATCATTAACCTCCGAGACAACTACTCACAGAGTCCAAGTGCTGGGGTCCTTGAACACCCTTGCCTGCCTTTGACAAAGATACTTTCTTCCGGTAGTTTTTACTTCGCCCTCGAACCCCAATGGGACCTCTCTACCCGATTCTCGGAGCGGCTCCCCTCCCCGGGCAGCATGGAGAAAGGTCATGCACACGATATTGCAAATTTCGACGAACGCTTCATCTGGAATGAATATATCGTCCGGAGTCTCTTGGATTTCAGAGATAGACTAGACTCCCAAGAGAGGGAGGACCTGGATCGTTGCCAGTTTATCGTTGGCCTGTTTCCGCAACTCCCACAGTGATAGACTCATATTCCTCTCCCCAGGTCTTGGCCATCCAGGGTTACGTTGGGATTTTCACCATGGCACTCTCGGCGCCTCCCACCAATGGCGCACCTGTTATCGCCACTCTTTCGCTGATATCTCGCCTGGGTTGGAAACGCGCTGGCACACGTTTCAATACCCGTGGTATAGATGATGACGGAAACACCGCAAACTTCGTCGAGGCACGTTACTTGCAAAATCACAGTTTATTCGATCTCATCGTTCATCCAGACAGAAACTATATTCTCAACAGATCAGCATTGTTTCAGTTACGTCCAAATCCGCGGAAGCGTTCCTTGTTGGTGTTTCCGATATCCGTATGTTACTTCGAGGGTTTAACCATTTTCCTAGTGTTTTGGGAGCAGCAGGGTCTACAGACATTTGGACAACGAGTCCAGATCACCAGACCAAACGCTTCGCAACCAGCTTTCGAACGTCACTTCGCGCAAATAATCGACGAATACGGTTCCGTGCACGCGATCAACCTCCTTGGAACCAAGGACGCAGAAGCGACCCTCACGCACACATATGCAAGGCATTTGCAAGCCGCTAAGTCTATATGGGGCTCAGATATCGGGATAACACACTTCGATTTCCATAATGCTGTCCGGTTAGGTGGTCATGAGAGTGTCCTTCGGGATCTGAAGTAAGGCTTCATTCTCGGTATGAACTCAAACGCTGAAGGATGCCCACAGACGCATGGACGTTATATCTGAAAACATCGACCGTTTCGGATTCACGATGTGCGATATAGTCTCGAATGAGATCGTGATTGGACAGAAGGGTGTTTTCAGAACCAATTGTCTGGACTGGCAAGTACCTTGCTCGTTTTGCAGGAAACTCTAATAAATCGTATCTCAGTCTAGACCGGACAAATTTTGTTCAAGACATCATCTCTAGGACAGCCCTAGAGCAGTATCTACTTCTGATACGACGCGAGTGGATACACTCTGGAAACTTGTGGTCGTATCATCGCGAGCTGTGGGCGGAAAATGGAGACGCACTCTCGAAAATCTACGCTGGCACTGGGGCACTGAACACTAGCTTTACCAGAAGTGGAAAGCGGACATTGGCCGGTAGAGACCAAGTGTGATACCCACGGGCTTCGACTGTCGGCTGACAAGGACTACGAAGGTGTTCTTTCTGACGCGACGAAGAGCGTATCAAGGGCGTACATCAACAATTTCCAGGACAAGAGCAAGCAGATTGCGATCGACATGTTCTTGGCACGTCGCGTTCCCGCCTTATCGGCCTTCGTAATCGTAATGACATCATGCACAGGGAAATCTCAGCGACCAGCAACCCGTCACGATATTCGACGCAATTCACGACACAGTTCGGGTGACCTTGGAGCAAAGGTATTCTTCCAGCGAGTGGATCGCTTTCGTTTGTGCTCATGGGGTGACAGACGAACGGAGTACTCCTCCCCAAAGCATTGTACAATATTCACGGGTACCTGGAATCTCAACGGCAAGGTAAGCGCTTCCCTACCGGGGTGCGTTCTTCAATCTTACCGATGGGACGTGTCAGCCGCCATCCACGGAGTCGCTGACACCTTGGTTGTTTCCACGTCCCGGTACGTCCCATGCCATCGCCTGCCTCCTACATATTAATGAAGGCCATCTATAGATATGGAGTTTGTGCTATTTTGACTTCATTGATATACGTTTGAATTGACGGAGCCAGACCGGACATGTTCGTTTTGGGATTCCAGGAGATCGTCCCTCTCACTGCGCAGCAAATAGTCCAAACTGACCCTGAGAAGAGGTTCGTGCGGGAGTGGTCTACCCCTATTCTCACTCACCTTCTGCCGCGATAGGCGAGTATGGGAGGCGAGGCTTATGGACGTGTTCGACCGCCGTGGGAACAAAACGTGTGACTATGTGTTACTTAGAAGCGAACAGGTGGAATTATCCCTTCTGGACCCTTTTTTTTTCTCTGGGATTGAATGTCCTTCCAGCTAGTAGGAACTGCCTTGATGATTTTTGTCAGGTCGGAGTTGACCTCTGTGATACGAAATGTTGAGGCGACAACCAGAAAGGTGGGCCTTATGCTGACAATCCTGGTGCCTCGTATTCATTCACCTTTGTCCTTCAGACGGGAATGCGAGGGATGTCTGGGAACAAGGGAGCCGTCGCGATCCGCCTACAGTATCACGACACGAATTTCTGTTTCATCACGGCTCACCTCGCAGCTGGACACTCGAACGTGGAAGAACGTAATTCTGACTACCGAACGATCGTGAATCAACTCCATTTCCAGAAGGGCAAGACTATCGGGAGTCACCAGTAAGTTACCCCTATCCCCTGTCCTGCATATTGAGTAAATTGTGCGCCATCAGGAATACAGTCTGGTTAGCGGACACGAACTACCGAATAGATCTCGAGAACGATGTCGTTCGTTCGTTGGCACAGCGTGACGAATTTGACGCACTTCTTGCTGCGGACCAGGTTCGGACCTAACCACATACCAAAGGGTTGCTCTAACTCTTGCACAGCTGAGGCAGGTTATGGACGCCGGTATCGCATTTGCTGGGTACCAAGAGGGACCTCTTCTGTTCCGCCCCACCTACCGATACGATCTCGGTACTGATACTTACGATACGAGCGAAAAGATGCGCACTCCGGCCTGGACAGGTGCGTCATAGCGTGCTCCGTACCTTATAAAATGGTGATCAACGCCAAACCGCCGATTCAGATCGCATCCTGTACCGGGGATCTCTGGATCCCACCGTGTACAACCGTGCGGAGCTCAAAAATTCCGACCACCGACCGGTTTTCGCATTGTTCAGGACGGTGGTGTGGATCGTGGATCGAGCCAAACGGGACGCGCTGGCGAGGTTGCTCTTGGAGAATGTAACATCGACTTCTAACGGTGAGAAGTTGGATGAGCGGCTGGCTGCTTTGACTTTCCACCAGTCGACTAATAACTGTGCGTACATCAACTCCGTCTTGGTGTTGTGCGATCTGATAGACTGTCCAGTGCCGCCGCCTAGCTCAGAAGACAATGCATGGTGGGATCGTCCAGGTACGTATCACCATTCATCATGCAGGGCGATTTTTCACTGATCAGTATTGTACCGGCTCCTCAAACCCCAATTCGATAGGTCATCCAAACGGTGTCTTCTTTTTGACGGAAGCAGAAGAGGCACGGTACCGATCGTCAAACCCATTCGACTCACCGACGGACTCTCCTTTGTCATCTTCCCCCTCACTATCCGACGAAGAGCTGTACACGGCGGCTCTGCAGGACCCATTAACCCCTGCTCAGGTGGCCGTCCCCGCGATCGTGAGAAAACCGCCTCCATTACCTTCGCGAGGAAGCAAGTCGTCATAGAATTGTGTGGATGTTTTGGAAGGGTTTCATCTTACGATGTGTGCGACATCCCCCGTACTCGATTAACGACTTGGACGATATTCCATTGTAATTGCATTGTGTGCGACCGGCCACCGTTCACATGAAAGACGCATGTCGGCTTAGTATTCCCCTCCAATGTGCTCGAAATCCAATCGTTCAAACATTTACCCGTCCTATAATAAATTGTGAAGTTCATATTCCTCCCGGCTCCGCACTATATTGCGGCATGATGAGTCGTTTGCTTCTAGATCCTGGGTGTAATCTGACGAAAAAAATTTCGTAGCCAAATCCAACGCCCGGTGGTAGACCCCTCCTCGCTGTGAACGGATACACAGACCGGTAGTCCATTTGCCAGAACTCCACTGCAAGTGGCAGGACGGGTTTGGTGTACAACGCTGCCGCCAACCCGTGCACGACGTGTTTGACTACAGCTGTAACCTCAACAGAATGGAGCGCGGCAGTCAAAAGTTCAACCGACTTGTCACGTGGAGTGATCACATTCGAGTCACGGGTCGGGGATCGCGGAGTGGCGTAGACGGAAATCGTCTGTCAGCCCCTGCATCGCATCCGACCCTCACCTCTGCATCCGCTACCCTCTCTCGCCGTCCAACAATTCGAAACCGTTTCGCACTATGTTGATTAAAGTCAAGGTATGTACCCCCGATTCGCCATGCACTTGATGACCCCGTTATCAAGCGATGCTGGGGCTCGGCGTAGAATTCCTAGGACACCACGTTCTGATCCCCGTTCGTCCACGTAGACCCTCACTGGCAAAGAAGTACGTGTTATCTGATGTGTATCTGGGGGGCCGAACGCATCTTTCATTTGCGCGATACGTCCGCGATGGATAAAGAAAATTGAAACGGGGCTTACTTTTTGGTCTTGCGTTCCCTGTTTCAAAGATCGAGCTGGATGTTGATCCAGACGACAAGGTACGTGGGCCGATATTTCCATCAGACACCCGGCGCATATCCTGGAACCCTTCTTAACCCTCCGCGTATCTAGATCACTAGGATCAAGGAGAAAGTCGAGGAGCAATCGGGTGTTCCTCCACAACAGCAGAGGCTGATCTTCAGCGGCAGGCAGATGTGTGTATACACGCGAGGATGTATGGCGTGGAGCTGACGGTCGACCGTTATAGGCCGGACGACAAGACAGCACGCGAACTCAACATCATCGCCGGTGCCGTTCTGCATTTGGTTCTCGCACTTCGCGGCGGGACACTCTCGTGACTTTGGTTTTCGACTGCACACGGCAGGGATGTAGAAGATACGACCGAAGTACTGTATTTCGCATTACAAGTCATCTCATGAAGAATGCTACTTCCGATTTCCGGTATTCAATCTGAAGGTATCTCTGAACTCTCGGCCGACCCCACAGTGTCAGCTCCGGGTAACAACCAACGGAAAGTTACGCTCAGCCTGAGCTGTCTGTCCAGCCAGCTCGACTTTTCCCCTTCGTGCGTGCGTTGCGGTTCAAACTCGTCTCGGACGAGATCCAAACGACGCGAGGGTATCCCGTGCGTCCATTTATATCTCGCATCTCCCACAAACGCGACGACACTTCGCGGAGGGAGATACAAGTTGGTACATTGAAGGTCCTGGTGCGATAGCGGATCGCGATGCTGGCCTTGATCGGGCTTTCGAAACCTCATGACGCAGCCACTGATAAAGCTAACGCCCAGGATGCCATCGTCGTAGCGGTCGAGCAAATCAATATGATCAGATATGCCCTCTCCCGGGTGATAAAGGTTGATTATCGCTTGTCGAGATCTCCTAGCCTTCGGCTCAGGCCCACCCGGTGCATTGGCGGCATCTTCGGGGTCTTTGGACTGTTCTGAAGAGAAGAGGATGTCCCATGCCCTGATGTCCAAGGCTGGTGGGGCCAATGCTTCCGAGACGTAAGCGAGGAGGCTGGTGAGGCATGGGAGCCAAGCGGTTGCAGTGGATTGATTTGGTGGCGTTGGCTGTTCCGCACCGTCTGTGCGGTTGAACAGCATGATCTGATTGACGTCGTTGAAGGGGCAGGTTTCAAGAAACGAATCGAGGTCTAAAGGTGGGTCGTGGTTTCTGGGCGGGTGATTGAGAAACCATGTCGTTAGGCAATCCACGACCACTTGACGCTCGAGGTCGGGGGGAACGGTGATGGTTGGCCAGTGGAAGAGGAGACCGGGCACAAAGTTTGGTGATTCCGGCCGCGGTGGTGAACGCCGTGCAGGGTCCTGTTTCCATACAGTTGCCTTGTGGTCCGTCTCTCCTATCGATTCGTCGAAGAGAGAGTCGAAATCCGAGAGGTCGTCCCCCCCTCCATCGGTGCCGTCGCTGTGCATGTCATCCCCGCCCGAGGGATCGTGCAGAGCGGAGGGCATTGCCTTTTGGAGAAGAGAATGGGTTTCCGTTGAGCGTGGATTGTTTCCGGTCAGGACGCGGAGGTATTTCTGTGCAGAAATCCGTCGGTGGACACTGCGGTGGGGACAATAGGGCTAATAGCGCGGCGACTGATATTCGTCATTTCATTTCTCGCAGCCAACACGGCCGCAGGATAACATGAGGCCAATGGTTAAACGTTAGAGACTAGAGTCCATAGGGAAAGTAAGAAAAAAAAACAAAGTGAATGCGTAACGTATCTGTCACTGCTGAAACGGGAACCATGTCTCTTCCCTGCTCCTCCTCCTCGTTCACCCGTTGCCTCAGCTTGAGCCGCGACCGATGGCCTGTGGTGCAAAGACCGCAGTCATAGGACGTCTCTTACGTATCGGACCGAGTTTGCTGGCAGAGGGCGTCGTCGGGCTATGACCCCATTGTTCGGAAATGATTTCGCCTTGAGGCTTGATACCTTTATTGGGTACAAATCTAAACCGACCTCGTTGTGGCCAACACGCTTTCGTCTTTGATCTCAACCCTCTCCTTCCTCCCCCGCCGCCGTTTTTCGTCTACCGGCGACGAACACGTTGATTTCGCGAGGATAACAGGTGACGCCTCTTTCACTAAAACCGTCTTTTCCGTCTGCTCCAGATCTTCATCTCACCCTCGTCCTAAATGCCCGCGCAGCTCTCCCAGCGCATAGTGAAGAAACCCACTCTCAGTCCTTCCCTTGGTAAAAATACATCTACTCAAGGTACGCCCATGACCTGAGATCGCCTCAGCGCTTCGGGAACTTCGATCCAAAAGTCCAAGTCCCCAATTAAAGCGAAAGGCTCTGTCACCCTCCCTCTTTTTTCGCCATCCAGAGTTCTCATTCTTGCCCCCCTTCCCATATAGGTCACAACGGTGCTCCTAGGGAATCCACCCCGTCGCCTTCATCATCGGTCAGGGAGAGGCAGAAACATCATCTGGCAATGATTCAGCAGAGTTACAACCAACAACAACCCACCCGTCAACCTCCCAGCCCCACCTCATCCACCGGATCTCGCCAATCTCGCAGGTCCCCTCAGCCGCCACGAATTTCCCCCACAACGCTGACAACAAAGATAACGACATCTTCCCCGCACGATGGCCGAGATCGTGAACGTGTCGAAACTCTTCCGGATAACCGTCCTAGTCCAGGCACCCATACTCACACCCAACCCAACATTCATCACCAGATGCCACCCCCTCCACAACATTCACTCAGTCAGCCGAATATCCACGGGCCCACCCATTACCCTCCCCATCGCCCCATCCCTCGTGGTCCACCTCCACCGTTCCTCAGTCAGCAGTTCCAGCCAGTCGAGGACGGATATCAGACGAACGAGGATAACTGGAATATGACACCAGAGGAACTCATTGCTGATATGGAACGTGATCAAAACCAATTATCCAGTCCAGGTGGTAAGCACGGTGTGGCGTATGCCGGCGGCGCTCATTCTGGCCCAATTTCCCCCCCAAAAGACATGCCCCCACAAAGGCTGGTCAGAAACAACCCGGAGAGAGTGAGCCCCAAAGAGTTCATCGAGAATGCACAGACCGGCGCCAACACCAGAAAACCCCGAGATCGAACCTCTCAGTCCTCAATTCCCCCCCTTCCCTCGAGTGGTTCCCCGCATTCTCGCACGCCAGAACACCGCCGATCCCCCTCTTACCCCTTGAGGAGCGATTCTCCCCAACCTTACTCCCATTATGACTATTCCCAGGGTCGTGTTCCCACCCCTTCCGGCCTGCGAAAAGTTGAGACGATCTCGCCTCCCTCTAACTCGACCAAGCTATCCAATTCCACTCCCCCCTTACACTCCATGAAAGCGAAAAGTCCGGACAGGTCTCTACCGTTACAGGAAGAGCCTGAGGACCACCATGATGATTATGACCTCCTTCACCACAATTCCCCTACCCCTTCTTCAGAAGTTTACCCTGAAGGTCGACCTGGTTATGATTTGAAGACTCGAGGAGGGCGCGATAGCGCCGGCCGAAGAGTCGAGGACGATGACTCTGCCACACTCAACGAGGACTTGAGTGACGAGGAGGATGATGATCACTCCGCTAAGCCTGGACAACGGGACGAGTCCTCTTCATCTGGTTTCACGCCGCGCTCTCCCGCGGTCGCATTGCCCGACCTCAATCAGCGGTCTGACTACCATCAGGCGACGCTCAGGTCCCGCCCACGAGGCGGTGTCACCGATCAACTCAACATGCTCGGATTCGAACAGGTATTTGACCCGGCCCTTGACAACAAGCAGAGGGCGGCCACCAATCCAACAACGGCTACTACAGCATCCGCGACCGCCGCTAATCCTCCACGCATTCCCCCCGTTGCGCCACCCCAAACCAAGGACGACAAGTCGACCTTTCAACAGGCCCAAGACAACCAAGGTCACCCCGGGACCGTGCGCCAAAACCAGGCCCAGAACCCCCAGAGGCCTCAAGTCGCCACGCAACCGTTCTATCCTCACCACCTGTACCCAGAAGACTTTTATGATCCCACTGCTGCCTACCTCCAAACTTACCTTCAGTCACCTGGTAATCGTCCTCAAGCCCCCATTCCGCCCACTCCCCACAGTCAAACCACAGCTCCTTCACCTTCTCCACTAGTACATTTAGGCGCAGGAGGGTACGACATCGAACAACTCAGGAACGCCGGCTCACCCTACCCGCACCCGTTCTCCCACGTTCGCAGGAACGCCTACACTGCTGCGAGGACGCCTTCCATCGCTTACGATCCTAACGATCCTAACGTGATTCGAGAACAGATGGCCCTGCAGATGCAGATTTACGCACTCAACAATGCGGCCGCTTCATCGGCGGATTCCAGCTTTTCACCTTCTTCTACTCCATTCCCTGCGCCTGGTTACAACCCGTGGGCGTTTGTCCCGACCATGCGTGGGTTCCCTGGATTAGGTCCGGCCATGGGCCGAGGAGGGGACTCGACGATGAGTCTGAGGAGCAGCCCGAGCCACGAGCCCATCCCACTCCAGCCTCCGATCGTCAAAAATCTACAGACCAGGCTGAGGAAGAGGGAGAGGTCGACGAACCTCAAGGCTGTCCAGGAGAGGTTGATGAACGGGGGAAGGTCCGGAAGGAGCAAGCTCGTCCCTCCCAGAGTTGATTCGACCCAACCCAGGGACACGAGTCCAGAGATGACGGATGCTGGCGAGGAGACTGCTGGCGAGGAGATCCACACGCACGCTGAAGGGGATACAGACAAGTGGGACGCCAATGTTGTGAACGGAGTTGGGAAAGAAGTTGAGGTGAAGGATGTCACGGATGCAGTACAGGAGATTGCCGGAGATGTCGATGACGACGGCGATTGGATTGATGAAGACGAGGAAGACGACGATGGTAACGACTTGTTGGACCTCGCCTATCATCCTTCTTATGTGAGGGACGAGAGCAAGAGGAGGAGGCGTTGGGAAAATAAGTGGGAAGCTCTCACTGAAGCGGTACGTTACATTTTCTGTATTTTTTTGGTCGGAACGATTTTAATCGCCGCTCGCAGTTCCAAGCACTTGACAGACAAACGGATACGACCATGGTCCTCGTCGCAGCCCCACCACATACTCGAAAACTCTACTCTCTCATGTCGAGGTCGATCCGAAGGGACCCCGCCCTCATCAACGGCGATCCTGTTTCGAGTATTCGAAGGTCGTTCAGGCACGTGGCCACGCAACGAAAGGTGTCTCGAGTCAACCACGGAATGTCCCTCGTCGATCGACTCGGGCTTCGTTCCAGGTCCGGCTCGATCTCTGTGGACAGCATGGGACACTCGGACGTCGGCTCTTCGGAGAGCCGCGAGGACGACTTGAGGAGGGCTTTAGAAGCCGCTCTCGGAAGTCTCGACGCGCTTGGCAACATCTACGAGGAGAGGGAACACCGGTGGAGGGAAGAGATGAAGAGGTTGGGCGATGACAGAAGTCGAGTCGAGTTACTTTTGTCCCAGACTTTTGGTAAATTTCCCGGTGTGGGTATGAGCAGCAGGAGCGGAGGATCGACGGTTAACGGGCAGCACGAGAATTTGATTTTGGTGTAATGCGGTTGGGTTTGGTTTTCGTACGATTGGCAGGTCGGAATTGGGACGATATCAGATCTACGATAGTACATACTTGTAACAGTCCATGCTAGGTAGAATGTTATGCTCCTCATTTTTTCATTTTTCATGCACGCTGGACGCGACTTGGAAACAGAGCACGTGGCGTCTGTTGAACTTTGTCGACGATCACGCCACGCTTTGGACGCGTTCCGGCGTATTTTTCGACATGGGGAACGGGAGCTCTAAGTACTCTTCACGACCCTACGACTACCGTCCGTTTACTGGACCTGTGATTCCGCCCCCGTCCCAAATGGCCCATGAAAATTCTTACGCCTCTGGGTCTACTATGCCGTCTTACGATATGCCGCGAAAGAAGAGGAGGAAATGGTATCAGTTTGGGACGGGAAGGGAGCGTCACAGAGGCCAGGAAGTTTGGTATAGCGCGTACGTCAGTCCTAGGGGACAACAACCTCCAACTCCGAACCCGTATGGTCAGTGTTCGCTTTTCATCCAGTCTTGACGACTGTTAGCTTATCTCTGACCATGCGTACGGTCCGGTCGGCCTGTCACGCAATGTAGCGGCTTACCAGGGACCTCCCGATCGCCAGCGAAACATCTCGATGCCGGTGCCGGCGACGATGCAATACGGAAGCCTTCACATTCCGGAAGGGTACATACCTCCGTCGGTTAACCCACCCGTCGTCCCGCAAGACGTAATCTCACCCACAACCGATTCGGACTATTGGGGGGGAGCCGCACATTCACAACACCCCCGCCGTCCTTCGCAGAGTCACCATCGGAGACCTAGTCAGTCACACCCACCCGTTCGACCGGTCAATCCTCCCGTCATGCCGTCTCAACCTTTTACTGAACCTACATCGAGCACTCTGACTTCTACTCTTTCTTCTCCCCCGTTCAAGCCGTTCCAACCGCTTCCTGAAATCCCACGGAGGAGGCCTCCGACGCCTCCACCGAAGATGTCGAACCCCACGCCCTACAGTAACACGCTGTCGTACCTTTCTCATCCTCCGGAGGTCGTCAAGACCAGGGCCCTCGAGATCATCCAGAATAAGGAGAAGAGAGACATACACCGAGCCCGTGAGGAGTGGAGGAGGCAGGACGTGGAACGGGATAGAGTCATCAGGGAGAAGAAGGAGGAGAGGGAGAGGCTGATCAGTGGCGCGAGCACGATAAGAGCACCCACCATGCAAACTGTCACAACCCTCGTTGTCGACCCGACCATTCAGCAGCCACCCCCACCCCCCAAGAAGGAAAAGAAATCGTTCTGGAAGAGGTTATTTCGACCTGGCAAATCGGACCGCAGCGACCAACAATCAACCGCGACACACCCCGTACAGGCCAACGGTCCCGTTGTCTTTCCTATCGGTCCGCAACAGGTCTTACCTATCGGTCCGCAACAGGTCTTACCTCCAATAACTGGCGGCGTGGTGCCCATGGACGTGGCCAGCCAGTCCAGTTCTTCGTCTTCGCCTACGCATCATAGCCCTGGGCATGCTATGCAGCGGACACCAGCTCCGGCTTTTATCCCTGTCTCCCCTGGAATGATGTACCGTGGTGGTGTGATACCCGGTGCTGTAGGGTCACCGGTGGGTTTGTCGTCACCGTTCCTCCACCAGATGGTAAGATCCACGACACCCGAAACCCCACCACGTTCCACCGCCGCTTTCTTCTCGATTCCCGCGACCGTGAATATGTAAGTCTTCCCCGCCCCGGTCTCGTCGCATTCAATGCTAAGGTCAAACGTGACATCGTCACACAGTTGAGAATAGCCTCGCTTGACCCTGAAAATCCCATGACATACCAGGATCGTGGCTCGGAGTTGTCCGAGTTGAACAACCCTCTCGGTTACCCCGAGGACGATGAGTATACGAAGACAAAGATATATCAATTGTATTTCATGTCGGACATCACGACCGTTACGGGCGATGACCTCAACGACTGCTCTAATGCAATCTACCCATTTATCCCACTTTTCCTTTTCATCGCACTTCGTATCCCTGGTTTCTCCCGCTCTCTGATCTCGGTGCCATATCCCGCTTGCTCTACTTTGCGCTTTCCACAGATTTTCACGCTCTCCTCTATTCCCTGTTTGTTTCATGGTAATTCCCTCACGGTTGTCAAGGGCCATTCACACGTTATGTTGCAATCCTGGTCTCATGTTGTCACCCTGTACTCCTGCGATACCTTATGATGTCCCCTACATCCTACTGCGATTTACCCAGGCCTCTCCCCTGTATCTCATCTACCTTGTAACTACCCACTCTACCTCCCCCCCTGCGATACATCCTGGAGATATACATGTGTGTCTGTTTCCGGCCCAAGTTGGCGAACGCGTACGGCATCGGCTTGCGAATACGATCAAGAAGAGATCTTTTGAGGATGCCATGCCCTAAAAACTTCCCTGGGCACATATAACCTGAACAATTAGATCCTTGGACCTGAACTAGTAGAACGACAATATCCACCGGGTGGTCCAAACAAGTCACTGCCGTGGCGTACGTACATACTGCTCAACCGTGCGCCGGCCGAGATGCTCAAGATCTCAACGTTACGACGGTCATGGGGCCCCCAAGCACTACAGATGAACTTTGAACGACTCTCGTCATTCCACGGAGTGACCGCATGTGTTTCCGTGTTGCGTCAAAAGCGCTGTTGGGTGCGGTGACGGCTTTGATATAATTTATGAAAGTGGTGGGGCCAAGCCGTGATGAATGCCGATTGAAATCTTCCCCACGCGTGGTCCCGTGGCGCGCCCGCTTGATGTGTGGATCTGGTTCCTGGATTCACGGACGGTAGATGTGAGCTCTTTGCGGTGCAGGATGACGGGGAACTGAAGGACAGGCACGATGGGATCCAACCCATCAGAAGTTTCCTCACTGTATGCGGTAGCGCGGTGGGCCGAAGGACTCTTCTTGGGTTACGCAAACAAACGAGGAGCAAAATCATCATATTGTGAGGGCGTGATCCTACAACCATCCACGGGACCAAGTCATGAGAACAAGAATTCAAGATCGTCCTGACTGATATCACTAAACTGGAACCTCCTAGATGAAGTTGGAAAAGAGGAATCCAAGCGCAGAGAGGCCCAACAGACCCGAAATTTGCATCGAGCCCAAAACTCCTCCACCACTCTGGGTGGAAGTAGGGGAAGGACCACCACTGCTCGTGGAGCTGGGTATGGCGGTGATATTCGTGCACTGGACATCGGATGGGGACGTGAAGTTTGAGGAGAGGGTTACATCCATACACTGCACGACAAGGTGTGATGAGCCAGAGTAAGGGAAAAAAAGGAGGATAAGATTCGTCTCACCTGGTAGAGATTGCCATCAGTGCCATCCTGGACCAACTGAAGGGTAACGTTGGACCCATTGGTGACTCCTGGAAGGCTCAAAGCACTAATGTTGACGGGGATACATCCCTGGGTGCCCTGGGATTCATAGTATGGAACAGCAAGCTGGTCACTACCGTTAGCGGTGTGGAAGTCGTCAAACGAGTCAGGGTTGGCGACGGTAGAGATCTGGACTCCAACTGTGAAAAATGAGGTGAGCTTGAGAAACGGAGTGTATGCGTGTCGTGGACCAACCAGTCCAGTGTGGGTGACCGGTAGTGAACAGGATGAAGCCGTTACTAAGAGGGAAAGGCACGCGGGTTCCGGTGTTATTGTATCCACCTGAGAAATGAATCAAGGTTAGATGAGGCCGAAACCAGAAATTTTCAGCCGAGGCTCACTAACCGCAAAACAAGATCTGGTCTTTGGAGACATCCGGACCCCTCAGAGCAGGGTAAACAACCTTGACATGGGCATTGACAACGGAAACCGTAGCTAGAACTCCGGCCAAAAGTTGGCTGATGTGGAAACGCATTGTTCGTGGAAGGGGCGTAAAAACTCGGAGAGTTTGAGAGGGTGAGAGAGGGAGTAGAACAAGGCCAACAGGAAAACCCGCGGTGAGGAACCTGTATCGAGCGAAGGATTTAAAGCTGTCGCGGAAAAACTTTTTCTCCTTGGTTTGTGTTTGTTTGCCTCGCCCGTCGCGTCCGCGTCCCGATAATCCCGTACGATCTGGATCCCAAATTCCCACCCTTGAACACTCGGACATCCAGACAAGAATTGAGACCTCCCCTCTCTCGTTCCTGGATCATACCGCTAAGAGCAATTTTTCTCTCGTCACTCGAGATCGGACAGCGGTGTTTGCAAAAGCCCAAAAACTCCCAAGACTGATGGACCTGGACAATCCCACAGGTGACCAGATTAAGAACCCATCCGGCTCTACGATCAGAACTCGGGAATGATGCCAAGCCAGCAAGGTGCATCGTCATCCAGCACGGCAACACGAGAACGGAGCGGGCAGCACCGTTCTTGTGACTGTCCGGACGCCTGACCCCCCTCCCGAAAAATCGTCGGTCGCGAGGGCCATCCTGCGAGCCACAGACCGGTAGGAGTGCGGGCTTGGCGATTACTCGATCCTAGATATAAGCGAAGGGTTCCCAGACGTCCGGACAGGATATTGCCCGAGGTTGACGACGGGGAGAAACGATTTGTAATTTCCCAGCATGCCACGTTTCTTGGCGACGAGATGACCCGGAAGAATGGTAAGAGGGGTGGCAACGTCAAGAGGTGATGATGAGAGGGAGAGGGAGGATCGCCGCGCTGATTTGCCATCCAAGCCTCCACAGTGGAGGCATCTCGACCGTGGGTTATATTGCGGCTATGCTGTCAGTCCGAACTTTTCCAGATGCTTGAAATGAATGCAGAAATTAGAAGCATAGACGAGTAGACAGAACGATAGATTTTCGGGAGGGGGGGGGTCGCGTTGGGGGGTTGGTTGGAGATGGCGAAACCTGCGAGACATGCTGCAAGAGAACCGCGCTCTCACTTGTCACAGTTTCGTCATTCGCAACCAAAAAAGGAGCAACTAGAGGTTGCAGTGGATGGGGGGGGGACAAGGAAATGGCCCGAGCATTTCGATGGCGAGGGAGGTTTAAGACGAGGCGGACCGGCAGGTGGAGGGTAAAAGCAAGGGGGAGTTGACAAACAAGGCAACTCGGGGACTGAGGCATTTTCGCGTGAGAGTTTGCGCCTTTTCTGGGCCAATCGGATTTTTCCGGGCGGGAGGCTAAACTCGCGTGGTCGACCACGATCACCCTGACGGGGATACCAAGCATAGGAAAGTCACACAGCGTAATAAAAGGAACTTGGTGAGATGCTGAGGGGTGAATGTATAATTACCAGCACCTGGGCAAACTAAAACGCTCGCGCTATATAATGTGCACAACGAAAGCCGGTGTCCTCTCATCCCAAGAAATAGAAAGCATAACGAAGACCCAAAGTAATAATTGATCTACAGTCCTCTAAGCCATGCTCGTGGTGACAGGCTTCAAGGTGTTCCCGAATGCGGGAGAGGTAGAAGGGGTATCTTCCATCGCAGGAGAAGAGAAGGCAGCTGAGTTCGCACCCTTGGCGCTTGCGCTGCGTGGCCGAGGGTTATACTGGCACGTTTCAAACAGTTGCAAGTGGTTACGGAAACTCTGCGATGGTTCGAAAAGCGGAAGCACTGAATGGTGGATCAGTATCATTCCATTACCAACGGCAAATCAATCCAGACAAACCAGTGCGAAGGATGTTGGTTGAGGCTTTGGCGGATATATGTCGGGAGAACATGACTATCGGACAATCAAGGATCGGTGGATTATTCACGGGGGACGAGATAGCAGGGCGGCTCACGGTATGCACAAACAATTACACTGGCCCTAGATTCAGCAGAACAGTAAACAAGGACGCGACCGCCATTCCGGATCGTGGTGTGAAGGAAATCGCAGATGTGACGAAGCACGACCGTCAATGCGTCCATATTGTCGTCGGGGATGTCAAAATAGCGCCATGTAACAAAGGATTGTAGATCTTTTGCGGCTTGGAAGACAGAGGAGGAAGCTGAAACAACATGAGATATGCCCATGTCATGGAGGAGCCATTGGGCCTCTTCTAGATCTTCGGTAAAATCGCTATTGGATACGGTTATGATGACCGCGACCCGGCGAATACTATCACACAAACCTGCTCATCATCAGCTGATCGGGAATAACAACTGTGGCGTCATTCATTGTATTGAGGAAGCGGTTGACGTCCTGGGCCTGTCTGCGCTTCCATGTGCGGTAGGCGGAGTTGTATGAGGTGGGGTTATAGTTACACGCAGCGAACGTGTGCAATTGCTTCAAGAACCCATAATTTGGATGGATCTGCGGTCTCCCTATCCAGCAAGGGCGGCTTCAGTATGAGGCCGAGAACGGATCGAGGCCAAGTGGACTTACTGTCCCTGAGGTACCCGATAGCCTTTGCCACGGAAAATTTACGGGTTCTCATTACTAGGTGGAGGCGGGGGGACTGAGAGGAAGGGATAGAGAAACTGGCGAGGCGACTGACGATATGCACAAATCACGGTGGCACTACGAGAAACTCCCATGACGCAGTGAACCAGAACCTTCCCACCGGCATCGAGGGCATCTTGGATGAAGCAGCATGCGATGGGCAAATGGACCAGCAGATTCTCAAACTCGGAGTCTTGTACTGGTATACAGAGGTGGCGGTTGTCCTCGGGTTCGGCTGGGTAGTCCGGACACACAGAAAGGACGTGTGTTATTCCCAGCCCCGACCTCTGCGAGGAAGATAACGCGACCTCCAAACTACAGCATACTAGGGTAGCTTAGGATCAGGGGGCAGAGTGGCAGCGAGCGCACCTTCCGATGTAGAGTCTGCCGTCGACGACGGAGTTGACGTCGTTTAATGGGGGGATCGCCATGTTCCCCACGGGGATAGGAGGGGGTATATCTGGAAGATGGTGGAAGGAGGGAGAGTCCGAAGACGAGGAAAACAACAACGTCGTTTGACTGGTGATTACTTATGTCACTTAATATTCATTGAAAAGCCCCGGGACTGCAACCGAGTCGGAAAACGGAAGAGGTCAATCGTTCCGCTGATTGCCGAGTCACGTGCTTTTGCATGATGGCTCGGCGGAACGTGACGATAGGGAGGGGATCGACGTTCGACCGATTCCGCATCCTTGAAACACAGAACATCCCCCACCGCAGACACTTCACGTTGTTCTCCAAGCTTCAGGCTCAAGCTTCGACGATTCTTTGCCCGGTCTTCTCGGAGTGTCCAGGGTGTTATCAGCTTATCTCCTGGCCACCAGCCATTCCGTAATCTTGTGTTGGTAGCTCAGGCGCCGTTGAGACCTTATGACCGCCCTGAACTGCTTCTATAACGACATGGACCACGATGCCAGTGAACGGCTGCACTCGTGCTTTTTCGCGCTAAGTGAGCGTCGGATGTCCGGTGCAACGCCAGTAGACATCGTCTCCGCAAGCCAACTGCTTGCTGGGTGTGTTAGCGCCTCAACGTTGCAACCATTGGTCGTGTGCTTACCGTTGTCTGCTTCGTTACTTCGATTTCTTCGTTGAAACATCTGGTTCCAACTGAAACCCCCGCTCGAACCAAACTCCGGTCGTAGCTCTGGTGCATTGGAAAATAATTGGTTCGGACGCAGGATTCCTCGGGGGTTTCACCAACTCGGCCTCCTCAATGGTACTTTAAAAGCGCACCATGGCTTGTTCGGAATCTGGTTCGCGGTTACTTTCTTTCCCCTCACACCCTCTTGTCCTTCCTTTCCCACCTACGGGCGACCCCCTCCATCCACATACACGGTGTAAACTATAGCGAGCGAGACCTCATGAACACCATCTCGACTCTCTCGGACTTTGCGTCCTTTGTCTATGACCTCCTCATCTCTTTCCTTCTCTTTGCGCCACTTTACTTCCTGATGCACGCGATATACCAACTTCGACTTTCTCCCCTCAGTTCCATACCAGGCCCCTGGTATGCCGCGATATCTGATTTCTGGCTTTTCTCACACGCGCTCCGGCTCCAACAATGTAAAACCCTTCACTCTCTTTTCGCCCGATACGGCCCTGTTGTTCGCATCGGGCCAAACAAGGTCGCCTTCTGCGATCTCTCTGTCACCAAGAACGTGTACATCGCTCAGAAATTCGACAAGAGCGATTACTACAAGAGCCTGTTGACGTTTGTCTTTCTGATAAGCTTGGAGCTTGGATAACCCGGTTGACGACTTTTAAACAGCAATAACAATGATCACGCGTGCGTGAATCTTCCTCCGGGCTCTTGACTTTAACCATGACCTGGTGATCGCATTTCAGGATGACCACACTCCCTCATTCACAGCACCTCGTCCGTAAGAAGGGATATATTCCCCATTATGTACCAGCGCACATCAATCTCTTCCAATCCGAGGTGCACGATTCTACCTGTGAATTGGTCGAGGTACGGTTTGGAATTCCCGACTCTCGTCCTCCCTTGACCACGTTCTTCAGATGCTCGAGCTTGCAGGGGGGAAGAAGTCGTTTGAGTGTCTCAACCTTTTCCGTCACCTCATGGTCGATATCATGTCGATGACAATTTACGGTTTCCATCACGGTGCCCTGAGGAATCTCTCTTTAGGAATCGAGGATCCTCTTTCCATGGCCGTGTGCGACTTCCCCAAACGTGGAGTCATTGTGCGCTTCTCTCGACCGCTTCTATAAGTCCGCTAATCCTTTCCATAGCGTAGCGTTGTCCCCGTTTGGGCTTGGGACCTCATCTGTAAAATTCCAAGCAGGCGATGGAAACAGCTGTGTGATTCCGATAGGATCATGGCCGAGGTACAGTACTAGCTTGTTATGTCCGTCAACACAGCCGTTCAACGCCAACCTCTGCCGCAGTTTGTCAGCGCAAGACTCTACGAGTTACGCAGTCAAATGACTGCCGGCAAAATTCAGGATGACGATGAACGGATGTCTTTGTTGCAGCGCCTCCTCAAGTATCGCCCCAATGCCGCTTCCCGGGAATGCATGTCAGATCAAGATATCATCTCAGAAGGCATGGGTCATACGTGTGTTTGATGATTTGTTTCCAACGCCCGTTCTAATTTCATGGTTCTAGGGTCGCCGGCGTAGACACGACCTCCATCACTCTGGCTTACGCCCTTTGGGAAGTCAGCCGTCGTCCGGACATCCAAAAGCGTCTCCACGCTGAATTGGACCAGGCGATGCCCAACTCTCGAGCCATCCCTGATATCTCTACTCTGTATAAACTGCCGTTTCTCACTGCAGTCGTGAAAGAAGGTTTATCCTTTCCCTGTCTCTACGCACTGGGCCTGACGGATTTTGACAGCATTGCGAGTTTACGGTGCTGCACCCAGCCTTCTGGAGCGTGTGGTACCGGTGTCTACCAATGCGATGAACGATAGCTTCGACCTTTTGGGCTATGGACTGCCCCCTGGCACCGTAGTCGGTACCCAGTCTTGGTCCTCTCATCGCGACAGTGGTGTCTTCCCTTCCCCCGACACATTCCTACCTGACCGCTGGCTCGAAACCCATACTGATCCCTCTCAACTGTCCTTAATGCACCAACACCTGATGCCATTTGGAGCTGGCAGCCGACTATGCGGCGGACAAAGCCTTGCTCACCTCGTGATTCGTGTTGTCATTGCCACCCTCGTCCGCAACTTTGACATCGTCTCGCCTCCCGAAACCAACGACGCCTCTATGAGCATCAAGGACGCCTTTGTGGGTTGCCCGCATGTTAATCGAGTTGTAGTCTCACCGGGTTTCCAGATCATCTTCCCAACATCGATGCATTGCAATCTCAAGTTCGTTCCTCGCCAGGACTGAGCTACACTATCACACGTCCCTTCAAAAGTTATCGCAATGCTCTCGAATACATTACTTAAAGCTTGAATAATTACCGTTTTCTTGAAAGTGAGTGGAACCGAATACCTGGCAGTGGAGTCGGTACTGACAGATTCTCATTCTACCAAGGCCCCCCGTGAAACCCCTGAGAGAGTCCAAGTCTTTCTTGTCTATATTATTTTTGTGGCCTATAATTACCTCCGCGGAAAGGTTTGGACCGTTTGTTGTTACACTACAATAGTCGCTTGAATAATACTTGATCTGTTCGTAAGACTCGTCGCGGAAGCAAACAACCGCACGGCAACTGCCAGCGGCGAGCGCGTGTTTTCCATGATGCAATAGGACCGTTTTCATTTACGGGACCGGACCCTTTGTCTTTGAATGTTCTTTCTTCCACAGCTCCTGGCTGGCCGTCTTGACGCAAGCACGCTCTGAAGCCACTGGTATTGGCTCTGCTATCTCAAGGGTGCATGTCGCTCGTCCATCTCCTACCCCTAGCTTCGAGTTCACACCCACCATTCAACGTCACCGTCCAGCCTAATCCACACCGGCCCCAATGTTGTTCGGACGATATCTCAAGTACCTTACTCTGCTCTTCACAGCGTTGCTCGTGTCTGAGCAGATTCCCCTTATCAAGACAATCGACCCTGGCTCCTCTGAAGCCTCCCAGCTGCTCTCAGCCTTGAGCGAATTCGCGAACGAGGCAAAAGATAACATCATGGAGATGGTAAATCGGCCCTCAGATTTCTTTCAAGGGAACGAGAACAATCAGAGTCCGCTGGTCCCCACACCTCCCACACCCCCACCAGTACCACCACCCCCGGAATCACCTCCGGAATCACCTCCAGAATTGCCACTGTCTCCAGAAACTACGCCTTTGGCAAATTCCACGTCACATTTTTTGAGATTAGATGGGTCAAAGATCATCCTGGAGTTGGATCTGGGGAGGGTGCCGGGATTTGGCGTGGCGCGGAAGGTTGTTGTGTGGGTGGCCCATTGGTTCGGTATTTTGTTCCCGAGTGGCTCTATGGACTGGGTCGGGCAGTCGTATTGGTCGCGCGTCCTCGTACCTGCCGCGCTTGGTTTCTTTGGAGGTTTGGGATATGGTCTCGTGGGTTGGTGCCGGTGGTGGCTGTCTAGAAGGAAAGAGGAGAAGGTCAAACAAGTCGCGAATTCCAAGCAAATGGGGCGAAGAGCTCCAGCCAGCGCGTATTGTGAGTGCTTTCAAGTGTTAAGAGTTCTGGTTTGTTGATCGTGTGAGGTAGTTGAATCCCGGCTCAGCCAATCTTACATGATGCCCTTGAACTTTCAACGCATTCCTGACCCGCGCCGTTTGATGGTTCCCGCGCCAATTGCAACCACCAAGTCAGAACAGGCCGAGGGGGCCAACACAACGATAAGCATGATAGCCAAGAAAGGTGTGGGGAGTTTCTAAGCTTTTGTTCTTTCACTAATGACCCCGTAGAGGAAGATGCAGATCCGCTGGTGGTTCCTTCATCGTTATCCGACTCGTCTTGGTACTCCCCCGGATCCCCGCTCTCACCAACGCAACTGGGCGACAAATGGTTGGACCTATCTTCACACGACGGGTTTCAACCTAAGCCGAAGGTCTCTCATCCAGATGACCTACCTGATACACTCCTAGGATCATTTCCTCTCGTTTCTTCCCCTCCACGTCCGCGGGAGCCTGGTCTTCCTCAGATTTCAGACCCTTGGAGTAATTACACTCCGGACGATCGAGGAGAACTCTCTTGATTCCCCCTCCTTATTACTCTCTTCGGACGTCATCACCTTCACACACGGCACCCATAAACAATGTTCCTAGAGGGTATTGGTTTCGCTTATCTTCGATTTCTTATATATACACGACACGGCTAGCTTCATGTCTCCTTTTTTTTTGGATACCCTGGAACGGATCATTACTCTAGTCTAGGACCGGATTTTTTCTATGTATGTATAGTATTGTAATGGCACGTTCTACACCACCCGGACCAAGATTTTGAGCTGCGGCGGTACCTTCTGGAAAGCGTATGTCAGGTTGGGCTTGCCAGAGGCATACATCATCCGATCGGCTGGGTTGCCGGAACAAAGAACCCGCTTCCGTCCCCCACGCACACACGCACCTTTCCTTCCGACTCCACCCCTCTTCACCACGGACTCACAGGGAGGAACATGGAATCCGTAGCGTCGAGGTTTGACCCGCGTTCTCACAAAACTCAGCTGGTTTTCACCGCGCTGGCAGCTTCAGCTCTCACCGCTGCCGCGATCACGTCGTATAACAGTTATTCCCGCCAGAAGAAACGAGGCGAGCTGAGCAGGCAAGTCTTGAACTCTGTCACCGCCTCTTCCTCTTCTTCGGACCGTGGTGGTTCTGGTGTTGGTGGGAGGAAGAGGAGAGGGACGTCTCCCCCGCGTCCGGAACAGATTTATTTGAACGGAGGAGCGGGGTACGGGAGCGAGGAGTGGGATGGGAACGCGAGTTCTGATGCGTATGATGAAGATTTGATTAGGGAGCAGCTTGCGAGGAATTACGCGTTTTTTGGTGAGGAGGGTATGAAGAAAATTCGAGGAGCGAGCGTGGCTGTTATTGGATGTGGAGGAGTGGGCAGTTGGGCTGCCGTCATGCTTGCCAGATCGTACGTCCTCTCTCCTTTGAAAATTTATGCAAGGATTTTGAACGCGACTTTTTATTCGGTTTAGTGGTGTCGCGAAGATCAGGCTGGTAGATTTCGACTATGTCACCCTGTCCTCGTTGAACCGGCATGCTGCCGCTGGCCTCGCCGATGTGGGGACGCCGAAAGTCAAATGCCTCGAGAATGCTTTGAGGAAGTTCTCGAGGTGGATTGAGATCGATCCGAGGATCGAGTTGTGGAAGAAAGAGGATGGCGGTGCGTTGCTTGAAGGTGTGGATTGGGTTGTCGGTACGTTCTACCGCTGTATCACACCTCCTTCATTCTCACAGTTGGGTCCAACCATAGATGCCATCGACAATATCAGCACGAAGGTGGACCTGCTTTACTATTGTCATTCACGTAACATTAAGGTCGGTCATCCAGATACAGCTCCGTGTGCGTCCGCACATTAAGCTTGTGCGATATAGGTTTTCTCTTCCATGGGTGCCGGAGCGAAATCCGACCCATCCAGAGTCCAAATCAGCGACCTCTCGTACACCGTTTACGATCCACTCGCGCGTTCTGTGCGAAGGCGACTGAGACTCCTCGGAGTTCAGTCCGGGATTCCTGTAGTCTACTCCACTGAAGCTCCAGGGGATGTCAAGTTGTTGCCGTTACCTGAGGGAGAATTCCAGAAAGGGAACGTCAAGGAGCTTGGTGTTCTGGAGGATTTCCGTGTCAGGATCCTCCCTGTGCTTGGTAAGGGAATGTCTTGAAATATCTCGTTTAAGTTCTTTCCTGACTCCCTCGTTATGTCAGGTTCGTTGCCATCGATCTTTGGCCTACACGCCGCGACATACGTTCTCTGCGAGCTCGCAGGAAAACCGATCTCCAACCCTTTACCCATAAAGAACCGCAGAAAACTTTACGAGAGGATGAACCGTGACCTCCAGTTGCGCGAACAGAGGATCATGGGCGATACGATCAAGTGAGTGTACAGTATGTCTTTTCTGGGATCTGTTCGTCACGACTAAACGTTGCCAACTCCTTAGCCGGTTACCTATCGACGACGACGACGTCTTCATGATCTTCGAGGATGTTTACAGGGGTCGTTCGATCCTCCCACCTCACGATGTCCCGAACAAGCCCATGCTGGTGAGATGGGATTACACGCGACCGCTTTCTGTGGACAATGTTGTTCCAATGGACCAACCCGACGCCGACAAACACACTCGACGCTGTCACGACCTCAAGGAGAAGCCGGAGGACGTGTGGGGTCAGGAGGTGAAGTCGGTTTATGAAAGGAGGACGCAGGAGATCTTGAAGGATAAGCAGTGGTTCATGGAGATGTCGTAGCTTCATACAGTCGACGCTATATCACGCACTACTCAGCAAATTATCATGTTAATGCAGGCCCATGCCCACTACACACCGCTCGGTTGCTGACACCCTCCAACCTCACCAGTATATTATGTTGGATCCTAAGGTAAACTAGCCATAATGGTGAATACTTGCGAGTGGGAAAAACGACAATTGGACTTACCTCTATCACAAAATTTAGGAATGGGACTACTTCAACCACCGCGATTCCGTGGCCGCTTTACGAACTCGGTTCATAATCGCCAACCCTTCTCTATCCTCCTCCACCTCCTCAATAACTATCAGGTCTACCCCCTCCTTGTCAAGTGTAAGGAAACCGTCAAACAACCGTTGGGCAGTCGTGGATGGATCGGATACAGAACCAAGCGCGAAGTGGTGGAATTCAACCCCAGGAACACCCCCCGCGAACTCCTGTAGTGGAGAATCTGAGGCGAGCAGCATGCCGACCTTCACAGGTCGCGCTGGGGTTTTGGACAGATCCTTCAAGGACGAGAAATAGTCCCGAGGGGAAGTGGGGGTGGCAGCATGTGGGGGTATTGACCGTGTGCAAAGGAGGGTAACGGGGACGGTGGGAGAGTAATGACGGTATTTCATTCCAGGGGTAGTCGGTGCTCGTTCCATATCCTCGTCCTTGTAGTCTCTCTTGTGGACGAGGACTTTTGGGACAGGAACGCCGCTTCCAGCTAAATCCTCAGCCAACGCCTCCTCGATATCCTCTACCGTGATGCCTCCCGGACGCAATATCCGCAAGTTATTATCCTCGTCCAACCCATCAACGACCGTGCTCTCAAGGCCGACCGAACAAGGTCCTCCATCGAGAATAATACCCACTTTTCCCTTCAGATCGTCGTAGACGTGCTCAGCCCTCGTCGGGCTCGGTCTTCCTGACGAATTTGCGCTCGGTGCGGCGAGTGGGACATCAGCGACCGCAATCAAGGCTCTTGCGATCGGATGCGACGGCATCCGAATTGCAACCGTCGAGTGACCGGCCGTAATTATGCCCGGGACCTTTCCAGTCGTGTTTGGGAACAACAAAGTCAACGGTCCCGGCCAGAAGCGCTTAACCAAGACCTCGTAATGCTTGGGTAACTGATATTCTGGTGGGAGGAGGCGGCGGAGCATGGTCATGGACGAAACGTGAACGATGAGAGGGTTGTCAGGGGGCCGGTTCTTTGTGGTGAATATCCGGCGTGAGGCGTCCGAGTCGAGAGCGAGTGCACCGAGCCCATAGACAGTCTCAGTCGGGAAGACCACACACTGCATCTTGTCTATTAGGTGTTGGGATGCGGCGCGTAGGGCCTGGAGGGTTTCTGGGGAATTAATGGATGGTTCGTCCGAGTCTGGGGGAAAGTGTATGGAGGCAGGATCGCAAGGGAGCACCTCCGTCGTGAATTTGGACGTCGAGGATGAAGAACCCATGACGAAGAGTGGCCTGGCGGGCGACCAGGGGTGGCGACTAAGATAAAGCCGAGTGCTGCTGAGGAAAGCCCTCAACCCGCCCATGGAGGAGTCATCGAAGGAAAATGATGATTTCTCACACTCCCCAATCCAGACACGATGCAGAACAAAATCAAGACATTGCATTGCAAAGACAGCATGTGGGTACAAGTAGAGAACAGTTATCGACCTCCGCCCATCATCCTCATCCTATCTGGGTGCATTCCGCCTGGTAACCCTGACGGGGGTCCCTGATCACTTGGAGGGCCGCTGAAATCTCGTGGAGGTCCTTGGCCAAACCCAGGTGGTGGCATTGGCTGACTAGAGATGGGGCCATTTGGAGGGAATGGTGGTATGACAGGAGGAGGCATCCCCATTGCTGCAGCGAGGGTGTGAGAAGGGTGGCCAGGAGAATGACTAACCAGACCACTTACGGAAACCACCTGGAGGGCCCATCCCAGGTGGGGGCATCATGCCCGGAGGTGGAGGGAAAGGCGGACCACCAGGACCAGGGGGCATCATCCCAGGAGGGGGGAAACCAGGGCCAGGAGGAAAAGGCGGACGGGCTGGGGAAGGTGGTGAGAGGTTGCATTGCGGAAGTTCAGGGTTGATTGTTGGACTTACGTCCTCCGAAACCAGGAGGGGGAGGCGGTCCACCGAATCCACCAGGAGGGCCCATGCCCATGGGGGGGCCCGACATGGACGGTGGGGGACCAAGATGTTGAGGACCGAAACCGAAACCTCCAGGAGGGGGACCACCTCCAGATTCATAGGCAGCTGTGATTTGGTCAATGATACTTTGGGCCTTGTCGTGTCCTAGGGCTATTAAAAGAGTTAGCAATCGCGTGCGGAATGAAGAACGAAAAGACGTACACGCGTAGTAGTCCCTAACATTTGACAGATGGTTTCGTCCGTTATTGTGTGCTTTGCGCACGGACGTCGAATCGTGGGTCAAGAACACGTCACAATAGTCGCAATAATGTTTCTAGAGCGAGAGATAACGGTCAGCAAACTGCGAGACAAAGCGTGTATACGGGTCAGTTACCGGCATGGTGGATGAGAGGACCGAAGGTCGGAGTGGGCGGAGTTTGAAAAATGAGCTTTCGAAATTTCTGTCGCATGTGGAATTTCCAAATTAACTGAGGGGATGGATACTTCGTCTGCTGGAATCCAAGAGCCGTTCGACCTCATTCGTCTCTCTCTGAACGAGCGCGTCTTCGTGAAACTGAGGGGAGACCGCGAACTCACCGGTGTTTTGCACGTACGTCCCAGCCACGATCGGTCTAGGTCGTGTTTAACGCTGTGTTATCAGGCGTATGATGGCCACATGAACCTGATAATGAGTGCCGTCGAAGAGACTATCATGATTGTAGAGCCAGTGGAAGGGGCTCCTCAGAGTCAGGGATCCGTTAATGTCAGTCACGTCTACTCGATCTTTCGGTCGGTGCTCATCCACAAATCCTCAAGTATGTCAAACGGAAGATGGACATGTTGTTCGTTAGAGGAGATGGTGTTATCCTCGTGGGTCCTCGAATGCTACTTCTACGTGCAGATATTAACCGCCATTTTCTAGGTTTCGCCACCGTCAAGAACATAGCAGGTTATCGCCGTACAAGTAAACCACCTGCAGCATCCGTAATTGTACACGACCGACGCACATACCTCCCGAGACAGATCATACATCCGCAAGACATATCAGCGAGCCTAGGCCAAGGTGTCATCGGACTCCGGGGCTTGGGCGTCCGGCGGCCATGTTCCATCGCGAATCCAACCAGCATACAGGATTTTTATCTGAAAAAACTCGATCGTGTGAGGACTGGATGCGTGGCCGAGTGCGTGGTGTTGCATACCAGGAGGTGCATTGGAAGATTGTACTTCAGTCTCCCGCCCTCCATCAGTCGTTTTGAGATTCTACCAAGACCCGCTTCCCAGACGCTACTGCTTCGAAGGGCTCGGGGGTCCCTCACCATGTCTTCCAGCCTTGTGATCGAATCAGCTATCTCGTCAGGACGGGGTATCTTCTTCTTGCCGTTCAACCAGAGTTCTCTTCGGGCATTGAAGTAGGATCCCCCAGGCTCAACTTGTGTCGTAGCCAGATGGGCCTCGATTTCACCCAAATCTGCGCTGAAAGGGAGTGAATGGGGCGTGTTTTTGAGTCGAGTGATAGACCAACAGATTTGGGTCGCCACTGGCCAACGGCATCGTGTCTGGTATACACCCAGGAGTGTCTGGCGTTTTTGACGTAGCCAGAGTGTCCGAGTATTCTGTCATAAAAAAGAAATTCAGATTATTTGTTTTGGCCTTGCGCCTGTCACGCGAATCCGGTGTGTTGGGCCCGCTGGGCCACGATCAAGGCCATCTTGTCCATCGACATCCACGACCACAACCGTCGTCCATAGCCTCCCCAAACGATGCCTCACCAAGTCTTCAAGAGACCAGTCTCTCCCGCGCAATCTTCAGACTCGCAATCAGACGCAGGAGACGACGATCCGAACAAGTCCACCTTCTTCCCCTCCATCGATGTAGCCCCCGCCCAATGGATATCCAAGATCCACCTCCTGTCCTCCCGTCCACCCCAGATTCAAGACTCGCCTGCGTCCAGACTTCCCCCCGAAATCCTAATCCATGTTTTCAAGAATCTGCACTCGACCAAGGACCTTCATAATTGTTTATTTGTCTCCCGAACCTGGTGCGAATGCTCCGTCGAACTCATCTGGCACAAGCCCGCGATATCCAGGCTGCATACATTCATCAAGATCATGAGCATAATCTCCAAGCAGGACCAGACTTTCACCTACGCCCGCTTCATCCGGAGACTCAATTTCGTCGCGGTCGGCAAGGAGCTCACGAGCAACCTCTTCTCTCGCTTATGCATGTGTACACGACTGGAACGTTTAACCCTTGTCGGGTGCAGCGCTATTACCGACGAAGCGCTGGAAACGGTGCTCTTGGCCTGCCCAAATCTCGTCGCTATCGACCTCACAGGCGTGATCGAGGCGACCGACAAGGCCATCACCGCCCTTGCGAGAACATGCGAACGTCTGCAAGGCATCAACCTCGGGGGTTGTAGAGCGGTGACCCCAGAGGGCGTGTTCGCGCTTGCCAAACATTGTCACCTTCTCCGAAGAGTCAAGCTCAGCTACATCGAGGCCATAAACGATGAGGCTGTCTCCGCTCTCGCCCAATCCTGCCCCTACCTCCTCGAAATCGACCTCAATGGGTGCAGATATGTCACCGACCTCGGCGTTCGAGATTTGTGGATACATTCCAAGTACATGCGGGAGATGCGCCTCGCTCACTGCACCAACCTCACCGACGCCGCGTTTCCATCAACCGTCAAGGAAATCGTCCCACCTTCCGGCGTTAATCCATTCGCGCAATCCTCTCAACCCCCACCCACGGCCGACCCTGAGGACCTGCCGCCTCTCGTTCTGAACAGATCATTCGATCACCTCCGGATGCTGGATCTGACTTCCTGTGCTCAAATTACCGACGACGCCATGGAGGGGATTGTTTCGAACTGTCCGAAGATTCGCAATCTGGTGGTCGCCAAGTGCTCGTTATTGACGGATGCAGCGGTGGAGAGTATTTGCAAGCTCGGGAAGCACCTGCATTATCTCCATCTTGGACACATCACGAGCATAACGGATCGTTCGGTCTCTCAGCTGGCCAGATCTTGCACGCGACTAAAGTATATCGACCTCGCAAGTGTGTACTTTTTCTGCCCCACTTCCTGTATGATTTTTGCTGAGTGCTCCCAAGATTGCTCCCTGCTTACGGATATGTCCGTGTTCGAGTTGTCCGCGCTGCAGAAGTTACGCAGGATTGGCCTCGTCAGGGTCAATAACTTGACTGACCAAGCTGTCTACGCTCTAACCCCAAGGCGTGCCACTCTGGAACGGCTTCATCTCTCGTACTGCAACCAGATATCCGTCTTCGCTATTAACTTCATGCTGCAGAAGTTACCGAAGCTGAACCACCTCAGCTTAACCGGTATCGACGCTTTCAGGAACCCTGAATTCCAACAATTCTGCAGGCAGCCACCATTAGTAAGCGCATTAAACCGACTATTCGCAATTTTACCCCAATTCAACACTTCACAGGATTTTAATTCCACCCAACGGGCTGCGTTTTGCGTGTTCTCCGGGAAAGGTGTTGCCGAACTCCGCGAGTATCTCAAAGAGAGGTATACACCTTTCATCGAGGCTGACGGCGAGAACGATACCGATTACGATGACGAAGACGAAGACGTGTCCAGAATGACCGCTCGATCGAATATACCAGACACCAACAACAATACTCGCGAAGCTGGCCACTCCAGTCGTTATCACCCTCCCACAATCACCGGTGCCACGCCCAATGCCTCCACCTTCCATAATGACCGAACTAACTACACGGGCCTCCCCCCGAGGAGGCAAACCAACGGCGGGCACTCTCTACAAGCTATCCTCGGAACGGGAAACGGTTCAGATCCGCCCGTGCAGCAGAGGCAGCAGTTCCCGGCGCTTGGGTGGATTCATGGGCATACCCTGCTGCCATCGGGGTCTGTGCCTGGATCCTCAACAACGCCCAACTTGCATATCAACGGGGCCGGACCATCTCCCCTACGTGGATTTGGACAACAACCTCTAGTTGAACCAATGTCCCCTACTCCCGGCGACATACCTGTGGCTGGTTGGGTTTCTAGTTCGACTTTAACGCACCCTAATAGTCACGGAAATGGAGGAGCCGGTAGTTCAAACGGTGCCGCGTTCTTCAGGACGTATCAGGGTCACGATAACTCGATAACCCCGAGACATCACGTTATGACGCCGGAACTGAACTTCGCGGAGATCGGTCATGGACGGGGTACGAGCCACGGAACGGATATTCCGCAGGAGTACGGTGGCTACGGAACTGGGGACAAGGATACTGATGATGAGGACGTGGTCGTTGTCGATGCTGGCAATCACACACCTCTCACCCCACCATCAGGATACGGGTCGACGAATGTGGTCACACCTACCCCGCGGAGAGGATATAGCGTTGGGGATATCTCTCAAAGCGACGGCTCGGGGACCGATGAACGACAGGCGTATTTTCAGAACCCATACCGACACCAGATGGAACGGGACCAGGGGAGGAACCAGCCACGCCCAAGAGCTCGGGGAGTGGATCATGAGCCAGGGTCATCGACCTCACCACAGATAAGGGCCCTCCAAGAGTCGGTGCATCAGGCGCTCGGGGGTGGTGTTGTGCCGCCCGATAACCTCAGCGACGGCAGCAACAACAGTGCTGGTGGACGGGGCAGGAGTGAAAGGAAGGGGTGGAGGAATAGGCTGGCCGCCGCAGAGCATCTTCTGTTTGGAAGGGGAGGGAATGGAGCTGGAGGATCTGGGACCGGAACTGGACCGTCTGGTCAGGTCCTGCAGGAACGTGATGTTTAGGCGGGCCTTATCGTCTTGGGTATATCTCGTTGGTTGGAAAGTTGTGTTTTCCCTCCTGATGTTTTTACGATGAGTCGTTGCTCTTCTCCCACTGCATATTGTATATGTAACCAACCGATAACCTATCACTGCAACGCGATCCACACCCAAACGTC
>Ga0307517_10000541_pt1 | contig 64651 bp, 72 predicted proteins | sample 23_EM_MG_FD_194515 | JGI IMG/M metagenome (GOLD analysis project Ga0307517, IMG submission 194515) | Populus trichocarpa ectomycorrhiza microbial communities from riparian zone in the Pacific Northwest, United States - 23_EM | ecosystem: Host-associated > Plants > Roots > Unclassified | place...
AGTCAAGGTCGTACCTTCCCTTCCGGAATTCCCCGGCTTCGTATGAGTGTGGGTAGAGCTTGGCGTACTTCTCGGGGTCCCCGAACGCCTTGCCAAGTCTCGTATCGTAGAAAGGTATGAGGTATTTTGGGTCATCAGCCGCGGCTGAGGAAGGTGTGGGTGGTGCACGGGCCTTTTCTTTGCCCTTCTTCGAAGGGGCGGGGACGGCAGTTGGGTGGGGCAGGGGTGTTGTCTGTGGTGGGGGGATTACTGCCGGGAGGGCAGGGATGGGGGCTGACACTCGATGTGACAGGTCACGTATGGATGCCTGGAGATCGGCGATCCCCGGAGCGGTTTGTTGTTCTTGGGCTTGTGGGAGGTTTGCGAGTTGTGAGGAGATGTCATGGAGCTCCTCCCTGAGGTTCTCATTTTCCTCGGAGATGGTTACCACCGCCTGGGTTACCCCGCTCAGCTCATGTGAGACGGTCACCAGACCCTGGACAAGCTGGGAGAGGAGGACGATGGTTATTGATTCGATGGGGAGGGTGCCGGCCTCAGCGTCTGGGCTGAGGTCTGGGAAGTCTTGCTTGCTGAGCCGGAGAGCACTTCTCGCCTGAGCGAGCTGCCTCATCATGAACTCGATGGCGTGATCGGTAGAGGGGGTTCCTGAACGCGACGGGAGGGGGGTGTTGAGAGCAGAGAGTCGCCCAAAGGCTGCGTTCCCTGGGGGGAGGTTGTGGGGGTTCGCCATGGCGACGATAGGTCGAGGAAAAGTGGGAGAGGGTTCTGATCCGGACGCAAAGCGGGGTAGAGTTGAGATTGTATGTGAAATGTAGGGGGGGGGAAGAAGTTTGCGAGAAGCGTGGCCTATCCCTTGGTCAGAACCACGCGCCTTATATAGGCATCTTCCCACCACCCTAACCCTGGTGACTCATCACCTCGCACTACATAAACCTCGATGACTCGTAGTGAGTCATAGCACAGAATCCATCGATGACTTATATGAGGCATTGCGCACATTCCATTAACCAATCAAAACTCATAAACCAAGTCATGTGCTTTGAGTGAGTCACATGCGTGAAACCCATGACTTATAATATGAGTCATGTGTGAAAGTCATTACATCATATGACGTCACAATCGTGAGTCATGAAACAAACAACCAATCATAATATAACGATGACTTGCAACTGCATAGTCATGTGAAAGCTTATGAGTCAAGCGACGTCATAGCGTAAAACATAAACAGGGGATGACTAATAACTGATTAGTCATGTGAAAACAAATTGGCTAAGTCAGAACTTGTGACAGGAAGAGTATGTCTGCCTAATCGAACTACATCAGTATTACCCTAGCGGGAATAGCTTGCATAATTATGCACGAGGTATATGCCACCATAGGGGAGAGCATATATCCGAACCCAAGTTTCGTGAGTAGGGACTTCCCGGAGGCATCCGGGAGACTACTCAGGAACCACAAAGAGTTCACGTTTCAAGGTATGGCTAACTGATTGGAACGATGATTGGAGAACCAGTTCTCTACTCTTACTAATGCATACGCATTATGCATTGATAGATGAATATCGTACTTGATCACTCCATATTCATGATACTATTGGTATGTAGCCATTTAGACTGCATATTCCATTATAGTCTATCAGGACGAAGAGATCTAAGACTGACTACTGGTGGAGTGGGGACACTCTCAGAAGAAATAGCAGTCGGGAGATTCTCAGATTCAAGCTAGGCAAGATTCAGGGTCAAACAGTGTTCGCACTTTGTTCTGACGAACTGAACTCTTAGAAAGATACTTCTTTACTAGAGAAGTCCAAGTAGCGTGAACATTAGTATAAATAGTAGGGCTCTCCCCGATGGTTGAGAACATCATCAAGCAACGGAGAAGAGACCTTAACAATATTATAAGTTATTACGATATTCTTCTATTACTTTATCAAACAATTCTTCTTGAGCCTTCCTGACCTATATTCCGTTGTCTCGAATATCCTCAGCCTAGTTAGCCCAGAATCCTACCGTGTTAGCTACCCCGTAACAATCAGCAAGTTTACTCCTATTGTTAGATTCAGCAGGAAATTGTCTATAGAAAGAGTACAATGCAGATTATGGTCAGATACTAGAGAGAACAGAATAATGTCAAAAGTTCTGTACACTCTAAGCAGCGGTCGAATCTTAGTAACTGTGATAAGGAAAGGATTGCAGCACTGATAGAGAAGGACCCAAGTGTTATGATTAAGCAGATCACTCAACAATGGAGCTGCAAAGATAGTGAGCATTTAATCAGAAATAAATCTCAAGCACAAGGATAGGATTGTTAGATTGCCCAAAAGCAAGAGATACTTCTACAGTTACATGAAGAAAAGTGGTTGATCTAGGCCAAGAAATTGGCAGATTAGATTGTAAGCAACTGGAGAAAATGTATCTTTACTAATAAAACCACTTATTTAAGTAGTATTCAGCAAGAAGGCACTAGAAGTGTTCGAAAAAGTGTAGGAACTAGGAGGCAGGAGTGCTACAAGGATAAGGAGCAATATTCAAATTGATTCTCTACCAGCTTCTATGCCACTATTACTTTTGAATATCATAGGCCTTTAGGTTATATTCATCAGTGAAAGCTCAGTAAACGAATCTCCTTCTGTAATCCTCTTGGCCTCAATAGTCAACAATTTGTACAGGCGCTCCTTGAGCCTTACCTTCTCCCCTTCCTCCAAACTTTATTAAAGCATCATGAAGGCTATCAGATTGCTGAAGATTGTAATAGTGTTCATCATTCAGTGCTGACTACGAATATCTATTGTACATGCTGTATCTGAAGCTGAATTGACCTGCAAAATCACTAGACATGATGCGGTTGAGAATATTTGCCACATGTTAAAAGCATGACTTAAGAGGAGGTTCTGAGAGAAAAAACCTAGAACAGCAAAAGAGGTTATGGAGGCAGCATGCCAGGAGTGGGATGGATTTGATTGGGATAAGATTTATAGAATGATAGATGGGATGCCGCATAGAATTAGGGCTTTAATTGAGAAGGAGGGGGCAAGAATGAAGTATTAGGTATAAGTATAGGCTTGGATTACTCGGGACATTTTAAACCTGTAGTAAAAAGTTATTCCGCAATTGTCCGGTAATTATCTTACCGCGACTGTACCGTAAATCTGATAGAAAAGCCAAAATGACAGGCAACGGGAATTCTGATTTTTCGTATCAATTACATCAAAAGTCCTTGAAAGAGGAATCTATTACTTTTCATACGGAACCGTTTTCAATTCCCCCCACTAGTATCGATCGCGCTGTAAGAACTGGTATTAGTGTATGATACCGGTACTCGAGTAGAAAGAGCACTTGCGGTTAGAAGCGGCTGAGCCCTGATGATCCCCATCTGGCTTTCGCATCATAGAGAACCAAAATGCATACCGCCACAGCACAGATACCCCATCCAAATACCGGTGAGCTTCCTATATATGTCCCGCTTCAATTCGGCCGCGCGAGTAGACACCTACCGCACTGATTAATCTAACCTTAGTAATTCTACACTTACCTAACCCCCCCCGCCGGGATACTATCTTCGCGGTGCGGTGAAATCATAGGGAGCCGGTGAGGTGAGCGTTGTGCCAATCGGATATTATCAAAAGGGGGAGAAGGGGGGAGAAAAAAAAAGGGACCAATGGGGGGCTTGTTCTTACTTAATGACATTGTGGCGATAATGCGAGACCTTCAGTCTGGCATTCGTCCGATAAAGTTGGCATCAGCATTCCTCCTCCCTTCACCCTTAGCCTACGCCCTCCTTCTACTTTTTCATTTTCTTCTTCTTTTCCCTCTTTTACAACCTTCGTTTCTCCTCGCCTGGCAGAGGTTTTCTTTAACCACGATAAATTAATCCCCCTTTTTACCCCCAGTTATCGATTGGTCGTTTTGCTCTGCTGCTTGCTGAGATGGGGGTGGATATGATCTTTTCCATGGACAGCGGCGAGGAACAAGGCCATGTGGGCACTAGAAAGTTTGGAGGTAAAGATGGAGGGTTCGGTCGTGTTCTCACGGACGAACATGAGCTACAGGTAGGCCTCTCTCGTTTCCCCCTTCTTTCCCTTCTATTGTTTCCTCTCTCACCCCACACGAGAGTGAACCCTCCTCCTCGCCTCATTGCCGTCTATCTGTCCACCCCCACCAGCAAACTTGATCTCCTCTCTGTTCCCCCATTGTTTAGGGTAAATGTGGTCAGGCACTAAAGCTCGGCGAACGGCCGAACAGGAAACAATTGCTACAGCCTATCGCCGCATGTCTCGGGACGAACTCTCCCTCCTCCTCTCCCTGCGCTCCCTTCCAACATGCGGCGAAACTATCGAGCTCGCATTCAGACTAGCAGTGCACGAGCTATCCCACCGCACTGACCTTTCTTTACAACGACACCATACCCCCCGCATTACACCTCCGCTCTCAGCCTCATCCTCTTTCGCCGAATACCCAAGCCAAATTAACAATGGTGATAATAGTAGTAATGGCGATCCTGATATTGAAATGGACAACCACGAGCTGGACAATGCCCCGCCGCATATCGATACCCCCCCCCCGCAAAATGCCAATCTTCCCGTACTACCGCCGGAGCTGTGGGCGGATATATTGGAGGCATTGAACGATTGGGAGTTGTCCACCGCGTTGGGAATTCGCACGAAGCTTCGGCGTAGTGCCGACTGGGCTATGAATGGAACAAAACTGGATTATGCAATTCTCTCCGGGTCGGTGGAATACGTCACTAGCTTTTTGGGGGTCTATCCGGCTGAGAAGGTTACAAAGTTTGGGGCAAAAGTTATGTTACGCTTCGCATACACTGATCTCCTTACCTTTTTCTGGACGAACCACCGCCACGACTTCCTCAGAGTTTACTCCGAGCCGTCCCTCAATATTCCCACTCTCGCATCTCACTACGGGCAGTCAAAGGTTCTTACCTGGTGGCTCGAAGCCTCATCCCCCGACCTCCCTAACCCATTTCCGAGAGAATATGACGAGGAGCCTCTCAACGATGCATCAAGAGAGGGCCACATTCACGTTCTCCAATGGTGGAAATCTTCGGGGCTTCCCCTCCGCTACGGCCTGGTAATGGACGTCGCCTCCTCCTTTGGTCACCTCGCTGTTCTCGAATGGTGGAAAAACAGCGGCCTCACACTAAACTATTTGCACGCGCTCAAGGGAGCTTCCTACCGAGGTGAAGTCGAAGTCCTAGAATGGTGGAAGAAGAGCGGTCTCAGACTGGTTTACGACAAGGAGGTCCTTGTCGATGCCACAAAGTTCAACCGCCCCGATGTCCTCCAATGGTGGAGCAGCTCCGGCCTCAGAGTCGAATATTGCGTATGCGATATCGAAGCGGCGCTTGAAGACGCTATCGGTGGTGGAAGGGAGGCGAGGGATTGGTGGCTTGATAGAGGGTGCAGGTTCGATGTTCCCATTACGGAGTGGATGGAATTCAAGAGGCTTTGAGTAGTTAATTACTGCCGCCCTATCCCGTGCTATTCTTTTCTCTTTTTAACCTCTTTACCTTTCTTCACTTTTCTTTCTTGTGCAGGCTTGGAGAATGGATCGGAAGGAGGGGCGTTTCGGATTGCTTTTGTATCTTTGATTGGACAATGGTGGTGGCCGCGGAAACGTTCGTTCTGTAGGATAAGATTACGCATGTCATTTGGGTTTTCCCTTCTTTTTTTTTCTTCTTCTCCCTTGAGGTTGTTGGTGAATGGTGAATGGCTGGAGGCGACTGCGGGGGAATGGTGGGAAATGTACTGTAGTGCCGTCATGTCATGTATATTATCATCCATAGTCTACTAAATCTTTAGCATGGAAGTTGAAGTGAATTTTGTGGGGTTTATTTGATTGTTAATGTGTTGGGCTCGTCATCCGTATCATACCATCGTGGGTGAAGGATATGGATGCTGGCGTCCTTGCTGAGGACTCCTTTATTTGAAACGGCTTGGAGGGATAGGAGTAGTGCTCGAGGGGCATGCCTACAGGAGCGTAGATTGACCATCGGCGTATCATGCCGTAGTTACCACCCTCTGCTGTGTAGTAAACTCCCGAGCGCACTAATTCGTCAGTGACTATGTGCTTCTAGCACAGCACTATCCACACTCGAAACTGCCGTACCACAACTACAAGTACCCATCAGAGATTCCCGACACAACATAACCAACCAGAACAGTTGGGAATCCCATGAACCAACCCCTTGACAGGCTTCCCACCACCCTTCCATGAAAACCTTAAATCCTGCTCCTATCCGTGGTACAGGACTAGTAGTGTCAAGAGTGTCAAGTGTATTATGAGAGTGGAGAGTAGAGAGGTTCTAGACCAATTAGATAGAAGGGGGGGAAAGAAGGAAGGGGAGGAAGGGATGCCAACATATAGGCTAGATAGCGAGGGTCATGGAGAATCACTCGTAATCATGCATCCACCGCTGTTGCTATGATAATAATTTCGGAACTGCGGCGGGATAGTCTTATTGCGTCATGGAAAATCACTCAGGAATTTCGGAAGTAATGTACGAGTATTTTTGTATTGTTCCTGGGGAAGTAGGGGGGGGAGGGAGGGGGATAGCAGTCTCATTTTGGGATTGGGCTGTCTTGGTTATTCGTACAGCGGGGGGGTAATTGGTATGGTAGCAAGAGAATCCGCTTCGTTGGGATAGTGCTAACTTGAGCTCCCTTTTTTCCGACTCTCATCCTTTTGTTCTATATCGGGAATAGGTGGGTGGTTCAACGCGGGGGGATTCCCCCCTCTCCTGCCCTCTAGCACAGCCTTTCCCTCTACTTAATTGTGTGGTAATGCGTAGACAACGTGCGATGCATCACTTTGGCCAGAACGCTGTTGACCTGATCTGAGAGTTTTGGTTTCTGCAGCCAGTCTTGTATTATTCACTGCAGGGCTAGTGCCTGTTCATGAGACACTCCGGTCTTATTCCAACTGAATGGAAGCTGTTCGAGTGCTCCTACATGAACTACTACTGTCTGCTTGCCATGATAAGCGGTCTTCTGCTGGGCTACGGTTGGCACACCATGTTCAACAGTGTAGAGATGGAACTAGCTGTTAAGCTACCAATGATCTCTGCCACCAAGGTCATATATTTGTCTCTTAAAACGAGTATTTTCTCCTACTCTTAATTTTTGCTCCAATCTGAAATTATACTCTATTTTCCAGCAGACATATCCCTAGTACTTTCAGCAGACTGTGCCAACACAATCTCAACCTTATCCGATTTGTGAAACAAAACACACCACTCCACCATGGTATGATACCTCCTATAAAATGCTAGCAGTAGCACACTCACTATCAACCCCAGCATCATAGGTGTTAACTAATTTACCCTGCTTTCGGAATGACAGAATGCAACTGTAGGAGTGGGAAATTTACTGTCCCATTTTGGTTACGTTGCAATGTGATATGTACAAGATGTCTGCGTTTATTTGTTTAACTCCTAATAGTAGCAACTTCTCCTCAATTCTTTCCGTTCCTCTTCTAATTATTAGAAGATGCTCTTTCAGCACATCAAGATCCATATGCAGGGAAGGAAATCCGTTGCGTCAGTGGACTAGTAACTTTTCGCAGATCATTGCCCATACCTCCGAGAGAAACCTTTACATGGTCCCGCAAGAAGTTACGGGACAGCTATTGAAGGTTAACTAGCCAAATATATCCCTATCGGGCCCGGTTAATGGGTTCCTACCCTTATACATACCTTTTCTTTTGTTTTGCTCCCCTTACGAAATCACGTTCAGCTATTTTCTTTTCTGTTTTAGCATAGTTTCTCAACTTCGGGTTGTCATCGCTGTTATTAGCTGCCCGTTCTCTGTAATGCCCGCTTGGTTTTTTTATTCTGCTCAAGAAGCACATTTGCCTTTTCCGATTACCGGTTGTGGAACAAATACCGGTGAGTGGTACTGTACACCTTTGTGGTGGTTCGTCAAACTAACAGTGCGCATTTTTTACTGTATGGAAAGCTGGGTGGGGGCCAGGTTCTCTTGTCGCCAAGTTTGCACGCCGCTTGTCTAATATCCGACATAAAATAATATCTGACAAGGAGACAGGGCTGGTTGGGTGGTTGTGTAACAATGGCAGTATGATATTTCCCGACACCCCATTATTGCCAGATTCAAGTACCGGTAGGGCCCGTAGGGGTCAGGGGTGTCCACGACACCCACGTTCACTTCACCCCTTTCCCTAACCCGACAAATAAACCCTCGGCTGAACCGGCCAAAAGTTTGTGTACCGCCCGACCGGAAACCCCTTACCTGACCCTGCCTACCTCACCACTTGTCACACCCTACCAGACTCCGATCTCTCCTGTTCCTCGTCCTATCACCCATCCACCCATCCACTCACTCACTCATGACAAGGCCCGCCTAGCTCACGACACACCATTGTCCCGCACATTCCGGCTATATATGGCATCATAGTAAGCTGTGATGTAACTTCAATTGACGTCTTTGAATGAGCCATCAGAACAAAAGTAGCAAGGAACCGTGAGAGAGGAGAGGTAGGAGAGAAGAATAAAAAGTAAAAGGGAAACGCCAATTAAAAAAAGGAAACGCAGAGTAGAGCTGAGCTGCCGGTTCTCCCACTCGCCTGCGAATATATGGATAGTTAACATGAGCGAAGGGAAAAGTGAAAAGGAAGAAAATAAAAACAAAGCAGAGCAAAGGTTCGTTTTATCCCCATGTGGTGTATGCATGCGTGAATGATAATAGCATCAGAACAATGTGTGGGAAACTGCCTCTATCCCATCCATGACAGCCCTCCCCCAGGGGACTATCCAGGTATAATACCAAATCCCGCTTATTTATTTCCCCCCTTCTTCTTCCCAACTCCCAGCAAAAAGTCCTTCCCTTTATCCGCCCAGCCCCTATAGTCAATCTTGGTATGATCGATGGGCGCTGGTTTCGCCATCTCTGCCGCAAGGCGCTCCCGCTCCTCCTCTTCGTGGTGGAGCCTCATGAGGTCTGAATCGGTAGAGTGGACGGCATTGCCTACACCCTATTCACCGGTGCAGCATAGCACAGTCAGCTTCAACATTCCGGTGCTCTGGGGGGAGGGGGAGGTAACGTACTCCGCGACCGCCATGGAAGGAACCAGAGCTGCTAGGGCGCCTGGGCTCCCCTCCGACATCTTGGGCAGCGCGAGCGAATTCCGGGTGGGCGGAGTCGTTGACCGCCATGTTGCCCTAGTCGTGGTGGGCAAGAAGTTAGTTACGCAGGGAGAGAGATATATAAGGGAGGTGGAGAGTCACTGTTCCGCCGCGGCCGGTGGTGTATACTGGGGTTTTCAAGGTCGGGATGCGAAGGTCCTCAGGGGATGCTTCGTGGGGATGCTCGTCTACGCCGATGTTTCCGGCTCCTCCGCGTCCTTTAAGAAAAAACTCAATTAATCCTTTCCCTTTCTTTTCTTTTTCCTTTTCGTCTGGTAGATTTCGTAAGGATGGGGTATTCGATTGCTAATTGCCAACTACTGACCGTGGCTGGTCTGGAGGTGAAGAATTGATGCATTAGATCAGTGGTTTGTTTGGTTGTGAAGGTCTCAATGAACGAATGAATGAGAATCGATGAATCGATGGATAGGGGGAAAACTCACAACTCGAGCAAGATTACTATAACCGTCCGGGGACTGACGAGGAATTGTAGGAGTAGGCATTGAATCTCGAGCGGCGAAGACGAGGTTTATGTTTTGTGGAAGAAGCAAAGAAAGCCCTTGGTTTGCTTTTTTTTTCCGTCCTTGTCAAAAAGTGAAAGAAAAAAAAAAGGACAGAACGAAAGAGGAAAAAGAAAAGAGAGGAAAGGGGAGGAGGATCAGGCAAGCAAGAACGGCAGTAGAGACGGTAAGTGGGATAGCTACCGGCAGGTCTTCAGAGGTCTTCAATACGACACAATGTTTTGCACGACACGATATTGACAACTGCTCTGTTTGATACCCAACTCAACTCCAGACTAGAGGTTGGATGGGCCCCGATGGATGAAAGGGGTTGACTTCACTCTTATTCACACTCTTCCCTCCTTTGCAAAAGGAAGAAAAAAGCACAATAAGAGAGTTAGCCAGACTTGACTTAATTTATATCCTTCATCCCTCTTAGGTTACACATGCACGCACACTCTCTTACTCAACTAAATCCCACCACCGCCTCGTCCGCTCTTGTCCCTTTGTCCAATTCACACCTCAAGCAGCCTTTGTATGTTCTCGACACTAAAACAGCTAGAATACGGAAAAGTTAAAAATCCAATGGAACGGCAGAAAAAAGTGCGACAATTTTATCCAGGAATGTGCATTTCTCCTCACCCTCCGGTATTCCTAGGACACAGCTGAACTACCATACAGAAGCACTTCTAACACCCCCCTATCAGAGGGGGGAGAGGGAAAACCTAACTACCACACATATCCACCCAAGTAGGCATGCCTTTCTCGTGCATTTCTGATTGAAAAAAAGTTAGGTAATGTATCTGCAATTGTCGTGTTACAAGTTAGGGGGAAGTAGGGTTATTGAGGAAGGTCCTGAGGTTCTGTGGTCCTTGCAGATGTGTCTGATTGGTCGGTTGGACTACTAGTCCAGCAACCGCCTAACTACTGTACCCGAGGTACGGAGTGTATAAAATAGGCCGGTGGGAACATCATGTCGTATAGTGAAGAAGTCCGCCTTGGAGGTGAAATTCATGAAAACCCAACAATCCAATCCAAGACCGTAAATGTCATGACATCCTTCTTTTCCTTTCCCTTCAATTCCTTCGATTTTCCCACCTGGGTGCCCTGCTGCAAAGAATTCCTTCTTTCACCGTTGCCTGCCTACCTGCCCTTCCTTCCTTCCCGTCGGAGATATCCGAACCAGGTACTGTACCCAGGAAGCGGTCCAGAAAGAAAAATAAATCGAGTGTGCGTGTGGGAGGAGGGTTTGATGTGATATGGTGCGGTATGGAGGACGATTACTCGTAGTCTATCTGTGGACAAAATGTAGCATAGCGTTACAAACGGACTCGAGTATTCAAGAGTAACACATAATCTGCGGTGGACATTGTGGATTAGATTAGATTATCGCACCGCAGAGGTCCTGCGCTGGCTTGTTCGGCTCCGAGGAGATATCATACAGTTTTGTGGGTCAAGTTGCTGCCGAGTGCAAGGGCTGAGGATAAGAGCGGTGAGCAGGAAACAAAGGAGGGAAGGGAAGGGGGGAGAGTGACGAAAGGGGCGAAAGGTACTCTAGAAAGAAAAGCCAAGAGAGATCAAGTTAACTGATAAGGGGAGTATCATACCTAACTTGACCTTTGCAACTTTGCTAATACGAGTACCGCCGCCGCTCATTGGTGGGAACAGTATACCGTGAACGGGTGCGATTTCTCTCCATCTCTAGGAATGATTTCCTACCCCTGGCTTCCAAGATAAACACGGGTACGAATAATACTTAGGTAAACGAATTCCCCAGACCGTTCCGCATAACTACGCCAGGATACAGTAGCCACGATACCATCCGTACCCACGAGTAGCCTTGTATTCACCGAGCGCTACCCGAGTACGGCATCGTTCCTGTCGTCATCTCCCCCAATCCGCTAGTATCCCTCTCCCTCGTCCTTGCCCCTACCGAGTAAACTCAACCCGACACCCCCCCCCCCCAGAGGGTCTCTCCCTAATAACAAAAATAAAAATACAAGCCTCTCTAACTCTCTCCTAATTCTATTGCTGTGCATCTTGTTTCCTTCCCCCCCCCCCCCCTTTCTCCCAGAACGACGATGGTCTCCTCGAACGTCTCTACTCCACATCCTTCCTTCTCAGAATACACTTTCCCATCGCACCGACTACGAGCACTACAAGATGGAAACAAGACGCCCTTGGTCCTGGTAGCGTGCGGGAGCTTCTCGCCAATTACGCACATGCATCTGCGCATGTTTGAGATGGCAGTGGATCATGTCACGCAAGGGATGAGCGACTTTGAGGTTGTGGGCGGGTACTTGAGTCCTGTTAGCGATCGGTATAATAAGGCTGGTTTGGCGAGTGCGGCTCATCGGTGGGTACCGCTCTTCCACCCTTTGGGTGGAAATGTCCGCTGATGGGGGGAATTGACCAGAGTACGAATGTGCGAACTAGCCTGCGACGAGACATCAGACTGGCTAATGGTTGACCCCTGGGAAGCCCTGCAACCAGAGTACCAACCAACCGCGGTAGTCTTGGACCATGTCTCTCATGAAATAAACCACAACCTCGGCGGCATTCCTTACCCCCCACTCTCACCCCTACCCCCACCCACCAACCTCTTAACCGTGCCCTCCCCCTCCACCGCCACTCCGCGTAAACCGGCCCGAGTGATGCTCCTCGGCGGATCCGACCTCCTGCAGACAATGTCGCAGCCGGGGGTCTGGTCGCAGTCCGACCTCAACCACATCCTCGCCACCCACGGCCTCTTCATAATCGAGCGATCCGGCAGCGACATTTCCGACGCCCTCGCCCCGTTGAAGGAATGGAGCGACGCCATGGGGAAGAACTGGATGGAAAACATACATGTCGTTCGCCAATTGATTGCTAACGATATTAGCTCCACACGCATCAGGCAGTTGATTAGGCAGGGGATGAGCGTGCAGTATCTTTTGCCCAAGGTTGTTATTGAGTACATCCGTGAGAGGGGATTATATAGGGAGGTGGAAGGGTTTAGGGAGAGTAGGGCGAGTTCTATGCCCCCGCTTAGGAGGGAGGCGGTTGATCGCGCTATTAAGAAGTGGAGGGGCTCTGTGAAGGTTGAAGGTGGGGAAAAGGGTGGCGGTAAGGAAGAGGAGGAGGAAGATATGAGGGGGAGGGAGGTATAACTAGTCGAGGGGGGGGGGGGGTAGGGGAGGTCGACCTCGGAGGCAGTTATTAGGCCAACAGCAGAGAATTTTAGACGAAGGGACAGAGCTAGGCGTGAATATGCGGGGTTCTTTTTTTCCTTCTTTTTCTTCCTCCCTCCTTTGTTCATCTATTTTACTTATCCCATTTTCGGGAGTTTTAGATTGTATTGTACTATTACCTGCGCACTACCCAGGTCGCGGATCGAAGTTGCTCCCGTTCTGGTGGTGATGCACCAAACGGGAGCAACTTCAATCCAGCAACCTGAGTACTTTAACAGGAGGGTTAAATTTTGTCAACCAATTGCACAAATCACCACTCGGGGAACAGCTTGCGGCAAATAGAGCTTGACTCGAAACCGACCGTAACTCCCGAAGGCGATAGTCGCAAGCTAGAGGAGTTGCGTGTGGTCCGGCACCCTTCAGTTAATTCTATCATACAACACACCTATCAACACACCTCCGCGAGCCTGATGACCAATTTGCACCTTGCTATGATACCCCGCGAAATCCATCTCACACAAAGCCCTAATTCCTTCACTCTCACTTGGAATTTCCCTTCGAAAACAAAGTCACCACACCGTCGTCTTAGTATAATAGCCGATATTTTCATCCCTATCGTTTTGAGGGGTGCCGCAGTGGCTGATGGTGTGCGATCCCTGACGCATACCCGCTCCCATTTAGGCACCATCGGGATTCTTGTTGACGAATTATTCGTAGAAATAAGGAGGAAAGGTCAGAGGATTGTTTATAGAATGCTGGCTTGACATTGGATACGCAAGCCCGCTGCCGGTAGGAGTGCCGGATTATCTATGATAATATGGCGAGGCGTGGGTATGTTAGCATTATGGGCGTATGGAATGGATGGTGATTGCCCGTCCTTCATGACACTGTCCCCGCTATTCTCCTCTCTGGTCTTCGTGATTGTAGGGGATTACTTTCATGAACCTATCAGACGCCTAAATTTACGATACTCGTATATGCCACACGATGGGTAGGGCGAGGGGGATAGCATTAAATACCTGTTCGGAGTCATGGGGTATCAATCGATCAGGATATAAGGGGTAGTGGGGGGGAGGAAGCACAGTTTAAACCCCCGCTATCACTAAACCCTATAATACAAAATCCCCTAATCTAGCTTAAGGCATAGCACCGGGCTTCAATGCCGGGCGTTAGAGTTATTTGGCCTTCCAAGCTATATCCGGATTCCTTCCGAGTGCTATAACATGAAGAGCCCTTTCTAGGAGCTGAAGGATCCACCAAGGCAATACCAAACTTTCCATCGTGATTATTATTTTTGTTATTGCTATTCCCCTCTTAAATACATGAGGCGGCCAGTTGATGCTACAAACTCAATCATCCCATGATGGAGGTGTCTAAATAGTTGGAAAAAGCGCAACTCCCCCCTTTCCTCTCTTTCTCCCTCTCCACCCATTACTGGTCCTCATCTGTATCACCCAGCCTTCCCCCGAAATCCGAGCTCACACCTAGTTACCAATTTTATAGTACATATAGCAGCGCCCCCCCCCCCCGATGCCCACAGTGACCGGTCTACCCCACTCGCCTATTGAAGCTGGAACGTTAAGCCCTAGGACTCAAGGGCCGACCCTCTATGAAAGCTCCCTGATCTCATCCTAGTTGGAAGTCTTAGAGTCTGTTTGGTGGGAACGGAAGGCGGGTCAACGGTTCCATTCCCCCATACAAAGCGACCTTTTTGAAACAGAAGGGAACAGTCACCTTGTATGGGGGAACGGAAAGGTCGACCCGCCTTCCGTTCCCACAAAACAGGCTCTTGGGGGGTGTTTGGCACACCGTGTGTTGGGGTAACTGTTGTTTCAAAACGCTTTTTACAGATTAGATTTAGATTAGATTTTGAACAGATTAATCACAATGCATACAAAGGGATTCTGTAAGCTCATTTTTGTATCATAATATTATAATGCCCCCCCATGGGTCTTGTTTGATTTGTTTAAAACCTAACCAAAATCTAATCTGCAAAACGCGTTTTGAAATAACGGTTATTTCAACACATGGTGTGCCAAACACCCCCCCCGGATTTCCCTCACTCTTCGCCTCCTAGTACCTACCATTCGTACTAAAACTAAGTGCCGTCGTAATTCAAGGATTGCTTTTGTAAAACAAGACCAGAAGAGAATCATGAATGTATGATATAAGCATAGGGTTGCATAAAAAGAAGACATCACATATCCTTCTTGAGTATGTTGGTTACGTGAACGCTTCCTCGTTCTCACCCCTTACCAAACTTACCTCCTTCCGGGTGCTGTCTCCTCAGGCAGTTAAACTTACAAACCGAATTTGCGATGATAGGGACAGCACAATACCCTGTCTCCCGATACATGAATTTCGGGAGGCTGTGTATGTCGGCTGTATCCCGCCTCAGAGAAATTGGGGGTAAATGGCTACACACAGTAGATTGGCCATTCAGTAGCTTCCAAACGCCCTTTGGAAGTGGGAATAGTTTTATACAATAACGAATTCTTGATAACTGTAGACGATTATGGTCGATCTGCGTTCCACAGGTCACACCTTGGGGTGAAGGAAAGGGGGGAGGGATCTGATGAGAAAAAAGAAAAAAGAGAGAATAAGTATGTGAGTTACTATCACACCTTAGGTATTACGGCACTAAGTCTAGTAGTACTCCCTTCCCATGCGTGCAGTGACTACAATTCATACTAGAAACTACCAGCCACACAACTGTGGGGACCATCCGTACAGTACAGTACAGCTCAACCTCTAAGCCTCCCCTAGATCAGAGGCCCTGGCTGATCCAGTGGCTTGAGTGTGAACGGCACACCAGGAATCCCCTTCAAGGTCTTTACCCCCAGCGCCGGGGTAGAGATTGTCGCCTTTTTGCACCTCCTGCGCTGCTTGCCAGCGCCTAAGTCCCCTCGGGAGAGCCAAAAATAAATATAAAATAAATTCAAGCCACCACACAATATGCAGTCATTCCTCCCACTGCATTGAGATACCGTAAGAGCTCTTGAAACTCATCATCTTCGCGAGCCCTGCGAACCCCCGGATTCAGAGGCAGAAGCTCCTGGGAAGGAATACCGTTTCCCTGGCACGCTATAAGACCAGCCAACTAGAGATGTTGGATCCCATTGACAGGTACCTGAAATCCTGCTAACTATCAAACCTAACCTATCGCTGTCTGATCCCCCCTGATGATCGGATTGGAGGATTCTAAGAGCTCTTACGCCATTTCTTTGCCCCAGAACATAGGGCACCCCTTCGAGATATATGGTGTGAGTTTTAACATCTTAGCCTCTAAACTAAGTCACGTACCATACAACCCTACAGAGAGAGGAGGAGGAGGAGGAGGAGGGAGAGTATCTTGAGCTAGTAAGGAGGGAGTATTAAGCGGTGAAGGGAGTATTATCCTCTTAAGATACCCGTACATGGCATGGGTTCAGATTTTCCAAGGCATTGCGAGATTGCCCACGAGAGTCAGGTTAGATGTCACACATTCCAGGAGAACTCCCTTAGTCTTAAACATACTTGGTTTTAGTATCTACGCACATGTTGCACCCTGCACCGCTTCTCGGTAATGTAACTCCGCAACTCTATACTGCAAATGTGCAAATGTATAGTAGTGCAAAGTCTAGCCAGTACTATAGGTATGATTTAGGGCCTAGGAAGAATTGCGTATGCATGCAGTACAGTACCCCCTCCAATACGATAGTTGGGATAGGTAGGTAGGCACGAATTCGTGGTAGACAGTCAGGTTCAGACAAGGTCTGTTGGTAGTATCAATGCCGACAGCCCTACTTCTCGTATGTATGCCAAGTACAGTGCTAATACCACCACCCAATCTTCGCGAGTAATCCGGTGCAGCAATTCTAACCTTAGCGCACGATCGCTCTGTCTCCGTATCATGTCCTCACAAAGTTTTGGTTGGGCATAGATCATCACTCGACCAATAAAGCAGACCAGACGGTTGTGGGGCTTGTAAGCGACACTCCTAATGCGATATTCCGCGATTTGTGGGGCCGGTGGTGGCCTGCTCCTCTTTCCACACTTCCTGTTACCCCGAGCTAAGGCACTGTCGTGTGGAAGCCCGCAATTGTCTGCCGCTAAACATGACCCTTACTCCCCACTAGACGCCCAAGCTCACCGCCAAGGCCATCCCACCAACCATAGTAAGCCTAGTCCCTCATATGCGATAACCTTCAACCGGCTAGGCCTGGCAGAACAGGAGTTGTTGATCAGGTACCCGGTTATTAACTGCATTGCTGGATCTACCCCAAGCTCAGCCAGAGCACCGCAAGTATGTTACTACACTATGATCGGTAATCGTTCTCTCTAACAGTGAGCCCCAGAGACTTCCACATCATGGTGGGCTACCAAGGGACCTAGGGAAAGGGAATGGAAGCCCGTACTAGCGCTTCCCCCTACCTCTTCCTGGAGTGCCACGCCAAGCTGCGCCGCATATGTTAGTGGAAAGTCGTCCCCATCCCCCCAAAATACCCCACCTTTCCACCTAGGCCCCGATAATAGGCGGAAGGGCAAATTTCGATAGGAAGGCCTATGGTATGTAACGCCTTGGAGGGTGAGTGTGTCAACCTGCAAAAACACAATCTTTTGAAAAGATGATTGCGCGTAAGCCGCAGATAGAATCGATATAATAAGCACACACACTAAAAAGAAAACCAAACTCCTGCCTAGTCCACTACCGGCGGCCTGGGATGCGCTTCTCGGGGCCCCCAACCATCCAATAGGCCGGAGTTGACCCACTTACCCACCAGGGCTTCACACACACGACAGCACTGTGGCTAGCACACAATAAAGTTTATAGGGTCCTTAAGAGTTAGACAAACCCCTTTTCGATTGCATAGGGATGGAGAATACTATCAGTCCCGGTCCCAGACCACTAGCTTACGAGTCCCGGTGGATCATGGGTTGCTATGATAAGATACGGTACTCGAGCAGACTACCGATACCACCTAACTTACGGTAGGTGCGTGACACATGAGGTCAGTGGCAAACTAGTTCTTACATCATCAAGTCACCCATCCCACAGCGCGCTTAAGCCGCCCAAGACACCAAGAGGGGGCTTGCTTAGCTCCTATTAAATCCCACACATATGCCCAGCGTGGTGTTCCTGCATGCAGCCACATATTCTTCAACGGTCGCATGAGTGAGTTTGCATGATGGAATCAATAGCTTGTGCCTGTATCTCTAGTTTTGATTGGCGGGATAGGGTCCGCTATTCTACTATCATACGCCTTCCAAGGGCCCGCACGCACTCCCAGGAATGGGGAATGCAGCCGGCATTGGTCCGCATAAAGTAGTGGAGTGGTATGTCCGAACCATACTCGACCTAGCTCTGTGTTGGCTTGAATAAGAGTACGAGATGGGGAAAGGCAGAGGATAGACATGGCAAGTGTCATTATACCTGCTGTTGGCTAGGTCTGTCGAAGAGGAGGATTCGGTCCGTGAGCGGAGGGTTCCTAATCCGTTTATATAGACAAAATAGGAACGGACAAAATGTGCCGACGAACCCATTACATGTCTTTCGGGTTGAGGGACATCCAGGGTCCGGGAATCCCCTACGATGCAAACAGCAACACCATATGTGTTCGGGCCAGGTATCTGTTGACACAAACAGTTGTTCTTGGATATAGGCATTCCATCTTGACACCTCCCGACACCGGGCGGTTAGGAAATACTTATGCCTACAGAATGACCAGGAATGGCGGATTTTCCCAAGTTCGGCCACTGTGCCGTGCCCCTACCGCAGGAACGATGTCTGACACTCCTATAATACCGGTATTCTTTGGCAGGATTGAACTCGATTCAGCGACATCCATGTTCCTTGTAACTACTTCGAGGACCGTGTAAATGATTTAATTCGTCGAAAGAATCCCGGGACACGGACCACTTCTCACAGCAGCGCCATGGCGAGCCCCCTTTACTAGTACACCAGCTTGTCATAGCGCCCATTTAAACAGGGCTGGATATTTTTCCTGCTGGAAATATCTACCCAGGATGAAGCGTTTTGAGGCCTTAGATTTATGGCTGAGGGCTCTGGTGGCTGCGGTTGCCGTGCCTCCGGAGCAGACGATAGACATGTGTGCCCGCGCGCAGACTGGAGCTGTGTTGAATGCGACGGTATAATAGACTACGGTAGAGGACCAGAGGTGAACCAGTAGGATTGAAAGTTTGGCTGGTCGAACGTACGATAGCTAGGCTGGTGAAATGAGATCGGGTCACCTCCGAGCTATCCCACAAAGCTGCTCCTCCACATAATTCTCAACTCCTACAAGTATGCTCACAAACTTTGCACCTCCCACACCTTGACGAAGGCACAAACTATCACTCGTGCTTATTTCCTTTTCCCATCACAATCTGGCCAACCACACCGGGAACGGCCGCCGTTCCCAATCTCCAGGGATTGATTCCCCACCGCTACACATAAGCACTTCCACCACCGCCGCCGCACATTTACCGGTACGAGTAGTAGCTCGCACAGACCTACAACATGCCTATTTATCCACCTACCCAGCCGCTCTGTCGGGACAACAGTTCTGGTCCATGACCGGTCACCCCCTATCGTAGCTTTAACAAATGACGTATACTCAACTATTAAAAGCCGCCCCAGGCGATTCTCGCTTGGACCGACCGGCCGCACTGTACCGACTAAGGCTCGGGAACTGAGTTCACTCCCAACCCCACCGAATGTCGTGGGTGCCGTAAATCCAGTCCAGCCTCGGTAGACCGGTTTTCGGAACACTGCACCCAATTTATTCGGCAGGGACAGATAACTCACGTGACTTTATTACGATATTGCAAGTTACCGGTATCACGCTTATCTAGGGCGAGGCTCAGTTATGGGGGAAAGGGAGACTACCAAGTGCACATATAAAGTCTGGATGAGTGCTGTGGGTTATAGGAATTGTTGGTGAGAGAGAGTAGGTATTTTGTCGCTGGGAGTAGGAACCTGCTTTGTTTCGAGGGCAATAATATGCGATAGAGGTGCTATTGAAAAAGCGGTGAGATGGGAGCGGTTCAGCCTTTTTTCCCCTTTCGGGTAGGGTGAATTTGGGAGAGGGACTTGAAAAGGGAAGCTTATCTTCCGTGCTGGTACTCCACAAGGTGATACAGGAAGCTGAACTGCGCCTCATATCGTGAGTAAATTTCTGCGAACAATGGGTAGAATATGTTAGAGGTCAAAGCAAGTGACCTGGGAGTAAAACTTGACTTTGAATCGAGTACAGTATACTCGTACTTGCACAATTCAGTGCCTCCCTTCCCATCCCTGCGAATATTACCCCTCACGGGCCACACTGCAAGACAATGGAAGAAACATTTAAAGGACTCGCCGTCAAGGATGGAGCTTGAAGAGAAAGAAAGTAACCTCCATTTCCCCGCATACACTTTCCTCTTTACTAGGGAAAGGAAATTGGGCCACGGTAGCAGCGGCTCTTCGGGTAGGAGCCAAAGTTCAAGAAACGAAACGAAACGAAAATTTCTCTGATTGGTCTGCGAGGGTGTTGGCGTTCCGCAAGAGGGAAATTCGCAAACCCCAGGAATTGATCCCACCAATCGCACTAAAGGAGAGAGAGGAAAGATGTGGAAGATGGGGGTGCAATAGCATTTGCCACTTATGATTCGCTATACAAGTACAGTGTTTTTTCTCTTTCTTAATGCTAGCGCCGGTAACATTAGCATTGTTGTAGCGGGGGAGGGAGGGAGAGGGCGTTTGGATGGGATCCTTAAAGAATAAATAAAGTCGACTGCGGTGTAATAAAAAAAACCTTGTTCTGGCGAGGTTCCGAAGAAAGCGTCTCTGATGTTTGGTCGCCCTGAAGGTTGTATGCGGCGGGGTTTTCTTCTTTGGTCAGGCAAACGGTCCACATGAACAAATACCTACCCACGTTTGAACTCTGACTAAATCCTTGTAAATTCCAGAGGCCAGAGAACGTCTCTTAGCATACTTCCCCCCATCATACTGTACCGCTAACTCAACCCTTCCCTCCACCCTCAAGGAAGAGAGTTAAGTGTAGTACCGGTACCGGTACTGTACTCGTAAGACATTCTCTCCTAGGGCGCTCCCGGAGTCCACTAAAGATAATTAACAACCCATGTCGGCCGATCGGCCGCTCCGGGGTTGGGGCGATTTAGTCTACTACAAGTACTTCTAGGGGGTTTCAGATGCTCGATATCATCTACCCTTCTCAGAATTATTGCGGATAACACTTGTGTGTGATCAACTCTGCTGGTAGGTACAGCACACCCCGTCATGCCGCTGGTCAGTTGCTCGATCAGTACTATAATTCTGAATCACGACCTATCAATCTCCGCACCTTTATTTTTTTCCATTTTTCGTTCCCCATTTCAACTTCCATTCCATCTTCCCGGCGGCCGACGACGGATGTGCAGGTTTGTTAGGCAAGAAAGGCAAAGAGGCACCTCATCTCATGACCGGTCAGCGAACCATGCTCGAGAGCAAGCGGAACTTGCGGATAAAAATAAATAAATAAAAAGAGAACCCCGATTGTTAGCAGGGAGGGGAAGGTGCTTGAGGCGCTAGACTGGGGTAGAGCAAGAGTACAGTACGACCTACTGTACGAGTACCGATGCTATGCAATACAAGAACTGTGCCGGTACCGTACTCGAGTACCAGTCGCGGCCAAGGCGTTGAAAGTGGGTTAGCCCATCGTGTCCCGAGTGTGTGGTCGCAACTAGCTCGGTTTCTCTAGCCAGGGTAACAAGCACTTTTTGGGTAGTAACTGCCTAATATTCAAGCTGATGTTTAACGCTAGTCCAGCTTTGATATGAGACAGTTGCGGACTTGTTGCTTGTGGCTTCATACTCCACTGAGGAGCAGCCACAATTCGCCTCCTAGACTTCATATGATGCCGCCCCATAGCAGAACTTTTCTCGAGAAAGAAGCGCCCGAAAACATGGGGTATATTCTGTAATGGCGCTCATACACGCACAAACTTTTGCCATATATTTCTTCAATCCTTGTTTTCGAGTAGGGTACTCCTTGACTAGGACAAGAAGTTTGAGGATTCACTCTGTAGTAAGCGGGTAGCTTATAAGTGGCTAGGCAAGTGTATTATAGGAACCGGTCGATGCCTGCCTTCTGTATTGTACCTGCGGTGCTTGAGTACCTAGCTGCCTACCGTACAGATTGCTACTTCCTTTCACCCTTTTATTACCCCTCTCTTCAATACGTGCTGGGGAATTATTATTTGGTTTTTTTGTCTGATTGCCACTTCCGCGGCATATGCAATCGATGTGTATTTCTGGTCAATTAAGAAGTGCTAGTTTTGGCAGGGTGCCGCTGTCCCCGCATGGAATGGGGGAATGGTAAGGTTCAATTCCACTGGACTCGGAATAGTTTTCTATACTTGGCTGGTTTCCAACCTATTTACTTCCAATGCCTTAGCTCCAATTATTACCCTGTTATGCAGCACAGCACGCTGGCCATTATGCACAAATCTACTACAATACATCACGGTTAGATGATATTGTATAGTATAAATCTTTATATTCCTCTTGTTTTATTCCCTCTCCCCTTTTCCCCTCCTCTCCATCTCCCATCTCCCTACGGAGGCACAGTGCCCAAGTTTTGTGCTCCTAAACTGAGTGTTAATGACCCGCTCTCCCTGATGCATTGTATGTAAGTTACGCAGGATGGGGAGGGGGAAAAGAAAAGCAAAGAAAAATGAAAAAAAAAGTTCTTACTGCAGCACGTATACTGTAGTGCCGTGTGTATCCTACATCTGCCCCACAGGTTTTGCAGTTTGGGTTTCTATCACTTATGCCGGGAATCTCATTCGTGGTGAGGGTTTTTGCCTTTTCCTTCCACGAGAATTGGTTTTTTTCTTTTTCTTTTTGCAATTGGTTGGGATTGTCGTTTGTCTCTTTGGGGTCGCTCACGCAGGTATCGTGGACGTGTGGGCAATGTATGCAGAGACCAGAAGATCCACCCCAAGGTTCCATCCAGTCCTGTGGATCTGTTTCGCATGTACAACTAGGATGGATTTATGATGTTGAGTAGAACTCATCCTGGCCCCCGGAGGCACCTGTTTTGTTTTTTCTGGTGGGTCAACTTTAATCGCCGCTTCTCTCCCCGCCCCTCCGCCCCACACTACCATTGCACTGTTGTCTTTCCCGCCTATCCTACAAATCTCGCTGTGTAGTCTTATCCCCCTTTCTATCATATTTTCTAAAAAAAAGAGAACCCTCTACTTTCCCATTCCCATTACCCCCCCCCCCCCCTTCTTTCAATTGTCGATGCCGAATTTGATCGGACAATCCACTGTCGGTAAGCAGCAGGTCTAAAATTCAATAGACTTAGCTGGACAGGTTAACAAAACTACACACTCTAGTTAATGAGATTCGGTAGTTTCAGCCCACCCAAGCCATACTAGGGATACACTTATCCTTCTCGAATTTTTTTGCAGGCTGCGGAGAATAGAGGCTTGATGGAGATAGTGGATTGTCCGAGTAAATAGGGTACCGGTATCCAACCAACTCGATACCGATCTGTCAAACATCATCGACCCAAGGTACTTGATTGTCCGCCGTGTCAAACGTGTCAATCCCCATGGTGCTATTTAGGCCGCTACATTGCATATGCAGAAGCTTCGGGTTGTCTGCTTGTGAGCTCTCCCCCTACGTCTATCCTGCCTACTTGACTTTCTGCCCTTGTTTCTTCCACACTTCTCGCCCTCAATCGACCTCTCCCCCTCCCCGCGTTGTTCGTTATTCCACTATTCTGCTCCCTGCCCCACCCCCGCTACTTCCACTCATAGTTATTTGTTCCTCCCGTCATAGGTCCACTCATCCTTCCCTTCCCCTTCCCCTTACAATTCCTATTCTGCCTTCTCCCACATCATCCCCTCAGCTTCCATCCCAGTCAGTAAGCAGTCCCGTAATCACCTCTCCACCCTCATAACCACAATCAAAACCTATCACTATAATTACCCCTACCAAAAAAGCTGCCAATACTGCCATTTGGCTTTTGCTTCCTTGCTAAACTACGGTGGTACTGGCCCCACCACTACTTCTCACCTTTTCGGTCCCTCCGCACCTTAGCGTCCTACTTCCTAGCCAGCCAGTGGTTGCCGTTATCTTGCAAGTTTAGCATCTGCCACCAGTCAGCAGACCGAGAAACTCTGAGTCGTACAAAAAGGGGTGCTTTGGCACAGAGATATTCCCAGCGGTTACTTCAGAAAAGATCCGGGCTTCCAGGTTCCAACACGGGCGGACAGCAGGTCGAAAAGGAAGGAAGGAAAACGGAGAGAAAAAAGGAAAGAAAAAAAGAAAAAGAAAGTGAAAGTGAAAAATAATTCCTCAGCTATCCACTCCCCTCCATAGACAGAGAGACTGAGGAGACCAAACGTTGGTTTCAGTCCCGGCTTTCCGAACCTTAGTCCTACTCCGCTTCCTCTCGCTCGCAGTACTTCTCCCCCCCTTCCCCATCCTCCTGGTTCTTCTGGTGCGGTTGAGATTCAAAGTCTCAAATACCTCCGATACTCCCGGCCTTTGATCTCTTGCCCCTTAGGAATTCACTCCCTCTACACAACGTCCATGAACACGATGTACCTTGCTCACCAAAATCACCCCCCGAATCAACCGATTCACGACCGCCATCACGGTATCCCCCCACCTCATCCTATGACTCGGGTGTCATCGTCCTCGTCCTCCTCGCAGTCAGCCCCGCCAGCAAACAATGGACTGATTCAAAGTCTTCAGCAGCCTCCCTCACAATCATGCAGAGGCGACGGAAACCGTATCTACAGCTTAGAAGTGAAGCAGCAGCCCATCAGAGCAAGGATGTGTGGCTTTGGTGATAAGGTACGATATATAATTCTTAAAAATAATAATACATTTCTCTCGTGACGTTAGAAACACCACGTGCTGACGGGTTTCCGCAGGACCGACGGCCGATTACTCCTCCACCTTGCGTGAGACTAGTCGTGAAAGACGCGACTACCGGCAAGGAGGTTGATATCAAGTGAGTTAATAGATGCCGTTTACCCCCCATTATGCAACTTCCCGACTAAACCTCTATGGTAAATTAGTGAGGTAGACACTTCCTTCTATGTCTTAACAGTGGATTTGTGGTCTGCGGACGCATCCCGCGAGGTCAATCTCGTCCGACATTCTGCTACTTCCCCCTCAATCTCGGCTGCGACTTCTTCATCATATCCCCCACCGCCCCCTACTCCACCTCCCCATCCTCATCCCCAAGCCCATGGGCACCACATTCCCCCTCACCAGCAGCTGCAGCACCAGGGCTATCCTCCCCCCCCTCCGCAGCAACAGCTACAGCATCAGCAGGCACCCGGCCCGTATCCGGGATATCATCCTGCGCCTCCGCACGCACCACCACCACCCCCACAACAGCAAAATTACTATCAACACCCTGGTGCACCAGCCTATTATCAGGGCATGCATGGCCCTCCACAACAACCCCCCCAGCAGACACCCTCAGGCATGTTCACGAGGAACTTGATCGGGAGCTTGAGTGCCAGCGCATTCAAGCTGACCGACCCAGACAATAAGATTGGTGTGTGGTTCATTTTACAGGATCTATCCGTCAGAACCGAGGGCGCGTTCAGGTAAAGATTTCTACCCGCAATGGCCCCACCACCCGGTGGTTTTAGATTTTGCACTAAATACATGCACAGATTGAAAATGAATTTCGTCAATGTGGGGCGAGTGGATGGTGGTGGGCTCAACACTGGCTCAGCTCCCGTTCTGGCGAGCGCTTTCTCAGATGTTTTCCACGTCTTTAGCGCGAAGAAATTCCCTGGTGTAATTGAGAGCACAAATCTCAGCAAGTGTTTTGCAACCCAAGGTAAGACCTACAGTATTTCATTTTGGGGGGTCCGCTTTGCATATGCTGACATCGCGCGATTAGGTATCAAAATCCCGATACGCCGTGACAAAGGTGATGGACCGGAAGTTTGAGCCAAAGCTGAGACCTTAAATGTAATCTTTTTTTGGAAAAAAATCGGGGATTAAGTGTGGGGGAGGAGGAGGAAAAGGAGCAAAAAAAGAAAAGCGGTATCTCCTTGGAAAGGATATTTGGATTTGGGCATCTGTTCCCGGAGTAAGTGTGAGCTTTCGGAAGGTTTATAATTGGATGGTGCATGGCTTTTGTGTTGCCTTTTATTTTTTTAATTTCCTCTTCCATGGTGCCGATATGTTTCTTCCCATTCCTTTTCCATCTATTTCATATTAGGTTTTTTTTGTTGCTGCTTTTTTATTTTTATGTTTTGGCCCACCATATCCATTACATCTTTCCAGTAGGCTTTCATATCGCTCTCCACCCGCTCATCTATATCGCTTGCGTTTTTTCCCCACATTTTCTTCCTCAATCTCATCTCAAGAGATAAATGTCGAGGATTATCCAGCCATCATATTGTATGCTTTCTGGCGCATTAGCTATATTCATATCGGGTTTAATCATCGTTTAGGGCTGCGGATGCTCTAGTGTAGTCTAGAGTCTAATTTAGGCCACCAGATTGGTGGGATTCCGGGATACGGGATGCGGATAGGTGCCCCAAGTTTTGAATTCTAGGCCCTTGGATAATACGTTGGGGGTAGGATTGGGAGTATCATACAATACAAATTAAATACATACTTTCATTATGTTATACAAGTGGTTTGGGTCTCTTCTTTATGCCCAGTGCGGCACCCATGTCCCGCCTCCTCTTGACGGTCTTTTTGAAAGACGGGATGTCAGCCTTTGCTTCCTCTTTCGATGGGTTTGCCTCGTCTGCGCCATCATCGATCACCCTCCTGACAAACTTGTCCTCCTCCGTCCTGAACGCCTTCCTAGCAAGCTCAGCGTCCTCCTCTTCCTGCCGCATCAGCTCTAGTTCCGCCGGATCCGTGACCTCCAGCAGTGTATCCAGAACATCTGCTGAGTCAAACCGCTCATTCCGGGCATTCCTTGTCCTGATCTCATCCAGGGCATCGGCAATCTGCATCTCCCGCTTCGAGTCGAGAGTCTTGGTCTCTAACTTTGCCATAGCGCTCTCATTTTCCTCCTCTTCCAGTCTATTTAGACGTTCTTCTTCCGTCTCATCTTTTTCTCTGGTGTCCCTCCACGGTTCGAAGTTACGGATAGCACCCTTCTCGCACGTGTAGTCCATGTTCTTCGGGTCTGTCTTGAAGGTGACTTCCGACGAGCATCTGGTGCAGCGGATGTAGAATCGGAATATGGAGATATTGTAGTATTCTATTGTTATTATAACTGGTTAGCCGTTTCTCTATGGTGGTAGAATGTTGATACTACGTATCGTTGGTGACTTACTCTCGCCAGAGTGCTCTTTCCGAGCATTGAATTTACGGCCCTTGTAAATGAATTCCCCGCAGTTCAGACATTTCATGCTGAAGGGTGCCATTAAGCGGACGGTTTGCTGCTTTGGTCCTGTCGGTTTTGGACCCTTGTGGCGGACGATTTTTGAGGGATCGAAGTCTGGGGGATAGCTGGTTTATAAGAGTGAGTAAACTTGCGCGGGGGGGCAATGAGTTGTGCATAATGAATAGGGGGACTCACTATTTCTGAAGGACCTTTCGTTCAGACATGATGAGGGCCGCGTAGCTGGTGTTCGCTCTATGATGGTTGCTGTAGATATACTAAAGTGGAGGTGACGATGGTCGTGTTGGTGTTCGTGGTGGTTGGAGTTGCGTTGCTAAGCGAGACATCCAGAGATCAGATAACCCTACCGGCGCCAAGAGATAAGATATGTTCTCGATCAAGATCTCCGGGAAAATGCTTGTTTAGCCGCGTCACGAGCTAGAAGCTCGAAGAGTTAGGAATCCTCAAAAAACCCAAATTGTTTTAAAGAGGCAGCCAAAGTAATCTTCAACCCTCAATTCCACCCTCCTGTTCTTCTTCAAACAAAATGCCCATACCTTCAATGGGTTCTTCCTCCCGCCCTCCCACGTCTACCAGTCGCCCTAGAACCTCGAGGCCGAGGACTGCTACCTCTGCAGCCGGGGGAGGAGCCCAGCAGGTTGTTTGTGCTGTTACGGAGTCTCGTGGAGTATCGGCTATCATCGGGTTGTGCTTTGTGAATACTACTACTGGTGAATTGACCGCCGGTGATGATAATAATAAAGGCTCGGAAAACACTTTGTGTTGCTAACTATTGGTAGGTGAATGCGTATTGAGTGAGATCTGTGATACACAAACGTATGTGAGGACCATGCAGAAATTGGCTGTGTTTGACCCGACGGAGGTAAGTTGGAAGAGGGCATCATATCCAAACATCCATCGTGACGCCAGCTCTTTATTTATTTATTTTTAATTTTTACTCCTTCACTGTCTGAACGCTAACATGTGTAATGCCGCTATGAATATGTTTAGATCCTCGTTTCTCCCGCCGCTACTACACCTCCAAAGTCGACACTTTTGTCCATTATTGAGGATTATGTTCCCGGTGCAATGATCACGGAGGTTCCCAGGAGATATTTCAATGAACGAAGTGGTCATGATTATATTCAACAATTAGCTTTCCCAGATGAAGTTGCCAGCATCAGGGTTGCTGTTTCTGGGAAGTTCTATGCTATATCTGCTGCGGCGGCGGCACTAAAACATGTCGAGGTCTCTTACTTGAGATTTGCTCTACATTCCCTGAGAATCAAATACCAAGGAAGTGAAGGTTTGTTTCGCCGTACGGATCTTTGCTTTCTTAATTGGCCTTTAGTTTCCGAGACATGTTTTGTCGGACTGACGGTGATTGGTAGGCTCGATGCTGATTGATTTCAGTACTGTCCATAGCCTTGAGCTCATACAGAATCTTCAGGACCCAAAGTCTCCTGATTGCCTTTTCGGGCTATTGGATAATACCCTCACGGCTATGGGGGCACGACTGCTTCGAGCTAGCATTCTGCAGCCTCTGACCGATCTCTCCACACTAAATGCAAGGCTTGATTCCGTGGAGGAGTTTACCCAACACGAGGAGATGTTTTCCCAAGCAAGACAGGCGTTAAAACCGGTTCTTGATATGGACAGACTTCTCACCGCGGTATTACTTTTCTTTTTTCTTGTTTGGATTCTTAATTACGATTATGCGAACTGACCATCCTAGCTTATTACCATGCCGGCCAAACCTAGCTTGAAACACTCTGAGCAGGCGATCAACAATATCATCATACTGAAGCAATCCTTATCGTCCATTGCTCCGGTTTACGATAGTCTCGGCCCAGCGAGAAGTTGGCTGCTGGTTTCTATTCGTAATGTATATTATGTCTTCCGGGGACTACTGTCAGCCGTGTTTGACAGATACCTCTCCAGATTTGTGAGTCGGACCAAATCGAACCGGTCCAGAGCCTGATCAGCAGTATTATCAACGAAGATGTGGCCTTTTCAAAGAGCCCATTGGACCTCCGGAATCAGAGATGCTACGCGGTAAAGGTCTGTCAGATTGATGCACGGGATTGCCAGCATGTTGTCGGCAGCTGCTAACCTTGTTTGGGGGTCTGAAAAAGAGTGGCGTGAACGGATTACTTGATGTTGCCAGGCAGGTCTACAAGGAAGTCACCGAGGACGTGTACCAATTGGTTGAAGGTATGTCTAAAGAGTATGATCTGCCTCTGGAGCTGAAATATGAGACCGGGAGGGGATACTATTTGCGCCTTCCCGCTTCCGAGATTGAGGATAAACCACTTCCCGCAATCTTTGTGAACATGGTAAAAAGAAAAAAGGTTGTGGAGTTTAGTGCACTAGAAATGCTGAAGTGCAACGCAAAGGTAAATGCCATCCCCACGGAAAAAAAACCACACCTCTGGCAAAGTAAGCAGGAGGAACTGGGTTAGAAAAGCCTCGCATTGCGCGTGTGTTTTGTATTTGGTTGTTTGAGTCTGACTCCGATGATAGATCGGAGATTCGTTGGCAGAAGTAATACTCATGAGTAGGCTCACTTTCCTTTGAAATTGCTCGGGCAGAGATTCTAGAATACTGTTTCTAGGCGACAACTCTATCCAGAAATTAGTCGAGGACATTAGAAAGGAGATACCGGCACTCTATAGGGTGGCGGAGGGAATTGCTGTCCTTGACATGGTGTGTTGGTCATAGGAGGGCGGTGGTGACCCTGCTGCACTAGATCTGACGATCATCTGCACAGCTTCTGTCCTTTGCCCAGCTATGCACCGTTCAGGATTACGGTAGTGTTGCCTAATGAATGCCGTTCGGCAGTTCAGCTCTCTAGAAAACAACGCGTGGGGGCATCTAATGTGTTACAGTTCGCCCAGAGTTCTCAGATACGCTAGCTCTGAAAGCCGGACGTCATCCCATTCGTGAAAAGATACACAAGGATCGATTTGTCCCAAACGACGTGTATGCAAGTCAACAATCTAGGTAAAAATATTTTGAGAAAAGAAAAGATTTCATATTAGACTGACGGGAAGCCGATGGCAGGTTTCAGATAATCACAGGTTAGTGCTGTTGGGCTACTCGTATTTTTACATAGAACAATCAGCGGTTCGGGTATCTAACGTACCGGTGTCTAACGTTTGATTTGCTAGGGTGTAATATGGCGGGGAAGGTATGCTCTAGTCTGTAATTTACATAGAAGGGTTTGGTGACGCTAACCGCTAGCGGCCCGGTCTCCGTTAGTCGACCTACCTTCGGTCAATCGCTCTCGTGGCGGTTATTGCGCAAATAGGGTCATTGTAGGTACTTCTGGTTGCCCTCGAGGAAGTTTGAGGCTTCGGGGGTGGGGGCGGTTGGCGAATGGTGGTTGGTGGTTCGGGCTCACTCGGTGGCTTTAAGTGTCCCAGCACAGTATGCTTCGTTCCCTATAACTCGACGGCTCTTTGCCCGTGTCTCAATGGACGACGGGATTGAGGCTAATGCCTCTACTTTCGCCTCGGAAATGCGGGAGACCGCTTTCATCCTTGGCAACGTTGAGAGAGGAAGCCTGATAATTATGGATGAGCTTGGGCGTGGAACTAGCACACGAGACGGTTTGGCACTCGCAGTTGCTGTTTGCGAAGCCTTAATTGAAAGCAGGGCCTTGGTGTGGTTCGCTACACATTTTAAGGATCTAGCGAGGATACTTGCGAGAAGGGCAGGTGTGGTTAATTTGCATTTGAGAGTTCAGGTAAGATGATATTAAATAGAGAAACCCTTGCGGAAGCAGTGTCACCAGAAACTAGGGATTGCTTACTCTGTCGGGATTAGATGGAGGACGAGAATGCCATGACGATGCTTTACAAGGTTACCGACGGGGCGGTTGAGGATAAAAATTATGGTGCACACATGCTCGTTCCGATCCTGCTCTCTCCACTCTTTTGTCTAGTGTCGAGGTATTTCCTGGGTTACACTCACACATGACCGGTATCTAGGCTTGACCTTAGCAAGACTGGTCGGGTTGCCGCAGAGCGTGCTAGACCGGGCCGCGGCTGTATCGGAAATACTCGTTAGAAGGCTCGAGAGGAACAAACATGAATTAGAAGCTACTAATCTTGCTAGAAGAAGAAATCTCGTGCTCACCCTCAAGGAGACATTAATCCGTGTCCGAGACGGAAACATGGGAGATAGTGCTCTACGACCGTGGATGAGTAGGCTGCAGGACGAATTTGTTGACAGGATGGCAACTTGGGACGCCGAGGATATGCGTGCGTTCGTGGCTACTACCGAAGACGGCCAATATTCGGGGCAAGCTGGCGCAGGGGACAAACAAATGGAAGACACCATAGAAATTGGTAGTGACGGGGGTAACCACGATGGTGCCGGGGCTGATGGTTGCTACTAGCTATTGTTTTTTCTCTTGGTGGTGTGGTATTACGCCGGCAGGTGATATACGTTACGCTGACTTGCGAGAGATACTTGGCTGAAGTCGTGGGGCTGCTGGTTGTGTTATAAGAGCTGTCATGGAAAGGGAAAATTTTTTATCACGTTCGAATCATATGATGTCACTCGATCATGGTTATTTTCGACCTTCGTGGAGTCTACCAACACACCACAACCCATATGATACTTTGCTTCCCATAGGCTTAGATAGACGGAGCAGGTTTTGCATCTACACACGTTACTAAATTTTGACAACCGCGCCTTCGCGTCTTCCTTGACCTCTGCTCTTTCTCAAGCCATATGCGATTTAGACTTGTCAAGTGTATGAACGAGGATCTGAGTGAGCGAATTCGTGGCACCACGGCGTACGCTGTACTGTACTAGCTACTGTCATATTCTCAAAAAAAGTAGGGAGCACGTAAAAATAAAATGAATTGCATGGGAGTTTTTGACATGGCTAGTTGTGATATTTCGTTTGTCTCCTTGCATACAGAAGTAGGGGGGAGAAAGGTGAGATTTAATTTGATTCTTGATATTTTTGGAGGGAGGAAGTAGGCAAGAGGTGGGTTGTCGCACATCCATTGGGTAAATGAGTGTCCATCGTATAATGTACAGGTGCTGGCATTATTGTGTATTAATGTCTCGATACACTTCAGTGGGGTGCGGGCTAGAGCGGGAAGAATTTTGCAAGCGTAACCGTAGACGCGGATATTGTGTATGATGGGTGGATCCCTTCTTAGGAGGTGCGATTTAGAATGCTTGTGGGGTTCATGCTGGTCCGTGAGTTTTTAAGTTTTGATCCTTTGGAAGTTTTTGACTGGAGGGTGGAGTGTGGTCATGGGTTATCACTCGCTCTAGAATCAAGCAGAGCAATGGATGGGGAATGGATGGGAGGGGGCGGCGGCTAGCGTCTTGTAGTATTCTGTAATCCCTTTTCCTAGAGGCTTTTAGAATGGTCAACTATCATGATTTTCTGTGCAAAAGTTGCATCCTGGGGGTGAATTGGTAGTTTTTTCTTTCTTTTCTTTGCTGGATTTGCGTTGTTTGAGGGTATCGTACTGGTTTTAGGACCTTCCCGCGGTGCCGGTGGAAGGTGGTGGTGTAGCGGGGATGGGTGTGTGCTCCTGAAACCTTGGGGCATGGGTAATTACCCGATGTTTTCTGGAGAGAGTCTATGGTAGCAGGATGATGTGGAGTATTGAGCCTTTTCTCCTACTCGTAGAACCCAGGGGGTTCATCTGCATACTGCGGACTCAGAGAGTGTATAGACGATGTTCATGGGGCCGTAAGGCATTCCTTCTGAATGTTCCTATAAGACTACAAGACGAACGCCGGCCTGTCGCCCAGATCCTAGTAAGGTATTTCATATGCTTGTCATATTAGTAGCTTACTCTGAGCTGGTTCACGGGTACTGTTCAGGCCTGACTTAGGTTTTTGGAAGTCACCTAAGAAGAATGTTGCTAAGATGTGAGTGTGATGGGAGTGGTAAGTAAGCTAAGGGATTTCCAGATAGTTTGAGTTGATCATGATTTTAAAGCAATAATGTTCCGGTGGTACTTGCGGGAATTCCCCTTTTGAAAGAGCTTCAAGACAAGGCTTTGAGGTTACTACCCAAGCCTCACTCGAGGTGGGGAATACAGCTAAGTTGGGAAGGGTGTGTATTTGGTATAGCTAGCGGGGGTTAAGGAAGCCCCGGGGGTTCCGTAAACTCCTTCCAGCCTGCGAGGCTCGGTGTTCCGCAGTTGTCGTGTGATGACCTCTCCTGGGCAGATGAGAAGAGGGTGGTGGGGAGTTGTGGTTCGGTGTGCTGAGGATTCTGCCAGCGGCATGGGGCAGCGTAGGAGTGTCGTGGCACCCTACTCTATGTCACTTACTCAAGCTAAAGCTATTAGTTTTCCTGATCCCGGTCTAACTTGAGTTTTTTTTAGATCACAGGCATGAGTCGTATGTCGGGAAGAAATTTTGGGGTGTTAAACTATATATATTCTAGTTGCATGAATCCTCTTTTGAATTATCTAGAGATGTTGGTGTTCTGGGTCATATAACTGTCGGGAGGGGGGTTAGGAGGGATTATGTAGAGGGGAATGTCGGCTTGGGAACCAATTGCGTATAATACAATCTGGCAGAAAAGTGCGAAAATGCACCCTGTGTATTATAGGATAGGACCTAGCGATAATGAAATAATCGCCAATAACGTGGTTTCAGCAGTGCTACATACTATCATAGTTTGCTTGTTTGTCGGATTGTTACGGGTCATAGGTTGTCACTCGGGAAGAAGAATAGTCAGTACGAAGTTTCTTCTATCATACAGTACATAGCACTCGGAACACCCTCGCAGAGTCTAGACTCCGCATCCCTATCCTCTAGGGGTGGAACCCTAAGTAGAATTGCTGCACAAATTTCTAAATTTTTATTATAGTCAAAAAGGCCCACAAACTACTCCAAATTATATAGTACAATTCGCCTCCCACGTTTCCATGTATCGTGCCATAATGCGAAGAAACGAAAAAGAAAAGGAAGGAAAGGAAAGGAAAGAGAAATCCCGAATAATAACAAAACTCCCGCGATCTAAGACCCCGCACCTGCAGCTCTGACATCCGACAGATGAGCACCAAAAACATCGCCCTCACGCTCAGCCTTCTCCCTCTCCAGCCTACGCTTCTTGGCACGGCGTTCCTCGTCCTCGTCGTATTTCCCATTACCACTACCATTCCCATTACCACTCTGACTACCACTACCACTCCCCTCCTCCGTCTTCTTCTTCCCAGCGCTGTCCTGATCCCTCTTAGTGACGCGGTAGAGCTTCTTGTCGATCCTCGTGACCTCCTTGACAAGCGCAGGATCCACGGCCGTGGTGAGGGAAGTGGCAATCCCGTTCTGCGGCAGCTGGAGTAGTAAGCCCTGATAAGGATTTTTCGACTCCTTGGATAGGTCGGCGGAAAGGTGATTCTTGGCGATCTCGTCCAGTATGCCGAGGAGCTTCGTCTTGGCCTTTCTCCCGGTTAGGTCGCTCTCAGGAAATTTGATGTCGAGGTAAAAGGCAGCGAGCTCCCTATCCGCTTCCAGGAACGCGCCGAAGCTGATCTGCGGTGGGGTGTAGAGGAAGTAGACATCCGTCAGGAGCGCAGTGGTAGTTAGCAGCCTCCTCGCCTCCCCGTGCGCTCGTCCGATCCGATCCATGTCCCCTGCGAGAAGCTCCAACAGTGCGACTTTGGCCTCGGCGGCGGGCGGAACGAGGGGTTCTTTTGATTTGGGCGGTTGGTAGCGGCCTGCGGCTATCGCGTTGAGTTCCAGGAATATGCCCTCCAGACCGCGGAAGGGGTGCCAAACTTGGAAGGCCCAACGTAGGCCCATTGCTATTGTGAATTCGGGGTCCAGGAGGTCTTCTTTCGTCACCTTGGGACCGGCCGTCGCGGCCGTTTTGATGAAGGAATTTATGGGCGTGTAGTGGTTTTCTGTCTTCGTTGCTAGGTATAAGAGTGGCAGGAGGAGCTTTTTTGGGTGCAGAGTGAGGGTAGAGGTTGTTAGGTAGAGGCGATGAAGGAATGTTAGTGCCGTTGCCTATAGTATCACGTCAGCGAGTTCTGATATCGAGGCAGAGGATAGGAGAGGAGGGGGGAGAGAGGGTATACCTTGACGTTGCTGGGGAACTGAAAATGATCTGATAACTGCATGCACTTCACGCAGTAATATGCGACCAGCTTTAACTCCTCTTCCGCCGTCGGGCAATCAATCTCTTCAATCTCCGACTCAGCAATCCCCGCTGCGGTCGCCCGTCGCTTTATCGACTCCGTAATCTTCTCGGCTGCGGCTTTGTTTGTGGAATAGCGCAAGTCTGAGAGTTGCTTTGGCGTAAAGGTGAACAGCCTATGCTGTGTACTTGTCGAGTATATGGTGTCGTCCATCTCTTGCTTGCTCTTGCTCTTATTCGCTCGTTCGTGGGTAGATTGGAGATAGAGAGAGGTAGATAGGTAGATAGGTAGATAGGTAGATAGGTAGATAGGTGGGGAGGTAATGAGCAATTTGATCCAAGAAAGAGGAGTTAGAGAAGAAGAATGGACGGAAAGAGGGTGGTGGGGGCGGGCCCACAATAACCCACTCTACTGTATCTGCGAACCTCACCTTTGAGCTCGAGTTTAAAGTTTTGAGTCCGGCTGAATTTAATTGCGCCGCCGATTTTTGGCCGACAACAGAGGACAGGGTAACCCCTATTGCAGCCAAACCGTTATAAAAGAATGGCTTCGCCCCCCATCTCGGGTTCTCTTTTCTCTTTTCTTTAGAAATCTACTGCGTCCATAAAGACAGTACAAGCTGCATGGACCTTGTTTGTTCGGAATTCTTTCGACGGGCGGGGCTCAATTGCTCCCTTGTGATTTCACGATGCACAGAGGAATTGCCTGATCTCCATTAAGAACTGCGAGGTGTTTCTTTCCACCGTCGCCTTGAACAGTGTCAGAGGGGACCCACATAACCGTATTTCCATGCTATATGACTGGTGTTTGGAGGAGAGCGCCCACCCAATTACTGACTGATAGGGGAATAAAGAGCATAACTACTCTCTGGCCCAGAATATTTTCCGAGGCGTGATATCATGGAAACATTGTTTCACAGTCAAGGTGTGACCAATTGCCTACGCCTCTCTCTTTGACAAACTAAGAGAGGGAATTTTTCTTACAGCAGCCACATCTGTCCCCCTATTTTCACTCTTCCATGACACTGTTCCGGGCAAGAAGAAGGCTCGATACTTAAGGCAGTCCATGAAATAGTATATTTATCATAGAATTACCGCAAAAACCCAGTACTGGTAGATCCACTATCCGGGGGATCTTAACATAAATTACAGTAAAAGCTCGTGAAATCCACTATCTCCGTAAGGCCTGTGATCCCTAGATTCTGAGTGAAGGGCTCCTGAGAGGGATTAGTGTTTTCCTAACACAGTATAAGATCTGCCCACTGGATGTGTTGGATCTTGTTAACTGGAATTCGCAATTCTGTTAACCTGTCAAACTAAACCTATCATGGGCTGATGCAGGGATTGACGGAGATTAGGGGTCAGGTGGAGATAGTGGATTTCATGAGTTTTTACACCACTTGTACCCGTACTAAAGGTTTCCAACTGAGACCTGCTTCACTGGTTTTCTTGGGCGCATTGACGGCCTAAGGGATACCCATGCTCTGTCTGGGAAACACTATTCCTTCTCGGGGTATTCTGTCTCTAATCAGGGTGATCCGAGGTCGATGGGTGATAGTGGATCTACTTGCACAGAGTTTTTGCAGTACAGTGACTCTTCATGTCAGGGTCTCCAGATAATGCGACTTTGTAAAGACATCACTATCACTTCACTTCAATCACGATATTTAAACTCCTACCATTTGAGTGATAGAAAAGCCAAAATGACAGGCAACGGGAATTCTGATTTTTCATATCAATTACATCAAAAGTCCTTGAAAGAGGAATCTATTGCTTTTTATACGGAACCGTTTTCAATTCCCCCACTAATATCGATCGCGCTGTAAGAACTGGTATTAGTATGTAGAGTAACAGAATAAAGTGAGACGGGGTATGGGTCATACAGCTCTTGGCTTAGCTCTGATAATACTATCGACTCTCAGCAACATTTCGGTGGCTTCAGAGGCGGAAGAAACAACGGCTCTCTTAAGCTTATAGCTTTCAATCTGTGGGAAAATATAATCAGTTTCAAATCGGGTCTTCCAACGCATAGAATATATTACCACTCCAAGTTCCCTCATGTCGCTAATACGGCCCCCTGGATGGTACAAATCCAGCCCAGAACTAGACATTCCATTGTGGATAGCAGCTCTGAGTTTGGAAACAAGCTCAGTACTATCAAAACCAGCATTGTCTGCGAGGATGGTAGGGAGTTGTCGGAGCGCTCTCGCAAAGGCTTCAATAGCAAGCGCCTTTTTTCCAGGGGTGTTGTGTGCGGCATTTTCAACGGCTTTGGACATGAGCATTTCGGAACATCCACCACCAAGGACGGTCCTGGTCTCGATGACGGTCTGTGACAAGACGGAAAGAGCATCGTGGAGAGATCTATCTGCCTCATCAAGGAGTTGTTCGGTTGCCCCTCTCAGAACGACTGTGCATGCTTCACCTGCCGCAACGCCCGAAAATTTGATAAGGGTGTCCTCGCCAATGATAACCTCTTCGATTAGATCGCATTGGCCAAGCTTAACGGAATCTGGATGGTCGAAGGTAGAGGTGATCTCACCGCCAGTTACGAGAGCCAAACGTTCGATGCCGTCAAAGTCTGCATGTTCAATTGACATTATGCCGGCGTCGGCAAATAGCTGCTCGGGCCAGTTGTAAATGAGCTGACGGTTTACAAAGCAGTTGATACCGTGCGCCTTGATCCTCTCAACTTTTGCCTTCATCTTGTCACGTTCTGCCTTCTCGAGCTCGGCGAGCTTTCCCGTAGAATCCACCTTGACCCTCGCACCAAAAATCTTCACCTTATCAGTATCCATAGCTATAGCAACATGTTAGACGTTGTTCAAGGGTATGGTTGGGCCGATCTAAGCTCACCAGTATTCGCCACGAGGATCTTCGCATTCTCAAGTTTCTTCGGTTGGTTGATACCAATCCTCTTATCCAAGATAAACCCCTCATCAAGGTAAGAGTCACTAAGCTTTCCACCAGCCTTCTTGATAATCTGGATGTTGTTCAAGTTTGTGCTTCCCTTCAGCCTCAATACCGCATCTACGGCCAACTTTGCAAAGTGCTCCTTATCTTGACTAAGCACCTTGGAGCTCAAAGTCGTCCGAGCAATGCTAAGCAGGTCTTCCCGAAACTTCTCTACATTGCCCCTATTATCCACAGCACTTCTCTTCAATGCCTCAAGAGCAGAAGCCGACGCGATCCTGTATCCATCGATAATAGTCTGCGGGTGTATTTTCTGGTCAACAAGCTTCTCCGCCTCACGAAGCAGCTCCGCAGCCAAAACAGTGACAGATGTTGTCCCGTCCCCAACTTCATCATCCTGAACCTTGGAAATGTTGACAAGCACCTTCGCCGCGGCATTATCCAACGCTATGGACTTCAAAATTGTAGCACCATCATTCGTAACCATAATTTCTCCCGTAGAGCTACATATCCCTCATCAGCAAGCCACTTGGGAAAGGGGAGGAACATTTCCAAGCCTTTTGGCGGTTAGAAGGCCTGTATACCCACGCTGATTGTAATATTTTATCCATCCCTTTAGGGCCCAGAGTAGTTTTCACCAAATCCCCCACAGCAATAGCACCGACGAATGCCGAAAGCCCTATCACCCTCATCAATTACCCACTCTCCCGCGATGCTATTGTGTTGGTTGAATTTCGATGGTGGGGCAAGCTGTGACTTACTGGCATTTTCTCCCCTCTCCTCCGTAACATCCTCACCAAATATTTGTGTAGGATTGCTCTGTTGCGCACGTCAGCGGGCGCCCCGCTTAAGACTTGATCCAGAAGGCGAGCTCACCATGGTAAAATTGGAAAGGAAAAATAAAACAAGGGTGGTGGTGGTTGATGGCGGGGTATCAGTGTGTTGGTGAAAATCATGTGTGGAGAAAATAATTTTTGGTGCTGACTCAGCGCAGGGGGAAAGCACCCCCTGCCATGGCCTCTGCCAATGGAGGGTTTGAGTCATGGGTGAGCACTCGAGGCACGGTAAGTTTGGCTGGCCGTCTGTCGTTCACCAAGTCTAATGCAAGCTTGGCGCAAAATAGTAGGTCACAATATGCCTATTTGAAGGATTTAGGTTATTTTTTTGTCATTTGTCATATCATACAGAAGATATTAAGTTATTGTAAAAATTTAATATCGCACATTTTGTATTATTAAATAGCAAAAATTAAAACATAACTTTGAACCCTACAATAGCAAAATACTGAGAGTTTACCCTACAATTGCGTGCCAAGCTTGCGCCCCCGTTGCATTAGACTTTTAGTGAACGATAACCCATTGAGACCTGCAGATTCCGGACCTTCCGAATCCGGTAACTGCACCCATTGCCAATACAGCGATTAATCAGCAGAATACCACCTCAAATCGACGTAATTGGAGGATACGCTGTGAGTACTCGGATATGGAAGTAAAAATCGAGTATGGGGGGAACCTGGTTATTGCAGAATGATATTGAGTTGGCCAGAATAGTAGAAGAGATCGGCAAACATAAGGATGGAAGAACCCGGGCTAAAACTTGGCAGACGTAACCTAATATCTTCGTGACTTTGATGATATCCACATGATGTTATGGTGATGAAAAAGAAGAAAAAACCTGATTTGTGAACAGAATACAACGGGCAAGAAGGAAGGATAAAAGTATGAATTTCATACACGTAAATTTGAGTGTTGATACACTTACCTATGAACCAAGCAAGACCCTATTTTCATTCCTTTTCTAATGCCTACTACTACCCGTACCCAAGCTGCAAAATCCCGCTCCAGTATTACTGATACTGGAAATGATTTGAGCTCGATCGAAGGAGTGGCTAATGTGTCATTTGATGATTATATAAAATGGCATACACTCCAGAACAGTGGTATCTCCGGTGTGGTTGAAGGAGAGGAGAGTAACCAACTTGAATCTGTGATAAATGTAAGTATTCAGTTGACCGGGGAAGTAATATGACAAAAGATTGAAAAGATAGTAGGGGAAGAAAGCAGGCAAAGAGGAAAGCAATGAAACTGGGCTGGTAGTGTTGAAGAAAAAATACCATACGGTGACTCCGACCGAACGTGAGACGATTCAGCGGCTTTATCAACAAGGTGGATGGATGTATCGTAAGCTGCATGAGGAGTTTAATGTACCTATTGGTAGTCTTCATCAGCTTGTTCATGGTACCGGTCCTAGCTCCTCCCTCGATAGTGGTCCAACTAGGAGTTCCTCTGGACATGATATGAGGGGACGTAAGACAGTTTTTACTGCATCAATTAAGCGTCTCCTGATCGAAACCGCGACTGCAAATTCCTATAACCGTCGCTTGCCCTTGACAGAGGTTGCCAAGCAAGCTGGTGTAAAAGCCTCTGATCGCTCACTTCGTTGCATTTTCCGTAGCCTGGGATATAACCACCGCGTCGCCCGAGTTAAGCCATTTCTCAACGCAGTTACGAAGCAGAAGAGGTTGGATTGGGGACAAAGATTTCAGGATTGGGCTGAGGTAGATTGGGCGGATGTGATCTTTTCAGATGAGGCAGCGTTCAACTGTGGCCATTTATCGGGTACGATTTGGGTTACCCGAAAACCCAGCGAAGAGTATAACGAGGACTGTCTCGTTCCTAAGTTCAAAAAACTTACAACCGTGATGGTTTGGGGTGCAATTTGCGGCAGTCAAAAGTCTGAGCTAATTATTTGGGAGGCTGAAGATTGGGGAAAAATTAGCTCTGAAACCTATATCCAACATATAATTCACCCCGTGCTGTTCCCCTGGTGGCAGCACCTTTGTCTGCAGGCCAATCAGTCAGGCTACATCTATTTCCAACAAGATGGAGCCCCCGTACACCTATCTCTAATGACAAAAAATGAGCTCCACAATCTTGGCATCGGGCCCTATATCTTTCCTTGGCCACCAAGCTCACCTGACATGTCTCCAATTGAAGAGGTCTAGAAACGCATGAAAAGAAATATTACCCGTCGCAACCCCCATCCGACCACTGTTCCTGAACTGCGCCAAGTGATCGTCAAGGAATAGAATAACCTCACCCCGGAGGTTATTCAGGGATACACCTCTTCTCTCCTAGAACGTGTTGGAGCTCTTATTCTGGCTGAAGGTGGCCACACTAAGTGGTAATTGAAACTTCTACACTGGCAATCTGTACTAACGAAATTGATCTCCGGAAATTGTATACTTTTTCCGGATTTTTTCTTTCTTTTTTTACTGTCGCATTATTCTGATATTTGTTTTTAATTTTCACTCTGATCATATAATCATGAGGTATGCACTAGTGTGATTTACCTGAAAATGATTTATTTATTTTATATTTGATACTTGGAGAAATTGAGTCACTGACTTTGAAGCCCTTTTTCCTTTTTCCTTTTTTTTCTTTTGTTTTTGATTCTGAAGGATCAAATTGTTTTCAAAATGCATTTTTGGAGGAAAAAGTTTGTATCTTGATATGTCCGGAGGGGTGCTGGGCTTGAATCCCTCACCACGTTCTTTTTGAAGTATAGTACTACTGCGAGCCTGCTTTCTCTGCTCTTGTATTAAGGTATCACTTAAATGCAACTACCTTGGGTTTTAAGCTTCTCATGCTCCCCTGGTTGTTCCAATTCCCATCTATGAGATTCCCGAGATTCTAGATCCTATCCCTGTCATGCTCGATTTTTACTTCCATATCCGAGTATTACCCTGAAGAATTAACCCACCCTCCTTTAACGGCAGGTCCGGAATCTGCATTTCTCGTCTGTCCATGGGATAGACGGCCAGAACAACCATACCACCAAAACGTTATTATTAAAGTTATTATTATTATCACATCCACCCATCATCAGCCACAGCCCAAAACAGCAATCAAAAATCTAAAGCCATCCCAACCCAACGCCATATTTCTCGCTTCCGGGAGGTTGTCAAAGAGAAAGAAAAGTCATGATATACAGCACCCAATCCCATACATAGCCCTTTCAACCTCCTTCTTAACCCTGTACCAATCCTCCCGCCGGGTGGCATATTCATACACTTCCTCGACCCTGAATATCCCGCCAAACCGATTCGGGTCCGCGATCACGGTCGCCATTTGCTTCGCGTGCGATGGGTCGATGAGGTATATCTGGGAGAGCTCGCGGAGGGCGTTGAAGTATGGCACCAGCGGCTTAATTTTCAATGTTGTTATGTAGGCGTGGTAGTGGTTCAAGTCGCTTGGGACCATGATTAGAATTTTGGGTATTAAGGAGGAAATTCTTCTTTTTTCTCTTTTTTTTTGGGGGGGGGGGGGGGGTAAAAACTGATTAGTTTTATGGCACCATCAACGCTGATGCGCTGGCGCTTGATATGCTTGCATAGGGAGGCGAAAAGTCGAACCCCGACTTCTTGATTAAAAACGTCTAGGACGTTCTTGTCTGTGCTACCGGTGAGGAGCTTTGTGTGGGAGGATACAACCTCTATTACCCGTATTGCGGTCTTGGTAGGACCTATGTCGAAGTCTCGGAGGCCGGCGTCGCCGATGGCGCCGGGGTTGAAGTCTGTGGTTTGCTGGGTGATTGCGAAGAGGTGGTCTACTTCATCTATCAGGACCTATGGTATAAAGTTAATATGGATATAAGGTTGGATTAGTGGGTCTTAGGTATATCACGTCTATTCCCATATTTAACCCAGCAGCGACTCTTTCATCAAGCATCTGCTCGAACCGCTTCTTTTCCTTAGCGGCGGGGTTTAAGAAATCCCTGGGATCCGTAAGCTTTGCTGCTACGAGCTCTTGCTCATAAAATACGTCTATCATTTGTTGGATAAGATCACCGACGTTAACCAACTCCAAAAATGTAACTAGAGGTGGCACTCCAGGCTGAGAGTGTTCCGTAATTTCCCGGGGGTTATATTTCGATAAATGTTCGACAGCTTTGTCGAAGCCAGCCTTCACATGCCGTGGGCCTAGAACTTGAAGCAGTGCAATGAATATCTGCTCGCACTGCTCACGGCTGCCGTGTGTTAGTCTTGTATCCGACAGAAGGGAGCGAGTTGCCTACGCTTCTTCTCCAGTCTGCCCACCAGCACTAGTAAACAACGCAGCTCTCTCAAGACTAGACTTAGCGGAATGCACAAGGTTCAGGGCAACCTCTAGACTGAACAACGACCGAATCCCTTCTAGTCTAGAATTCATGATTGCTGCCTTTGCGGCCAATTCAGTGGTTGGTGGGGGCCCAGGGGTGGCCTGCCCTGGCATCACGGGTGTGCCAGGACGAGATGCGTTGGGGGTCTCCTGCACGCTAAGCGAGTTCGAGTTTGCATATGGGCTTGTCTCGGCGGGCTTTGTCTCAGGAGTAGAAGTGAGTTTTGCTGAGAAGGGGGATGGAATAGCCGAAACGGGCATGAGAATAACTTTTTTGAATGTCGACAAAAAATCTCTCTTGTCTGCTTCTCGGTTGACGTTGCTCATGAAAAATGATTCGGTGGCTGCGTCTTCTTCTAGAATCTTAAAGGCTAGTTAGTATCCTGTGATTCGACGGACACTAGAAAATGGGCCTACCTTTTTTTCCCACGAGTCAACTTCTGCTTCGCACTTCTTTCGGAAGTAGTCAAGCTCATCCTGGAGGTAGAGATCCACGTGTGCCTCGAAAACCCGGCCCAAAATCTTCATCATCTCCTCGGGGAACTTCTCTCCGGAGCCTTTAGTAGCCTTGATGGTCTTGGCAAATTCAAGCAATCGATGATATATCCCAGCCACAGCTTTTAGATACTGCTCAATATCACGGTCATGAGCTTCGTCAAGAATCGGCGTAACAAACTCGCTGATAACGTCTTCTGCAACTCGTTCTAAGAAAGGAATCATCACATTGACAGTCGCAGGAAATACCCTGTCAATAACATCTGCTTGCTCATGGAGAAGCGCAGAGAGCCGAGTGAAGAAAAGTGATGAGGGCTCTAACGAAAAGGAACCGGGCATCGGTTTACTGCGATTCCATTAGAAAACTATCACTCCAGGGGCAAGAAGTGTTCTGACTCAAAGCTATCCATTGGGTTCCCTAGATCCCCACGTTCGAACATGACGGGATGTTTCTGAACAAATAATTGGACGCACGCCTGACCACCGTTGAGGAGGATGAGAACATTAGCATAGCGTCTCATGCGTCCGTCGGTATCCCCAGTCTCGTACCCCCTATGATAGTTAGCCGCATGGTCCTCGCTACATTGGACTGGGAAACTGACCCCTCAAATTCTCTTAGGGCTGCATTCTCAAAGATCCCAATCATAAGGTCCAACCTCTCTAGCCTATCCATCCACCCGTGTGCCGTATCACACCGCGCGAAGACCTTCAACTGCGCAAGTATCTGCGCCTGCTGTTCAGGATCCCGGTATATCCTGAACACCACTGGATCAGTATGTGTCTTCGCCCTAGCCAGGTCAAAATATAATGGCCCCAGAGCCGCATAGATCTTCCCAAACTCGTGCCTAGCGAACCCTCTAATGGACTTTATTGACGGCAAGACTTTTAATAATGAGCCTGAGTCCACTGTACCAGGCCTCGGTATATCAATTGGTGTCAGCGGGACAGGGTTCATGGAGTCAATGCCCTCCGGAATCGTGCCCGCAATGGTCCGCCTCTCTGCGTCCAACTCCGCCCTTCGCATACTAGCTTCCCGTTGAACCTGAACCCTATTCTCCTCTTCTCCAGCATCAAATAGCGTCGAAGACCTACTCACTCCGAGAGCAGGAGGTCCACCGGCCAAGCCAACGTTCAGAGTCTTGACCCCGTTTTGCAAAGCTTTCCTTTCCTCCTCTGCTGCTCTTGCCGCTTGAATAGCCCTCCTCCTCCGCATTGCATCTTCAAACCGACGGCGCGCTTCCGTTTCGTTCCAGATACCCATCAACTTTAACTTGTGAACCCAACGGCTGTCATCGTAGACCATCTCCTGCAACTGTTTAGATACCCGGGCAAAGCTGCACAGATCTCGAACGGGGAGGTATTCTAATATTGTCGAGATGATTTCTAGCCTCAAACCGAACATCAGCACTACCCTCCAGCCTTTTCTCCTTCTGTGAGGGAAAGCCTTCAAAGAATTGACAAACCGAGAGGTAGAACCGGCTTCCAAGTAGCACCCTTCAACGGCACAATCCGTATCGGACTCATGAACTCCATTTTGGCTGTAGGCATCGAATACCTTGCAGCTTTGGGGGGCTGGGTTGGCGGCATGACGGGGAAGTATGCCGGAATAGTCTCCGGAAGAGTGATTTTGTTTGCTTAGGTGGTAAAGGTTCGTCGGTGGTGGGAACGGGGGTTAAAGAAAAGGATGGGGAGTTTTGTATACCGCCACATGAGAGCTTGGGTTTGTTGTAGTAGCCAAGACCTATTGTGGAAGCAATCGAGTAGCAACACAAAATGAATGGTACTCATAAGGCGGAGCCGCAGCAATAGTCTGCGACTGTCAAACATGATACCTGTATGTAATTAATCACATGAGCCTGTGTCTCTTAGCTGAGATGGATTACACTAAACAAATATCACGACTCAAATAACCATTAGCATTCTTTTAATACAGTGTGTCGTAACTTTAGGTACCAAGTATTGACGCTGCTGGTATTTCTATTTCTACGCTCTCAAGGAGGCAAAAGGCTTGAACACACTGCCGGCAGGCTGTTCATACGAGAGCCGTGGACAAAAAGATTTAACAAAGTTGCGGATAGACCACCCACACCTTGATTGCTCCTTTCACAACCGAACTCACTCTCGATGGGACAAACAAATGGGGCCAGCCCATGCCCACCTTCACAAGATTCAATACCGGACACCAGTGGTACATTACCCGTGCCAACGACTTCGAAATTTAATGATTTTTAATACTCCCCGCTTCCAGTCTGAGCTACAAAATGTGATAATTACGAGCCCTGCGCTGTCGTGGATACCGATATAATACACAGCACGGCACAGGAACGCGACGAAAAAACAAAACACAACACGAAACAATCATCTAATATTTTTCACCATCACTGCTGCTTCTTCTGGGCCGCCGGCCCCATTTCCTTCTCGAACGCACCATAGGTAACTGTTAAGCTGGAGACTGAGCCGATCCCAACATAGAGAATCGCGAGGAGGAAGAATCCCACAAGGTAACCCATGAAAATCCCTGGAGTAAAGAATTGATATCGTGAGAATAAGGTGCCAACAGCGGGTCGCGTGGTGTTCTCGTGGTTGTCACGACGCCTAAGCTCACTTGAAGGAGCTGAATGGACCTTAAGCTGAGTAGAAAGGGGAGTAGCTGTGTATACAAGTGTGTATTTTGACGTAGGGATAAGAGAAATGACAGATTGTAGGAAAGAGTCTGTAAGCCATTAGAATAGCTTTCATGGAGATTGCATAGATCGAGTACTCACCATTCTCTCTCAATGCTTCCATCCTAGCCTTTCTCCCCATGGGCAGCTCGGCGAAGTCCAAGCGAATAACCTTCGGCTTCATATCATTAAATCCGCCAAACGAGGCCGCTAACACATTGTTAACCTCACATAGCCATCCCACACTGCATGAAACACATACTCTTCGCATCAACCTCCTCAAGCTCCGCATCACACGTCTCCTCAGCATACCTCGCTATAATTTCTGTAAGGCTCTCCGACTCCCCGCTCTTTCCATAAACATTATCCACTGTAAACGAGCTTCCTTCTGCAGCTTGTAAAGCCGTATAGAGCGTAGGAGCGGCTTCGGGGGAAGCGAAATCGCTAGCGTGGGCTCCGGGCTGTTGAACGAGAATATAGGCCTCAGATGCGCATAGTTTTATAATATTCTGGGCGATCGAGGACACCGCTGCCGTTGTGGCTATTCGAGAGGAACTGTTCGGCTTCTCAAACCTGAATGCGGGTCAGACGAGGGGGGCAGTACATGGGAGGACACTGACTTGGAAGAGGAGTACAAAATAAAGGGAGAGGCGTCTTGGAAAGCGGTGGCAATAGGCAAGCTTAATGCTGCAAGGAGTTGTATTTTCTTGTAGTTAGAATGCATTGTTACGAAGTTGTGAGTATCGTAGTTGTTTTTCTCTTCTGGATGCTAGGAAACTCGGGATCAGGATGATGGGGCAGCTAGAGGTCGGCATGATCTACTCCCGCCAAGGGCCCTCATTTCTTGGCACCCCTGGTTGTGCTCTGGTCTGCGCGCTCAATACTACCGGTAGAGCTCATATTCAATCACTCGACCAATCAGCAGTTAATGCTGCTGCGTTGAATAATAAGAGGGACATATCTCAGCTATATAGTAAAGTGGTTCAGTCCGGTTATTACCACCGGGATCTCAACAAGGAATTAGGAAATAAAAACTATTGAAGAAAAAGCTACATAGGAAGAACAATAGAAGAGCGCACATTTAGCCTAGACTGGGACTGGGCTTGGAAAAACAAAGAGCTGAAAGAAGAATTTGAGAGGAGAAAGAAACCATATTATACGAACAGATGATGTCTGAAACTGAAACCTAAAGTCAACCCTAAAGAGAATCGTATTTGTCCCCCCCGTCGATCATATGATACTTCTCCATCTTGTCTTATCGCCCTCCAATCATCAACCATAACCCACTATATATGCAAACTCCCAAGCCCAGCGCAGCCATCAGGATTTCATCCATTCTCATACTACAAAGTTGCCTTTACTGTATATCTCCAGCATGCACTGTAATTCCTCGTCCAGCCGTACATTCCACAGCTCCATACCCGCCACCATTCCTGCAATACCGATCATTTCACATTCTGGACAACCAGTGAGCCACATTCCGGACGGGAGATACTCCAAAGTACCCCAAAGTTACATTGTTATGTATACATGGGCTGTAATGGGCTGGTAGGCGAGAGGTCACAGTATTTAGAGTGGGATGTCATTACAGCTTACCATTCATAAGGATTCTGAGTAGCTATCAGTCTACGTGCTGAGGAGAATCAATTACTAGTAGGCTGCCAGCATCCGAGCGCAAGATGGAAGAACTTTAGAGTAGATCCATACAACTTAGTTTTGGGTCTCGATATATGGGTTTAAATATCAGAATGAAATAGCCTCCTTTGAACGGCCGATGGAATGTGGATTTGGCTTGCCATTGCCTCTGTTTACGATGCAATTTCATAGAGTAATACAAGACTATCATAATCCCAACACAGAAACCCAGAGTGAAAGAGACACAGTTCCCTCTAGTACTATTGAGTACCCCCCCCAATCCGGCCAGATCGGGTGCCAGAGTGATCCCCTCTCCTATTGGTGCACACTCCGCATAACCCTAGTAGAAAAGCCAAATCTTCTCTACCTACTCCGGAACCTGCATATAAAATTCCTCCTCAATACCATCGACTGGGGTCATGATAACTGGATCTTCATCATCTGCGCCTCCGCTGGCCCCCAATGATGGGAGGATAAGAGAGAAATCATTTTCGTCCTCCTGCAGAACTCTCTCGCATGCTTCGATAGCGCTTTCCTTGAGGCCGGTTGTCAGCATCCTCTTCGCTTCTCTATCAGCCCCATTTCCATTGGTGTGCCTTATGTGAGTTTTGTAATTCGCGGCACTAAGTGTTCTGCTTTCGGGGCGTGGGGGGGGGGGCATCGCCTTGGAACCACGCAGAGAGCTAGGCGGTTTCGTGATGACGGAAGTAGAGACCGCCCGAGAGTGGCTCGCAATTCTGCTAGTAGCCTTGGGCCTAGAATTTGAAGTTGAGGAGGTAGGGCATTGGGAGAATGAGGCCGCGGATTTCGCAGCTATGTTTGTTGATCTCTTATCCAGGGTAATGGGCCTGGAGGTACTGAGTGCTGATGCTGGCCTTGAAGCTGATCTCGAAGTGGATCGTGATGTGGGCCTTTTAGACGCAGTCGGTTTCGCTGTAGCAGTTTTTTCCACTTGGCCCTTCACGTTAGAAGGGTCTGAGCTAACTGAAATTCCAATTCTCTTGGGCCTTGTGGCAGCTCTGCTTTTTAGGGAAAGAGGTTTCAAGAGTTCATCAGTCTCCGCGTCAAGCATAGCGTCGATTTGTCGCTCGCTTTCCTCAAGCTGTCGTTCGATACTTGTCTTCCCGAATTCATCGATACCTAGGAGGAACTGACGATGACACCCTCTGTAAATGCTCTTGCTTAGTTTGTCGTAATCAGGGATTGGGAAGTCGTCAGGAATATCAGGAAGCTCTGTCGACTGTAAGCGTTTATACTAGGAATATCTGGGCAAAGAAAGATGTACCGGGAGGACACTGAGGAATGTATTCAATTTCCGGATACTCTCCGTCCTCATCATGCAGGACGGGACGCACATCCTCTGAGATGGATCCCTTGGAACGGTCTAGACGCGATGCACTCCCGCCTGGCTTCTGCTGCGGTTCGACAGAACCTCCTTCAGGGGGGGCAAATACCCTTGCTTTCGCATTGGTTGTTTTGCCAGTTAAAGCGGGCCTTCTAGGGCCCCCTCTTGGACCTTAACTCGCGAACCAGTGAGTTTGCGAAACTAATGTAGCGGAGAGTAAACTGTCGAACTCACCAATTGGGGTAACAAACAATGATGAATCCTTGCCAACAAACAATGTTTTTTTGCTAGTTTTCCCAGCAATGTTCTCGTCGTTCAACGGGACTTTGTAAGGTGTTCTTAGGTGCAACTTCGAAGGACCGGGGGTTTTGGTATTGACCTTGCCCAGATGTGGCACATGGAGGACATCATTCTCCTTATTGGCAGCAAGCATTATGAAGCCGTACTGCGGTTTTGTGGACAATTAAGTACAGGTTGATATAATGTTTGCAGAAAGCAGGCAGGTTGGGAAGAAGGTTTGGAAGCTTAAATAAAGGAAGTGTAAACAGCAAAGGGAGAGGAACGCCAGATGACTTCCACATGACCGGTTGGCATAGCAACTGCACAGTTGGGCTTATGTCTCCCATGCGCGCCAAGAGCGGGAAAGTGGGCAGCGAGCACAGTTCGTCTCCTGCCTTCCCCACTAACCAAAACTTACCGTGAACAGCACAGGTCAGTTGGTTCTTGCCATCCAGCTGCCAACTCACCTCTAGACTTTCTCTGCTGTTGCACTCGCTCCATCCCCCTTATTCATCTCCATACCACCACTGCTACCTTTACTATTCACTGCCACCTCGAAGAACTCTTTGATCTTATCGATACCCCTCTCTCGATACCACCCCTCATTATTATTTCTCAAGATGGAGAAAGTTAAGGAGGTAAGGACTCCCCCCGCTCCTGCTTATCTTTCTTGTTTTTTTAAAGTATTTTCATCGGCTGCCCCTCTGACGATAAAATATTTGTACTTATATTCCTTATATCGAGAAGCTCAGGCACTAATACCTCTATGGTTAGAAAATGATCGCCCTTCGTGCAGAGGTCGATGACGTGCAGGCGAAAAACGATGAGCTCCAAGCAAAGATTAAAGTCCTTGAACAAGAGAATCTACAAAAAGAGCAAGAAATCACCTCCCTGAACCACCAGAAAAATCTTCTCGAACAAGATGTTGAAAAGCTCGAGACACGCCTCAAGGAGGAGAAGGAAGCTCATGTTATTGGTTCGAACAACAGTCAGGAATTGCAAAACCTGCAGAGAAAGGTTCAGCTGCTCGAAGAAGAAGCGGAGGAAGCGGAAAAGAACCTCAGAGAGACCAACGAGAAGTATGTTATCTCCATAGTTCTCGAAACCATTTTTCCACCTCTCCCCTCACTCCAGCGCAGCGCCATGCACTTGTACCCACTAAATAATTTTCCTCTAGATTGCGTCTCACCGATGTCAAGGCCGAGCACTACGAGCGTAAAGTCTCTACCGTTGAAGCCGAGAGGGATGCTCTCGAAAAGAAGTACGAGGATGCTCTCGAAGAGAAAAAGAAGGCCGCGCACGAGTTGGAGGACCTCCAGAGCCAGCTCGCGAGCATCTAGACTGCTTGATATTCTTGATACCAGACTCAAACAACTTTCTTGCATTCGTTTCCCGGGGCACAGTTCTGATTGTCTCGCTAGACAAATTTCTTGGACAATGCATGTATAGTAGTGACTGGTGCTGGGGCGATATTTACTCTTCTAAGCATACGTTAAGCTTAGGTTTCTTTATCGTCCAAGGGTTCCCGACGTTTAGAAATGGCTACCCTCTTATAGGGCTATCATTTCGATTTGTGTGTCGCTGTGTCGCTCTTTCTGCCTGCCGTTGTTTTTTTGGGACTGCATCCTTGGTCGGATATTTGCTGCCTCTACAGAATCCTAGTTTTTATGCTTTTTCTTTAGTATATGTGCATAGCATCGGCCTGGCCTATAGCTCCAACTTCTAGTATTACTCACCTCCACACCCTCCCATAGCCCATTCTCTCACCGCCCTCGCTCACGCCAGAGTGTGAAAATGCTCAAAAGTTTCTTCCCGGGGCCCGAGAATGTGAAAACAGGCTCGTTGGAAGAAGAAACCCAGTAAAAAATAGGTGTAGCGTGAAAAAAGCTTCAATCTTCCCTAAAGTAGCTATCTCAGGCGTCTGTAGGGCGAACCCCTGGACTGCCGGCACTATGCCATCCACTTTGGCTATCATAGCAGCGGTGGTTTAATTTCCCCAACCACGATACCCATCATTCTTACTCACTCGGAAGAAATGCCAGCCAAGATTAGATAAGATCCCCCGATAGACCCCGCCTGCAACAGAGCCGCCCCGTGTAAATCACCATTAGTCGCTAGTCAAGCCTTCCAACACCTTCAATTGCGACCTTCCTGGGTTGTCAGCTTGTGCTCCACTGCCAACCGGTTCAACGTGGAGTGTCACTTTTCTCTCGCAAACGTGTATCGTGTCATCATAGCGGTACTACAGCTCGCGTTTCCCGTCAATAACTACCCACTGCGGTATTCCAGCGAATAGTAATCTAACCGTCTTCCAATACCATCCTCCTCTGTTGCCTCCTCCTCCTCCCCCTTTTCTATCGCTCTCATTTCCCTCTACTAGGTATACAATCACTCTGCTCCTGTTCCCTTTCCCTTTCTCTCCTTGACAACTTGAAATCGTTACGATACCCACACCGCAGCTTCAAATAGCTTCTAATCCCCTATCACTTGCACCTAGAACCAACAAGGATGGCGACCCGTCGACGAATTCTAAAGGAGCTGGACGATATGGCGAAAGATACTACCAGTGGGATGCATGCCACTCCGTTGGACGTAGCAGACATGACACACTTGCAGGGTCGCTTTGCCGGGCCTCCCGGGACTCCATACGAAGGCGGGGAATTTGTCGTAGATATCAAACTCCCAGATAACTACCCATTCATGCCCCCGCGCATGAAGTTCATCACAAAGATCTGGCATCCTAATGTTTCTTCTCAAACTGTACCTCCCTCCCTCCCTACCTTCTATCTAGATAAGCGTGACTAACGATACCAAAATCTGCAATCCAGGGAGCTATCTGCCTCGACACCCTCTCGCAAAAATGGTCACCAGTCCTAACCATCAAGACAGCCCTCCTCTCACTACAATCCCTTTTGGACGCCCCGGAGCCCACAGACCCACAGGACGCAGAGGTTGCGCAGCAAATGATCAAGAACCCCGCTGCCTTCCGGGTTAAAGCCCAAGAATGGGCCCATCGCTTCGCTGGGGCGCCAAAAGCAGAGGCCGAGGTAGTCGACCTAACGGCCAATCCCGCCGGCAACACCACCGCCGCTTCTCTCGCCGGCGGTGCTGCAAAGCCCCCACCGTCACCCGCACCGATGGTCAGCGAGGAGCAGAGGAGACTCCAGGAGTACGCCGGTTTCCCACCCATCGTCATAGAGCGGTTCACGCCCATGGGCTTCCCCATATCGAGTATCGTGCGCGCGCTCGAGCATGCTGGTATCCGTAGGGGTAGGAATATATCGGATATGGAAGCGGAAAGGATCGTGGAGCTTTTGCTGCATTAATGTCTAAATTTTAAATTTTTTCACCAGTTTTTTCCCCTTTTTTTATGTTGGAAAAAAATCCTAAAACTTAAATTTTTTTTTAAAAAAATCAAGAGAGAATACTAAATTCCTAGTTATTCTATTGCTCTTCATGCACGTTTTTCTTTTTTTCCTTTCTATGGTGGGATTTTCAGAGTTTTCCCCCTTTCCCTCGTATCCAGATACCGATTTCCTTCCTTCTCTCTTCCTTTTTTCTCCCCCTACCAGTGCGGGATAGGAACCCAACTAGCCGCCCAATGAACCAACCAACCAAGCGACAAACAAACAGAGAAAACCACAGCGTAGAGTCCCTAACAAGCGATCTTTCCAATCAGCCCTCAATCTGTGAATTGATACCTTCTTTCTCTCCTTTCATCTCCTTCGGCACTATCCATACTACTCTACAGGAGTTCCTTCCCACGAGATACGACACATACGCCCATGGCTACTGTTCTCTCGGCTCCACTCGAGACGGCGCATTTCATCACATTGTTTGTAATAACAGGGATCCCACGGGTAATTTCCATTCGGTACAAAAAATTGGCGGAGTCATGAATTGTCACTCGATCAAGACTCAAGAGGAACAGTTGGAGAAGCGCGAGGGGTGATGTGTCTGCTGTGCTGTACCTGTGCTTCGTCTAGGATTATTTACATGGCACGAGACGACCGGCGGGCTCAAGAAAATCATAGCTTGGTGAGTATGCGGCTATATTCGCTTTGCTTTGATCCTAACTTTAGAGCGTTGTGCTCCGAAGTAGTGAAAGAGAAAGGAAAAAAAGGGGGAAGAGAAAAGCCCGGAGATGTTGAAAGAGGATGAGCACCCTGACAACCTGTGGCTAGCTCAACTCGATTTTCTAAGAATTAAAATCCCAAACCTAACTAACCTCCTATCTACATGTTTACAAAAAGGATATCACGAGATCCCCGGCCATCGAACCCACCGACCATTATCCGCAGGTTTAAAGGGACAAACTCAGAAGAGGAGTAAGCAAAAATGTGGGGAAAAAACCGAGAAATAATCAATTGAAGTACCCAGCCCCGTGACAATGACTGAAAGTAGGGAAGAGGGAGGAAGAAAGGGGAGAACATGATAGCTATCTTGTAGTGCAACGCAAAAGCAGAACAGGCCAAATAATAGGAAACCCATACATAGGAAGAAAGCAATGGTTGTTGATGTTGTAAAAAAAGAAAAGGGGTGGTTGGATTCGGCTTATTCGGCTTTTGGGTGGCTATCACAACGAACCTGGTTAATACCTGCCGTTATTCCCGGGGTTCTGTTGTCGGTGGTTCTCAAAGAGGTCTTCGAGGTATGCACTCGGGGCTCTGGCTGTGGGTGGTAAATTGAGGGATGTGTGGCTTTCGCTGCCTCTCAGGCCGAGTAATTGCTGGCCGCCGCTGTGGCTACTACTGCCGCGGGTAGCGGGACCAGTAGGACCGATGAGCGGTGAGCCGGGAGGTGAAATTCCCATACCCCGGTTAGGGTTGTAGCGGGTTGAGGAGACGCTGTGGGTTGCGAGATGGGTGTGGGACGAGTTTGGAAGACCACCCGAGCCGGCTGTGCTATCGCGGGCTCCGGCAGCATAGTATCCGGCAGGCAGATACTGGGACCGTCTGTCTCCACCGGCATTTCCTGCTCCGGCGGTTGGGGAGAAGAATAAGCTAGAGTTGGTGTTTTGTTGGCGGTTCGGGTTGGTTCCTGGGCGGGGCGGTGCACCTAGGTGGTCAAGTGATAGGGTGGAGCCTGGACCTGCTGTGTAGAACGCGCCACCTCCACCGTTGGGAGGCGGGCGAATGAGGGCCTTGGTATCCGATATATTAGCGTTCATCGCTGCACGCTTGACTGAACGATGAAGTGACCAGGCGACAAGACATCTCCAAAGAATAACCGACAGGGCGAATAGTCCCAACGCGGATCCCACAGCAATGAATACAGTTCCCTCAGGCAGCGAAGACTTCTGCATGAAAGGTGCGTTTGCAGTTGGTGGAACAGTAACGCTAGGCGCAGCTACGGAGTGGCCCCTTGAGATTGATGGAAAGCCAGTTTTGCTGCCGGTAAATGTGTCCGTGGATTGGGGCTCCGAAGAACCGCTCGCTGTGATGAGCGCGGGCGCTGTAGTTTCTGCAGAATCGGACGTTTTGCTGTCATCCTCCTTGGGGGTTTCCTTGGGGGTTTCTTTCGTTGTCGGATCAGGTGGCTTTGATGTCTCTGCAGGTTTATTCGTCGACGCAGGAGGGTTCTCTGTTTTAGAGTCGCCTTGTGATAGGACAGTTGTGGCGAGAAGAGCCAGCAACAGGAACAAGAGTAACGAGGAGCTCCACCGCATGATACGTTATTCTCACGATGATATCTTTGAGCAAGGGAAGGGAGTTTCTGTTGTGCCGGCGAAGAGTGACAAAGGGAGCGAGGGCTGAAGGGGTGGCGGAGCGAGGCGCAGTCTGCGACAATAAAACTAGCAGAACTGCTAATAGCACCTGTGTCGTCAACTTCCGAACTCGACCACAGATTTCTTTTTTCTCTCTCTTTTTGGCTCAGGAACGCCAAGTGGCTCCTTGCAGAAAGAAAAAAGAAATAAAAGGATCAGTGTTGCTAAGGGCGGGTGACACGAGTGATAGTAGAACTAAAGAAGCATTAAAAGAGCGATGGGGCCAGGTTGGTTACTTGATCTGGGTATGTGGATAAGGAGGAACGAGGGTGCGAAGGTATGGAGCAGCTGGTGGAAGAAGATTGTAACAATTAGTAACAGGTTCCAGGCAAGAAGGGCTGATCAAGATTGGTCCTAAATTGGGGAGGGCTGGAGCAAAAGAAAAGGCCAAAGGGGGGATGGGAAGGCGAGCATGCAAATGGCATACCTAAAGTAGTGGGGCGCGCAAATGGGAACACTGAAATAGAGAGTGACGGAATGAGGAGCACCGAAAACAGAAAAACGAAGGCTGCGGCGGTAATGGCAATGAGCGGTGGGGGGAAAAAGGAGGTTAGGGAGGGGAGGGAGGAAAAGGAGAGAGAGAGAGGAAAAAATCTATGGTACTGAAGGTGTTGTAACGAGGGAAACACCGGGAACGAAGGAATGTGAGTTAGTGAGGGGGAGAGGGGAGAGGAGGAATTGGGTGAGGGCGAGAGAGGAGGAAGGGGGGTTCTGTTGTGGGGGGGTGATCATCAATTGTTTTGGCCTCTCCAAAAGGAGGCATAACTCAAGAAGAGGGCGCAACGCGCCTCGAGCGTTCTGGACATCTTCCCGCCGAGTGTGAGGATACACTCTAGCAACCAGAGAGAAAATGCTGGGAGGGCGAGGGGTTGCTGACTAGAAATATGTATATTAGATATCGCATAGAGTGATCAAATTCGGTAACATCGTCTCCGAAAGGGTATGATAGGATCAAGCAGGGTTGGTTCAGCGCTTGGCATAGGAAATATCATACTCGAGTACGGTAGTCGGTGTACTCGAGTATTGATGGGGCGATTTTAAGCAACCGTAGGGCTAGGGTTTTATAAAATAGAAAGGGTATTTAAAGTTAAAAACCCAAGCTCTGTCCCCTCTATTTTCCTCTTTTTTGAAAATTGGGCCACATAACCTCCTTGTGATCTGTCACATTCTGGTTTTCAACAACTCAGCTTCCTTGATTCTATATCGCCTTTTCTCACAATAGCTTTAAGTCTTTAACTGCAAGTATGATGCTGGGCTCTGCTGGACTTTAATTCTTTCCTATTGATTACGATCGTTTGGAATCCTGAGGTTCCTCATCTTTCTCCTCTGCTTCTTCCTTCCTCTGGTTGGCTCGCCATCTGCTTCCTCCTTCCTTGGGTGGATTTCGCATGTGCTTCTTCCTTCCTTTAGTTGTAGGTGGGCAGTTTTCTCCCTTTGGTTCGGGGGAAAGATTAGTGGTTTTCTTCCCTTGGGTTAGTTAGTTATCACGGCTGCCTCTCCTTAGGTTAAGGTTGTTGTCATGGTTAAGTGAGGTTTCTCAACTATTTCTGCCGCCAGGGTCCCAAGGTCAGTTCTGGCTCTCAGACGGAGGGTTGAGAAGACTTTGGCCCTCGAGGCTGAGGTTTCCCACCTCCGGCACCATATTTCTTTCCTTTCCTGTCCCCAGCATTTGTTGCCTCTGGCGAGTAATTTACTCCGCTATGAGATTGATGATCTGCATTAAGGTACTTCCCTCTCTTGTGAGAGTGATGGTGAGGCCTGTCCTGTTCGTGAGGAGGTGGCTGATAAAGTGGTGGTGCACACCCCGGTGCCTGTGCCTGCTGCGCTTACAGTAGTGTGCTTCGTGGCACCTGTGGAGGAGTCATTGGTGACTAGTATTGCTTCCCCGGTTAGGGTGCAGGAGCTTGAGCCCAAAGTGACTGAGCCAGAGTTACCTATGGTGGAGGGTGAATGGTCGCTGTCGGCGGAGGGTGCTGTTACCAGACATCACCTGTGCCATGTTCGTTGGGTAGAGGATGAGGCTAGTGTGGCTTCTCAGAAGGCTAAGGTGGTTGAGGTTATGGTTTCCTTGTTCCCTGCTCTGGTTCCTGCTGGGCATAGTGTTTTGTCGGTGGCTTCAGGAGCTAGGGAGGGAGGGTCCGATTGTCATGCTCGTAATCAGGGGACTATTACCGTCTGCGATTGGTAATGCCGGAAAGGCCGTGGTGGGCGCCATTAGATTGTGATGGTTTTTCCTTTGTCATGTTTGTGTGACCAGTTTGCCGGAATTGTTAGGAGCACGGACTCCCCGAAAGGATTTAGGAAGCCAAGTTATATCTTAATGCGCACGAACTTCAAAGAATAAAAATAACACCCCCCCTCCGGCCCCGGCGTTGGGACGCCTTGTCATCACTGGCCGGAGGGAAGTTGCGTCCCAACACCAAAGACCACTAACATTGGAGCACATCTCATAGCACGGTATAGGTTGCAGCTGTCTGGCCGACAGGACCCTGTTCGCAGGATATATGAGGGGAGACCTTCGGGCACCTTAGGCAAGTGGAAGCAGGTGACTCAGACCGAGGTGCATAAAGCTACAGGAACTTGAAGACAGGCAGTCGGTAGAGTGGGTCGAAGGTAATAGGACGTTTGCACACAAGTTAAACCCCTCATACCTATAAAGACGCGTAGACTATGAAGAAGGTATATATGCCCAGTAAGTGAATCGGGTGAATCCACAAAGAGCATATTGGTAAAGGATGGAGTCCGAGGGAAAAAACCTATACGGGCGATCCCGGGTACAAGTCATGTAAGGCCGGTGACATCGAATACGACATGAGGTCACATGCTAAATTCTCTATGGATCCAAAAAAAGAGGACTTGCCATCTTCTGTCCAGCCAGTTAAACTACTGCTGTGAATCACGGGGGCAAGATAATTCGTAACCATTACAGACAACGGATAAATGGGTGAGCTGACACCTGATATTCTCTCCACACCATCAGGAACAAAAGATGTGCAGACCGATAAGTTGACTATGGGAGTGAATATGTGTGGTAAAGAGTTTTCAGGATCTACAGGTGTTCTCACTCAGGTGGGGTTCACAGAATAGTTAGTGAGGTACTTAGTTAGTATAGAGTTAGCATGTATACTGCGATTGCTCTGACGTGGAATATAAATATCGAAGCATCTTCGCTGCTATTAGACACAACAACCACTGAGAAGAGATCTTATCAATATAATAAGTTGTCTACCATATCATTACCACGACTTTGACTATCTACAAGATAGTATTTTTATTATATTGAGTCTATGTTACTTGTGTCTTGTTAACAAGTTCTCTGATATAAAACGATTGGGGTCATAACTGTCAGGTCTCCTCACACTGAAGTTACCAACGTAACAGGAATGTTGGCTTGGTTGTTACTATGACCTCTCTTACGGTGGTGTTTGATGGATGGCTATGGGAGGTGGATTTGTTCTGTTGTACCCTAGTTGAGTAGTTTATTATGTGATTCCTGTATGTTGGTTGAATACTTGGACTGCGGTCTATAAATGGTGCGGCTGGTGGTTTCCAGCTGTACTGCGGGCTAGGCTGGTTGGACTGGTGCACTTCTTGGAATGTACTGCTGTATGGTTGTGCAAGCCTGAATAGGTAGTCATATGATTAGCTTTTAGTTATAAATAAAGATAGTAAACACTTCTATTTTCCTGTCTTTTGGAAAATGGACCATGTAACCTCCTTGGGATCTGTCACATTTGGGTTTTCAGCAACTCAACTTTTGTAATGTTTCCTTATCGGGTCTCGGTATACTGAGAACCTGTAAGAAACAGTCTCGTATTGTGCACGTTCAATCTTAGCCAAAGACAGTAGCAAAAATTGTTATATGCATCCTGAGCGTCCCATGTATCAGACAGTCAGGACGCTCAGAATGTTAACCATTACTCTGCATGCTATTCCCCATCGACGCCTACATCTTCAACGTCTGCCGCCAAGCGCATGCGTCCAGATGTCCTGAGACCCTAAGCTCTCCTGCATTCAGACGATCTCCTGACTGTGCCTCCCTCCTTGTGGTGGAATTGTACTCCACTCTAGCATCCGGAACACTATCTGGATGCTACATAGCGATATTTGAACCCCCTCTGCATCAATTGCCATGTCTGGTTATAGGAATGCCTGCCAAAAAGCTCACAGGTTTGTTGTGACGGCATGGTGATGGCTCACTTGCATACTCTCAACGTCATCATGATCGCACACATATTCTAGACGCTATTGTGACGACGTCGCGATAGCTCACATGCATACTGTTGACAGTGTTGTGATAGCCCACATATTCGAGATGCCGCCTTGATCGCTCCCCTATTAATTCGTATTACTGACTGTCATTCAAAAAAGCTTTGAGGCGCTGGTGCCCCTTGTATTGTGACCTTGAACCATATACTGATCCTGATATTCTTCTATTATTACTATTCTATTAATACAGGTCAACTACAGTGACCAGGGCGTCCAGGACATCCTGGCCATGGCAATTCTACATTTCTGAGCTCTTGAGAGCAATACAGGCCAAATTGTCCTCATGGCTACACAGATCGGCCAAGCAAAATCTAATAGTATTATATTTCCTGCAAATCAAATTCCTTAAACTCAGTGGTTCACACATCGTCAAGTCTACAAAAAACCATTCGCTCACACGCCTGTATCACTTTTCTGTGAGTTGCCCAGTTTCAACGATAGCCAACTGGCGAAACCCAGGGTCGCTGGCCTCTCTTGCGCTAGTCCCAGCCTGAGTGCATCAGCAAAAAAAGCGTTTGCTCCAGACGTATAGGCATTGCGTCCGGACGGAGGAAATCCGTCTAGAGCATCCTGTCCGCCCAGCCCGCCCTCAGATGGCCCCAGCACAATGGTTGCATCCCAGTCCGTTGGGTGCAATACAACCCACATCCTGTCCGCCCAGTGCACCTGGATGGTCCATTTCACACTCTAATCTCCCGAAGAAACCCTATGAAAGTCACCCATACGGCTCTGCATTGGGGAACTCTCCCCGCCCCTGATGGCCTCTACTTACAACGGACTACTTTATCACCAGGTAAAGGCTGTTCAGACGAAAACAGATCTAAACATAGGATGACTAACCATCTATTGTCCCGGTAACAACCCAAAACATACCCCTTATTTGATCACTGCTAACAACTCTCGCAAAAGGTTGCTAAGTTCTTCCCACCTCGTATCAGGCTTCATGATCGAATCAGTGGAACTATTGAATATTATCAACCTTTGGAGAGAGGCATGCTTTTCCATCCAGGTTGACACTATTGATTAGTCCTAAGCGAGCGGATTGCAATGAGGTCCTGCGAGACTCTAGCGGACATCGGCCAGTGCCCGGTGAGATATCTGCCTTTTTCATCCTGCTTACCTTTATAGCCATGCAGACGCTTCGAAGCCTATACGATTCGATTCCCCTCGACCGGCGGATTCCAACTCACCCTGTCCCGACGCTGTCCGACCGCTGGTTGCAATGATATCCAAACCTTTGTACTTGAGTTCCCCGGGCAAGTACTTTCAAATTGGGGGCTACTGGGTGCTATAGGCATGCCGACACTAGGAGACCGATACCATTCGATCCCCCTCGGCGAGCGGACTCCAATGAGACCCTTCCCGACTCTGGCGAACATCTACCCTTGAGATATCTGCCTTTTTCACCCTGCTGACCTCTATAGCCATGCGGACGCTTCGAAACCTATACCATTCGATTCCCATCGGCCGGCGGATTCCAACGCACCCTGTCCCGACGCTGTCCGACCGCTGGCTGAAATGTTATCCAAACCTTTGTACTTGAGTTCCCCGGGCAAGTACTTTCAAATTGGGGGCTACTGGGTGCTATAGGCATGCGGACACTTAGAGACCTATACCATTCGATTCCCCTTGGCGAGTGGACTCTAATGACACCCTTCCCGACTCTGGCGGACATCTGCCCCCTGAGATATCTGCCTTTTTCATCCTGCTAACCTGTATAGCCATGCGGACGCTTCGAAACGTATACCATTCGATTCCCCTCGACCGGCGGATTCCAACGCACCCTGTCCCGACGCTGTCTGACCGCTAGTTGAAATGTTATCCAAACCTTTGTACTTGAGTTCCCCGGGCAAGTACTTTCAAATGGGCGGCTACTGGGTGCCATAGGCATGGGGACACTTAGAGACCTATACCATTCGATTACCCTCGGCCAGCGGACTCCAATGAGACCCTTCCCGAGTCTGGCAGACATCTGCCCGCTAAGGTATCTGCCCTTTTCATCCTGCTGACCTCTATAGCCATGTGGACACTTCGAAACCTATACCATTCGATTCCCCTCGGCCGGCGGATTCCAACGCACCCTGTCCTGATTCTGTCCGACCACTGGCTGAATGGCTATGGATACCTTTGTACTTGAGTTCCCCGGGCAAGTACTTTCAAACAGTTGGCTACTGGGTGCTACAGGCATGCGGACGCTTCGAGGCCTATACCATTCGATTCCCCTCGGCGAGCGGACTCTAATGAGACCCTTCCCGAGTCTGGCGGACATCTGCCTGCTGAGGTATCTGCCTTTTTCATCCTGCGGACCTGTATAGCCATGCGGACGCTTCGAAACCTATACCATTCGATTCCCCTCGACCGGCGGAATCCAACGCACCCTGTCCCGACGCAGTCCGACCGCTGGCTGAAATGTTATCCAAACCTTTGTACTTGAGTTCCCTGGGCAAGTACTTTCAAATTGGGGGCTACTGGGTGCTATAGGCATGCGGACACTTAGAGACCTATACCATTCGATTCCCCTCGGCCGGCCGATTCCAACGCACCCTGTCCCGATGCTGTCCGACCACTGGCTGAATGGCTATGCATACTTTTGTACTTAAGTTCCCCGGGCAAGTACTTTCAAATTGTTGGCTACTGGGTGCTACAGGCATGCGGACGCTTCGAGGCCTATACCATTCGATTCCCCTCACCGAGGGGAATCCAATGCAATCCGTCCGGACACTGTCTGACCGCTGGTTTAAGGTTTATCCATACTCTTGTACTTTAGTTCTCCGAGCAAGTACTTGCAAATTGTGAGCTACCGAGTGCTACTGTTTTCTAGTCTAGCTTTAATAAATATATTCCTATTTTAGTATCTAAATGACTCAAATAAGTAAACATGAGTAATACTGGATGGATCTTTCCAGACAATTTGGATATTGTCCACAGTTTTCGCTGCCGCATTCAAAGTCCTTGAAGGTAGAGTTGTTGACTTAGGAGGTATCCGATGATAGCCAGTTACACCTGAGTACTTCCACTATTCTACTATTCTATCTGGTTGCGTCTGGAGAACCTTTTTGCGTCTGGAGAACCTTTCTGCGTTGGGTACCTTCTGAGTCCTTCGTTGCGTCTGGTGCGTCCGGGCGCCATGGACCCCTGTCCACAAGCACCCAATAAAAGACCGCACACCCAGAACGCGAGTTTACGTTCTGTGCGCCTGGACCGCCGGACGCACAGGGAGCACAGGGTGCGTCTGGGTGTAACCTTTTTTTTTGCTGATGCGTCAGCTCCTGCGAGCTACCTATCCTAAACGGATATACATTTTGCGTGTGAAGCGCCTGTCTGAACGATGCCTGGTTGTAGTCAAATGACAGTTCGCTCCCATGGGATGCATGTTGACTCTGCCGGTGGTGCTCTAAACCCGCTGGGTGATTGTTGAGCGGTGTCTGTTCCTGTACAGCAGCTCGTTTCTGATTCCGGCTGGATAGCTGATGCCTGGATAGCTGATGCACCAGTTTGGCATGAACTGCGTCATAATTGTCAGCAAAGCTTTCACAACTTTCCTGTATCATACCATGATTTTGCTCGATCCTGTTTGTTATTGTCTCAAGCAGATTCTTGAGCATCAGTTGCTGCATTGGCTGTGGCACTACCCGCCAGATGTTCTTTTGCCATAAGAAGAGGTCTTGCAAGATTGGTTAGTTTTCAGAATAAAAAAAAAGGTCGGGGGGGATATTGAGGGACTGCAACCTCCTACTGCATGAGGCTTGAAGTTCAGAAGATCCTGATACACCCAAAGGCGATATGTGGGAACTTGATGGCACAGGATTGCACAAGTGAGAAACACCATCCTACAATTGACACGATTGATGAATTCTGGGTCTACCATCCCAATCTTTCTCCAGCCATTGAAATACTTACAATAGATGGCGTTCGCAATCTGACGCGAGGAACTGGAATGATAGAGGCTCCATCCAGGTGTCAGTTGGTAGCTTCAGCGTGAGGATTCTGACAGCTAGGACCTGAAACGTTTTATAACTGAGAACCTTTTAAGAAGACACAAGTAATATAGGCTTGATATAGTAGACAACTTCTCCGTAGATCGTTGAGGTGTTGGTAATGATATTGTAGAAACTTATTATATTGATATGTGCCCTTCTCCATGCTTGTGGCCCTCTATCTACTTCGGGGTCTTGCCTCTCTCTTATACCCTTTCCCAGGGTACATCTGACTATCATCATACTAGCGAAGTACCTTTTTGACTTCTTCTAGTTTTTTGTGAATGTGTGAACACTGTTTGACACGGGGTTCTCGCACACCACTTTGGCTTTAATATTTTATCTAGATAATTGCGTCCAATTACCGGTTCATAATTCTCATGCCATATGAACTTGGTCGGTATATGCAGCCTGGCTCGCTATTATAGCTGTCATTCCTTCGGGTCATGACATCAGCAAAAAAACCGTTTACTGCAGACGGATAGGACCCGTGTCCGGACGGCGTGTGTCCGCCCAATTCGTTCTGTACGTCCTAAACGTCCGCCTTTGCGTCCTGTGCGTCCTGAACGTCCTGTGCGTCCTGAACGTCCTGTGCGTCCTGAACGTCCAGTGCGTCCTGAACGTCCTGTGCGTCCTGAACGTCCTGTGCGTCCTGAACGTCCTGTGCGTCCTGAACGTCCTGTGCGTCCTGAAAGTCCTGTGCGTCCTGAAAGTCCTGTGCGTCCTGAACATCCTGTGCGTCCTGAACGTCCTGTGCGTCCTGAACGTCCTGTGCGTCCTGAACGTCCTGTGCGTCCTGAACGTCCTGTGCGTCCTGAACGTCCTGTGCGTCCTGTACGTCCTGT